>ENA-ORXU01001246-ORXU01001246.1-marine-metagenome-genome-assembly--contig:-NODE-1246-length-22270-cov-880.297842_pt1 | contig 22270 bp, 12 predicted proteins | sample MGYA00237869_ERZ511484 | MGnify/ENA metagenome assembly ERZ511484
CGTAAGGAAGATTTAGTGAAACATATAAGAAAAAGAACAATTCAGACGGGTAGATTATTTTTTTCGTCTTCCCTTACTTAGTACACTTCGTGATTCCCATCCCGTTTTTTCCAAAAAATCGCCAAAGTCAAGCCCGAAATCATATGCCAAATACCCCACCAAGCCGCGACGATTGTCATGCCGCCAAGTCCATCAAAAAAATTGAAAATCAGCACTAAAGCCAAGCCCGAATTTTGTATGCCCGTCTCAATCGAAATGGCACGACAATCTTTTTCAGGACGCTTAAAGACTTTCGGAAGAAAATAGCCCAGCATCAGCCCCAGCGCATTATGTATCAGCACCAAAAATACGACAGCATGTATCCAATTCAAAAATAAATCGTAATTTTTAAAAAAGGCAATCAGTACAAAAAATGTAAATATCGAAAAGGAAAGTACGCTGATAGGCGGCTGCATTTTAGCCGTCGTTTTTGGAAAACGCTGAGCAAATAACATCCCCAAAATCAAAGGCACGATAAGTAAAATAAAGACGGTTTTTAGCATTTTCAAAAAATCAATCTGAATATCTTGTAAAATTGATGCTGCATCCGGATAGAGGCTACCGTAAAACGAAAAGTTAAGAGGTGTCATTATGACTGCGCCAAGTGTTGCTATCGCTGTCAGCCCGACAGAGAGTGCTGCATTACTTCTTGAAAATGAGGATATAAAGTTGGAAATGTTGCCGCCCGGACAAGCAGCCACAAGCATCATCCCCAATGCCAAACTCGGCGCAGGACGTAAAATCATCACCAGTAAAAAAGTAATGAAAGGCAACAAAATAAACTGCGAAATGACCCCAATAATTGGCGATTTTGGGTCTTTCACAAGGTCAGTAAAGTGCGTTTTTTTAATACCTAACGCCACACCAAACATGATGAATCCTAAAAGAATATTTAAGATAAAAAGGTTGTCTTCGCTGAAATTGAGTCGTACTTCGTCAATTGCTTCCATCGTCGTGTTGTGATTCATTCATTCTTGATTCGTTTTACGATTTATAGAGTAACAATATAGCAATAAGAACTACTCTACCCTACTAAAAATATATCGTCGGACTGTCCATGCCGAGCGATTCGCATCGGGCAGAAAGGACTTTCTTTGCGTCAGTTTTTGTAAATCTTCGCGTATGTTTAGAGTTTTTCCTGTTTTTTTGTGTGCCATTTTGTTTGCATGAATATTTAGATAATATTTGTAAAATTAAGAATATTCGCTAACTTTGGTTTGTTGTTTAGCTTTGAAGGGTCTTGCTGCTTTGGTGATTCTCTGATTTTTTGTCTATATTGGAGATGTACGGAGGTTTATTGTGTGGTGTATTGGCATTTGGAGTAAAAGCGCAATATTATGGATATTATTAAGTCGGGTGCTATGAAAAAGAAACGATAAAACAATAACTTCACGATTTGGACGGCTTCTTTTTGTGCTTATTTTCTCTCTTTAAAACAGTTATTTATCCAGATAAGTAGTGGGACAAAAATATCCTTACTTTTTGACGGTTTCTTTTTCCGCTATTTTTCCCTACAAAAATCCTTACGTAGCGTAGGCTATGTGCGGTTTTTGTAAGAAAAAATATCGAAAAAATAACCACGTCAAAATTGTAAGCCTATTTTTGTCCCACTACTTAAACGCCTGTATTCAAGAGAAAAACTAAGCACAAAATAACGACGCGAATAACGAGTTATTTAAGGAGAATTTGGTTCGTCTAAAGAGAAAATAACAAGTCAGGATGTAATGTTTATTGTTTTTTCATCCCTTACTCATCCCCCACAAATATCAACAATGAAAATACTTTTAATCATACTCGGAATTATCTTTTTCGCCTTCATTATCGTACAAATATTTTCGATGCGGAGTCAAAAAAACATCGAAACTTACCCTTACGTCGTGGATAAAAAATACGACACATTTGAAATACGCAGCTACGAAGCCAGTCTATTTACGTCCGTCAAACTCACGGTCAGCGAATATAAAGACGCATCGAGCAAAGGTTTCTCCATTTTGGCGGGCTATATTTTTGGTGGCAATGAAAAGAAAGAAAAAATAGCGATGACCTCACCGGTTGCCATGTCTTTGGGAGACTCTATGACGATGATGTTTATGGTGCCCAAAAAATTTGACAAACAAACGCTGCCGCAGCCCGACCAATCTAGGATAGAATTTCGGGAAGAACCCGCAAAAACAGTCGCTGCCATCACCTTTGGCGGTTGGGCAAATGATAAAAAAATAGAGCAGTATAAAGAGAAATTGACGGCAGCATTGAGTGCCGAAGGCATCAGTCACACCCAGCGATTTTACTTTTTAGGTTACAATCCACCTTACGAAGTCTTTAATCGTAAAAATGAAATTATTGTTGAGTTGTAAAGTGAATATTTTGAATTTGAATTTGCCCCTCACCACTCCGCCTGAAAACTAAAATTAGGCGTAAGTAGTGGGACGAAAATAGGCTTACAATTTTCGCCTCACTACTTAAAGTCTAATGTCTAATCATTTGTTGCGTTTTTTTCTCCATATTTCGCCAAAGCTCATCCAAAATGAGTATATTTAACCTCCTAAACCCATACTGCCTATTCCACAATTCCCCTCCTTAATAATTTTTATTGTAAAAAATCATTTAAACTTAATTATTATTCATATTCGTAAACAATTAACTACCAATAAAATAATTCGATTAAATTTAAATTCATCCTTAAATCAAGGTTATGGAAACGAAAAATTTATTTATACAAATTGCGCTGATTGCGCTTGGTGCCATCATTCTTTTTAAGGTATTTCAGATAGATGCTAATCAGAAAATTATTCGTAGTAATATCAATAAAAGTATTACAGAAATAGAGTCTGCTGAGAAGAATCTGGAGGAGGCACAAGCTGAAATTGCTGGTTTGGAGAAAAAAATCGAAGGCTTTAAGGCAGAACGTAATTTATTTGAAGCACAAAAGGATTCTATTGTCTTGAATTACAGAAGAGCACAAGCCGAAGACTTGGAAGAACTCGAAGAAATCAAAGAAGATATTCAAGAAAATATTGATAAATTGGATAAGTTGCGTAAACTTAATGACCGATTTGCACTTAAAGTAGAAGTCTCTAACCTTGAACTAAAAGCCTTAATAGAAGAGCTAAAAAATGATTAATTTAAATACATTACCAATTAATAACCAATCTTAAGTATCAGGAACAAAATAAATGTACATTAGACTTTATTTAGAAAAATTTTGTATGCAGCTAACTTTGTCTTTTTCCGATACTCTTCCCCTATTTTTCGCTCCGTACCGTAAGGTATGCAGCTCAAAATGAGGCTCGATTATCGAAAAAATACAAAAGTTCCATGCATACAAAATATTCCTAAATAAAGTCTATTCTCGACTTGTTCTTTTCTCCTTTTTCTTCGTTATGAAAATCCTTGCGTAGCTTGGCTATGCGCAGTTTTCATGCCTTGAAAAAGAAAAAAATAAGGTCGTCAAGAACTTGCATTTATTAAAACCCTGTTCTTAAGCGAACTTATTTATCATTTATTTTAATAAATAAACATTAAAAGTATGCGATACTTACTCATTATCAATATTATATTGTTATTTTCGATTTCTTATCTCTCTGCACAAACCGATTCTACACCGTCGGCTATGCAGGACACGGCAATCGTTGTGGATGCACCGCGAGATATTACTGTAGTAGGCGGCGATACGATTATTTTAGATAAATTATATTTCAATTCTTTTGCAAAACCTATTATCGCTATGTCGGGCAACATCGTTGTGGTCAATGCAGATAGCATTCACCTTGTGAATAATAAACGCTTTTTATTTTACGAAGAATTGAGGGACGTCATCAAGGCGGAAGATAATTGTAATGACCAAATTCAAGAAGTCATCGCCAAGTACGAAACGTCTTTACAACGCAATGAAAATGACTTCAATAGTCTATTGGAAAATTGCAATAAAACCTCCGACCTCACCCTAAGGGTACTCGAAACCACAGAGCAATCACTCAATAATACCAAGTCGCTACTCGCCGATACTCAGACCTCTCTTTCTCTCGCCAATGACTTTTTGAAAGAAGCACGGAAGGCACGGAAAGCATCGCGCCGAAAAAATACTTGGGAGAAAGTATTGATAGGCACAGGCGCAGCAGCAGTCGGTATATTGACAGGCGTGCTAATCGTTAGATAATGATTAATGTATAATGATTAATGATTAATGATTAATGATTAATGATTAATGTATAATTCTCTAAATGACTGAAAGTCATAATTTTAAAACATTAGTGAAATTACAATTAGAATATTTTTTATTTTTAAATAAAAAAATACATTAGACTTTATTTAGGTACACGCGAAGAGATGCCGTTATTATTTTCCCAGAGGAGTTTATCTGCTCCGTTGGCATCGCCATCAAGGTTGTAATCGCCGGGTAGATAGGCGTCGAAATTACCATTTTGGTCAAACCAGATTTGCTTATCCTCGCCATTTACATCATAACTAAACGTGTCGGTGGTTTGTTCGCCATCGCCGGCAATCATCGCCCATACGCCCGTGGCAAGTTCCTTTTGTCCATATCCCGAAGCGTCTCTATACGAATCCGCTATGCGAAAATCATAGCTAAGTACTTGATTTACAATTTGAACGGGTTGTGGTGACATAACGCCCATGTGATTGCGATGTTCTATGACCACATAAACGGGGTCGGTAACATCAGTGGTCAATACACAGCGATTAGGTAGATAAATTGTTCCATCGGTGCGTATGACGGCTGCGGTTTGTGCGATTTCTGACGTTGTATCTTGCGATAATCTAAACGACACTAAAACCCAATCCACCATATCAACAGCATAATCATCATCCAACCAATTTACGCCCTCTTGTCCCGTATAATTCCAGGGCGCAATGCCGTAGGGCTGCCCTGCGGGCGTCGGATCCACAAGCGAGCTGACCGGATTTTGTCCCGGCAATAAACCGCGTTGGTTGAGCATCGGTCCCATTTCTCGCGTATCAGCATCCAACGTTCCTTCCATAAACGCCTGTATATCAATATACAAACAATTGGACTCTACTATAATTGTCACCGTTGCTTCATCACATGCGGCAGGTATCGCTGTATCACAGACTTTGTAGGCAAATTGTTCTGTACCAAAAAATCCGGGGTTGGGTTGGTAATTGACGACACCACTATTTTGTATCACCAATTCGCCATTCAATGAGCCAAAACCATCTATCGGAATGATACTCAGTGCATCGCCATCTGCATCAAAATCATTGTCTAAAATATTGACACTTGAAGGCAAAACACCATCGCTGTATATCGTATCGTTTTCTGCAAAAGGAGCATCATTTACAGGAATAATATCAATTCTCACCCAAGCCGTATCACAGAGTGATGGAAAACCATCGTCACAAATTTCATAGCTAAAACTATCTATTCCATTATAATTTGGGTCGGGCAAAAAATGGTATACTCCACTTGAATTGACAATTGCATCACCATTTGTGGGTAGTGTAATTGGCGAAGGCGTGACATTCAAATCGTCATCATTTGGGTCTTCATCATTTGACAAAACATTGCCTGATTTTACGCCGTCTTCATTCATACTAAGTGTATCGTCGTTGGCAATAGGTTTGGCATTTCCGGCAGCATCTACCATTACATTGAGCGTGACCCATGCTGTATCGCAAAGCATTGCCGGAGTTGCATCACAAATTTGATAGGAAAAACCATCCGCACCATAAAAGTTCGTGTTGGGCGTGTAAACAAAATTGCCGGAAGTTTGCAGGTCAATATTTCCATTTTCAGGTTGTATTATGGGTATCGCATTTAGAGAAAAACCATCATTGTCTACCTCATTATCGTTCAAAAGAATGTTTCCGGCAGCTGTATTATTTTGAACTGTACCAAAAATATCGTCATTCGCAGTCGGTGCGTCATCTATTGGGTTTACATTAATTTGTACACTTGCCTGTCGGCAAAAATCAGGACGCGGCGCACTACATATTTCGTAGCGAAAACTATCTACACCGTTAAAATTTTCATTGGGCGTGTAGCTAAATTCGCCGTCAGATTCAAGGGATAAATTCCCATGAATGACATCATTGACCAAAGGACTCATTAGCCAACCGCTATTATTTGCTACAAAATCATTATAAGAAACATCTCCGTTAAATATTACGTCTTCATTATTTGTATAATTATCATTTGTGATGCCCATAATTGGTTCGCCAATCGGGAAATCAAAGAAAGTAGCCATACCAATGCCTTCGCTGTTTTTGACATAAGGCGATGTGATACCTACTCCACTACGTCCAAAATATGTGATACCGTACACGTAAGTCGCATTGCCACTGACTGCGAGATAAAGTCGATTGCCAGCCGTCCTTCCCCACGTCACATCGGCACTGCCACCAACGAGAAAAAAGTCCTCCTCTGCGCCTGCTTCCCAGACCAATATATCTGCCGGATTTTTGCTTGTAATCATCAGCGTATCTGGTGTGATGAATTCTGCTGAAGCAATGTCGGGCGGTAATACGTGGGGCGTATTTTCACCGTATAAATCGTTTTTTATGGCCTGTACCATTCGCTCTGCTATTGCTTCATAACCATCGTCGTATTGAAAATGACAGTCATCTTCCCAAAGTGGAATCCCTTTGGCGGTCATTAATTTTGTACGGGACAATTCGTCTGCGAGTTGCCGTTGGGCTTCTTGTATTCGGGCAAAATGATAGGTCGTGCCATTACAACTTTTTCGGATTTGATTGATGTAGAGTTGTTCGAAATTGGGAAAATCAGCCATCCAGCCTTCGTATAGTTCGTAAAATCGGTCTTTATAGCTTTGTAACGTCATAGCATTTTTGCCGTCTGTTTCGCCCTGATACCAGATGATAGCGCGGACTTTATCGGCTAAATCGGCTTGTTGAAGGCGGTATAGCAATCTGCCATAATTGGTCGCGAGGTCGGTAGGTGAGGTGTTGTTTCGGGCATGGTAGCTGATGGATGAGCCGGCATATGCACCATTGAAAACAGCAATCGGAACTTGGTATTCGTCCATAAGTTGCCGTGCCATTTTTGCTCCCCACTGTCCGATATTGCCATTGGTATTGTAGGAAGCATCTGCATTGCCTTGATACCAATTGAGGTTGCTACCTACCGAAACACCGTCGATACCGGAGGCATACGAACGGATGAAAGGGGCTTCTTCGCTACTCGCGCTGTTTGCGCCTGACCGTCGAAAAGCCAACGCATTGGACTGACCATCGATGATAAATACATCGCCTGCGACTATGTTGACTGCGGTACGGTCTATTGTTTGTGTGCCGCCCGAAGTGGTGTAAAACACGAAAGTGTAATCTGCTAATTCGGCAAGAATAGTTGCCTGAATATGGAAGTTCGCTTCATCGTTTTGGTAGTCGAGGGGTTGTGTTTGGGTAGCTACTATCGAGCCGTTGCGATATACTCGTAGCTCTACTTCATCGCCCGTAGCCACGCCTTGCGCCCTACCGGATACGGTAACGATAGCCTGATTGGTGGGAACATCTCTGGCATATAATTGCATGTCTTGGGGAAAATTTTCATATATAATTTCTGCCGAAAGTGGCGCAGAGAAAGTCAATATAATTAGACAAGAAATGAGAGACAAGAGATGAGAGACGCAATATTTTAGTTTCCGGTCTGTCAACGTATTCAGTTTAAGTAATTTCATTCGAGTATCATATTTTAGATTTTTGTGCGTAGTTAATTGAATTACAATTTGTTACACAGGGAATAATGTACTTAAAAGTACGGTAATTTTAGGATATTATTATGTATTTCTTATAAATAAACAAAAGGGTAAAATAGGTTGAAGGCTAAATTTTGCATGACAAATATGCAAAATTTATTATACCTAACGACATTTTAGGGATGAAAAAAACATTAATCAATTATTCTAATACACTGTTTCACAAATTTATTTACTTTTTTGAGTATTTCTTTTAAAATGACTCTTCACCAAAAAATCCTTAAATACAGTGAGTATTCGCGTCATTTTTGATTCGATTCATTTCAAAATAAACGTCAAAAAATGTAAATAAATTTATAAAACAGTGTACTAAGGGATGAAAAAACAATAAACACTACATCTTGACTTGTTCTTTTTCCTTTATACTTCACCAAATTCTCCTTAAATAACCCGTTATTCGCGTCAAATTTGGCTCGTGTAAAGAAAAAATAACGGCGTGAAGATGTAACGTTTATTATCTTTTCATCCCTAAGTGAAAGAAATTAAATAAATGTAGATTCTTCGCGTTGTTATTTTTTTCTTTTTCGAGGCATGAAAACCGCGCATAGCCAAGCTACGCAAGGATTTTCATAACGAAAAAAAGGAGAAAAGAATAAGTCAAAATCTGAATTTATTTTTGCGTCGTTCCTAAAAGGGAATACTGCTTAAATTAGAGGGAAAAAGACAAGGAAGGTCACTTTTGGGAAAAGGATTTATTGAGTTTATAGTGTTTATAAAGTACCGTGTAACAAAGGTTTATTTAAATTTTACCGACGCCCCATCTTTTGTGAGTAAGCTTTTCCAGTGGAACAAGTCCCATTGGAGCAAAGTATTTACAATGGAACTTGTTCCATTGGAGAGGGAAGATAATTTAAACTTACTTTTGTTACACGGTACAAATGTAGTGATTATTCGTCTGTTCGTCTATTCGTTTGTCTTTTTTGCGTGAGGGATAGGAGGTGTTGTTTGAACGTAATGTAGCGATAGCGGAATGAAGAGAGTGCCGGATAGCCCGACCCCCGACTGATAAGGAGGGGGACACGCCCTAAGTAATAGACTTTATTTAGAAATTTTTTGTATGCAGCTAAATTGTATTTTTCCGATACTCTTCACCTATTTTTCGCCCCGTACCGTAGGGTATGCGGCTCAAAATGAGGCTCGATTATCGAAAAAATACAAAAGTTCCATGCACACAAAATATTCCTAAATAAAGTCTAATATACTGAGGGAAGACGAAAAAAATAATCTACCCGTCCAAATTGTTCTTTTTCTTATATGTTTTACTTAATTTTCCTTAGTGAAAGAAAATAAATAACTTGCCCCATTATGCTTGTTCTTTTCCTTACGTAGCCCAGCTATGCGCGTCAAATTTAGTCAAACATATAAAAAAATTAACGGCTTCATTTGGGGTAGATTATTTTCTTCCTCTTCCCTGACCACTGGATTTGTCAAAGAATCATAAAAATCAACTATAACTATCTCGGTACTCTTGAAGAAGTACCGTTATTGGGAAACCATATTAATTTGTCATTACCGTTGACATCGCCATCTAAATCGTAGTCGGCGGCGCGGTATTGTCCAAATTGACCGTTTTGTATGGTCCAAATGGTTTTGTCCGAACCGTTGACATCAAAACTAAAGACATCGCCTGTTTGGTCGCCATCGCCTGCATACATGGAAAATGTACCTGCGACATCTACTTGTCCTGCGCCGATGGGCATATTAGGGTCAGGACCTACGTAGCTCTGTTTGTTTCTGAAATCGTAGGATAGTGTACCGCCGACAAGCGGCACGGGTAGGTGAGACATGACGCCCATGTGGTTGCGATGTTCAACAACGATGTTGAGTGGATTCGTATTATTAAGTGATGTCAAGGGGCAACGGTCAACGAGTTGTATCTGTCCGTCTTGCAATAGTAAAGCTGCTGTGCGTGCTACTTCTGTATTGCGCTCTACTGCTGTGCGGAAAGAGAGTAATATCCAATCGACTACATCAGCGGTGTATGTAGAGTCGCCAAAGCCTATGCCTTGTGTGCCTGTATAGTTCCAGGGAGCGATTGTGTAAGGATTGAGTGCTGGTGTCGGTGTAATACTCGGATTGGAGGGTGTTTGTCCGGGTAGTACGCCGTGGCTGACATTGAGTGCATTGTTCATAAGTCCCGTTGTGGGGTCGTAAGGTCCTTGCATGTAGACGTATATATCTGTTTTGACACAAGTGATATTGGCTGCGCCCGGTGTGCCTAGTGGTGGTGATGCTGCCCAGCTGGCTGGTGCAGTATTGTCAAGCGAGGCATCGAGTAGGGAGAGCGTAGGTCCGTTGCCGTCGGGTTCTTCGGGCCAGGGCAAGTCGTCGTTATATCTCAATGAATCGACCATGCATTGGTTGGCTGTGTAGAGGATGATACGTTCTTTATTGTTGTTTAATCCGAACCCCATCGAACCGACATAATTGGAAACCGCAGGGTAAGCAGCTGCGAATCTCACGTCATCTTCTACCAATACCAGGTAGTCATCCGGTGGTATAATAGTGCTCGGCGGAATGACAAATAAGCTATCCTCGTCGTAAAATCGCCAACCGGATACGTCGATAGCGGTAGTGTTTGGATTGTATAGTTCTATCCAGTTGCCCGCCGAAGTGAGGGTGTCTGAGTTGTAATTAATTTCATTGATGACGATAGGGTCGGGCGTTGGATTGCAGGGGTCAGGAACGTTGTTTGCCTGGCCTGGTGTACCGAAGATAATACCTATGGCAGAGGATGAAACCCAACTTCCAGGAAGGTTATTGTTTAGGTCTGCATCTATGAGTGTAATGGTGTAGCCTGTACTATCGGTATCGTCGGGCCAGGGTAGGTCGTCGTCATAATCTACTTTATCAACGAGGCATCTATCGTCCGTAAAAAGCCCGATGTCTTCTCCACCGCCGTCGAGTCCCCATACCCAATCGCCTGTATGGGGTATGCTATTTCCAAAGATTGCTCTGAAGGCTGTGCCTTGTTGTACGAGTACATGGTAGCCATCGGCGGGGATGCTTACGCCTGCCGGGATTTTGAAGTAGCCTTTTTCGTCGACAAATTCCCAACCGGATATATCTACGGCGAAGCTGTTGGGGTTGTATAATTCTACCCAATCTTTGGGATTGAAAAGCGCGGTGGGCTTGTAGTTGATTTCATTGATAACGATGTTTGGTGGCTCGGTGGTGCAAAATATCTGATTGGCACGTCCGGGCGAGCCGCCGATATTATTGGAGCTAAACCAACTCGCGGGGTCGTTATTGTCAAGCATAGGGTCGGATAGAGATAAGGTGGGTCCTTCGCCGTCGGGGTCTTCGGGCCATGGAGATTTATCATTGTAAGCAACCGAATCTACTAGCGTAACGAGGCTATCGCTGTATAGTTTGATGGTTTCTCCACCTGAGCTAAAGGAGAGGTCAGACTCAATCACATTGAAAACAGAAGGATGCACTTCGAGGAAGTCTAGGGCATCTTTGGCAGCGATATAGTAGCTGTTTGCCGGCATAGCAAAACCTAAAGGAAAGGTGAAAAGTGTATCTTCATCTGCTAATATCCAGCCAGACATATCTACGGGATTGGGCGTTGTATTGTACAACTCAACCCAGTCTTTGGCGTTATAGCCTCTGAATGGACGGTTGTAATCGTAGTTAATCTCGTTGATGACGATGTCTTGTGCAAAGTTTTTGGCAGGGAATCCAAAAATCATTACAGCGATGGACATTAGCATCCAATTAAAGGAGGATTGTTTTATCATATTATTCCAGCGTGATGAGTAAATAATAAGTTTCATAGATGAACTGTTATAAGTTGTTAAATAATTTGGTTGTTCAATTATGAGTTAGAGCGTGTCTAAATGGGTATAATACACTGTTTCACAAATTTATTTACTTTTTTGAGTATTTCTTTTAAAATGACTCTTCACCAAAAAATCCTTAAATACAGTGAGTATTCGCGTCATTTTTGATTCGATTCATTTCAAAATAAACGTCAAAAAATGTAAATAAATTTATAAAACAGTGTAATAAGGGAACACGAAAAAAATAATCTACCCGTTTGAATTGCTCTTTTCCCTATGTGTCTCCTCAAATTTTCCTTAAATACAGGGAGTATTCGCGTCAAATTTGAGAAAACACATAGAAAAAATAGCTGCGTCAATTCGGGTAGATTATTTTCTTCGTGTTCCCTAAGTACTTATCATTTCAAAAGTGAGTAGGTGGGTTGTATTGATGCTGTATAAATGGCGGAAATATCATGCCATAAACGTCTTTTCTCTGCATACAGTTTTAACATATTAATTGATATTAAACAGTATCATTTTTTTATGAATTTTATTTTTCGTCATACATACATACCTCATGCAAAGTATTAAATAAGCTCAATGGCTGATGACATACAAACGTCGGTTATATTTTATGTGACCGTCTGTATTGGCTCGATTTATATTTTCAAATGAGTTGAGCAAGGCTATTCCGTTCTTTTTAGTGATTTATTTACACAGACAGTCTTTTATTAAAATAAGTTGCAAAGTCGTCATTTTACCACCAGTTATATACTGTCGTTTTTAGGGAAAAAGTAAACTATCATATATTAGACTTTATTTAGAAAAATTTTGTATGCAGCTAACTTTGTATTTTTCCAATACTCTTCCCCTATTTTTCGCCCCGTACCGTAGGGTATGCAGTTCAAAATGAGGCTCGATTATCGAAAAAATGCAAAAGTTCCATACATACAAAATATTCCTAAATAAAGTCTATTAAGGGAAGACGAAAAAAATAATCTACCCGTCTGAATTGTTCTTTTTCTTATATGTTTCACTAAGTGAAAGAAAATAACTTCTTCATTTGAGGTAGATTATTTTCTTCCTCTTCCCTAAAGATGATAATTAATTGTGTTTTTCTATTTTGTTCCTGATACTAAAAAAATGCGTACAAAGTTAATTTCAAAAAAATAAAACCTCTGTTTTCCTTAAAATAAAGCCTATGTTACTTACCTTTATCACATATTTTAATGCTTAATAAAAAATAGCGAACGTTAATAGTCAGTGGTTAATAGTTAGTTATTATTAGAACATTTTCCTATAGTGAAAATATTAGCCATTAACCGTTAACCGTTGACTATCAATTTGTTTTCAATGAATCGTTTTCTCCCTTTATTCCCATTAGGATTAGTCGTATTTCCCGGCGAATCTCTCAACCTACACGTTTTCGAACCACGTTATCAACAACTTATCGCTGAATGTGAAAGTGAAAATATCACTTTTGGGATTTCTCCTTTATTTGAAAAAAAATTAGCCAATTTTGGTACAGAAATACGGCTTATCGAAATCTCGAAACGCCATGCTGATGGCAGAATGTACATTAAGACCGAAGGTATCGGGCTATTCAAAATAAAGGAATTTTATCAGAATGCGCCCGACAAGTTGTATGCAGGTGCAGACATTGTAGAAGTAGCTTACACTACGAAGCCAGATATCGTGATGAATATCAAAATACTCGAATACATAAATAAGCTATATGATATAATAAAAATAGAAAAGGAATTGCCCGAAGACCCGGCGGCATTTTCGACTTATAGTATCGCGCATCATGTTGGTTTTTCTATCAATCAGGAATTAGATTTTTTGCAAACTACCGAAGAAACAGAACGCCAAGCTATCATGCTCGCTCATCTCGAACACATGATTCCGATAGTGCAAGAAACCGAAACCCTCCGCGAAAAAGTCCGTATGAATGGGCATTTCAAGGATTTGATACCGCCCGATTTGCCCGATAGTTTTACAATTTAACGGGTGTCGAGTTGCGAGTTACGTGTTAGTGAGGAATATAATACGCTATTAAAAAGTGCGTAGAACATAAGCCCATGCGCTGTTTCGAGCATACATTCTGTTAGCATTGGTATTGCTATTAGCAACAAAAATAAAGTGTATAAATACGCTTTATTTTTCCAAGTCAAATACAAAGGCAAGGCTATCATCATCAATAAACAGAGCAGACCGGGATAGCCCAATGAAAGAAAAGTCTGTATGTATTGGTTGTGTGCATCAGTATTGACAGTCAAAAGGTGGTAATAATTTTTCAGGTCATATATTTCCAACAGCACGCACTCCACTTCGTCGCCAATGCCGTAGCCCCACACAGGTATACGCTCCATAGCTGCAAGGCAAGATTCCCAGATTTGACCGCGTGGGTCGTTGATATTGATAAATAAATTGTGGTCATAATCACGAAGTTGTTTGCCGACGATTTTGTTCATGCGTGTCCGCGTTACAAAAAAAGAGTCTAGCAATTTCCATAAACCCAATGCAAATAAAGCTACTGCAAACAATCCTCTCAATAGCATTTCCCGATGATACATCCATATCAAAAATCCACCAATCAAGAGGCTCAAAAAAGTAACACTCACCAATCTCGCTCCCAACATCACTATCATATATCCAGCAAATAAAAGCGCGAACCCGCACGCCATTTTCACCCAAATACGGCTACTCCCCCACTCTTCCATCAGCCAATTTATGCTAATAAAAAATGCCAAACTCATGTACAGACTCAAATAGGCCGGCAGAAATCCCATTTGGCTTGATAGCCATGTATAACTCAACCAACTCACCGCCCCAATGCTGTTATAATTAATCAGAGAACGTACAAAACAGACCAAACCTGTAAGCATTACTCCTAACACAAAATACCATAATACACCTTGTAGGGCTTCACGTTTGAGCGGTATCAGCCATAGGATTAGAGGAAAAAGTAATAAAGCAAATTTGGAAAAAAGCTCGGATATGCTCGCCTGTGTATTGCTCGTGTATATGAGCGCGAGTACGTGGAGGAGAAAAAAAACCGCAGGTAGAAGCAAAGACAAATCTCGCATCACAAAAGCGGTGGGTTTAAGCCCACCGCTTTTGTGATGCGAGACACCGTGATATAAGGCAACAACTAAAGTTCCCCACATCAGCACTGTAGCCACATTTAATGACAAGGGCAACGTAAACGCAAAAATACATAGAAGACGATGGACGGTGAACAGTGGACGGCTGACGGTATTGGCGCGAGCTATCGTATATTTTTTATTTTTTTGAAAAATTCTAATCATAAAATCCCTTTTCATCATTCGCTGCAAGCTCTCAATGAATGATTGAATGAATCAAATTAAGTAATTTTGATTGATAAGTAGTTCTACATTAAGACTCTAAAAGAACTTGATTATCAATTATTTATGTGTGGTTTAATTGATTTCATTTAAATAAAAAATAAATACATTTAAATAATTTAAATTTAAAATGCACACTGTACGAATTGGTTAGTTTTTGTAGTCGTCCTATTATTAAAAAATAACATTTAAACCGCACTGATATAACTCTCTGAAGGTCAGTAAATCAAGAGTCTTAATGTAGAAGTAGGTGCAATCAAAAATAATTCATTCATTAGACTTTATTTAGAAAAATTTTATATGCAGCTAACTTTGTCTTTTTCCGATACTCTTCCCCTATTTTTCGCCCCGTACCGTAGGGTATGCAGCTCAAAATGAGGCTCGATTATCGAAAAAATACAAAAGTTCCATGCATACAAAATATTCCTAAATAAAGTCTATTGAGAACTTACCATTCACCGTAAAAACTAAAAAGCGACTTTATCTTTCGATAAAGTCGCTAAAATGTGTTATTAATGTTCTCAAAAACTCTAAAGGTTGAGCATCGCAAGGTCTTCGCGCACTCGTCCCGAAGGATGGCGTGCAGTTAGATCAATAATCTGACCTTGCGGGTCAATCAATATAAATTGCGGGACCGCTTTTATGCTATACAAACCGGCGAAGTTGGAATCAAAATCGCCATTGACAAATAATTGGTGTCCTTGCATGTTTTTCTCACGTACCATGTTCTCCCATGCAAATCTTGATTTGTCGATAGAAACGCTAACAAATTCAATGTTGCGTCCTCTATATTCTTCTTTCAATTGCTCAAAATAAGGCAATTCGTGTTTGCATGGACCGCACCAGGTTGCCCATACATCTATGTACACGTATTTTCCTTCAAAATCACTCAAACTCACCATGCGTCCATCTCTCGTAACTCCTTGAAAATCAGGCGCAATGCCACCGTCATCAATTATAGCATACTTGATGTATTTATCATTGACAAGTTTGCGATAATCTCTATTTTTTATGTCCTTACGAAACTGCATAATTATCGGATTCATGGTAGGTGTACCATCTTCTCCGAGAAGACTTAGCACTACTTTAGTGCGAAGGTAGTTCCGTATATCCGAACCTTTAAAATACTTTTTGATGTAGTCATATTTAAGGCGGTGTTTTTCCGAAATAACTGCTCCACTTAAAGGATTTCCGGGTACTTGCGCTTCTATTTTGTCATCTGTTTTCAAATTCAGATAGTCGTCGATAAAATTTTCAAAGCTAGTCAATACCAATAAGTGGTCATTTTTCAAATCCAACTCTTTGGTGAAACCAAAGCTAAATTTTTCCATAGATTCGTAATCATTCGGCATATATTTTGGGTGCAGCTTCTTGTAATCAATATATTGATTTGCCCACTCCATTTTTACATCCTCCAATTCGTAACCTACAAACTTTGCGGGTACTTCATCAATATTCTTAATGTAAGACCACAAATAATCTTCCTTAATTTTCCGCTCTGCCGCTATCGAATCCTTAAATTCGTTGTAAGGCATCTTATACAACTTTCTTCTTGCCAGCGAGTTATCATCATCATATTTATCTTTTCTCAAAAGGTAAGTATTGATGCCTGCACTCGTTCCGCCATAGACTACTTTGTCGTCATTATCTGGATCAAATGTTACCTCTAGCTTATCTCCCGGCGTCAAGTATACCAAATACTTTTTGCTGCGGTAATACATTCTGTAATAACCCGATTCGCTTAGAGCGATTTCACCTTCAAATGTCTTGTCACTATTTACCGAAATCCTCTGTGATTCAGCAGTAGAAAGTCCATTGACCAAAGGTTTGAACTTGAGTCTTCTTTCCGATTTTCCAAGAATTTTTCCACTAATCACAGCAACTGTATCTTTATATTTCTTTTCCTTAAAAGGATTAGAAGGTACACGTTTAGCTGCTACAAAAGCTGACTTAGAAGTTTCGTTTTTTTTATCTTCGGGTTGTTCAATATTTTGATTTTGGGGTATTTCCGTTCCTTGAATCATAGTTGCGAGTGACAGACTCATGGTGTTTTCTACCATTGCTGTTTCCATCAACTCTTCATCACAGGAATCTTGGTTAGTGATTACTTCTTCCCTTTGCTGGTGCGTCATATAGGTAAGCGACACAAAAAATATAGCTAGCGCAGAAAGAAAATAATAATTAAGATTCTTCATTTTTTTTAGCAAATTTAAACTATCTCGACTGCGAAGGTAATCAAAAAATTCTGAATTTTACCATTCTCTCTTATTGCCAGTCTTCGGTGGCAAATGTAGCAAAGTCATAATAGCACAGTATTTTTCGGAACTCGAAATATACGATTGATAGTTTTGAACTTACACATATCAATATTTCACAAACTTGTAAATATATACCTCCTTAGAAAAGTCCTGCAAGGTAAGCTAAATATCTTTTACATCAGCCACCATTTTTACGAAAACTTACAACACACGCAAACAAATCATAAAATACTGTCTATCAACAATTTAAACAATAAAAATATTAATAAAAAAATATTAACTCGTAGACAAACACCTGCAAAACAACAAATATTTATAATATATATATTATATTTACCAAAAATCATTACTATATTATTCGAGTTTGGTATAGTCAAATTCAGTGTTCATATTAAAAAGTGATTGATTTTAGTATATTTGTTACGATTCTAAGGCTGTTGCATTTGTATTTATTTAAAATTAATTTTACACAAAAATGAAAAAGCAAATGTAACGAATTAAGGAGATAAGTAGTTAGGAGGTGCAGGACAAATCAACTCTACCCCACTAAAATTAAAATCATAATGTGAGCCTTTTAATTTGCTCGAAACACGGCTGACATTTTACAAGTGGCAGACGAGTAAGTATCAGGAATTAAATAAATTGTTCCATAATGCATATCTCTCAAAGTTAAAATTAATAGAGTGTGTCACAAATTAATACATATACGATTCCCGTAGAATATGGAGTTGAGCCGCATAATATTTATAAAGTATTGTTTTTGAATTAATTAAAAATTAAAACAGAAGTACACTTGACAGCTAAAGCAGTCATTACGCTCATAGCATTTCCAACAACCATTCGATTGACCACTATAACAATTTTACAATTGCCATGCACTTACGTACAATTACAATTCCGATTATTTTACTGACACTTGCTATTCAATGTGAGGCGCAAATTCCCGATGATTTCATTCCCTTTAGACAAGGCGATAAATGGGGTTTTTGTAATCAAGAAAAAGACTTCATTATACCGCCACAATACGAGATGATAGACGCATTTTCGGACACTATCATGGGCGTAAAACAAGACGGTAAATGGGGGTTTATCGGTAAAAGCGGTACGCTCATCATCCCTTGTATGTACGACAAAATTACGGCTTTCGATGAAGGTATAGCAGCCGTATATACCGAAGGCGAATGGGGCATTATCAACCTCGAAAACAAGCTGATGGGGCATCGCTACGAGCATATTTACCATCAATCGGGCAACCTGATGGAAGAAAATTTGATATCCGTCAAAATGCGCGGAAAATGGGGCTTCATCAATCGGCACGGCAAAGAGGTCGTGCCTTGCAATTACCAGATGGTACACCCTTTTTCCGAAGGACTCGCCGCCGTGAAAATGGAACAAAAATGGGGCTATATTAACAAAAAAGGATATACCGTCATCCAACACCAATTCGATTTTGGCGGTGATTTTAGCGAAGATGTCGCACGAGTAGAGCTAAAAGGAAAATGGGGTTATGTTGACCCCGAAGGCAGTTGGATAATAGAATCGAGATTTGAAAACGCAGGTGATTTTAGTCAAGGACTGGCTGCTGTTGCTCGCAAAAATCGTTGGGGCTATATCGACAAAAGTGGCAAATGGGCAATCCGCCCCGTGTACACAGAAGCCCAAGATTTTTCCGAACACATCGCCTGTACACGCACGCGCCGCAACAAAATTCGCATGATTGACCTCAATGGAGAAATCATGTTTGAAGGCGTATTTAGCGAGGCGGGCAGCTACCACAACGGACTCGCCGCAGCCAGATTTAATGGTTATTGGGGTTTTCTGAACAAACACGGCAGGTTCGTGATTAACTGTATTTATGAACGTGTGCAAGATTTTGAAAATGGCTACGCCAAAGTCGTCAAACACGGACGCCGCGGCTTATTGGATACCGAAGGGCGACAGTTTTGGGAAGATTAACGTAGCCCAGACATTCTTGTCTGGAATATGTTTAGTGAAAGAAATTAAATAAATCACTCCAGACAGGAATGTCTGGGCTACGTCAACACTATGAGATACATTTTACCTACACTCATCGCCATCCTTGCATGGCTTGGTTGCAATCCAGATTGTGTTACCAAAATACCTAATAAAAGCGGTCAGAAGGAAATCGACGGCTTGTTTGATAAAAATATTGACGATGCCGAAATGATATTTGATTTGAGCGTATTTATCGTGTATAATCGTACCAAACCGGGCATGACAGAGCTGAGTAAAGACATTGAGCGTTCTATCCAAGAAGCCAATAGTTTTTCTGACCGCATAAAGTTCCGAATGACTTCGTCACAATATATCAAACACGATGCCGTACTCGCCAATATCCGCCAATCGAAGAAAATGGAAGACGACCTCTGCAAAGCAAACGATAAACCAGGCACCATAAATATGTACATCGTTCGCTCTGATACCAATCTCGAAGGCTATACACCCGTACTACAAAACGGCTTTGAACAATACGGCACTTTGGATGGTTTGGAACGTGTATTTTTGAGTTATGAAGGCTTGGCAGATGGCGCAGTACTGATACACGAATTGGGGCATTTTTTTGGCTTAGGACATTCCGACAACTGTCGAAATTATATGAGCTATAATTGCTATCGCGACTTGTTTAACGCCAAACAAAGTTCTACCATTTTACGCTTCGCACAAGTATATCGAAAATATTTGCAGAGTGAGTAAAAAGCGGTTTCAACCTCAACTTCAACTTCAACCTCAACCTCAATCTCAACTTCAACCTCAACCTCAACCTCAAATTCAACCTCAATCTCAACCTCAACCTCAACCTCAAATAAAATAAAATAAAATAAAATAAAAACGTATTTCAACTTCGTTGAAATACGTTTTGAATTTGAATTTGAATTTGAATTTGAATTTGAAGTTGAAGTTGAGGTTGAGGTTGAAGTTGAAGTTGATGTTGAACCTACTCCACAAGTACCTTCTCCGTTGCTATACTGCCGAGAGAATTGGCGTTTACGCTGACGAAATACATGCCTTTTGGGAGTTCTTTTACGTCAAAATTCGTACGATGTATGCCCCTATCTTTTCTGCCGAGTAATTGCTGACTAACGACTTGTCCGAGTCCATTGTATAGCTTAGCAGTGAGGACGGTGCTTTCGTAAAGTTTGATTTCTACCTGTATATTATCTATAGTTGGATTGGGAAAAATACCGTTGATGAACACTGCATCTTTGGGAAAAACATTGTCTTCTACGTTATAATATTCTTGTAGAAGAGTGAGGCTATTAAATAAATTGAGTCGTCCGCCCGTCACGGTAACATCCTGCAAACTAAAAACTTCATCTACACCCTGCAAAACAAAATTTCTAACCAATCGGGCAACTTCCTGTGGATTTTCGCGAGCATCGTCCATCAAAGCGAGAACGGGCGCACTGTATAGCAATGCCACTGCACCTGCCACATGCGGCGTAGCTGCCGATGTACCACCAAAAGTACTATACTGACCCAAATTGTTGACTGCAAATACGCCCGAACCCGGCGCACTCAAATCAATATGTACAGCTCCGAAACCGCCACTTCTCTCATCGCGATTGTCGGTATTCGTGACGCTGATGAGGTAATCGCTGGGGCAAGTTGTAGGAATATCGCCTTCGATATCTACATTCACCCCCGAATTGGTGGTCGCGCCGACACTCACGATGCCTGCTTCGCCGAGCGCATTATACATATTGCACCACACCGGAAAATCTTCCCCAAAACCTGACCTGCCAAGCGAGGCATTAGTGGCTACGACAAATGCACCTTCTGTACCATTAGTTTCGTTATAACGTATCCGCATATCGAGCATATAAGCGTAAGCGGCGACAACTTCATCTGCACCGCCATTTCCGACAAGATTCATCACTTTTACATTCCAATTGACGCCCGTGACACCTGCATTATTATTGCCAGATGCGCCGAGTATACCCATCACAGGCGAGCCATGCCAATGCCCTTCGCCGCCATTACTGATGTCATTATTATCTTCATTAAAATTCCAACCAAACACATCATCGACAAGCTCATTCCCGTCATCATCAATGCCATTTCCGGGAATTTCTCCGCCATTCGTCCAGATATTTGCTACCAAATCAGGGTGAGCAATATTCGCCCCACCATCGACTATTCCAATGACAATTTCATCGCCCGTAGCCGTTGTGCCGCCTGTGGTGATGTCCCACGCAGGCGGTGCGTCGATGTCTGCATCAGATACGCCACCGTTTGAGCCGTCATTATCGTATTGCCATTGGTTGTTATAAAACTCATCATTAGGCGCATTGCGGAAATCGACTTTTTGATTCATCTGTACCGCACTGACGCTGCTGCTATTTTTTAAATCCATCAGCAAGTCACGCGCCTGTATTTTTGTTTTATCAAATTCTAATAAACAGATATTGAGCCGTTTAGAAAGTATTTTTTTTGAAATTAGACCGATTTTTTGCCCGTTTTTGTATTGATGCTTGAGTATCAATTCGCTGATAGGGACATCCTCATTTAGTTGGACAATGAGTTGGTAATCGTGTTGTGCGCTCAATATTCCTACATGAAGTAGGAGAACGGTAACCAATATTAATTGGTGTTTGATAGTTATAATCATTATTTTCATGGTATAAAAATACGGGTTTGTAAGCAGATTGGCAATGCCACGTTTATAATAATATTGTCAAAAATGCGTTTTTGTGGTATATAGAGAGCCAAAAGTCATTTTAATAATACGTAATATATTGTCTCATAGACTTTCGGGTAGTTTACTCGTTGGAAATTTTTAAAATGTCAGGCGAGAAGTATTTTATTTTTATTTGAAAAAGCAATTAATAATAAAAAATATTTTAATTTGTAATAACTTATTATTCAGTAGGACGCTGTCGTTGGATATTTATAAAAATCATATTACAAAATGACTTTTCGTTCCCCTATTTTGTAGCATCTAAATTACTTTAGTGAAAGAAATTAAATCAATTTTTTAGGTAAAAAAATAAGGTTCTTTGACAAATCCAGTGAAGTGAATGAAAATTTGGGCGTATCCCCCTCCTTATCAGTCGGGGGTCGGGCTA
>ENA-ORXU01001255-ORXU01001255.1-marine-metagenome-genome-assembly--contig:-NODE-1255-length-22109-cov-26.554829_pt1 | contig 22109 bp, 25 predicted proteins | sample MGYA00237869_ERZ511484 | MGnify/ENA metagenome assembly ERZ511484
GTGGCCACCCCTCGTCCGTGCCCTCCGTTTTCCTCGACGCCCGCAGCTATGAAGTGCGGCATCTGCGCGTACGTGGCTCCCGCCGACGGCACCTCCCACACGGCCCGGACGTGCCCACTGAAGCAGACGCAGTGCCGCCGCACGCTCCCGGAGGGGCATCCATTTCGTGAGGTGGGGCAGTGTGTCGACCTAAAGTGCATCCACCACAAGATCTGCGGCAAGTGCGGTCTCCCAGGCCACCTGTACGGGACTCAGACGTTTGCGCCCGACCGCTGGCAGCTGAGCAAGAAGGGCGGCGTGGTGCGCAAGTGGTGCAAGCGCGCGCTCGACAAGACGGACTTTGTGTGCGTTCTGATCACGCCCGAGGCCATCCAGAGCCTCGTGAACAACTCACAGAGCATGTCGGCGGCGGAAGGTGTGGAGAAGGCGGAGCGCCGCGTCTCTGTTGCCCGCCTTCGCGGTAATGTGCACGATGCCAACGTGGACGTGGACGAGACGATGCGCGTCATGGAGACGCTCGGCAGTAAGGCGGCCGTGCTTCAAGGCGCCAACAAGGTGGCCTTCAGCGTCCTCCGGCAGCACGCACACGAAGGGAGCGTGGCCGCCAACCAGCGCGCCGCGCGAGCCGTCGAGGGGGACGTCTCTGATGCCGATGCCTCGTTAGGCGACGTCGACAATGTCGACGCCAACGCGGACCGCGACAGCCGCGACGCAGATGATGACGCTGGTGCGTCAGCTGCAGCCGACGGTGATAGCAGCGGCGCTGACGCCTTTCACGAGCCCAAGGCCGTTCGCATGCTGCGTGGCGCGACCGCCCGCCGCTCCAAGATGTACGCGGCCGCGATTGCCAAAGGCCGTGCGCAACGCGTGGCGGCGCACGGGCTGCGTCTACCGACGGTGAACGGAAAGGGAAAGGGCAGAGCCAAGGACAAGGCCGGGAGCGCCACCCGTGTGCCGGCCGGCGAGCAGCCGACCGCGGTTCCCTCCTTTTGCGTCCGCAAGGACGACCTGTGGCCGCGTGGCACCCGCGAAATCTACGCCCAGCCGATGGCGGTCTTCAAGAACCGCGAGTTTGGCGGCCTCCCGCCGCTGCAGATTGCGCACCGCATCATCGTGCAGCTGTGTAGGTGCCCAGTTGCAGAGGCGGACCAAGAACTCGCATCGTACATCATTAAGGGAGCGGTGCAGTCACACCTGCGCGGGTACACGCTGACGACTGGCTCCCTCGCGCCCGCCGACGTGTCCGAGTGGCTGTGCTCCGCCATGCCAGCAACGATGCGTCCGGCCCTGCTTTCCAGCATTGCTTTTGCCGTGCACCTTGTCGTCGCCGGCGCGCGGACGGGATCCGAATGGGACGCGCCGTCCTCGACTACAAGCGGACCCGTTCCTGGCGCTTCTGTTGAGGACGGCGCTCCGGCTCGTGCCCCAATTGGGGCCCCATGTGTGGGGCACGGCGCCGAGGTGCGCGGCCTCGTCGCTGGAACTGAGGCTGGCGCCGCGACGCCGGCAACTGCGGGCACCGTCGGCGAGACGGACCAACGTCTCCTCCGCAGTGACACTGACGTGCACGGCGTGTAGGCAGGAGTCGGTTCTGGGTGTGTTCGCGCCGTCCGTCGCCCAGGAGCGTGGTGGCTGTCCTGTTCCGGTCTCGGACGGTAGTAGCATCTCTGTGCATCATCGAGTATAGCTGTAGTTTCATCAGGGCATGATCCCGGCCCTAGTCTCCCTGCCATATGCACTGTATGCTGTTTGCTTTGTCAAGTGCTTGTGTTTCTGCGGGTGGGGAGAAGGTATTCGCACGTTTGACGTCTCTGTGCGGCAGGCATCTCTAGAAGCGGTTCTCTCTGTTGGCTTTAACACTGACCCTTGACGAGGGTGCTACCCCCCCGCCCTGAAGAAAAGAGGACGTCACATCCACGCAGCAGCCAGAACGCCACGCCCGTCCCCCCCAGCTAGCCCCATCGCGCCTCACAGAGACGGACGAGGACGATGGTAGTGCGACATACGGTCCCAGCCGCGCCGCACATGCGGTGTAGTGGCACCGCATCAGCTACTCGACGCGTCAGCGTGAAGCCGCCGCCGTACGGTCCAGTCCCCGGCCGGCACTGGGCGCCGAGTCGCCGAGACCAGCGGTGGCCTTCATGCCGCCAACGTCTCGGCGGCGCTAGACGCTTCCAGCCGCCGATCTTTGCAAATCCAGTCGCACGACGATTGGAGCATGGCGGCGGCGCCGTGCCGCGTCATCGGAGTGACGAAGCAGCGGCGATAGAAGCACTCCACCAGCCCATTTGCGCCTACCGTCGCCGCCATCTCGTACGCCGCCCGGCACGTCGACATCGGCTGCCGCCGTACATTTTTTTTTTGCCGCGGCCGCGCTACAAGTTCCGCAACCGCAACCGCAGCGGCCATGAAGGCGTCGTCGCAGGCCTCGTCCACCTCTGGCAACCGCGGCGGCGGCCCCGTGCCGAAGCAGTGGAGCGAGATGGGTTCGGGGACAGGCGCATCGGCCACCCAAGCGAGCACGCGCCGCTGCAACCGCCGCAACCGGTGCCGTAGTCATTGGCCGCCGCAGCCGCGCTTTGCGAGTGGCGGGGGCGGAGCGGCTACTGCTCCCGTGGCAGCGGCGACGGCGCCGCAGGTCGTCTCCTCCATGCGAGCCGCTACCAGTCCTTGGTGGTGCCCGCAGCAGCTGCGGATGCCAGCAGTCGCCGTTGCTAAGCCGAGCGCACAAACGAGGAGGGTTGGCGGCCGCGTACCCCGCGGTGGCCTCCGCCACCACATTCACATACTAGCGCCCGCGCCAGCACACAGAGACGCGCACGTGTACACGCAGCGAGGGTCCAGGGCGAGGGAGTGGTGCACTGCGGCGCAGGGCGTCATGTGTAGCGAGGCGGCTTGGGCCATGGCGGCAGAGGTTATGTGCGAACAGTGGAACACGCGACTCACACTGAGCTGCTGCATCAAAGCTCCAACCACTCACAACTTCAGAGCCTCAATTCCAGCGGAGAGACACTGCCGGCTGTCCACAAAAGCCGAAAGAAAAGCTTGTACACACGAGAGGGTGACCTTGATTCGAGGATGGGGCCGGTCACTGGTGGGATAACAGCTGAAATCTCCCATTCGTGCCAGCACTCGAAAGTGTGTGGCACGGTTGTCGGAAGAAAGTCCTGGTTCGCTTGGAGAAATGTTCTCGTCCTGAAGCACTGTGGCGCGATTCGGGTGTGAAAACGCACTCGTGGGTCCGGCGCGCGAAACTGTGTGTCATGATGTTTCGAGATAAGTGCTGTGGGACGGACCTTCCCTTCATGAATTCCCCGCACGCTCGCGTGATTCTTTCGCCGCACATTCCAGATCCCGACCTCTTCCCTCCACACTTCCACACGCCATCCTCTCCCAACATCCCCGCCCCGCGCCGCCACCGCACATCTGCGCCGGTGTGCGGGCGGCAGCTGCGGTACCGCAGCTCGCAGGCCTCTTGGATGGTGCATCCACCGCGGTCGCCGTGCCCTCGGGCACCGGCGCCCCCGCACTAGCTCGTTCTCTGGCGAAAGCCGGCGCTGTCCTGCCGCCGGCGTCGACGCGGGGGTGCTGACGTCCGTGCCTCGAGCGGCGCCGGTCGGTAAGTCACGAGTATTGATGGCGGGCGGGGGGGTGGGGGGGGCCCCCAGCGGACGTCGAGGGCGCGGCGGAGCTGATGGGGCCATGGGACGGGGCCGCCGTGGCCGCCGCGGACGCTGCCCTGGGTGGTGCCACTGGGGGCTTGGGGGGGAGGCCGACGACAACGACGTCGACCCGGCGGCGGCCGTCCACCTGCTCCTAGTGCTCGTGCAGCTGGCCGCCGCGCGGCTGACGGCCGCCGCGCTCGACGCGGTGGGGACGGGCGGCGTCGCGCCCCCCGCCGCCCCCGGTTGGCGACTCGCCGCCGCCGCTACCGCCCCGGAAGTGCCGGGGACGCCCCTCGTCGTCGCCGCCGCCGCGTCGCCCCGCCACGCGGCCGTCCCCCCCGCAACCCACTGGTCCGCGTCGGCAGCGGTCACGTCGACCGCCGTCCCCGACGCGGCCGTGGGGGGAGTGGGCGCCACCGCCGTCACCGCGTGGCAGTTGTCGGACATCCGCGCCGCGGCGTTGGAGTCGTCAGCGGCGGCGCAGATGGGGCGGGGGGCGGCAGCGGCGGCCGGGGACCCTCCCCGGGGGGGGCGGGAACGCCTCGCCGCGGCAGGGGACCGGTGCTCCTCGCCGGCCGACCGCCTGGTGGCGGTGCGGGCGGCGCTGCCGCTGCCGCCGGCGTTCACCGGCGTCGCTCTCTCCGACCGCTGCGACTTGCTCTACTCGTGGCGGATGACGGCGGGGAAGCCTACGCGGCTCGACCGGCTGCGGCTGCCGGCCACTCCCCCCCAGGCGGTGGTGGCGGGGGAGGCCAGCCTCTCCGCGATGGCCGTCGCGGCCGCCCTGGACGCCGTGGCGGGTGGGATCGCGTCAACTCCTCATCTTCCGCCGCCTTCTCGACGACCACCGGGACATTGCTCGGCTGACGCGGGCCCTGTTGGAAGGGCGGCTCTGCGTGGGTGGGGGGTGGGGGTGTCAGGAGGGGTTAGGGGAGGGGACGGGGCGGGGAGGGGGGGGGAACCCTCGTCGACCTGGCCGCCGCGCTGGCCGCCGCGCTGTCCGAGTGCCACACGCGGTGCTTGGTTGGCGCAACACTGGTCGCGTACGGGCAGCCGTGAGCGCGCCACTGAGGGGGGGGGACGCCACCGGCGGCGGCGGCGCCCGCAGAGGCGGACGCGGTGGAGGCGGCGGACACCGACGCCGAAGCCGTCGCCGACGTCTGCGTGGCAGTGGTGGAGGCGGCGGAGGCGACGGCGCCCGCTACGGCGCGGACGTCCACGGCTCGGCGGCGGGCGCGCGCACCGCGGGCGGCGGCGACGACGCGGCGGCGGGCGGCGGCGACGACGCGGCGGCGGGCGGCAGCGACGCCCGTGGAGGAGGCGGCGGCGACGCCAGCTGACTGGGAGGCGGGCAAGGGGCGGCGGATGCTACGCTCTCGCACCGCGCGGTCGCTGCGGTGGACGCGAGCGGCAGAGGGTTGGGGGGAGTGCGTGGCCGGAGGATGGGACGGGCGTGTCGGCGCGCGGCGGTTCATGCGTTCTTTGGTGCCCTTCTCACCACAAGCGTAGGCCCGAGGCTGTTCGTTGCTCTTCGCGCCTTCTTTCATTGTTTGTTGTGCCTTTTTTGGTGTTTGTTGTGTGTTATCGTGTTGTTTGTTCTGTGTCTTCGACTAAGTGGCGCTCTCCTTCCGCAACTCTTGGATGTAGCGCTCTCTGGGGATAACCGCTGCGCTGCACCTCCTTGTTAAGCGGTGAAAAGTGGTGCAGTCCTGCAGCTTGCAGCTGTCCCCGTACGCACCCATGTTTCTCCGACTTCTGGCGGTTCCCCACTGTCGGCTTCATCTGACAACAACATTGAGCATACAGAGAAGCGGATGGCAACAGACGAACGACCGACCGAGATGGTACCCCAGGCTCTTTCTTTACGCATCTCGTCGATGCCTACTCGACGTGCCATCACCTTTGTACCCCCCCCCCCCCCCCCCGAGAAAATAGAACATGCGTGACAAAAATAGGCTGCTAACGAGCCTGCCACAGTCGGCCACTGCGCGAAAGCGCAGCTCACGCCCCCCGCGGCGCGCCCCCGCGCCCCCCATCCGTACGAACGACAAGGTAGATGCATTCCCTATGGGAACCTCGAATCAGTTGAGCAGGGCAGCAAGCTTGTGTGACACACGCGTGAACTGGCCTGCGATTTGCTGCAGCGTGAGCAAGCTGACGGCACCCGCCATGAGCTGCCGCGGCTTGTCGAGGTAGTTGGCATTGTGGTACACGAGCTCCCTGACGTGCTTCTTCAGCTCGCTGAAAACGCCCTCAATAGGCATGAGGTTGGGTGAGTACGCCGACAGGCGGATGTGGTACATGCCGTTGGCGTTCATGAACTCGTCGGCGTTAAGGTCATGAATTCCGGCGTTGTCATAAAGCACGACACACGCGTCGGGCTGGACGTCCCACGGAAGCCCGGGCACGTAGGTGTTCATCTGCTCGCCGAGGCACTGCAGAAATAGACGCCAGTCATCGGCCGTCTGCGCCGGCGGCAGAACGACCGTCTGCGACCAGATGACGCCGCGTGTCATGGAGACGCCCATCATGGTGCTGGTGCTCGCCACAGAGCGAGGATCCCTGTCCAGTAGCTCGCAACGTACGCCGTTGAGGGAGCGGACGTAACGACGGAACACATCGCCGCCGTCCGTGTGCGTCTCGTCGACGCTCACAAGGCATCGCATGGGCACCTCGTTAAGCACTTCGGCCAGCTCCCGCTGCGCCGCCTCCGACCGCTCGAGGAAGAGCCGCTCCACCTTCTTGCGCGTGTAGCCATTGTGTCGTAACACGCGATGCACTGTCGATGCACTGACGTACCGGTGGTCAACATCGGGGAAGTGGATGCTCAGACGCACCAAAAGGTCGACGTGGTCACGCAAGAAAGCGACCGGCTCCGCCTCCACGAGCGTGAGAACGGCGTTGCGCAAATCGTCGTTGCGCACCGCAGCGTCTTCGTGCCGATTGTGCAGGGCGGGTTTCTGCCACACGCTCCCCGACTCCATGAAGCACGCATGCCAGCGGCGGAGTGAGTACTCTGAGCAGCCGATGATGAGCGCCACCTCGTTCCACCCATAGCCCTCCTCAACGAGGTCTAGCCCGTGCAGCCGCTGCATCTCAGAGAACATCTCTGCACCACCAACTCCGTCGGAAAGCGGCAGAAGATGGTGGTCCCGGGCGCAAGTGGCCGGCGTGCCGCGACCGTGGTTGCCGTGGTGCCCCTGTGGTAGTAGACGGGTGGGGCTGCAGGAGCACATGTACGGGGTGCGGCGGCTGCGGGTTTGTGGCAGCAACAGCGGGGAGCAGATGGACTTGGGCGTCCTCGAGCCGGCGGCACAGGCAGCGAAAGCGAGCGCTAGAAGCAAGAGCGAGCACTGGCAGTGAGAGCGAGTACGAGCACTGGCCGTGAGAGCGGGCACTGCCAGTGTGAGCGAGCGCGAAGAAACACACAGTCACCGGCTGGTCGCGTGGCACACCGTGTTTCTACACGTGAAGGGGACGCGCCCGTGGACAGCGTCGTCGTGCACACAGATGGCTGCAGTGTGCGTCGCACATATTAATACCTGCGCTCACGAGACCCTCATGAATGTACGGTTCGTAGGGGGCAGGGGCTCGCAAGCCCCAAGATCGTGATCTCCACGAGATGTGGGGGCTCCGCGAAATCCTCATGATCGAAGCAATATCTTGTGGACTCCCACAACACATTTTCCCCATAGAATTCAAATGTAAATGCAAGTGAAGTGCATTAACACTTTTACGGGGTGGGTCCTCCGACGTCAACCGGACTCTCCAGTACACGACGCGGCCAGCAACTGAGGTAGTTCAAAATGCCTTGGTCACTCTCACGGCCGACCAGGCCTGAGACGCAACAGCATTGCCCTTCTACCAGATGTCTGTGGTTGCTGGGAGCTGTTCACCCATCGGACCAAAGTATACAACACACAGAAATAGTGACTGAAGCTACCCTCGGAAGGGAGTACAACATTGGCCTTCTGCGCAGGCAGTACCATACGAAGAGCTCAGTGCTCAGCGAGTTGAAAGATGCGCTGCTGAACACCGCGGCCCCACAGTAGTGAGAAGTTTGCTGAGCTCGCGTCGACGGCGCGCGCGCCTCGTTGTAACCACTTCCGCCTTTTCCGCCCCGCGCACATGTTGCGCCACGTGAACACGTCTGTATTGAGGTGTCGTGCGGTGGAGCTCAGTAATGGACACTTTTCATCCGCTGACGCGCCGTGTAGATGGTGCACTCGATAGTCGGCATGAGCTCAAGCAGGGTGTCCATACAGCGCAGATCACGCATGAACGTTGTCAAGGCGAAACACGCCCAAGACGTAGGCCCACCGTCACTTCAGTCCCCTGGGAGAGAAAGAGTCGTTCCCTTGCTGCCTAATCCCACTGGTCTCCCCCTGTCCTCTCTCTCCACTGCTTGTATACGCAGGCGGCGCTCCTCTACCCCCGGGCAAAGAAACGCCTGCTCGTCCACCCCGTGCGCACCCGCGCGGCACCGTCGTCCCGCACCGCGCCTGTCAGCGAGGCCGCCCCCAAAGGCACGCTTGCTTCTCCACCCCGTGCCCACACGTGCGGCACCGCCGTCCTGCACGCGTCAGTCAGCAGGGCCGTGCCCGGGCAGTCGCCGTGGAGCGGACGCGACGGCGTGTCCGTGCCACCTCGCGTCGCCACGTCAACACCCCAAGCACGTGTTTCCCCCCCCCCCCCCCCCCGCCACTGGGGGAGCACTTGCGACCGCCTAGCAGCACGGCACGGCCGCGCCCTTGCGTGCACCGTGCCGACGCAATGGACGCCTCCACGCTTGCCGCCGGGTGGTCGCGCCCGCCCCCGGCGCCAAAAACTTCACACTCTGGCTTTCTTCCAGAAGAGAGCTCGAGAAACCGACAATTTCGGAATGGAAGAAATCGAATCTGAATGCATTGAATGCAGGTCCCCAACCCCATCGCATCTCTTTTCAGTCATACCCAACGGACCAGTGTCCAGCGATGGATTTTGTGTCGGGGATGCTTCTCCATCTCGAAGCCGCACGATGTCGGGGCAGATGGAAATGCAAGTGCAACATGGGAAAGAGGCCAGCAGGTTTCGATGATCTGGATCTGCGGTGGCAGAGTGCAAAAATGTGAGCCACACTGCTCGCGATTCTTGACCTGGCTCGTCCGCACCACTGTCGGACTGGTCGACGACGTCACCGTCGTCGCCCCCACTGTCGTTGATCGCACCACTGTCATCGTTCGTTCCGTCCCCACTGCCGCCATGGTTTCTGCCACCCCTATCGTTGCCCCCCCCGTCCGCGCTCCCGCCGATGTCGCTCCCAATCGCCACAGTGGTGGCTCGTATTGTCCGCGCTTCCTCGGCAGACGCGTCCACTATCGTCGACGCTATGATCGTCTCCTCTTTCGCTTTTTTTCGCCCCCCACTGTCGTCCTGTCGTTGTCCCTGATCACGCCGTATTCTCGCCAACCACCATGATGACTGCCACCGTCAGGCCGACAATCGTCGTCGCTCCCACCACGGTCGCCATCCGCGTCATCCTCGCCGTCCGTCGCAATCTCGCCGGCGGATCGACTGCTGACGTCGCTCGGGCCACCATCGTCGCTCGTACGCCCCGCGGTCCCTCCGGCGTCGCTCCCACCCCCATCGTCGCTGCCGAAGTCCCCGCTCCCTCCAACGCCCCTCGCACCACCGCCGTCACTGCCGTCGTCCCCGTCATTTGCTGACGCACGGGTGATCTCATGGGTGACGATCGCGGCGCAGAAGGTGCCGGCCATCTTCTCCCGGCCATCTGCTCCGACGACGTATTCTGCTCTCGTGAGTGCATCGACCGCGTCATAGGTTTTTGGTGGTTGGGCTTCGCCAGGCCGTGAGCCGTTTTGTAGTTTGGTGCTCGTGTGTGCTGAATAGGGCAAGCGCTCTAATGCTATCCTTTCCGATACCACTTTATTGCTCGCGCATCACAGTCGTCGATTGTCTTACCCAGACGGGCGTCACCGTCCTGGAGCGCACCAGTGTGCACCTCCGCCGCGTTCTTCAGCATCCTCGTGGTGTTCGAAGCTCGCGCACAGCTGCAATCGCCCGATAGACGTGCTGGAGTGGTACGACGGTGACGGTGCTGGCGGCGTCTGCGGTTGTGACACGGACCTTTTTTTTTCCAGGTGAGGTCCACGTGCAGGCGCAGGGGGGCGCATAGGCACCAGTACCGGCCACCTGCAACCGTGCACACAAAGCACCGGCAATTTTCACCCAGCCAGCCCCAGCCAGTCCTCTGTACTCCACTACTACCGGTGGGCGCTTGCGCGCATGCTCCAGTCCTCGCCGCGACGGCGGAGGCAGCGTCGGCGCCCCCCCCCACGATTGGCGGAGACCGTAGTGCCTGAGCCGACTCCTCATCCATTTATCAGGCGCCATCGCGGCGCTTGTGTCAGTTGTATCACCGGCGCGGTCCTGGCGGGTACTATGACTGAAAACATGCGCCACATGACCGCCACAATGGCGACACAGAGGTGAACGCCAGTGGGAACTTCGCAGGAGTACAAGCGGGGTAGGTGGTGGCGGCCGGTGGGTTTCTGTGGGCCGGGGATGTGGGGTCACTCGCTCCGGCAAGTACGGCGGCGAGTGTTTTCGCATGTGGGCTTGTCTGCTGCGCCAACGGTGGAGAGCGTCGTGCGGGTTTCTGCCGCAGAATAACTGCAGTAGACGAGGCGACGGGTAGCGCCCTGCAGTCCTCGTCGTGATACGTATGAATAGTTGCTGCACGGCTCCGGTAGAGGCGCCAATGGTCGCGGTACGGCGCATGTCGGCACGAGGCCCAGGAGGGAGGTGCGGTCATACTCACAAGTTCCCCATCCTCCAACAAACAATTGTGCTTCCCCACTCTACCGAGAAGCGTCCGTGCAAAGTCATCTGCTTACTGAGTCGTCCGCCTTGAACTAGCACACGCCTGGTGCGCCCATCTCTCTTCACGTCGCACCCGCGCACGCCGGCGCACGCAATCTCCCCGTTGTCTACAAAAGCCAGCAGGAACAGGTACAGCACAGGGTGCCTTCCGGAAAACGCATCTACGAAGCTGCGGTTTCGGCGCCCTCTACAGCTCCAGTTGTCGAGGGCAGGCTCGCATCCCGAGTAGCAACCGGGCGGCGGTCGCGGCCACCATCAGCCGCGTCGACGCCGCCGGGTGACCTTCCGTCAACGACAACTGTCTGAGGCGTCCGACGCTCGCCGACCGAGGTGGGCGACTGGGAGCACTGCACCAGATAGCAGTCCCGCGCGCGCACAACCATGCACAGGGTGCGAATAAAGAACAGCAAGCCGCAAGAGAATTAGAACGCTCGAAAACACGCTAGCAGCCAATAGTGACGCAAGATAAGAAACAGGGCAGTGCTTGTGCACCGCTCGCGCCGCACGACTCGGCAATAGCACACGCCATAAACGAAGCGGAATCCCTTCAAGCGACATCCCACTCTCGACGCACCACGACAACGGCGCGAATGCCCCAAAACGCCCGTCTTGTCGCGCAGTATGTCCCAGAGCGAGCACCTCGAGAGACACAACCTGCACAAGCAGCCTCGCATGACGCTGCTTGCCTACGATGCCATGCTCGAGGCGGGCGCTGCGAGAGAACGCGTCCACTCATCACCGTACACTTGACCGCGCTCCCCCTCACCCGTCGAAGCATCTAGCGACCCCTCGTGTGTCTGAGCGCCTGGTGGCTGCTCCGCCAAGGGTCTGAGGCTCTGTGGACAGGAGCGCCCCTTCATTGGATCTCGCCGATTCGTCGGCAGCGACTCAATCAAGAGCGAATTATCATCGTGCCGGATCCACTGTTGTTGCATGCACGAAGTGATCCAGACAGATTTCCGTCGGCAGCCGCTTCTCGCTGCCCACAAAGGATGCCGACGGGTTCCTTGACCCAACCGTTCAGGAAGAGAGGTTCACTGAAAAATGGCTCTTCGGTGTGTATCTGCAAGTCAGGAAAGTAGCCTGGTCTTATTCTGCTTACACTAGCACGAATTGCTCAGCATACGGCACCTCTGCGTAGGCTTTGACGGCGAGACCGAGGACCATGGCGGTGGCACCAGGTCACCATGTCCCCGTCACGCGCCGCCGCCTGTACGACGGCATGCAGCAGCTTCCAAGGGCGCTACTGCAGTGTACGAGGCGATCGTGTTTTTTACGCTTCGTGAGCCATTGACAAGTGCTACAGGATATCCCAACCGAGAGCGACAGATGCTTGGCCTGATAACAGGAGTGAAATATGGGGGTGCTTCTACGTACCATGACACTCTCAGGCTCGCGGAGAAGTGCCCAGGACTCAATGCCCAGAGCCCCCGGAAGCGACCGCTGCCTGCCGCACCCGTCGCACGAAGATGAAAGCCAGGGGTCCCTACATCTGTCTAAACAGGCACTCCGGCCACTCTTTGGCGCCCCCGTCATGACTATAGTAGCAGGAAAGCATCGAGACGACGCGCTCGGGTGCGGCGAAGTCAAACACAATCCATTGCAAGTACCCAATGGCCCCATTATTGGTGGTCAAGCAGCTCAAACGCAGTCCCAGACAAGGCCGAAAGTGGCGCTGAAGTAGTTCTGGACCTGCCCCTCCTCCAGTCACGATAAGGCAGCTGTCCCAAAAGATGCACACATGGAGGAGAACGACAGCAGACTTTCAGCAGGCGGGTTACTTCTCGTGGCAGCATGGATACTGGAAATCGTCAGATGTGGATCGAGTGCCATCACAGGCCCATCACTGGCACATCTCAAATCAGAGTGCCCAGATACTGGACATTTCTCGGCCTGTTCTGATTTCTTTTTTGGTTCATGTCTCTTCGTCCACGTCGCCACCTCCGTGGCACTTGGGTTGGCGTCCCCGCACCCCATCTCCGCCCCGCCACCTTTTGTTCCTCGCTTGTTCCCTTCTTCCCCCTTCGTGGCACAACCCAATGGAGGCCCGACGACTGGCGGCCTACGGCATACGTTTTCCCGGGCGGCCTGCTGCGGCTGCCGCCGACACCGCCGAGGCCCTCCTCGACTTCCTGCACCGCGAGTACCCTCTAGCTGCTTGTCATCCGCTGCTGGAGGAGTGCACAAGGAAGGGCATGGCTTACCACCTTATGGCCATGGACGTTGTCATCACGATGGTCAACGACCCCGACGAGCTGGGAAGGGACCTCGAGCCTTTCTACAACGGCGTTGTGAACGCGGTCGGGATACGGTCGGCGGTAGCTAGTTGGGTTTTACACGAGCAGATTGAGGCTGGACACCGTGTCGGCTGGGTGCCGCGCGCCGGTGGGCTGATGTAGTAAACATTTTTGCGTGACACTACTTGTGTGCCCGCTACGCGATGAGCCGGACGCGCGCCGACGCCACGATGACGGAGCGGGATGGTGGCTGAGCCGCGGGTTGCGACGGGCGCCGCGAGTCTACAGCACCGGCGCCACCGCCGCCGGCGCATCGTTTGCTGGCTTCGCGACACGGGGCGCCACGTGCTGCCACAACGAGCGTTGCCGCGCAAGCGAGTGGAGATTTAAGCCGCTCCCGCCTCGTCCTGGGTGCTGTCGCTGGTCCATGGAGCGGCGGCCGCAACGCTACGCCTGCCAAGCGGGCGACGCGCGAGCTGCCGTCTTTGGCGTTGGGCGCCACCATGGCCAACGACGGCGGCAGTTCCGCGGCTCGCGTCCGCCGTTAAGGTTGCGGCAGAAGAGAGCGCAGTTGCCGGCGCCTGTCAAGTGGTAAGGGGTGGCTGAGGGGGATGGGGGGGGGGAGGTGGCGCGCCACCAGCGTGCTTGCCGGCCGCGGTACCTCTGCCCTTATCAATGGGGCGAGGGCTGGCTTGGCGTTGCAGGACCGCTGCGACCGAGCGGCCGTAGGTTGCGGTGTCCAACGCCACCACGTATCTCAGCGGCTTGGTACAGGCCAGCCATGGCGCGTAGGGCGGTAAGTGCCGCCACTGCGGGCTCCGCCGCACAGAACTGCCGCGGCGCATGCGCGTACTGTGCGTTGCGGGGCGGTGAGGGTGCCGGCACGGGGGAGAGCCACAGTGGGAAGTATTAAGGCCGCTGCCTATGGTGGTCAACCAGTGTGCAACTGACGCTGCCCCACGGGGCATCGTACGGCGCTGTTGCCACTGATGCCTCCGGGTGGAGCGTGGCGCGGCGCCGGCACGCGTTTGGGGTATCTGTGTTCCACGACGCGCCTGGAGCACGGGGGGACAGGGTGGCGGTGCGACGGGCCTCTGCTTGACGGAAGGAAGACACGACCGCGTGTCGTGTGCGCCAATACGAGGGGAGCTGGGCGCGGGTAGGGGTAAACGCCGATCAGCTTCATGTAAAATGTACTCTCACACATGTGTCTTCGTCATCCTGTCAGGTACGGCCATGTGACATCCGGTGGAGGAGCCCTTGCCGCAAAGCGACCCACCCGTACCACCTACTCGTTCGCACAACACACCAAGGCACCCACCGCCTCACCCAAACAACACGCATGGTCAAGAACATGGACCACCACACACCCGGACGACAATCCCAACTGCCCACAGCATCACACCCGTTCCCCCCCGCGGATGCGCCGGTTCAGCGCAGCGTCCACGGCCGTCGGTCCGGAATTCCAGGGGCGGCTTCGCTCGCCGCGAATACGCTGTGCCAGCAGTAGGTCCTTCGGCATCAGCGTGACGCGCTTAGCATGCCGGGCGCACGCGTAGGCGTCCTGGATGACCTCCACCACGTGACCTTCTGCGGCCTCTTGAATAATGGCGATACACTCCTTCGTGAAGCGGAAGTCGTGACGCACTTCTTGCGCGACCTCGCGCACCAGGCGCACAAATGGTGCCCTTGGAAGTACTAGCTTGGTGGACGCTTGCAGCTTGCGGATGTCTCGGAGGGCCCTTGTGCCGGGTCGGTAGCGCTTGGTGGTCTTGACACCTGTGGAAGTCATAGCCTTGGTCTTGCGCACCAAACCGGTCCCGACGATGCGACGCCCACCGGGACCCATAGGCTCGCCCGTTGGCGGACGATGGCGCACCGCCGACTGCTTAACGCGCGCCATAGCGCCGTCGTCAACCTGGATGCGCCGGTGCGGGGCGCCGCACGTCCAACGTAGCAGGTGGTGGTGGAAGGCGCCGGCAGGGTATTACGTGGTGGGGTCGTGGCGGCAATAGGTGGTGCAGCAAGGGGCCGGTGGAGGCACGGAGATGGTCGCTCATCCTCATCCCCGGTAGCACCGCGCTGATAAAGGGCGTGGTCGGTGGCGTGCGCAGGTGTGTGTGTGGGCCGTCCAAACGGAGGAGGCCCAGCTGCACCGCGAGGCGCGTGGGGTCGAGGGGTGGGGCCACAGAGCAGATGAGGAATGAGATGCCAGCATCGAGGGTGTCGGAGCACAGAGCGCGGCGGCTCCAGTGGATCAGAGGGCTTCGGTGGCAACGGGGGTGGTGGGCATCAGTCACGACCGATTGTGGCACACCGGACCTGCCAGGAGCGGGGCTCGCAGGGTTCAGGAAACGGCCGTGGGATGAACGTCGATTGCGGTGCTCCGCTGGGGGCGCGGAGGGGGGTGCAGCGCAGCGCCGCGGGGAGCAGCCAGCGGCCGTCGGATGTGCGTGGGTTTGCCTGTCCTCCCGTGACCCACTGCGTGCGTGCGACGCGCCCTTGGTGGTACTGGGAGGGGGCAGATCTGTGGAGGCTCGTGGTTACCAGAGGCGTGCGCCTCCTGCGGAGCGTATCTCGCGAGCGCCAGCCGCACGGCGTGCCGAAAGAATGGGATGGTCGATCGCAATGCACGACACTCGCCGCGCTTGTGAGAACCGACGCGCTGGTCCTAGTCACTGCCTCCCGATATAGATGCGTGTCTCTCTCCACCAGTGCAACGGACGCGGCGCGAATGCTGGAAACAAGTCTTCTATTCACCAAAACGGTCCATCTGCTTCGGGCAGGCGCATCGGGACGTCTGCGGACGAGCGGTCGCGACGGTGACAGCGGTTGTGTCCCCACGAATGATGGGGCGCCCGACAAAGACAAATAAAGAAGACGCGACCGGGGGCAGGCGCCCCCCCGAGGCTACGTTCCGAGCTGCTGGCTACCGGAACGAGCGGCGCCAGAAGCTCCACCTGCCGCACCTCAGCCGCACAGTTCCACCGCGCGTCGCCGGCAGTGCCGCCGCTACCGCTATGGCGACAACCGACGCGGCGGCGTCGGAAACGCCGCCCGCCGCAGCTGCCGCTGCTGCAGCCATCAGCCTGTCGCAGGTGGTCGAGCGGGCTGGTGGCGGCAACAACGCCTGTCACAAACGGCTGCGGCGGCGCCGCTGCCGCCGCTCGTCGGTGATGGGGTCGGCACCATTCCGGCCGACACGGGGCGACCACTGGCCCCCTGCATCGCCGCCCAACGGGCGTGGCCTCCCCCCTCTCTGCCAGCACCGGTGCGGCGCCAGGATGGTGGTCGCCGCCACCGCGGAGGTGATGCCGTCGTCATGTCTCACACTGTGGACGCAGCTGCAGTGGAGCCGGAGAGCAGCCTGCCATCCATAGTAGGCGGGGGGGGGGGGGGGGCACGGAGGGTGCACCACGGTGCGACGGGAGCAGGCGGGGATGGCCCATACTTCACACGAAGGCACACACACAGTGGTTTGAAAATGGGATCAGCACGCAGATGGGCCATAACCCCCTGTGGGCGCCCCCCGTTCCATTCGACATCACTCGAAACAATCCACCATCCGTCCATCCCAAATTCATATTGCATCCCAGCCACAGACCACCGACGGTCTTTCTGCCAAACTCGTCCATGCCTCGTGGCCATATCCGTCCATGGCTCGGGTCCGAGCGTGACGCAACGAAAACCACCGCGGTCCGAAGGCCACGGCTCCGAACGGCCGGTACCAGTCGACTGTGCGCCATCTGTACGATTCCTGCTCGACGGGGCATCCGACAGTTCTGCAGGGAGGCTGCACACGGACAAAGAAGAACCCATAGAGTCCAGTTCTTGCCCCCGAAAAGAGACACAGAGAGCACCAGCGGGGAGCGCGAGCCGGCCGCGTACGGAGTACAGCCAGGAAGCTTCAGCTGTACAGAGACCATGTAGTGTTCGTCTTTATCCTGACCCACCGCGGAAACGTGCCGGGAATGGAGCGACTGTCGGTGTCCACTATGACCACTCCAACGTGTTAGAGCAAGGAGAAAGGATGGTGGCCTACGCATGCGCCGACAACTCGCCTCAGACGCCCCAACCTTTAACCAATGTGGAGTGCGCACTGCGGCTGCGCGATGCCACCAACAACACGACTGGCAAACGTTTGCCTGCTTGTCGCGCACCACCCTCTGCCAATCCTGTGGCCGGTCACCTCCCCCCCTCGTCGGCTGCCAGCTGGCGCTTGCGCGGGCGCCCCGGCCCCCGACGCGCCAGCACTAGCGGTGGTGGCCCCTCCTCCCCCTTCTGGCGGCAGCCGCTGCTGCGCCGTTCCCGCAGCAGCTTGTCAGACGCCTGAGCGGCCGCTAGGAGCGCGTCGTTGCGGCCAGCCAACTTGCGGGCCCGCGCCTCGACGGCCGCGGCGGTGAAATGTGTCGCAAACGCGGCCGCCATGGCACGCGCAACGGCTGCCCACTCGCCCCAGCCGGCCGCCGCAACGGCGGTGCGGAGCGACACGTCAGCAGTCGCGTCCCAAACGTGACGTGAGCGCATAGGGCGGCCTCTTCTGGACGGCTCGGCTGTCGGAGCGCCAGCAGCGGTGGTGGGGACGGCTGATAATGCAGGCTCTCGTAACGGTGGCGCTGCTGCAACAACATTGTTCAAAGCCGCAGCGGGCTGCGTCAGCCGGCCGCTCACAGGGGAGGGCGGCGGGTTGGCGGCGGCAGCGGTGGCGGCTGCGGCGGCAGTCGGGCGCAGCGCGTGCACTGTGGATACAGGAGGGGAAGGCACCATCGAGCCGCCGACGGCGTCTTGTCTCCCGTCGCCGCTGCCGCCGCCGCAGATGCCATCGTCGCGCAGGGGCGCGCCCGGACTCCCACCCGGCCACTCGCTCCGAGCGGCAGCGGCGACGCCGCCACTACAACCAGCTGCAGCGCGCGCATGACTGACTGCCGGGTATGCAGCAGTACTGGATGCCTCTTGAAGGCACCGGGCCGGCCTACCCGCCTCATCACCACCGCAGCCATCGATGTCGGTGCCCCCTCCACCACAGGCACTACTGAGACCGACGCCCAAGCCATCGCCGTCCCCTGTGGCGGCAGCGCCGGCGCGGTCGGCGCCTCGGCTTGCATCAGCAGAGGCATGTGGCGACAGCGGCCCGGGCGGCCGCCGCAGAGGGATAATTGGACGCCGCGGGTCGGCAGACAGCGAAGGGCCAACAGTCCAGCCGGGGGGGGCGATTATTGTGCCGGGGGGGGGGATAGCATCAGAGGCATGTGGCGACAGCGGCGCGGGCGTGCGCCGCAGGGCGAAAATTGGACGCCGCGGGTCGGCAGACAGCGACGCGCCAAAAGTCCAGCCCGTGGGAGCGCCGGCGTTGGGGGGGGGGTCCGCATCAGAGGGTTGCACGGACTGCGGCGTGTGCAGGCGACGTGCCGTGCAGCGCGGCGGAGGCGTCATGGCGACGCAACGTGCGCAGGTTGTAGTTAAAGACGGAGGGGGGTGGCCAGCGGGAACAGGGGAGCGTGAAGAAGCCAGAGAAAATGGTGGGGCGTGACGAGGTGTGCGACCGTACGCTGCCGCGGCAACACAACCGTCGCGCAACCGCCTCTGGCGCACCTCCGCCACGGAGGCGACCGGGCGTCAAAAGCCGGGGCTCCAAGGGCACTGAAAACGATTTTTCGTTTTGACGATCTTACTCGGGCACCATGGTGCCGTTGCCTGGTGTTGCAACTGAATCGGTTTGCCGCATCAACCAGTCTCGCACTTTTCGGGTCACTGTCCTCGATCAGGACACATCCGATGAGTTTGAATGTCAATTTGTGGCGCTGGACGCATCTCGGCTGAAGACACGACCGCTGTCCCTTCGTCTTGGTTGTCGGATTGTGGCGCGACCGCAACCGATTATTGTCAAGCTCGTATGAGAGACGCAGAGAGAGTGTTTCTTGCACCTCTGAGGCACCTAGATGTTTTTTAAAGAGCGCAGATGCCGTATCAAACAGAAAGCAAGCGTCCTGCACACGAGAAAAAAGCGGACTATAGGCGCAGACGGAGCACTTGGAGACGCGCTGTTGACGAACGCAGCTCGCATGTCTCTGCTTCTTGGGGCGCGGGCTCAGTCTGTTCGACTGCAGCCGTCCCTGTGCCCTCCACTACTGCTATTGGTAGACACGAAGACAGCACGTTAATGCTGCGCTCGTAGAAAGGCGAGTACGCGCCAGCGGATGCCGAAGGGGATGCGGCCGCAGCTTGTACGACAACAGTGGCGCAAGAGAGACTGGAGGACGTCCTCCTCGTGCGCATCCACCGCCACATTACCGGTGAGGTCGTTCTGGTCCGCGGCAAGCGCCACGGCGTGCGCAAGACGACGGCGCCGCTCCAGAGGCAGACCCACGCCAGCAAAAGCTGTCACGGCCGCGGCGACCTGCGCTGGCCCGAAGAACCGGAAGCCAGGAACAGCAACCGCGTCACGTCCGCCGGCGACGGCGGCCGCCGCCGCAGCCCGCTCTTCTTGAAGGTGCAGAACGCCAGCAACTGGCTGGGCAGGAGTGCACTCACCTGCTCCATCACGTTCAGCTGCTCCTTCACGTCCAGTAGCCGCAGCACCAGCGCCCGCGCCACCATCACCAACGTTTGCAGCGCGAGCATCCAGTCCGCAACCACCACGAGCTATTCCGCTACGGCCGCCAGTTGCAGCAGCCATGCACGCATCCACATTCGCTGCGGTTGATGCCGCACCCGCGTCCTCCATCGTCACGGCCGCCACGGCGTCCAGCGCAGAGCGAGTCGCATGCGCACCGCCGTCCGCGCCGTCCTCTCTCTCGAGCGCCGAGCCGCCGGCTTCTTGTGCCTCGGCGCGAGCGGAAACGACGCCACAGGCCCGACCATCACGACTCCCGGTACCCTTTTCCCCATCGTTCATGCCCGCTCCTTCAGCAGACCCAGCGGCGCCACCTCCACCCGCGACGGCTGAGAGCGGGGCACCGACATGTGCGCCCTGCCCCCCCGCCGTCGCCTGTACGGCAGCGCCCGACTTGTCCTTTTGCGCGTCGCCCGACGGGTCCTTGTGCGCGTCGCCAGATCTACGCGGGCTACCATGTCCGCCATCACGTTCCCCGAGCCGGCGGCCTGTGGCTTCATCCGCAACAGCGCCCGCGGCACCCACGGTGGCAGCACGAGCTTCATCGGCGCCATCAAAACCGCCGCCAGCACCGTGGATGACTCCACCAACACCGTCCCGAGCGTCACCCGCACCTGCGTCGGCTTGGCGGTCGGCGGGTGCCTTGCCGGACACCTTGGCCGCCACCAATCTGGCAGCAGCCGCCGCAATCTCAGCGTCCCCCGTGCGCAATGTGCGGCTCCCACTCACGACGGCAGTGTTTGAGTCCGCACCGGGCTCAGCCGCCGCCACCGCCACCACCGCACGACAGGCGCTGGGCTCACCCGAGCCCGCTCTTGGATTGGTCCGGCGCGCGAATGTGGTGGTGCGGTAAGCGGCCCGAAGGATGGCCGCCTTGTCTACGCCGTCCGGAGGATACAAAGTGTGTCGCAGCGCAATCGCCACGGCGCGGCGACGACCCTTGTCGACCGCAAGCTCCTCCTGTTTGATGACAGCGGCTGGCTCGGGCTCTTGCTTCACCTTCGCGGGGACGACAGCGTCGGCAGCGGTCCAGGACAGACCGCGCGACGCGGTACTCCCGCTCGCGGCGGGCACCGCATGCATGCCGTCCTTGGCCACAGACGAGGGCAACGACGTGTGGGGGAGAGTGCCGCCGGAGACGAGGCAATCACCGCCCACGCCTTCATGTCCCAAAGATGCGGATGGCAATGCCTTAGGGAGGTTTCGGCTGCCATCAACAAGCCCACGAAAGGCGCTCGACGCCGTTGAGCGGGCGCGGCTGCTGCCAGTTCCGTTGCCGCCGATGGATGCACCTGGACGTACTAGAGCGCCAGTCGGCGAGCTCTGAGGGAGCGGTGAGGCACGAGCACCACGGCCGGCACTGAAATAGCGACGGCCGCGAGAGAGGGCAATGGCAGACAAAAGCTCCACGCCGACACTGGGCGGCGCAGCTGACTGCTCCTCACGGCTTGTCGCCGCGTCTGCGGCTGCTGCACGACTCGCCAACGAGCTCCCACGCACCTTGGACAGACGACACAGACTCGAAGAGGAAGACGTGCTCGACTCCCTTCCGCGCTTGCCCGATTGCTGCACGGTGGCGCCTGATGACGCGCAGCCCTCCCGAGTCGCGGAAGGGTGGTTACGGCGCCGCAGGCCGCACGCGTTGCAAAGAGTGCGGGGACCCTCAGGCCCAGACCGCCACATCGGTGTTGACGTCGCGCCGCACGACAGGCATAGAGGAGCCATGTCGAGACGGCCAGCTTCCAGCGGCTGCGTGGAGGACGTTGTGGCGCATGCGCAGCAAGAGAAATGACCAGCAAACACGCCACGACACAAAGGAGATACGCACTGGGAACGAACACGACGAGGCGACGAAAAAAGAAAAGGATAATGCTGCACCAAGAGAGGGGCACCGCGGGAGGTGGGGGGGACGACTGGCCACGTGTGTGGGCAGTCGCCGACGGCGGACGACACCACACACACGGCGCATTGGCTGTGGACCGGTCGGGGTCAAGCCGCGTGGTCACAGAAGGTGTCGGCGCCACCGTGGGGTGCCGGGCTGTGACTGCATGGGGAATGCATCCCGGATGTGGGGCGTTGTCCGCACCCGGCAGCGCGCAGCAGCGAGCAGCAACGAGCAGCAACGATGCGCATCATCTCCATCCCCTTCAAAGCCAATGTGACGAGGGGGCGAGCGGGAGAGCGACGTACCGTGTGGGTCTCGAACAAAACGGAGTGCATCCGCCGCGAAAGGCCGCCGCTCGTTGCCGTGAAGCGCTCATCCTCGCCAGGAATCCTCAGGAGCGGGCCCTGGTTGCCGCCTCCACGTCTTCACGACCCGTCGCGGTCAGCCGAACGTCAAATGACTGGAGGAGCGCACTCGGGCACCCATCGGTCACTTCTGCATCAACATTTTTACAAAAACATTCCTCTATTCACCGATCTCGCTCGACGATCATTGGTGAAAGCGTTTTTACGGTGGGCAGTCATTTGCTCGGCCAATCAGAAGCGCAGAAGGAGATCGTCCCTGTGCACGCCGAATAGCATGGGATCGGTGGAGTGGCAGGTGTCGGAGTCATCGGACGCTTTTCAAGAGAACGGCGTCGGATCCCATCGAGTGGTGCTGAAATCTTTTATTGCCGGCCTCCACCGCCACGGCGCTCGCCGTTACCGCCGCCGTCACTGCCACGAACTCCTACGGCGAAGAAGGCGACAACGACGGCGGAGCCTCCA
>ENA-ORXU01001257-ORXU01001257.1-marine-metagenome-genome-assembly--contig:-NODE-1257-length-22040-cov-7.631517_pt1 | contig 22040 bp, 20 predicted proteins | sample MGYA00237869_ERZ511484 | MGnify/ENA metagenome assembly ERZ511484
TCGCCGGCCTCGACCGCCGGGCGCACCAGCACCAGGCGCTGCACCCGGTCCGCCTCCAGCGCCTCGACCGCGCAGGCCACCGCCAGGAAGGTCTTGCCGGTGCCGGCCGGACCGATGCCGAACGTCAGGTCTCGCTCCTTGATGGAGCCGACGTAATCGCTCTGGCGCTGTCCGCGGCACTGCAGCGTGACCCGTCGGGTCTTGATCAGCTCCAGGCTGCGCGGCGCAGGCGCCGACGCCGACGCCTGGTCACCATCGGCCGGCTCGGCAACCGCGCCCGGCGTCACGCCACCGGCCTCCAGCACGCGTGCCGCGTTCTCGGCGGCGGCCATCGGCGCATCCGGCAACGCCGCGCCCGGGGTGTCGCGCGGCGCGTCACGCTCGACCAGTTCGCTGATGGAAGCCTCCTGCAGCGCCAGGTGAACCTGCTCGGGGGTGACGGGTGTCTTCTCGGTCATGGCATAGAGTTCGTTGAGCAGCAGCCGGGTCTGCAGCACCGCCTTCGGCTCGCCGCTGACGCGGAAGTGATTGCCGCGATTGCCGATCTGCACCTCCAGCCGTTTCTCGATCTGCTTCAGGTGCTCGTCGAACTGGCCGCACAGCGTGGCAAGCCGGTCGTTGTCCGCGGGCTCGACGGTAAAATCGGCGACATCGCTCACGAGGCGTGCTCCGAGGCGTCACGCGCCCCTTCCGCCGCCACCAGTTCGCCGCGCAGCGAGTTCGGCAACGCCTGGACGATGCGCACCTCGGCGAAGCGCCCGATCAGGGCCGCATCGCCTGCGAAGTTGACCACCCGGTTGTTCTCGGTCCGGCCGCTGATCTCCTGATCGCTCTTGCGCGACAACCGGTCCACCAGCACCGGCACCGTGCTGCCGACCATCGCCTCGCTGATCACGTTCGCCTGCCGGATGATGGTCGCCTGCAGGTGCTGCAGCCGAGCCTTCTTGACACTCATCGCGGTGCCGTCGGCCAGGCTGGCGGCCGGTGTGCCCGGGCGCGCGCTGTAGATGAAGCTGAACGAATGGTCGAACCCGACCGATTCGATCAGCGCCATGGTGGCGTCGAAGTCCGCCTCGGTCTCGCCGGGAAAGCCGACGATGAAATCGGAGGACAGCGTCAGCGCCGGATCGGCCAGCATCAGCTTCCTGATCTTGGACTTGTACTCGATCGCGGTGTGGCCGCGCTTCATGGCCGCCAGGATCCGGTCGGATCCCGATTGCACCGGCAGGTGCAGGAAGCTCACCAGCTCGGGCACGTCGCGGTGCGCCTCGATCAGGCTGGCACTGAACTCGACCGGGTGCGAGGTGGTGTAGCGGATCCGATCGATGCCGTCGATGGCGGCCACGCAGCGGATCAGCAGCGCAAGATCCGCCATCGGCTCGTCCGGACCCGCCTCGCCGCGGTAGGCGTTCACGTTCTGGCCCAGCAGGTGGATCTCGCGCACGCCCTGTTCGGCCAGCATCAGGCACTCGGCCAGCACGTCGTCCAGCGGACGGCTCAGCTCCTCGCCGCGGGTGTAGGGCACCACGCAGAAGCTGCAGTACTTGCTGCACCCTTCGATGATGGAGACGAAGGCGCTCGGCCCGTCGGCCTTCGGCTCGGGCAGGTTGTCGAACTTCTCGATCGCCGGAAAGCTGATGTCGACCACCGGCCGCCGGTCGCGGACGACATCGGCGACCAGTTGCGGCAGCCGGTGCAGGGTCTGCGGGCCGAACACCACGTCCACGAACGGTGCGCGCGCCTGGATCGCCTCGCCTTCCTGGCTGGCCACGCAGCCACCGACCCCGATCAGCGTCTGGCGTCCGTCCGCTTCGCGCGCCTCCTTCAGCTCGCGCCAGCGCCCCAGCTCGGAGAACACCTTCTCCTGCGCCTTCTCGCGGATCGAGCAGGTGTTGAGCAACAGGATGTCGGCCTGCATCGGATCGTCGGTCGCCTCCACCGGCCCATCGTTGCCGGGTATGCCGTCGGCGAGCACGTCGAGCATCTTCGCCGAGTCGTACTCGTTCATCTGACAGCCGTGGGTCTTGATGAATACCTTGCGGGTCATTCGATTGCGGGAACGGTTCACGGGGCGGCGCGGGGCCTGTGGGCGCAGGGTACACCCGCGCACCGTGCAACCCACCGGAGCGCAGCGTTTATCGACGTGACGTCGCACGAGCCGGGCGTGCAGCGGGACGGCGCGCAGCGGACCGGCCGTCGAGTGCAAGCGAGCTACCCGGCACGAATCTGGCTAAGTAAAACTTTTATGCACAGGAATCCGGGGTGAAACGGAGCACGTTCGGGAAATAAATAAGTTTTATGCTTCCTATGACCCGTCGCCGCCCGTTCCGGAGTGATATAAAAACTTTTACATCCATCAGGACACCTTACATGTCGCAATCCGTCGATGAACTGAACGCTGCCCGCCGGCAGGCGGTGGAACGGCGCCTGGCCGGCGAAACCGTCAAGGCCACCGCCGCGGCCACCGGCCTGAGCGCGCCGACCGTGACCGCCGCCCTCAAGGCCTACCGCGAAGGCGGCTGGGAGGCCGTGCCGGTCGGTCCGCGCGGACGACCGCCGAAGGGCGCCGCGGACGGCGCACCGGCCAGCGATTCCACATCGCACGGCAGTGCCGCCCCGGGCGTGCCGAGCGGCAGCGCAGCGCGGGTCGGCATGACCCACCTGGAGCGACTGGAGGCGGAGAGCATCCAGATCATGCGCGAGGTGGCCGCCGAGGCGGAACGTCCGGTCATGCTGTACTCGATCGGCAAGGACAGCGCGGTGATGCTGCACCTGGCCCGAAAGGCCTTCTTCCCCGCTCCGCCGCCGTTCCCGCTGCTGCACGTCGACACCACCTGGAAGTTCCAGGAGATGTACGCCTTCCGCGACACCATCGTGAAGGACTACGGACTGGAGCTGATTCGGCACGTGAACGAGGAAGGCGTGGCCCAGGGTGTCAATCCGTTCTCGCACGGCTCGGCCCTGCACACCGACATCATGAAGACGCAGGGGCTGAAGCAGGCGCTGGACAAGCACGGCTTCGACATCGCGTTCGGCGGCGCCCGGCGCGACGAGGAGAAGTCGCGTGCCAAGGAGCGGGTGTTCTCGTTCCGCAGCGCCGATCACCGCTGGGAGCCGAAGGCCCAGCGGCCCGAGCTGTGGCGCCTCTACAACACCCGCAAGCGTCCCAAGGAGAGCATCCGGGTGTTCCCGATCTCCAACTGGACCGAGCTGGACATCTGGCAGTACATCCACCGCGAGAACATCCCGATCGTGCCGCTGTACTTCGCCGCCAAGCGACCGGTGGTGCACCGCGACGGCACCATGATCATGGTCGACGACGAGCGCATGCCGCTCGATCCGGGCGAGAAGCCGGAGATGCGCAGCGTGCGCTTTCGAACCCTGGGCTGCTATCCGCTGACCGGCGCGGTCGATTCCGAGGCCACCAGCCTCACCGACATCATCCAGGAGATGCTGCTGGCCAAGACCAGCGAGCGGTCGGGTCGCATGATCGACCACGACAGCGCCGCCTCCATGGAGAAGAAGAAACAGGAAGGGTATTTCTGATGGGCACCAACGAATTGAAGACCCGCAATACCGCCTCGTTCAGCTCCGGCGGCATGCAGGACGAAGGCGAGCGACTGATCGCCAGCGACATCGACGCCTACCTGGCCCAGCACGAGAACAAGAGCCTGCTGCGCTTCATCACCTGCGGCAGCGTGGACGATGGCAAGAGCACGCTGATCGGCCGGCTGCTGTACGAGTCCAAGGTGCTGTTCGAGGACCAGCTGGACGGCCTGGAGGCGGAGTCCAAGCGCTTCGGCACCCAGGGCGGCGCGATCGATTTCGCGCTGCTGGTGGACGGTCTGGCCGCCGAGCGCGAACAGGGCATCACCATCGATGTCGCCTACCGCTTCTTCTCCACCGACCGGCGCAAGTTCATCGTCGCCGACACGCCCGGGCACGAGCAGTACACCCGCAACATGGTGACCGGCGCCTCGACCGCGGATGCGGCGGTGATCCTGTGCGATGCGCGTGCCGGCATCATGACCCAGACACGCCGCCACAGCTACCTGGTATCCCTGCTGGGCATCAGGAACGTGGTGCTGGCGGTCAACAAGATGGACCTGATGCGCTACGACGAGGGCGTGTACGAGGCGCTGGTCGAGGAGTACCGCGCGTTCGCCGAACCGCTGGGCATCGAGAACATCACCGCCATCCCGATGTCGGCGCTGGTGGGCGACAACGTCACCTCGCCCTCGACCCACATGCCCTGGTACCACGGCACCACGCTGCTGTCCTGGCTGGAGACGGTCAAGGTCGATACCGAGGTGCTCAAGGGGCGCCCCCTGCGCATGCCGGTGCAGTGGGTGAACCGGCCCAACCTGGATTTTCGTGGCTACGCCGGCACGCTCGCCTCGGGCACCGTCCGCCCGGGGGATGCCATCCGCGTGCAGCCGTCCGGACGCACCAGCACCATCGCCCGCATCGTGACGATGGACGGCGACCTGGAACAGGCGGTCGCCGGACAATCGGTGACGCTGACGCTGGCCGACGAGATCGACGCCTCGCGCGGCGACGTGATCTCCGGCAGCGACGAGCCGGCAGGGGCGGCCGACCAGTTCGAGAGCACGATCGTGTGGATGCACGACGAGCCGATGCTGGCCGGTCGTCCCTACCTGCTGAAGCTCGGCACGCGCACCGTGACCGCGACGGTCACCTCGATCCGTCACGAGGTCAACGTCAACACGCTGGAGGAGAGCGCCGCGCGTCAGCTGGAGCTGAACGCGATCGGCGTGTGCCACATCAAGACCGACCGGCCGCTGCCGTTCGATGCCTACGCCGACAACAAGGACATGGGCGGCTTCATCCTGATCGATCGGGTCAGCAATGCCACCGTGGGTGCCGGCATGCTGCACTTCGCGCTGCGCCGGGCGGACAACATCCACCACCAGGCGACCGACGTCGCCCAGTCGCGCCGTGCCGAACTGAAGGGGCAGAAGCCCTGCGTGGTCTGGTTCACCGGCCTGTCCGGTGCGGGCAAGTCGACCATCGCCAACCTGGTGGAGGTGAAGCTGGCGGCGCTGGGGCATCACACCTACCTGCTGGACGGTGACAACGTGCGCCACGGCTTGAACAAGGACCTGGGGTTCACCGATGCGGACCGGGTGGAGAACATCCGTCGCATCGGCGAGGTGGCCGCGCTGATGGTGGATGCCGGCCTGATCGTGCTGACCGCGTTCATCTCGCCGTTCCGCTCGGAACGCGGCCTGGCCCGCTCCCTGGTCGGCGAGGGCGAGTTCATAGAGACCTTCGTGGAGACCCCGCTGAGTCTTGCCGAGGAGCGGGACCCCAAGGGCCTGTACAAGAAGGCCAGACGCGGCGAGCTGAAGAACTTCACCGGCATCGATTCGCCGTACGAGGCGCCCGAGGCACCCGAGATCCTGGTGGACACCTCGGCCATGAGTGCCGATCAGGCGGCCGAACGCGTGGTGACGGAGTTGCGCAAGGCCGGCATGCTCGAGGCGCCCGAGGCGGACTGACCCCCGCCCGACGTCAGTCGCGCGGCCGGGGCTTTCGCTCGGCCGCGCGACCCTCGTCGTCGTACCAGGTCTTCATCATCCGCTTGCTGGACAAGGCGCCGGGGATGAAGACCGTGGCGGCCTGACGCGCCATGCCCAGCGGTCCGTACCAGTCGAGCTTGCGGGTGGAAGTGCGTACCGGCGCCACGTCGAGGATCTCGAAGCGCATGCCGTTGGCACGCCCCCAGCGCTTGAGCGCCCGCGACAGGTAGATCTCCTCACCGGCGTACACGCGGGTCGAGAATCCGCCCACCGAGTCGAAGGCATCGCGTCGGCACCACACGCAGCAGCCGGCCGCGTAGTTCGCCGTCCGGCTGACACGGTTCCAGAAGCTCAGCCCGGCCGCGGCCCCTCCGGACACCGGCCGGTCGGCGGCGATGGTGGAGCCCCCGCCGACGACGCGTCCACCGCCCAGACGCTCCAGGATGGTCCGAAGCAGGATCGGCTCGATCGTGGTGTCGGCATCGATGAACACCAGCGCCTGCCCGCTCGCCTCTGCAGCGCCGGCGTTGCGCGCCCGGGCGATCTGGTTGATCGGCTCGAACACCACGCGGGCACCGGCGGCCTGCGCCACCGAGGCGGTATCGTCGGTGGAGTTGTTGTCCACCACGATGAGCTCGCCCCGATGGAGCGCACCCTCGTCCACCGCGCGCATGGCCTCGCCCAGCCTGCCCAGCGTCGCGCCGAGCAGGGTCTCCTCGTTCCAGGCGGGCACGATGATCGAATAGTCCATGAGCGCACCCTGCCCGATCGATGCGTGCGCGTCGCCGGATGCGCACGGGTTTACAAGCGGGACGACAGGATCAGGTCACGCCGTGGGCGTGTGCCGATGATCCTCGGCCACCATGGCCGCGATGGTGGCATCCATGGCGACGTGCCCGATCACCTCGCCGTTCACACCGGTGACGTTGGCGATGCTCGCGCCTTCACCGGACATCACGCGTGCCGCGGACTCCAGGTGCATGCCCTGCGACACCTGGGCGCCGGCCGCGGCGCTGGAGCCGGGCTGCATGACGCTCTCCACCAGGATCACCCGTCCGCGGTTCACCTCTCGGACGAAGTTCTGGATGTACTCGTCGGCAGGGTCCAGCACGATCTCCTGGCCGGTGCCTTCCTGGATGACTTCGCCGTCGCGCAGGATCGCGACGCGGTCCCCCAGGCGCAGCGCCTCGTCCAGGTCGTGGGTGATGAACACGATGGTCTTCTTCAGCTCCTTCTGCAGATCGAGCAGCACGCTCTGCATGTCGGTGCGGATCAGCGGGTCGAGCGCCGAGAAGGCCTCGTCCATCAACAGCAACGGCGCATCGTTGGTCAGCGCACGGGCCAGCCCGACGCGCTGCTGCATGCCGCCGGACAGCTGGTTCGGGTAGTTGTCGGCGAAGCCGTCCAGGCCCACCCGCTCGATCCAGCGGTGCGCCGCCTTCTCGCGCGTGCCCTTGTCGATGCCCTGCAGTTCCAGGCCGTAGACCACGTTGTCGATGACCGTGCGGTGCGGCAGCAACGCGAACTTCTGGAACACCATGGCGGTGCGATGACGACGAAAGTCGCGCAGGGCGCGAGCGTTCATCGCGCACACGTCGTCGCCACCGACCAGCACCTCGCCCACGGTGGGGTCGATCAGCCGGTTGATGTGCCGGATCAGCGTGGACTTGCCCGAGCCGGACAGGCCCATCACCACCTGGATGGAGCCTGCCGCCATCGACAGGTTGATGTCCTTCAGGCCCAGCACGTGACCGTGCCGCTCCTGCAGTTCCTGCTTGGACATGCCGTCCCTGACGGCCTGGACGTGCGCCTGCCCGCGCGGTCCGAAGATCTTGTACAGGCCGCGGATGTCGATATCGACTCCGCCGGTCGCATCAGTTGCCATGAACCACCTCGGAGTGCGATTGCAGTCGCTTGCCGTACGCCTGGCTGACCCGATCGAAGATGATCGCGATGCCGACGATGGCCAGGCCGTTGAACGCACCCAGCGCGAAGTACTGGTTGTTGATCGCCTGCAGCACCGGCTGGCCCAGCCCCGGCACGCCGATCATCGAGGCGATCACCACCAGCGCCAGCGCCATCATGATCGTCTGGTTGATGCCGGCCATGATGGTCGGCATGGCCAGCGGGATCTGCACGTTCCTCAGGCGTTGCCAGCCGGACGAGCCGAACGCGTCCGCCGCCTCCAGCACCTCCTTGTCGACCAGCCGGATACCGAGGTTGGTCAACCGGATGATCGGCGGAATGGCGTAGATCACCACCGCCAGCAGCCCCGGCACCTTGCCGATGCCCAGCAGCATGACCACCGGAATCAGGTACACGAAACCGGGCATCGTCTGCATGATGTCCAGCACCGGCGTGACCAGCCGCTGCACGAAGTCGGACTTGGCCATCAGGATGCCGATCGGGATGCCGAGCACGATCGAGACGAAGGTGCTCACCAGCATCAGCGAGATGGTGCGCATGGTGTCCTCCCACATGTCGAAATAGCCGATCGCCAGCATCGTGAACAGGGTGAGCAACGTGATCTTCACGCTGCGGCTGCCCAGCCAGGCAATCGCGACGATGGCGGTCAGGATGATCGGCCAGGGCGTGTCCAGCAGCAGCTTCTCCGACCAGACCAGCATCGTCTTCAGCGGCTCGAACAGCGCCTCGATGGTCTGGCCGTGTTCGCGCGTCCACGCGCGAAAGCCGCCATCGATCGCTCTCTTCAAGGCTCGCAGGGTGGAGCCATCCATCGCGGGGAATTCATCGAACCAGCTCATCACGCATGTCCTCGATCAGATCGTTGGGGAAGGGCACCGCCCGACGGGCGTGCCGCGTTTCAGTTCCGCACACATGAAAAAGGGCGACCGAGGCCGCCCTTCACTACGTTCCGCTCCTGACCGATGCGAGCGATCGATACAAGATCCGCTCGCAGGGGCGCATCGTCCGGATCAGAGCGCGGCCCTGATCTTCTCGGCCACCTCGGGCTCCACCCAGGCGCTCCACACGTCCTCGTTGTTCTCGAGGAAGTAGTAGGCGGTCTCCTCGCCTGTCGCCTGGTTCTCGTCCTTCCAGGCCAGCAGCGTGTTGACCGTGTCGTTGTCCCACTGACGCTTGCCGACGTAGTCCATCGCCACCGATGCCTTCTCGGCGAAATCGTCGGTCACCACGCTGAACACGTCGCTTCGCGGCCAGCCGTTCGGCTTCGGATCGGCGCAATCGGCGATGACGGTGCAGCTGTCCCAGTGCTCCCGGTCGTTGCCGGGCATGTCCAGCTTCACCATCTCGTAGCGCCCGAGCAGCGCAGTCGGGGCCCAGTAGTAGCCGATCCAGCCCTCCTCCTGCTCGTAGGCCTTGGCGATCGAACCGTCGAGGCCCGCCGACGAGCCGACGTCGATCAGCTCGAAGCCCTTGCCCTCGGCACCGTAGGCGGCGTAGAGGTTGTTGGTGATGATCTGGCAGGCCCAGCCGGACGGACAGGTGTGCACGCCGCCGACGCTGTCGTCCTCGGGCGCCGGGAACAGGTCGGGCCGGGCGAGCGCATCCTCGATGGTCTTGATGTCCGGATTCGCATCGACGATGTACTTGGGCACCCACCAGCCCTCGACGCCACCGTCGGACAGCACCTCGGCGGCGATGATCAGCTCGCCTTCGGCGACCGCCGCGTCCAGCGGCTCCTTGACGGCATTGACCCACAGTTCGGGAGCCAGGTCCGGCTCGCCCTTCTCGCTCATGGAGGTGAACGTGGGCATGGTGTCGCCACCGACCAGCGTGGTGTTGCAGCCGTACCCTTCGGACAGGATCAGGTTGTCGATCTCGGCGACGACCTCGGCCGATGCCCAGTTCATGCGTGCGATGGAGACATCGCCGCATTCGTCGGCGGCCAGGACGGGCTGGGCCACCTGCACGCTCAGTCCGGTGACGCCCAGCGCGGCGAGTGAAAGCGCGCGTGCAACGGGTGTTCGCAAGAATCTCATCGGGGTTCCTCTTCGACGGTTAAGACGGAATCTGGGACGGAATCGCGGAGCGCGGCATCGACCCATTGTCGTCGACACCGCACCTCACATCGCCACAACCCTATCAGAACGGTTACCCGAATCGCGACAAAGAGCCGAGATTCGGGCACCGCGCCACAGTCTTTTACGAATCGAATCAGTCAGTTGGAAAAGCCGGGCAAATCAGTAGCGGTAGTGTTCCGGCTTGTACGGTCCGGCCACGTCCAGGCCCAGGTAGTCGCTCTGCTCCGGGCTCAGTTCGGTCAACTTCGCGCCGATCTTCTGCAGGTGCAGGCGGGCGACCTTCTCGTCCAGCGCCTTTGGCAGCACGTGCACGTCCACCGAATACCGCTCGCTGCGCTCCCACAGTTCCAGTTGCGCCAGCACCTGGTTGGTGAAGGATGCGCTCATGACGAAGCTGGGGTGACCGGTGCCGCAGCCGAGGTTCACCAGCCGCCCTTCGGCCAGGAGCGTGATGCGCTTGCCGTCCGGGAAGATCACCTGGTCCACCTGCGGCTTCACGTTCTCCCAGGTGTACTGACGCAGCCCGGCGACATCGATCTCGTTGTCGAAGTGGCCGATGTTGCACACGATCGTCTCGTTCTTCATCGCCTCCATGTGATCGTGGGTCACCACGTTCACGTTGCCCGAAGCGGTGACCACGATGTCCACCTGGTCGGCGACCTCGTCCATGCGCACCACGCGAAAGCCCTCCATCGCGGCCTGCAGCGCATTGATCGGATCGACCTCGGTGACCCAGACGGTGGCGCCCATGCCGCGAAACGCCTGCGCACAGCCCTTGCCGACGTCACCGTAGCCGAGCACCACGGCGATCTTGCCGGCCACCATCACGTCGGTGGCGCGCTTGATGCCGTCCAGCAAGGATTCGCGACACCCGTACAGGTTGTCGAACTTGGACTTGGTGACCGAATCGTTGACGTTGATCGCCGGCACCTTGAGCGTGCCCTTCTTCGCCATCTCGACCAGACGATGCACGCCGGTGGTGGTTTCCTCGGACAACCCCTTCACGCCTTCCATCAGCTCGGGATAGTCGTTGTGCATCATCACCGTCAGGTCCCCGCCATCGTCCAGGATCAGGTTCGGCACCCAGCCGCCCGGCCCCTTGATGGTCTGGTGGATGCACCACTCGCCCTCGTCCTCGGTCTCGCCCTTCCAGGCGAACACCGGGATGCCGGCCGCCGCGATCGCCGCCGCGGCGTGGTCCTGGGTGGAGAAGATGTTGCAGCTGGACCAGCGCAGTTCGGCCCCCAGGGCAGCCAGCGTCTCGATCAACACCGCGGTCTGGATGGTCATGTGCAGGCATCCGGCGATGCGCGCGCCCTTCAACGGTTGCGAGCCTGCGAACTCCTCGCGCAGGGCCATCAGACCGGGCATCTCGTGCTCGGCCATGCGGATCTCCTTGCGACCGTAGTCGGCCAGGGAGATGTCGGCGACCTTGTAGTCGCCCTGGATCGTGTCTGCTGCAGCACTCATGGGGATGTCACTCGAGGTCTATCTTGCATTTTCAATGGCGGCATGAAGAACGGCGACCGGTGGCCGGTCCGTCGCTCAGGCGATGCCGGCGGCCTGTTTCAGGGCATCGACCCGGTCGGTCTTCTCCCAGGTGAAGTCGTCGAGCTCGCGACCGAAATGACCGTAGGCGGCGCTCGCCTGGTAGATCGGCCGGATCAGGTCGAGCATGTTCACGATGCCGTAGGGCCTGAGGTCGAACACGTCGGCCACGATGTCCTCGATGCGCCGGTCATCGATGGTGCCGGTGCCGAAGGTCTCTACGCTGATCGAGGTGGGCCGGGCCACGCCGATCGCATAGCTGACCTGGATTTCACAACGCGCCGCCAGCCCGGCCGCGACGATGTTCTTGGCCACGTAACGCCCGGCGTAGGCGGCCGAGCGATCGACCTTGGACGGATCCTTGCCCGAGAACGCGCCACCGCCGTGACGGGCCATGCCGCCGTAGGTGTCGACGATGATCTTGCGGCCGGTCAGGCCGCAATCGCCGACCGGGCCGCCGATCACGAAGTTGCCGGTCGGATTGATGTGGATGTTCTCGCTCGGACAGGACTCCAGCCAGCCGGCCGGCAGCACCGGCTTCATGATGTTCTCCATGACCGCCTCGCGCAGGTCGGACAGGCTGATGCCCGGATCGTGCTGGGTGGACAGCACCACCGCATCCAGCCCGACCGGCTTGCCGTCCCGATAGCGCAGCGTGACCTGGCTCTTCGCGTCCGGGCGCAGCCATGGCAGGCTGCCGCTCTTGCGCTGGGCCGCCTGCTGTTCCACCAGGCTGTGGGCGTAGCGGATCGGTGCCGGCATCAGCACCTCGGTCTCGTCGGTGGCGTAACCGAACATCAGGCCCTGGTCGCCGGCACCCTGATCCTCGGCGACGGATCGATCGACCCCCTGCGCGATGTCCGGAGACTGCTTGCCGATGCCGTTGAGCACCGCACAGGTGTCCGCATCGAACCCGACGTCCGAGCTGTCGTAGCCGATGTCCTTGACGGTGCGGCGCACCAGATCCTCCAGGTCCACGTAGGCGCTGGTGCTGATCTCGCCTGCGACGATCACCAGCCCGGTCTTGATCAAGGTCTCGCAGGCCACCCGCGCGGCCGGATCCTGCGCCAGGATCGCATCCAGCACGGCATCCGAGATCTGGTCCGCCATCTTGTCCGGATGCCCTTCCGAAACCGATTCGGACGTGAAGATGTAGTCCTGTGCCATGTCGCTCGCGCTCATCGAAGACGGTCAGTGTACACCGGACACATAAGCACATAAGGATGTCCTTATATGATGACCGGACCCGTGGAGACGGTTCAGCCGTCGCCGTGCGTGCGCAGGACCTCGAACAGGGTCTGGGCACGCGCCCAGTCCTCGGGCGTATCGATGTCCTGGACACGGTGACGTGGAATGATGATGGGCGCTGTCGCGGGGCCCATGACCGGTATGCCCTGCAGCCAGGCCTCGGTGCGGCCCCAGTAGAACTGGCCGGCATCGTGATAGGCCTCGACCAGGTCCTGACTGCGCGTCAGCGCATGCTCCGGGGCGAACATCGCCAGGCGCCCCGCCTCGTTCAGGTGCACCGCGCGCTGGATGGGAAACGCGAAGCTGGTGACCGGAAAGGCGTAGTCCGCCCGGCTCCGCTCCAGCTGGAGGGCGCCGGCGCGCAGGTCCGCCACCCGGATGAACGGGGCCGTGGCGTAGAGGCAGCAGGCGCTGCTCGGACGCAGCTCGTTGGCCAGGGCCCATTCGATCGCATGCGCCACCACCGGCACGGTCGGGGTGTGATCGTCGGACAGGACGGCCGGGCGCATGAACGGCACTTCGGCACCGAGCGTGCGGGCCAGTGCCGCGATCCGCTCGTCGTCGGTGCTCACGAGGATGCGCTCGAACAGTCCGGATTCACGCGCCGCCTCGATCGACCAGGCGATCATCGGCTTGCCGGCGAAGGGCTTGATGTTCTTGCCCGGGATGCGTTTCGACCCCCCGCGCGCCGGAATGACGGCCAGTCTCACCTGAACGCTCCGGTTCGAAAGTCGGGTGGCCCGCCCTGGTCGGCCTGCACGTCACGGGCGTAGTACAGCAGATCGGTCGGCAAGCCCTCCAGCAGGTAGTGAGCCGGGCGGCGCCCGTCGCGCCGCATGCCGCAGCGCTCCATGATCCGCACCATGGCCCCGTTCGGTGCCAGACAGCCGCCGGTGATCTTGCGCAGATCGGGCCGGGTGCAGAGATGGTCCAGCACCGTCTGCCAGGCCAGGCGTCCAAGCCCCCTGCCGCGCGCCTTGCGCGCCCCGATCAGGATGCCGATGTCGCACAGCCGGTTGTGCACATCGTGGGTGGCGGTGATGTTGCCGACGTGACCGCCCGCCTCGTCCTGCTCGATCGCCCACAGCTGATTCGGGCCCGCATCGAAAGAGCGGACGAACGCACGGCAGGTGTCCGGCGTGTGCGCGTGGTGGCGTTGCTCGGAGTAGCGCACCACCGCCGGATCGTTCAGCCAGCCGACATAGGCCTGACTCAGGTGATCGTGACGAAACGGGACCAGGCGCAGCGAGCCGGCGTGAAGTTCGGGCACGCTCGCCATCACAGGCAGGCTCGCCGTGCCCAGACCTTCTCGATGGCGCGGACGACATCGTCGATATCGCCGAACTGCATGCTCGGCACCATGAACTCGTGCGTGATCAAGCGGTTCGAATGCAGCTCCTCCACCACCGGGCACAGTCCGGGCGAATAGTCCTGCCAGGCGGTGATCAGCGGATCGTGCGCACCGCCCATCGATACGCGCTGCTGGAAGGCGGCCAGTGCGTAGATCGGCTTCACGTAGCCGGCGCCCAGCTTCACGCCCTCCTTCTCGCGCAGCGCAAAGCAGGGCAGTTCGGCGCGTACCGCCGCCACGAAGGCGTCGCGCGGTACCCCGCACCCGGTGTCCCACAGGCAGGCGTGCGCGTAGTACGCGTGCGAGGCGCCCTCGCGTACCGCCGGCATCGTCCAGCCCTCGAAGCCTGCGAGCTGTCGCTCCAGATACGCCACCCGCTCGCGACGTTCCTGCAACAGACCGTCGAGCCGTTCGAGCTGGCACATCGCGATCGCCGCCTCGATCTCGGTCATGCGGAAGTTGAAGCCGATCAGGTTGCGAAGATCGGTGTGCCCCATCGGCTCGGCCACCGACTCGGCGTGGTTGCGGATCATGGCGAGACGTTCGGCCAGACGGTCGTCATCGGTGAGCAGGATGCCGCCCTCGCCGCAATGGATATGCTTGTGATAGTTCAGCGAGAAGATGCCGATGTCGCCGAGCATGCCGGCGTGCTCGCCGTGCAGCGTCGCCCCGGGCGCCTGGGCGCAGTCCTCGATGATGTACAGGTCATGCCGATCGGCCAGCGCACGAATCGCCACCGCATCGAACGGCTGACCGAACAGGTCGACCACCAGGATGGCCCGGGTGCGCGGCGTGATCAGTGCCTCGATGCAGGCAGGATCCAGGCAGAACAGGCGGGCCTCCACGTCGGCGAACACCGGCAACGCCCCGTAGACCAGCGGCGCGGTCGCCGAGGCCGACATCGAGTAGGCGGTGACGATCACCTCGTCGCCCGGCTGCAGCCCGATCGCCCCCATGGCCGCGATCAGACCGGAGGTGTTCGAGTTCACCGCCAGGGCGTGCCCGGCACCGAAGCGAGCTGCCCACGCCGCCTCGCACGCACGCACTGCGTGCCCGCCCATGAAATGCTCGTGATGGGCGCCCAGGTAGTTGGACAGGACGCCCCCTTCCATCACGCGGGCCACCGCCGCCTTCTCCTCGGCACCGATGGTGAGGTGCGCCGGGAACAGGGCTTCACGGACCTTCGGACCGCCGTTGATGGCCAGGGTCTGACTCGTCATGCGTGTCTTCCAGAGGAACGGGGCCGGTTGATCGACGCCTGGCCCGCAGCGGCGACCAGGCCCCCTGCCAGCTGCAGCACGGCGGCGGCGGCCTGACGGTGCCGGTCGGTTTCAGGCTGCGGTGCACCGGGTGTTCGCGCCAGCCACGTCGCCATCGCACGATCGATGCCGTGCTGCGCATGGTGGCACATCAATCCTTCACGCCGTGACAGGGCGCCCAGCCCCGGGCAGTTCAGGCCCGGCTGCAGCGACAAGGTCGCTCGACCAAGCAGCCAGGCCTCGTACAGCAGGATCGAACTCATGCCGACCACGTGGGTGGCCGCGTGCAGGGCGGCACGCACGCCGTCCTTCGGCACCAGCGACCAGGCGGGCGCACCGTCTATCCCGCGACACAGGCGGGCCAGGCGGCTCGCCACCGCCTCGCGATCCTCGCGAGGATGCGGCGCGACCCGCAGCGTCGCCTGCGCCGGCAGCAAGCGGCTCAGGCCCGCCACCAGGGCCTGCATGACGACGACCTCGTCGTAGCCGCGCACGCGGGCACCATCGTCCCGGCTCGCCGGTTCGGAGACGAACAGCAGTGATCGTTCATCGGTCGATGGCCCGAGCCTGTCCGATTCATCGGCCAGTCCGGCCAGGTTCGGATGTCCGGTGACGTGCAGGATGCCCTCGGGCACGCCCGCCTCGAGCGCCTCGTGACGCGCCAGATCGTCCATGACCGCATAGGCGTCCGGCACCAGGGCGGCGATGCGCTGCGTGTAGGAGGACCAGTTGTCCAGCACGTGCAGGCAGGGTCTGCCGGCCGCGCGGGCCGCACCCGCCAGCCGCACCGCGGCCCGATCCGCCACGCTGGTGGCGTAGATCAGAAGATCCGCGCGGCCCGCCTCGGCGGCGGCGGCGGCCGGTGACATCCAGGACCAGTCCGGCTCGCCTTCGGCCAGCAAGACCCCGTGCGCAAGACCCGCGACGCGGTACCCTCTGGCCGCGGCCAGGCGCGCCACCGGCAGCAACGCACGAGCGCCACCCACATCGCCCGCGGCGAACAGCAGCCTCATGCCGCCCGGCCCGGCACGTCGGGCTCGTGTCGCACGCCTCGCTGCTGCACGTGTGCCAGCAACGCCTGTGCGAACCGAGCCGTGTGCACCGTCGAAGGCATCGACATCGATTCGTCCAGCAACGCGCACAGCAGGCGGTAGGGCCCCTCCTGCAAGGCGGTCTCGCCGCGCGAAAGCCACGGCACCGGAACCGGAGCACGCAGTCTGAAGAAGCCTGCGAAATCCGGATTCGGTTCGGCCGCCTCCCAGATCAGGTCCTGGGCGCCGCGCACCAGCGACATGCGTCCGCGCGCATCGGTCACCGACAGCTCGATCAGGTGATACGGCAGATCGTGCCCGGTGACCGTCACCGGATGCCCGGCCAGGCGCAATCCGAACTGCGGATTCGGCCCGGCGGCATCGCGTAGATAATCCAGTGGCGGCGCTTGCCGCGCACCGGTCAGGTACCCGAGCGCATCGAGCAGGTGCACGCCGTTGACGTCCAGTCCGCGGCTGTATTCGAGCGCGATCGATACCGATCCCGATCCGCCGTCGGCGGCATCCAGGTGCGATTTCAGCCGATGCAGTTGCGGCAGGCAGCGACGGGTGTAATTGACGCAATGCCTGGGTGGATCGCCCAGGGCGTCGAGCCGCCGATGCAGCGCATCGAACGCCGCCATCGTCGAGGTGACCGGTTTCTCGACCCACAGGCGCGGCACCGCCACGTCCAGGCAGGCGTCGATGTGTTCGGCGTGCCGGGCGGTCGGGGAGGCGATCATGACCAGATCGAGCCGCTCGGCCAGGAATCGATCCAGCGACCCGTGCACGGCGACGGGCCGAGGCCCGGCATAGCCGCGCTCGAACGCCTCACGGGCCGCCGCCACCGGCTCGTGCACGGCAACCAGCGCCGTGCCCGGATGCCGGTCCAGGCAGGACGCCAGGCTGAGCGCGGCTCGCTTGCCGTCCCAACCTCCGCCATCGTAGGCCCAGGCGATGCGCCCGGCACCGATGATCCCTGCTCGTAGCGTCACCGCCCGCCTCTGCAACGCACCCCGCTGGTGCCCGAACGGTGCTGCACGGCGTGTGCCGATCTGCCGCGAGCCATCGAGCGGGACGGGACGATCCCTATACTGCGGCACGTCCTCCGCTTGCCGAACGCCTCATGACCGCCTCCCTGTCACACCCGATCGATGCCCGCTGGCCGGCCACCGATCCGTCGATCCTGCAGCTGTACTCGTTCCCGACGCCGAACGGGGTCAAGGTGTCGATCGCGCTGGAGGAGATCGGGCTGCCCTACGAGGCGCACACCGTGAAGCTGTCCGACGATGAAGTGAAGTCGGACGCCTTCCTGTCGCTCAACCCGAACGGCAAGATTCCGGCGATCATCGATCCGGATGGCCCGGGCGGACAGCAGATCACCCTGTTCGAATCCGGCGCCATCCTGCTCTACCTGGCCGACAAGAGCGGTCGGCTGCTGCCCGCGGACCCGGTCGCCCGCTACCAGGCGATCCAGTGGGTCATGTTCCAGATGGGCGGTATCGGGCCGATGTTCGGCCAGTTCGGCTTCTTCTCGAAGTTCGCGGGCAAGGCGGTCGAGGATCCGCTGCCGCGCGAGCGCTATCGCAGCGAATCGGTCCGACTGCTGAAGGTGCTGGAGCGAAAGCTCTCGGACGGCCGCGAATGGCTGATGGGCAACGAGTACACCATCGCCGACATCGCGATCTTCCCCTGGATACGCGGTGCCAAGGTTTTCTACGACGCCGCGGAGGCGATGGAGATGGACACGATGCCCACCGTCATGGCCTGGGTGGAGCGCTGCGCGGCACGGCCGGCATCGGTGCGCGGGCTGGAGATTCCGCCGCGCGGCTGAGCTGCTCAGCCACCGGCATCACCGGGCAACTCGATCACGTAGCTGTCGACCGCGCCCGAGTCGTGCCAGTCGGAGCCGAACAGCACACGCGTACCGCTGGGACTGATGGTGACGTGCGGCTCGCCGAAGTAGGGCTGATAGGCGGCATTGCGCGCGGACTTGCCGTGCGAGCGATGGTGGGTCAAGCGGCAGACCCGGGCACCGCCCGTTTGCGGCGTTCCGGCATCGACCAGGTAGATCTCGGAGAACAGGGCCGGTGCGGCACGCGTGTCGTCCAGCAGCCCCAGGCGGCCGTAGCCGACGCTGGACATCGCCACCCGACCGGGGCGGCCGCTGGCCAGGGCCGATACGTGGGTGCCGGATGTGGTGTACGGGTAGCCTGCCGCCTCGTTCACCAGCGACCGGCAGCTACCGTCGTCGAACCGGTGCATGACCAGGTGGCCGACGCCGTCGGCCGGATCGCCGTCGCAGCCACCGGGTGAGGGATCGAAGGCGGTGGCGAACAGCGCCGCCCCACCGTCGCCTGCCAGCCCGATGCTGGCGTGCTCCGATGCCTTGTGCACATCGTGACGCAGCCGTTCGGTGCGCAGATCGGTTTCGAGCACGCGCCCTTGCAGCCACACCGCATCGCCCCGTGGCGACGGTGCCGGCGCGGTCCACGGGTCCCAGGGCGTGCCTTTCCCCAGCGGCTGCACGGTCAGCTCGTCCGTGCTGGCGCGCCACGTCAGCATGCGCGTGTCCCCGCCGCTGTCGCGGCACCGGAATCCGAACAGGTCATCGTCGTGTGAGGGCATCTGCACATCGCCGCCGCCGGTCGGCAGGGCCTGCCCGCATTCGCCCGACAGGTCCACCAGCGTCGTCGCCCGACCGGTCGAGACGTCCAGACGCCGAAGGTGCCCGAAATGCTGCCGCGCCTTGCTGACGTAATGCAGGGCACGCGGATCGGCATGGCTCCACCAGACCTCCTCGACATCGGAAGGGTCGATGTCCAGTTCGCTGATGAAGGCGTAGGTGCGACCGTCCAGCAGCACATGGGCCGGATCCAGCCCGCCGCGATACAGCAGCAGCAACGACTCGTCGGCGTTCCATGCCTGGACGGTGCTGTAGGCCGGCTTGAACACCTCGCCCGGGCGAGCGGCGGTGATGCGCTGCACCCGGGCGCCGAACACCGGATCATCGAACGGCACGCCGAGCGCCGGCCGTTCCAGCCGGGGCACCACGACCGATCGGGTGTCGTCGGCGATGCCGGGGCAGAACGGTGCCTGCGCTGCGCGAACCGGTGCCCAGCGCTCCGATGGTGACATCACCACCGCGTTCTCGATCTGCTGCAGGGCCTTGGAGGATCGATTGACGAACACGCCATCGACCGGGATCGCGGTGCACCCGACCGACAGCAGACTCGCCAACCCCATCGCGCTAGAACGGAATGTCGTCGTCCCGAAAGTCTTCAGGGCCTGCCGACTGCGCGGCACCTTCGTTCCCCGGGTTCCCACCGACGTTGCTTCCATCCTGCGAGCCACCGTACGGACCGGACTTCGCCCCTGCCCCCGGGGTATCGGCACGACCGCCCAGCAGTTGCATGTTCTGGGCGACGATCGAGGTGGACCAGCGGTCCTGCCCGGTCTGCTTGTCCTGGTACTTGTCGGTGCGCAGCGAGCCCTCGATGTACACCTGCCCGCCCTTGTGCAGGTACTCGGCGGCCACCTCGGCCAGGCGGTTGAACAGCGTCACCCGATGCCATTCGGTGCGCTCCTGCTTCTGGCCCGACGACTTGTCGGTCCATTGCTCGGTGGTGGCGATGCTCAGGTTGGTGACCGCCCCGCCGTTGGGCAGCTGTCGCATTTCCGGGTCGGCGCCCAGATTGCCCACCAGTATTACTTTATTGACGCCTCGTGCCATGTCCTTCTCTCCTTCGTTGTGTCAGCCGCGCCGTTCCGTGGGGCGGAATGGCACCCCGCGCCGGCCGATCGAGCAAACCTCGCCGGCGCGTGTGCGCTACCGATTCTAGACTGGCCGAATGGCTTCGCCGACTCTGTATCGGTCACCGGGTGATGGAATGCTTCCATCTCGACCAATGACTGTTGTTATGCACAGTATTGTCGCACGATGTCCACGTCGCTTGACCCGGACCGACCTGCCCTGCGCCGCCGAAACGTCGATCCGCGCCGGTTTTGACTCTCCAGCGCTTGAACCGATCAGCGAGATAGCGGCAATCGACTTTCCTGCCTCTCATCTTCGGAACGTGAGTGTGTCCGGCATCGCCTCGCGCGGCGGCAGGTCGAGCTCCACGCCTCCAAGGCAGACGAACCTTTGGTGAATGGACTCGCCCGGCTGGGCAGACGTTGCGGCAGGGCCGACCGCCTGACGCAGGTCACGAAGCACTTCCTCCTCCATGGATTGGCCACTGTCAGCGGCGCGTTGCCTCGGCCGCCGTCGGATCTCGTCGTCAAGGTTCCGGATGATGAGGCTGGACAAGGATGTCCTCCGTGGGCTTCGGCAAGGTCTCGGGAATGATAGCGCTGCCATTGGATGCGCCTGGAATACGGCAGACGACTCCATTCTGTAGCGGGGTATAAACTCGCCGATAGCCTGTTGTAGCAGTAGGTAGCAGAGCCGTTTCGGCGGCCATGACGAGAGAGGAGACGAGAACATGCCGGTGACGAGCGTTCGACTGCGGGACGACTTGCAGGAGCCCTTGGAAGCTGCCGCCGAGCGTCTGCAGCGCTCGAAGGGCTGGATCATCAATCAAGCACTGGAGGCGTATCTGCGCAACGAGACGTCGCAGGAACGCTTGCGGCGCGAAACACTGGAAGGGCTCGCCGATGTCGAGGCCGGGCGGTTGTTCGATGGCGACGAGGTGCTCGCCTGGATCGAATCTTGGGGCAAGGACGAGGAGCTTTCGAAACCGCGCCTCGGATGAGCCTGCGCTTCACCGAGCGTGCGCTCGGAGACCTTGCTCGCTTGAAGGAGTTCATCGCCGAACGCGATCCGGCGTCGGCCGAGCGAGTCGTCGCAGCCTTGGTCGAGAGCCTGCGCTCGCTTGCCGCACAGCCACTGGCCGGACGTTCCCTCGACGACCTGCCGGTGCGGCAGTGGATCGCCGGGAACTACGTGGTGCGTCACGTCGTGCGTCGAAACGACGAGGTCGTCATCGTCAGGATCTGGCACGGACGGGAGGCCCGACAGGAGCCTGGACGGTAGCGGGACATCGCTGCGGTAGAACCGGCACGACACCTACCATGGCATCGGCGACCCATCGTGATTCAGGAACGTCCCGGTATCCGCCAGCGTCACCCGCCCCACCAACGCCGCCAGATCCGCTGCGCTGTCACGCGGGGTCAGCGCCGCACCGGCCCCGCCCATGTCGGTGCTCACCCACCCCGGATGCACCATCACCACGGCGATGCCGTCGGCACGCCACTCGTCGGCCAGGCACCGCATCGCCATGTTCAGCGCCGCCTTCGAGCTTCGATAGGCGATGTCGCCTGACGATGCGCGCTCCAGCGAGCCCATCTGGCTGGACACGGACACCAGCCGCGCCCCGGGAGCGAGGAGCAGGTTCGGCTTCAAGGCCGCGGCGATGCGCACCGGCGCGATGGTGTTGATCGCCAGCGTGGCGGCCCAGTCCTCGCAATCCAGATCGTCGATGCCCTGCTCGCGGCGCATGCGCCCGGGTCGTGCTGTGGCGCAAGCATGGTAGGCAACCGCACAGTGTGTGGGGCACGCACTGACAAATTGAATCGGGCTCCTGCCCACGACCGCCACGCTGCGTAGCACGGGCAGGGCTTCGATGATTGGGGCGTCCGAGACAAATTGGTCGCGCGCCGTGGCCGCGTCCACATCCGATGCGGTCCTGAGCAGGCTGTCGACAATGTGGTAGTCCACCTCGAGCTGACTCACGTCCTGGCTGGCCAGGTCTTGCATGCAAAAGGGGCATGCCGGCGCCTTGCCCTGCGCCTGCGCGCCTGCTATGATCTGCACAGCGCCTGCTGCGCGGTCAGCACCCGGCCTGCTGCAAGGCCGGCCCCGGGCGACTCTTGGGAGCTCCCACCGGACTCTGGCTCACGGGAGAGACCGTGCATGCGACATGATACATCGTCACCGGGCCTGCCCGGAGGGGGGGTGTTTCGGCTGCTCGGAAGGCAGTGGGACTCGCACTGTGAAAGTGCTAGTTAGCAGCTTGCAGGAAGGTCCTCCAGAGGCCCCGCGCTAAGGCGCCGCTTGG
>ENA-ORXU01001259-ORXU01001259.1-marine-metagenome-genome-assembly--contig:-NODE-1259-length-22016-cov-3.673094_pt1 | contig 22016 bp, 22 predicted proteins | sample MGYA00237869_ERZ511484 | MGnify/ENA metagenome assembly ERZ511484
ATATCACCTCTTTCTACAGAATGTTCTAGTAAGGTATCGCCAGAGTTTATGTCAATGACCTTAACCTTGCCGGCCGAACCCATTTCAAAGGTTTTGTCATGTGAACCATATTCTTCGGCTTTTTGGGCCATTAGGCCAACATTGGGTACCGTTCCCATAGTGGTCGGGTCAAACGCCCCGTGTTCTTTACAGAATTCGATGGTCGCCGTATAGATTTCCGCATAACTGCTATCGGGAATTACCGCCTTGGTGTCTTGCGGTTTTCCCTCAGCGTTCCACATCTGACCCGAATTACGGATCATTGCCGGCATTGAAGCATCGATGATGATGTCACTGGGTACATGGAGGTTTGTAATTCCCCTATCTGAATTGACCATTGCCAAATCAGGCCCTTTCTCGATTGCTTTCTGAATATCGCTTTCGATCTCCTTCTTTTTATCGGCAGGTAGATCGTTTAGTTTCGCAAATAAGTTTTCAAGACCATCGTTGGCACTAATTCCAACGGACTTGAAAGTTTCATTATGTTTTTGGAATACATCGGCGAAAAATACCTCAACCGCGTGGCCAAAAATCACAGGATCTGAAACCTTCATCATCGTTGCCTTCATGTGCAGCGAAAACAGCACGCCTTTATCTTTTGCGTCTTTTATCTGCTCGCTAAGAAAGGCTTTTAAGGCCACCTTGCTCATGACAGTTGCATCAATGATCTCGCCTGCTAAAAGGGAAACCTTTTCCTTGAGAACGTTAGTAGTACCATCGGCTTTGGCCAACTCGATTCTAATTGTTGTTTCGGCATTAACGGTCAAAGACTTTTCGTTCGATTTAAAATCCCCATGGTCCATAGTGGCCACGTGGGTTTTGGAATCGGAACTCCAAGCGCCCATCGAATGTGGATTTTGCTTTGCATAGTTCTTTACGGCCCTTGGCGCCCTTCTATCTGAATTACCTTCGCGAAGTACTGGATTTACAGCACTACCTTTTATCTTGTCGTACCTAGATCTAATATCACTATCCAAATCGCTTTTGGGTTCATCGGGATAGTTGGGTAGGGCATAGCCTTTGCTCTGTAGTTCGGCGATTGCTTCTTTCAATTGAGGAACCGATGCGCTAATATTCGGTAGTTTAATGATGTTCGCTTCGGGTTTTTTTGCCAATTCGCCCAACGCTATCAAATCGTTGGCGATTTTCTGATCATCTTTCAAAAACTCGGAAAAGGTGGCAATTAGTCTACCGGCCAGCGATATATCTTTAGTTTCGATATCAACATCGGCCGTTTTGGCAAATGCTTTTACTATCGGTAAAAATGATTGGGTCGCCAAAGCTGGGGCTTCGTCTGTCTTGGTATAAAAAATCTTCGACATGAATGGATTGGGTTTTATTTTAAGCGGAGCAAATATACGATTTTATGTGATTTTGCCCATGAAAAGATAAGGCTGGTTTCGCCTATCGGACGGTCTGCCGACATAAATTTCCTTTACCGATCAGAAGAGCTGGCAACTAAATATTTGGCCAAGGGTTTTAGGCGGGAAATTTATGGAGACCGAAATATAGCTAGAAACGTCTTCAAATAGCAAAAGCCATATCACTGTACAAGTACATTGATATGGCTTTTTAGGAAATCACTGTCAAACTTTCTTCCCTGCATTACAGCAGATCGGCAACCATTGATTGCATTCACAGCATGATATCCAACGTTTGGAAAACTTTTTTGTTCTTCAGTATTGAACCAAGCAACAAATGGATTTTCCTTCTTGTCGTTTTAATGATTTTTACCTGTATTCGTACAACCTAAGTTTTACGAGTACCTAAAGCACATCCACATAGACTCTTTCCAAAAAGCGACAGCCTTTTGGCTCTATGCTCGTTTTATTTCGGGACATTTACTCAACTTAACGTTGAATAAAAATCCTCAAAAAACTAGACAACAATATAAAGAACGTAAACTCCATAATGATTTAGACTCTGACCTTAGACAGGTCTTTATCATTACCATGAAATGAATATAGGAAAACTTTTACGGGAAGTCAAGAATTTTAACAATTTTAAAATCAACAAGTTATGAACTTGAGTAATTAACAATTGTTCATAAAAAAATTCCGTGCCGATTAGAATCGGTACGGAATTTTTCTAAGCTGTGGATTGCGCTACGAGCGCACCTCCTTAATACGGGCCTTTTTACCAGTAAGACCCCTGAAGTAGAAGATACGTGCTCTACGTACCTTACCTTTTTTATTTACCTCGACTTTCTGTAGGGCGGGCATGTTGACCGGAAAGATACGTTCTACACCTACCGTACCTGACATTTTACGAATGGTAAAGGTCTCTGTAGCCCCCGTGCCTCTTCTTTGGAGAACGACACCCTTGAAAAACTGGGTACGTGTTTTTTCACCTTCCTTGATTTCGTAGTATACCGTAATCGTATCGCCAGCAGAAAATTTCGGAAATTCTTTTTTCGGAACAAACTCGTTTTCAACGAATTTTAATAATGATTCCATGGTTTTAATTTAACGTTATGTTTCGATCAACGTTCACGATTTTCGTCAGAGGTTAATTTAACAGAGTGCAAAAATAGGTTATAAATTAGACTCTGCACTATTTTTAAAGATTTTATTGGGACGAAATAACCGTGCGGTAAGATAGCTTAGAAAAAAGTTTAGACGTTTTTTAGTTTAGTAGTGTAGAAAAATATTTTCTGTCTTCCGTCTTCCGTCTACTCCAGCAAGTCGGGCCGTAACTTTTCGGTTCGGCTCTGTGCCTGATCTTCCCTCCATTTTTCGATTTTAGGAAAATTGCCACCCAGTAATACCTCGGGTACTTTCAACCCCTTATATTCGGCCGGTCTGGTATACACCGGTGGCGCCAAAAGATTATCTTGAAACGTATCGGTAAGTGCCGAAGTCTCATTGTTCAGTACTCCGGGAATCAATCGAATTATAGTATCACAGAGTATTGCGGCACCTAGTTCACCGCCGGAAAGCACATAATCACCTATCGAAATTTCCCTTGTTATAAAGGCATCCCTGACCCTTTGGTCTACACCTTTATAATGTCCGCAGAGAATAATAACATTATTCAATAAAGAAATGCTATTCGCCATTTTCTGGTTCAGCGTCTCGCCATCGGGTGTCATGTAAATGATTTCATCATAATCTCGCTTCGATTGTAAGGCGGCAATGCACTTGTCGATGGGTTCTATCATCAGCACCATGCCGGCTCCGCCACCATATTGGTAATCGTCTACTTGATTGTAGCTTTTATCGGTATAATCTCGAAGGTTGTGCATATATACCTCGACCAAACCTTTTTCGATAGCCCTTTTTAATATGGATGCGCCAAAAGGACTCTCCAATAATTCGGGCAATACGGTAATAATATCGATACGCATGGATTAATTTTTTATCTAGTTAAAGGTTATAAGCCTGTTTTCAGTACAACTATTTTAGTGTTGTGAATATTTTGGCCAAAGCGGTTATTAGGTTATTGATAATTAAGCTCTTAAAATGTTCTTGTCAAGTAACACCTTGACTCAATAGCCATAGAACCATTCGGGACAATATAGATTTTCAATCAATAATGGTTTAGTTTGAAATCAATCGGCCGCCCAAAAGTAATGAAAAGACTGCGCATCTTTTTGCCAGCCTAGCCTCTCATAGAGTTTTTGCGCCGGGTTATCTCTAGCGGTTTCTAAGGCCACCCCCTTGTGTCCGTTTTCAACGCAAAATGCTTTCGCCCGGTTTAGAAGGGCTTCCCCGATTCCAATTTTTCTTTGTGAACGTTTAACGTACAAATCGTTTAGAATATACACCGGTTTTAAGGATACCGACGAAAAGGTAGTATACAGTTGTGTAATACCAACCGCTTTACCATCCAAATAAGCTATAAATACCTCAGATTGCCGTTTCGCGAAGCGTTTCTCTAAAAAATGAAGTGAAGACCCGACATCAGACTCCTGTTTGTAAAAGACCCGATAGGCATCAAAGAGGGGTGCCAATTCTTGAAGGTGCTCTGTTTTGGCCCTTATAATTTTCAACATAGTGCTAAAAAAAGCTCCCAAAGGAGCTTTTAACTTATTTTTGTTTTTTATATCTATTGATTTCGTCTTGTAGCTGCCGAGATATTTTCTGCTCCCTTTCCAAAGCCCTTCTTCGGTGGTCTTCGTATTCGGTTTCAAGTTCGGAAAGGTTGGTCTTGGCCTCTTGGGTAAGAATATTACTATTTCTAAACTTGTAGATAAAAAAGAGTAACAGTGCCAATAAAGAAAAAATAGCTGTCCATAATATGGCATTGTAAGTGCCTTTTGATACCATAATGCCCAAGAAAGACATACTATCCTTTTCTTCGGTTACCCCGGCCAGATTGTTAGTGGTATCCTCCAACTTTTTGTTCAATGATACAATTGTCGCTTCGTGTTCCGAAATAGTTGCCTTAAGTTCTGCGGCCCTTTTGTTGAACCCACTTAGCGTATCCAGAACATTTTGACGAAACTTATCCAAAGATATTTTACGTACTACTTCATATCTTTTACCGTCTTGATTATAGTTGCTGGATTTTTTATAGAGATATTCAAATTGATTATCAATTGGACCAGAATCTAATGATTGTGTCTCTTCTTCTTGCGCAAATTGTAGGTTGAAAGTCAATAAGGCCGTTACGATCAACAGTATTCTAAAACCTTTCATGTTACAGTGATTCTTTGGATTCATGATTTAGAAGCGACTAAAGTAATTCAATAATATCAATTAAGAAAAAAAATTGCGGATAAGGTTGAATTCTGGGAAGTATTCCCTTTTTATAAATCCTTTTTATTTATTATTAAGTCAAATGTTAAAACCCTGCAATTCATTGCAGTTACTTTAGTTTCTATAAATATTTTAGCCACAAACGGTTATTAGGTTATTGATTACTGTGTTATTAACGCGTTACGACTACATAACGAATAACATATTAACTCAATAACCCCGAACGGTCGAGGGCAATTTCATTGCTACTTCAAAAATTATGGATTTTCAATCCATAGTGGTTTATTTATGCTGGAATGCAGTAATTGCCGAACACGTATATATACCGTCCTGTCGCGGCATTATATTCGCCAAGGGTATAACTTGATGTGAATATCCATATTCATTATTGTACTGGATAAAGGATGCAGTAGTCTTTCCGCTATCCATAACTATGGTCGTAATGCGATCATATATCGATGGCCCGAGATACACATCACATAAGTGTAAACCATTTCTTTACTTGATAATCGAGATTTAAGGGAAGCTTGTCCCGAGTTTGTGTGCTCCAAGGCCCATTCTTATATTTTCAATAAAGTCGCCCTGGGGCAAATATTTTTTATCATGGTATTGACACCGTTTAAAGAAGTCTTGCTCTTTACCATCGACTTATTAGCCCAAAAGGTGTTGACCAACTTTATTATTTAGTCGTGGGCTTTCTTCGATCGGTGTGCAAAACAAGGTCACTTTTATATGAAATACTGTGTTGCAATACAGCAGTTTTGGTTCTAGGTTACGTGTTAAAACTAAGAATTTCAATCGTCTTTGAGGGATACAGGAATAAAAAACGCCCCACGTGGGGCGCTTCTTCATTTATATACTTTTTTTTATTGAAAAATCAAACGTTCCCTTTCACCATCTTCATTAATCATGGTAATTATAGTTCTACCATATTTAGAAATGCCGCCGAACAGCGTTCTTGCTTGTTCGATATCGTTAATTTCCGTATCGTCCAAAGAAAGTAAGACTTTACCATCAAGACCATAGCCTCGGTACATTTCTGGTACACCAACAACTTTGACCCCTTTCTTGGTCTTAAACTTTTTCATGTCTTCCTTCGAAAGGTTTTTGACCTCCAAGCCCATATTGGGCACGGTAGCGGTCTGTCTTTTCTTAAGAACAACGGGTACGGTAAATTCTTCACCGCTACGGTCTATAGTTACTTCGACCGAATCGTCAGGTCTTTTCGAAGATAGGTAGCCCGTAAGGTCGGCGAACTTTCTTACCTTGATGTTGTCGACTTTCTTGATAACGTCTCCCTCCCGTAAATCGGCCTCCTCAGCACCGGTACCTTCTTCGATCCCCGAAATGTAGACACCTTCTATTTCATTTATGCCCTTTTCAACGGCATAGGGTGTATTCGCTCTTGCGGCACTTATTCCGAGAATACCTTTTTGTACGTTGCCATACTCCAAAATATCATCAACTACTTTTTTAGCGATATTGCTTGGTACTGCGAACGAATAGCCAACGTAGGATCCGGTTTGCGAAGTAATCGCCGTATTGATTCCTACCAAATCGCCATTGGTGTTTACCAAAGCACCACCACTATTTCCTGGGTTTACGGCAGCATCTGTTTGAATGAAAGATTGATCGACCTTGCCTAAATTTCGGGCCTTGGCACTTACGATACCGGCAGTGACGGTAGATGTCAAATTAAAAGGATTTCCAACGGCCAATACCCATTCGCCTATTTTCATATTATCTGAATCACCAAAAGCCAAATAAGGTAGTTGTCGTTCAGCATCGATTTTAATGAGTGCTATATCAGAATTCGGATCGGTACCAATGAGCTCGGCATCGTAGGTTTTATTATTGTTCAAGGTAACCTGTAACTTATTGGCCTTATCTATTACATGGTTGTTGGTAACGATATAACCGTCTTGTGAAATGATTACCCCTGATCCGGTACCTACTTGGGGTCGGTCGCCACCGCTACCGGAGCCATAGAAAAAATCCCAACCAGATCGACTTTGATTGCTAGTTACGTTTTTTACGTGAACCACGGCGTTCACGGTGGTTTCTGCCGCCACGGTAAAATCTACGTCATTAAGCCCCGACCCTTTCGGTGAAGTCGGTGTAAAGCTGGTATTAAATACTGGAGTCCCTTCATTTTCCGAAATTATTTTGTAATCTGATTTTTCGAAAAACAGTTTGTATGTACCTAAGGTAATAGCCCCTGCAAAAAGGGCAATGAAAAACGTACTTGCAATTCTTTTCATGTTTTTGATTCTTTTAATTTCAATAATAATGTTAAAATTAGTTGATTTAGTATGTTGGTTACAAGGCTTTAACTACTTTTTAACTGCCAAATAATTCTTAATTTCAATGCATTGAACACCAGAATTAACAGACTTCAAAAGCTCAAATCGATAGGGATAAAATCCTATATTTGTGGCTTGCTTTAAATTATGGTACTCCACTTTTATAAATATCAGGGTACGGGTAACGATTTTGTACTTATCGATAACCGCCTACAGCAATTTCCCAAAAATAATACCAAACTGGTTGCATCTTTATGTGACCGAAAATTTGGCATAGGTGCAGATGGTCTAATTCTTCTAGAGAATGACGATTTGTCAGATTTTAACATGGTCTATTATAATGCAGATGGCAATGAAGGAAGCCTTTGTGGTAATGGTGGCCGATGTACGGTTGCATTTGCCAGACAACTTAATATCATCGTTGATGAGACAACCTTCAACGCGGTCGACGGGGTACACAAAGCTTCGATAAAGAATGGTGTGATTAGCCTTCAGATGCAAAACGTTGCTGAAATTAAAGAAAAGACAAATTATGCTTTTCTAGATACCGGCTCTCCGCATCATGTACAACTTGTAAAAAATTTAAAGGATTTTAAGGTTTTTGAGGAAGGTAAAAAATTACGATACGGACTGTATGGAAAGTCTGGTAGTAATATTAATTTTGTCCAACCTATACAAGAGGCTGTCTTCGCGGTGAGAACGTATGAAAGAGGTGTGGAAGATGAGACCTTATCCTGTGGAACAGGAGTGACGGCCGTCGCTTTAGCCATGCACAATGCTGGCAAGGTAGTCACGGAAGAAGTAGACATACTCACGGAAGGTGGTAAATTACAAGTCCGGTTCCGGAAGGAAGAAGGGGTATACAAAGATATTTATCTTGTCGGGCCGGCCGAACAGGTATTCAAGGGAGAGTTCGAATGTTGAGTTTAAAGGGAAAAAATATAAAGTTAAGGGCTTTGGAACCTAACGACCTTGGCTTTCTTTACGAGCTGGAGAATAATCCCGATGTTTGGGAAATCAGCGGTACGACAACACCTTATTCGAAACATGTTTTACAACAATACTTAGACAACGCCCATCGTGATATCTATGATGTTAAGCAGCTAAGGCTATGTATTTGCGACACTGAAGATAATCCCTCCGGTTTTGTAGACCTTTTTGATTTTGACCCGAAGAACCATAGAGCAGGTTTGGGAATCATTATATTGAACGAAGAGAACAGAAATAAAGGAGTAGGGGCAGAAACTATAGAATTACTATCGGATTATGCTTTTTCAGTTTTGGCGCTACACCAATTATATGCGAATGTGATAGAAGACAATGAAACCAGTATACGCTTATTCAAAAAAATGGATTTTGAGCAAGTGGGCGTTAAAAAAGATTGGATTTTTTCCAAAGGAAAATATAAAAACGAAATTTTATTTCAAAAACTGAACACTAGGTTTTGATTTGAGGATAGAGAATGAAGATTATGATATTCAAGTATTTCTAACTTATGGAACAGACGCGCTAATTTTAAAATTTGATGCCGATAGCCGTCGGTAGGGATTTTTTGTCTAAAAGAAACACAAACCATAGAAAATAATTCTAATGTATATCAAACGTATCTTATTGTTTATTCTGCTTGCAGGTCTCGTGGCGGGCAGCATATTCGCTTATATGGTCTACGGTGCCATTTTCTCGCCGAATACTGCTTTCGATAATGATGAAGCGTATCTCTATATACCGTCAGATTCAGGATTTGGCGAAGTGAAGGAACTTTTGAGTCCGCTTTTGGAAGATCTGGATTCTTTTGAACAGGTTGCCGATCGCAAAGGATATGCTGCTAACATTAAGCCCGGTAAATATGCCATCAAAAGGGGAATGAACAATAATGAGATCATTAATTCACTTCGTAGCGCAAATATTCCGGTAAAAGTTGCCTTTAACAATCAAGAGACCTTAGCCGATTTGGCAGGTAGAATTTCAATGCAGATAGAACCTGACAGTAGTTCTCTTCTTCGTGCTTTTCAAGAGGATGATTTTTTAAAAGCGAATGGGTTCAATGACGATACAAAATTGGCAATGTACCTTCCGAATAGTTACGAGTTTTTCTGGAATACCTCCCCTGAAAAGTTTCGTGACCGAATGCTAACGGAATACAAGACTTTTTGGAACGACTCTCGATTGGAAAAAGCGAAATCCCAGAACCTGAAACCAAATGAAGTAATCGCTTTGGCATCTATAGTGCACAAAGAAACCGCTAAAGTTGAAGAAAGGCCTCGAGTTGCGGGTCTTTATCTGAACAGACTTCGAAAGGGAATGCTATTACAGGCAGACCCAACGGTAATCTATTCAATGAAAAAGCGCTCGGGCAATTTTGACCTAGTAATTAAAAGGGTGCTCTACAAAGATTTGGAATTGGACTCCCCTTACAACACCTATAAATATGCTGGTGTTCCCCCGGGGCCTATCACAATGCCAGATATAACGGCTATCGATGTCGTTTTAAGTCTTGAAAAACATGATTACATTTATATGGTCGTTAATGTCGAAGATTTCGGTTATCATAAGTTCGTTGAGACTGCGGTATAGTATAACAGAAATAAAGTGCAATATATCCGATGGATAAATGAACAAAAAATCAACAGATAGGCTATTCGTCCAAACTTTAAGACTTCTTAACTAATACTGGGCATTTTTAACAAAGCATTTTCAAAGTCGCAGGCAATCACGCCTATCTTTGTCCCTTGAAATCTAAGCAGGCTTTTTTATTGTAAGTCTTAGGAAAAATGACATAATGAGAAAGTGGCAAAGTTTAACGAGCCTCCTTATCATTACCTGTACTTTATTGAGTTTTGCATTTAAACCATTAACGGTAAAAGTGCCTGAAACCCTTAAAGTAACCGAACCTACTATGGTTTTGTTTCCCAAAAACAGAACCGTGCAAAAAAAAGTAACGATGTTAATGGCCCCTCCTTTTTTAGGAAGCTCATACATCGGTTTTAAAGAAGCCTTGGCTTTTAAAGAGTCGCAAGGCAATTATTTTACGACCAATACCTTGGGGTATTTGGGTAAATACCAATTCGGTATTGGAACCCTTCAGTTGATGGGTGTCTACGACGCTACCCGCTTTTTAAATGACCCGGTATTACAAGAAAGAACGTTTCATACCAATATTGCGCGAAACAAATGGATTCTTAGAAATGATATAGACCGTTTTGTCGGTAAAAAAATCGACGGCATTGTTATTACCGAATCAGGTATGCTCGCTGCCGCACATTTGGCCGGTGCCGGAAACGTTAAAAAATTTTTACGATCGTGGGGTGCTTTTGATGTCGCCGATAGCTACGGAACGAACATTGCCAAGTATATGAAGAAGTTTTCCGGCTATGACGTTTCACATGTCTCACCAAAGCGAAACCCGAAAGTTTAAAGCTTACTCTTTTACGATTATTTATACATATGAAAATGGATAGGCCCCGATATTTATATCGGGGTTTATTTTTAGTACTATTTGTTGAATAATACTGGAAGGTTATTCGAATCAAATTTAATTTTGTCTACCGTCTACCCCTGAATAATAAAAATTGCCGGTCTTTTATGAAGTTCTACTTTCGTTCTTTTCCAATCCGTAGCTGTTTTGGTGGCAATAAATTCCGTTGGCAACGTAATATCGCAGGCGATGCACAATCTGGTACTCGGGTGTATGGTTTTGATCAGTTCGGCGAATAATTTATCGTTTCGATAGGGGGTCTCAATGAAAAGTTGGGATTGCTTGCTGTCTCGTGAAAGTTTTTCAAGACGTTTTATGGCACTTTTCCGCTCTGAAGTGTCAATGGGTAAATATCCGTTAAAGGCAAAACTCTGACCGTTCATACCGCTGGCCATTACGGCAAGAACAATCGATGAAGGCCCCACAAGTGGAACCACCTGAATACCCTTGTCGTGAGCGATTCTAACAACATCGGCACCTGGATCCGCAATACCTGGGCAGCCGGCTTCGGAGAGTATACCGGTATCATAACCTTCAAGACAAGATGCTAGGAGTACGGGTATTTCTTCTACTTCGGTATATTTGTTTAGTATTGAAACGCGAAGGCCAGGTTGCGATTTTCTAGGACTTATTTTTTTTATGAACCGTCGCGCGGTTTTTTCGTTTTCGACAATATAATGGTCGATGTTTTCAACGGCCCGCTTGATTGAAATGGGCAAAACCTCTAGAGGCTCGTTTTCACCTAGGGTAGTGGGTATTAAATAGAGTTTTCCCGTACTGGCTGTTTTCTTGGCCATAAATGTGATTTGTTTAAAGCTTATTGGCAACGGCTTCGCAGGCAGTATCTAATAGGTGATAGATTTTCTCAAATCCGTCATCGTCCCAGTAGGGGTCGGGGACTTCCGTTTGAGGAAGATTCACTTCCTCCAAAATCAATTTTACTTTTACGATTTCTTTTTGCGAATCGGCCAAAGCAACAATGTTTTTATAGTTATTGCTGTCCATCGCATAAATTACATCAAATTTCTTGAAATCGGCTTTTCGGAACTGCCGACAACGCTGTTTTTCGATGTTCAGTCCATATTTCAGGGCTACTGCAATAGAACGAGGGTCCGGCGGATTTCCAATATGGTATCTGCCCGTACCTGCAGAATCGACAAAAATACTTTTTGGATCAACTTTACTCTGAAGAATACCTTCTGCCAATGGCGACCTACAAATATTTCCAAGGCATACCATCAATACTTTATATTTCATGGAAAGGCTTTTTAATAATCAATTTATAACTAATGAATGTTTTGTTCTATTTATGAGAAAATTATAAATTATTTGATTATAAAATTATTGGCAACGAACAATCTGTGCTTTTTAGAAAACACATTACGTAATAATCAATAATTAGTAATCAATAACCGATTCCTAATATACTAAATGACAAAGTAGGGAGTGAATTTTGATGGTCATCATCATTTCTCGATTACGAGAACTTCTTGGTAAGGTCTTCGATATATTTTCGGAACTGCTTATCGGTTTCCGCCAAATTATCTACTGTTTTACAGGCATGTAGAACCGTGGCATGGTCTCTCTTACCGATTTGAGAGCCGATACTGGCCAAAGAGGCCTTGGTGAATTTTTTGGCGAAGAACATGGCCAATTGTCGCGCCTGAACGATATGTCGCTTACGCGTCTTCGATTGCAGGGTGGCTACGTCCATCTCGAAATAATCGGACACTACTTTCTGAATATAGTCGATGGAGACTTCTCGTTTGGTATTTTTTACGAACTTTTCAACGACTTGTTGGGCAAGTTCTAAGGTAACTTCCTTTTTGTTGAAAGATGATTGGGCGATCAGTGAAATAATGGCGCCTTCCAATTCACGAATATTGGTTTTGATATGTTTGGCGACATAATCTATGATGTCATTGGGCATTTCAACGCCGTCGCGGTACAATTTGTTCTTTACAATGGATACCCGTGTTTCGTAATCGGGATTTTGCAATTCTGCCGATAACCCCCATTTGAAGCGTGAGAGCAATCTTTGTTCGATATCTTGCATATCTACCGGCGCCTTATCGGACGTCAAGATGACTTGCTTTCCGTTTTGATGCAAATGATTGAAAATATGGAAGAAAACATCTTGTGTACCCGATTTCCCGGATAGAAACTGTACGTCATCGATAATCAATACGTCTATTAGCTGATAGAAATGTATAAAATCATTACGCGTATTTTTCTTTACGGATTCAATGTACTGTTGCGTGAATTTTTCAGCCGAAATGTAAAGTACGGTTCGTTCAGGGTATTTATCCTTTATTTCGACGCCAATAGCATGGGCCAAATGGGTCTTGCCCAAACCGACACCACCAAAAACCAGTAGGGGGTTAAAAGATGTGCCCCCGGGCTTGTTGGCAACTGCCATACCGGCAGACCTTGCCAAGCGATTAGAATCGCCTTCTAGAAAATTATCGAAATTATAATTGGGATTGAGCTGTGACTCTATTTTGATATTTCGGATACCCGGAATAACAAATGGGTTCTTTAACTGTGGATTTTTTGATTTAATCGGTACATCCATTTCTTGCGGACCCATATTGCCCCGATTCGAACTCGGTATTTTTTCGGTGAAAGGTTCTTTGTTGCCGTAAGTATTTTCCATACGGATGATGTAAACCAACTTTGCCGTTTCACCCAGTTCTTTTGTAAGCGCGACCTTAAGTAATTTTACGTAATGCTCTTCAAGCCATTCATAGAAAAATTTACTGGGTACTTGAATACTTAAAGCGTTGTCGGAAAGCTTAATAGGCTTAATAGGCTCAAACCACGTTTTGAATGCCTGCGGTTGTATGTTGTCTTTTATAAAGCCCAAACAATTCTCCCATACGGAATTAGCAGTGACACCCATTCTAAAGTTTATCTTATTTTGTTGGTTAGTGATTTCTTACTTGTTGGTCAAAAGCACATCAGGTAAACCGTACTTTTTTGGTGAGGCAAATATGTGAACAAAAAAGCTAAAAAAAAAATCAAAAGGCTATTGAATTTGACCTTTTTTTTTTGCATGTTCGACAACCTAAAATCGAAATCATTTAAATATATAGTTTTTACCTGATAGTTTATGGATTTTAACAAAATTTCTTTTCGAGTGCGCTATGGCGAAACAGATCAGATGGGCGTGGTCTACCACGGCAACTATGCGCAATACTTGGAGATGGGAAGGGTCGAGTGGTTACGGGGGCTAGGGTTTTCTTACAAAAAAATGGAAAAAAACGGTATCATGCTACCCGTCGTTTCCTTGTCCTTAGACTTCAAAAAATCAGCGTTTTATGACGACTTAATTACAGTAGAAACAAAGCTAAAAAAAATGCCATTGGTAAAGATTGAATTCGACTATGTGATTTATAACGAAAAGCAAGAAATCTTAGCCTTGGCAAATACGGTTTTGGCATTTCTTGATGTCAGCACCAAACGACCCGTTAAATGCCCTGAACATATCTTGGAGAAAATAAAAATGCGAAATGTTCTTTAGTATAGCTGCGATGCATCGCGGTTCTACCTAATTTCAATCCCATAAATTGCTTCAAAAATTTCTTTGATCGATTGAGCATCCATTTTTCGGACTGAAATAGTGATTTCGCAGTCCATTTCGAGTTTTTGTGAAACTATTTTCAATTTTCTCTGTTTTATGGTGCGCATTATAATATCCATTTTGGCATATTGAAACGAAAGTCTAAAATATTGCTTGAGCGTTCTTTCTCCGATTTTCGATGCTTCTAAAGTTAATTGTGCAGTTGTTCGGTAGGCGGTTATCAAACCCCCTACGCCTAGTTGGGTTCCGCCGAAGATACGGGCGACGGCGACTAGAATATTGGTCACCCCGAAAGATTGTAACTGACCGTATATGGGCATTCCGGCAGAATTGTTCGGTTCTCCGTCGTCGTTAGCGCGATAGGTCATATTTTCTACGCCTAATTGCCAGGCATAGCATATGTGATTAGCTGAAGGGTGTTTTCTTTTGATTTCTTCGATGAGCGGTTTTACCTCAGCTTCCACGGCAATGGGAAAAGCATATCCGTAGAATTTGCTCTTTTTATCCTTGAAAAGAATTTCTTCCGAAGGTTTGGTTATCATTTTGTATACATCCGAAGTGTCGTCCATCAGAAAAAAGCAACCAAAATTATACTAACTACGGCCAAGACGATACCGCCCCAGTTTTTGATGCTTATTTCTTCCTTGAACAATAGAATGCCCAGCAGGGTCGATAGCATTACAATGGCTACATTATTAATAGTAAATACCGAAGCGCTGTTGAGTGAGTCATTCTCGAGTGCCTTCAATAAAAAATAGATGGAAAAGTAATTGGGAACGCCCAAAGCGACGCCTCCTAAAACATCACGAAAATTAATCGTTACCGACTTATTTATCGCTTTAAATGAAATAACGAGAAGCCCGATTACCGCTGCTGACCCAAATACAGTTGCCGAAAAAATAGGATAATCTACTTCTTTAATAAAGACTTCTTGAATATATTTAATGCTAGTGTCGATAATGCCCGAGCCCAAAAACACCAATATGGGCAAGATGAGCGAAGATTTCTCGACGGTCATCGATTTCTCTTTCGCCGATGCAAAATAAACCGCTGCCAAAGCAAGCATTACACCTACGACTTTTAAAGGCCCTAAGGCCTCGTCATACACCAAAACTCCGAATAACACGGGAATTACCAATGACATTTTAGTGGCCACTGAAGCGACCGAGACACCTACCTTTTGTGCCGTAGCCGCCATAAGGTTAAACACTAGAATAAACAAAAACCCAAGTGCCAAGGTGCCCCAAAACCATGTTTTTTCAGGAATTTGTGTTACCACTACCTCACCTTCATAAAATAGAAGCCCGACCGTGCAGGCTACGACATAGTTGGTTATTATAGCATATAAAGTAACTATTTTAAAGCGTGAAAAAAGCTTGAAAATAACAAAGATCAAGCTCGAGAAAAGAACGCTTAAAACGAGATAGGCCATTTTAAAGCTTCGATTTTAACTGAACAATATCTTCTTGTCCGACTTTTAGGTTCCAGCATCGAATACCTAGTTTTTCGGCCGCATCGGTATTTTCTTTGGTGTCATCGATAAAGAAGGTTTCCTCGGCCTTTAGGCCATTTTCGTCCAATACGAATTGATAGATTTCCGCATTGGGTTTTCTCAAATTGATTTCATGGGATAGATAGAATTGCTCAAAAGAAGTTCTAAATCGTCGGAACTTTTCCGTACCCATTTTTTTTTTGACATGTGGAATATGAAGCGCATTGGTATTGCTCAGTAGAAACATACGGTATTGGCCTTCCTTTACCAGATTTTCAATGAACTCAAGACGTTCGTCGGGGAAATCCAATAACATTCCGTTCCAAATAGTTATTATTTCTTTGGGACTCGCCTTTGGATAAACTACAGCGAGTTTATCGATAAATTCTTCGGAAGTTATTCCCCCTACCTCATAAATTTCGTTCAACGCGAGCAATTCTGGAGTCAGTTCTCCAGTACCTCCATATTTTTCCATTTCACGAAAAATAATCTGTTTGTCCAGATTTATGAAAATGTCTCCGAAGTCAAAAATAATATTCTCAATCATTGCGTTATGTTGTTAAGGTGTCGTTTACAATTTTCTGTTCATTGGCAATTTTTTCTGAGAAAATGGGAGCTTTCAATCCTTTTTCAAAATTGGTATCTCCTTTGAAAACCCTAGCTTCGTCCCATAAACCCGAATCGATAAAGGTCTGCAGTGTCTGGGCTCCACCTTCAACGAGCAGGCTGCTGATATTTTTTTTGAAGAGAGCAGCGCAAATTCCACTTGTAATATCTTTTTGAAAATTGATCGGTGTGTATTCCAAATTGGTTTTTGCATTCCGATGTTTAGAAGTTAGAACCATTGTCGGAATACTTCCATCAAACACATGATAGTCGATCGGTATTTTTAAGTCTTTGTCCAAAATAATTCTGATGGGCGATTTTCCTTCCCAATTTCGAACGTTCAATTTCGGGTTATCCTCTAAAACAGTTCTGGTTCCAACTAAAATAGCATGTTCTTCGCCTCGCCACTTATGTACGAGTTGGCGTGATGTTTTATTGGTTATCCAATAGGGTTTGGGATTATTTTCCCTTAAATTTTTATCGGGGGCGATAAATCCATCCGCAGATTCGGCCCATTTTAATACAACGTAGGGACGTTTTTTCTCGTGAAATGTCAAAAACCTTTTGTGGTGCTCGCGACATTCGTTTTCTAGAATCCCGACTTCGACTTCGCAGCCGGCATCGCGTAATTTTTTAACTCCCTTGCCCGCTACTTTCCCATGGGGATCTTTGCAGCCAATAATAACTTTCGAAATGCCATGGTTGATTATCAAATCGGCACACGGCGGAGTTTTGCCAAAATGGGAGCACGGTTCGAGAGTAACATACAAAGTGGCTTTTTTAAGAAGTGATTTGTCGCTAACGGAATTAATCGCATTGACCTCGGCATGGTGCCCGCCGTAAGGGCTTGTAAAGCCTTCTCCGATTATTGCATCTTGATAAACGATAACGCTGCCGACCATTGGGTTCGGGTAGGTGCTGCCCAAGCCGTTTTTGCCCAGTTCGATACATCGTAACATGTATTTTGTGTGTATATTCACATCGTAAAAATAGGATATTATTCTATGGAAAAGTGGGGTATAGTTCTTTTCCGATTTAGATGATTAAAGTAATTGGTAGGCACTCGCAGTAGGCAGTTTATTGATTTAATGTTTACTGCCTACTGCAACTGAATACTGCTAACTCAATTCAGGGAATGCAACTCAAAGAAATCAAAAGCATATACCACAAAGAGCTCGATGAAATCTATCGCAAGGATGAAATCGACAGCTTTTTCTATATCTTGATCGAGCACTATCTCAATTTGGAACGTTTTATTTTGGCTCTGCAACCAGATTTGACTATTTCGAAGGAAGAAGAGACGCCATTGTTTGCGGCACTTTCTGAATTGAAATTAAATCGTCCGGTTCAATATGTTATGGGAAAAACCAGTTTTATGGACCTAGATTTTCAGGTCGATGAGAATGTGCTCATTCCGCGACCGGAAACGGAGGAACTGGTTCGATGGATTATTGAAGAAGCAAAAAGTACAAAGTACGAGGGACGAGGTAAAAAGGAAAAAAGTTCTGAATTTAGAATCTTAGATGTAGGTACAGGTAGCGGATGCATTGCTATCTCACTAGCGAAGAATTTGCCCAATACCGAGGTTTTTGCTTTAGATGTTTCTGAAGAAGCTTTGGAGGTCGCGAAAAGAAATGCAGACCTAAATGAAGTAGCGGTCACTTTTATAAAGGAGGATATTTTAGAAGACCTAAAAATCGATGGCAAGTTTGATATAATAGTCTCGAACCCACCTTATGTCAGGGAGTTGGAGAAAAAAGAAATGGCTGAAAACGTATTGAAGCACGAACCTGATTTGGCATTGTTCGTGCCTGACGACAATCCGCTGAAATTCTATAAGGCCATTGCGCGATTTGCCAAAGTGCATTTGAATAAAGAGGGTACCCTGTTTTTAGAATTCAATCAATATTTGGCAAAAGAAACCCAAGTCCTTTTAGAACAGCATAATTTTTCAGAAATTGAACTTCGAAAAGATATTTTCGGAAATAGTCGGATGGTAAAATGTGGTGTTTATTAATTAGGATAATGTAATAACCAAATCAATTCCCTCCCCTCGGGGAGGGTTAGGGAGGGGACTTTAGGGGTGTTCTTGCGGAATGTTTAAGTTGGCAACAAATTCTTTTGGGAACTTAGAGGCTGTAAGAAAATAATCGAGAGATTTCCAAACAGTCTCTGAGGGTTTTAATTAAAAGTATTCCCGCCTACGCGGGAAGGACAAAATGAATAAACTATCGAGTATCGTAGTATTTTGTGGAAGTAGTGAAGGCAACGACCCCAAAATTTTGGAGTCTGCTACTGAACTTGGGCAGACCTTAGCGTCGCGAAACATAACCTTGGTGTACGGTGGTGCCAAAATCGGAGTGATGGGAAAGGTAGCCCAATCTGCTCTTGATCATGGCGGTAAGGTAGTAGGCGTTATTCCCAATTTTTTGAAGACACGTGAAGTTTCTCATTCCGGTTTGAGCGAGTTGCTAATTACCGAAAACATGCATGAACGAAAGCTCAAAATGCATGAACTATCTGATGGAATCATCACATTGCCGGGCGGTTACGGAACCTTGGAGGAATTATTTGAAATGATTACATGGGCGCAACTGGGCCTTCATCAATACCCGATAGGCCTTTTGAACGTAAACGGATTTTATGACGATTTGCTCAAAATGCTTGAAAAAATGGTGACCCAGGGTTTTCTAAAGCAAGAAAACTATGAGATGCTCTTAGTAGATGAAACCGTTGACGGGCTATTGGAAAAAATGGAAGCATATCGACCAATGCACCAACCAAAATGGATTACTAAGGATCAGGTTTGATGGAATGGATCGTTCCCTTCTTGCAACGTACTATGGAGACACGACTGAGAGGATTGCATAAATTTAGGGGTAACTGCTAAATGGTTGTGGAAGGCAAATAGATTCCTTTTAAGTTGGAATGCCAAAAAAGAACAGAAATTATAAAAAATAGATTCCCGTGATTGTACTGAAATGAATGCAGTACTAGCACGGGAACGACAATAAAATGAATATAGAAAAACAAATAGAATCCCTTAGAGATGAACTTCGAGAGCACAATTATAATTACTACGTGCTCGACAATCCGACGATATCAGATTTTGATTTCGATATGAAGTTAAAAGAGTTGCAGACTCTAGAAGAAAAGCATCCGGAGTTTTATGATGCTAGCTCTCCGACATTACGGGTGGGTGGCGGAATCACCAAAAATTTCGAAACTGTTGTACACAATGAACGAATGTATTCATTGGCCAATTCGTATTCCAAGGAAGATTTGGAAGATTGGGAAAAGCGTATTCAGCGTATTCTCGGCGATACCGAGGTAGCATTTACCTGCGAGCTGAAGTACGATGGTGCGTCTATATGTTTGACCTACGAAAATGGTAAGCTGGTTCGTGCGGTAACGCGAGGCGATGGGTTTCAAGGCGATGACGTAACCACTAACATAAAGACCATCAAATCCGTTCCCTTGCAGTTAAAAGGTGATTATCCATCCAAATTTGATATTAGAGGAGAAATCGTGTTGCCGTTCGAAGGCTTTGCGCAAATGAATGCAGAACGTGTCGAGAATGGGGAAGAACCCTACATGAACCCGCGAAATACGGCAGCTGGCAGTTTAAAGCTACAAGACAGTGCCGCAGTTGCCCAAAGGCCCCTTGATTGTCTCTTGTACGGTATAGTGGGTCAAAATACGGGCATAACTACGCAATGGCAGATGTTGAAAAAGGCTAGGGCGTGGGGTTTTAAGGTGCCGACAGTAGCAAAACTATGCAAATCGACAGATGAAGTTTTAGCTTTTGTCAGCGATTGGAACACGCATCGTCATGATCTGCCCTATGAGACCGACGGCGTGGTTATAAAAGTAAATAGCCTGCAAAACCAAGATGAACTGGGTTTTACGGCAAAATCTCCACGTTGGGCAATGGCCTATAAATTCAAGGCGGAACAAGTTTCCACGGTATTGAACGAGATTACCTACCAAGTTGGGCGTACGGGTTCTATTACGCCGGTAGCTAATCTTGAACCGGTGTTGTTGGCAGGTACTACCGTTAAAAGAGCTTCGCTACACAACGCCGACCAAATTGCGAAATTTGACATTCGAGAATGCGATACCGTTTTTGTAGAAAAAGGCGGGGAGATTATTCCTAAGATAATCGGGGTCGATTTTAGCAAGCGACCAGAGGGTTCGGAACCTACCAATTATATTGAAAATTGTCCGGAATGCCATACTCTATTGGTACGTACGGAAGGAGATGCGAAACATTATTGTATCAACTATTATGGTTGTCCGCCCCAAATTACCGGTCGAATACAGCATTTTATTTCGCGAAAGGCGATGGACATTGAAGGTATGGGCAGTGAAACGGTTGAGCTACTTTTTCATGAAGGTTTGATTACTAATTATGCAGACCTCTATACCCTAACCAAAGAGCAAATATTGCCTTTGGAGCGTATGGCCGAAAAGTCAGCCGAAAATCTGGTCAATGGAGTAAAGGCGTCAGTCAATATTCCGTTTGAGCGGGTGTTGTTCGCACTGGGAATTCGTTTTGTCGGCGAAACCGTTGCAAAAAAATTGGCCAGAGCATACAAAAATATTGATGCCCTAATGTCAACATCCGAAGAGGAATTGACGGCTGTCAGCGAAATCGGCGAACGTATCGCTCAATCCGTTGTAGAATTCTTTCAAAACGAAAATAATTTGCAAATCATAGCCCGGCTGAAAAGCTATGACGTTCAGTTTTCACTCTCCGAAGCACAATTGGAAAACCAGACCGATAAATTAAAGGGAATGACCGTAGTTGTTTCGGGCGTTTTTGAAACTGTTAGTCGTGACGAACTAAAAAAGATGATCGAGAATAATGGAGGCAAAGTGGGGTCAAGTATATCTTCAAAAACCGCTTATCTGGTGGCGGGCGATAAAATGGGGCCTAGCAAACGTACAAAAGCGGAATCTTTTGGGGTGCCGATTATTTCTGAAGGCGAGTTTATTGAAATTATCGCCTAATCAGTATCTTAACATCAAATTAAAACCGAAAAAATTGGATTAATTAGTTCAATTTTTTCGGTTTAGGTGTTTTAAATCATTTTCTAAAGTGGTTTACGTCCTGAAATTAAATTGTACAACACTACAACTACCGCAATAACAATAAGTATGTGTATCAGGCTATTCGTGCCGATACCCGGCACTACGCCCAACATACCTAAAAGCCATACGATAATACAAATAACGGCTACAAGCCAAAGAAGACTTCTCATGATCGATTATTTTTAGATTATGTTAACAAATTACTAAGTATTAAAACACACAAGTAACCGTAAACAAAAAATAAATAACCCATTAGAAATCGGAATTTTGACCGCGCACTTTGGAAAGAGCGAAAAATGAAACCAAGAAATGGAAAATCAAACAAAAATTCATAACAAATAGGTACTCCGCAAAATAAGTATTCTCCCCAAGGCCCAAATCACGATAAATCTCGAAGCAGAACCAATAATTTAGGATATTCAAACCTATCAATAGTATAGCGTACTGCCATTTAGCGAAAAGCCGTCGATAGGTGTTTAGCAAAAAGATGAGTTTTAATTCTCGACCGAAAAGCTGCATAAACATAGGCCAAAGAAATACTAACGGAAGTGCAAAGAGACGAGATTCCCTAGCGAAAGAGGTCAGGATTACGATAGGGGTATTAATGGCTACCGTAACTAAAAAAGCATTTAAAAACCTTTTGTCAAATGCCGATATATTTGATTTTTTAAGTGCTAGTAAAGCGAAATATAAAAATGGCCCTAAGCTCAAAAAAAATGAAGTG
>ENA-ORXU01001262-ORXU01001262.1-marine-metagenome-genome-assembly--contig:-NODE-1262-length-22004-cov-2.861677_pt1 | contig 22004 bp, 13 predicted proteins | sample MGYA00237869_ERZ511484 | MGnify/ENA metagenome assembly ERZ511484
TTTATTATACTCTTTTTTAATATTTTATTCATATATTTTAATAATATCACTATGTATATAATTTGATTATTTTATTAGAATATTTTATAATGAATAAATAAGTAAATTATCTGTATTTTAAATAAAATTTGATACATTTAAATTAATTTCATATAATGTATTATTATCTCCATAATATTCAAATAATTCTTTAATAATATCTCTTCGAGAATTTAATAATGCGATCTTTCGTGCTCATTTTGATATAAAAAATCCTTTAAGAAGTATATTTATTTTATCTTTTTGTATATATTTTTTTTGTAAATTAAGATCACTTATTTATTTGTATTTTAGTTAAAATAAAGATTGATTTATAGTTACTTTTTAAATTATTATGCTCTTCGGTGTTCTTCAATATAATTAAGATAATCTCTTCCTAATTTCTCTTTTTCTGATTCGTTCATCACTTTCCCTGCCATCTTAAAAATCTCTTTTTCCTCCTCATCTAAATGATGTTCAACCTCATGGGCAAGCTCTTTGGCTATTGTTAACCAATTTGAGGCAGACATATCTGTATTGTCTAACTTTTTAATGAGTTCATCTAATTCATGATGCTCTGCAATGCTATGTCTCGCTTTTTCCTGGGTATTGTCACTATCGATTAAAGGTTTATAGAAATAGCGTTCTTCGGCGTCGGCATGAATCTCCAGCTCGGCCTTTAGATTTTTAAATATTTTATCACGTTTTTCGCTGTCACCTGAGGTTTCTACCAAGTTTTTAAGTAAATCGCGCTGTATATCATGGTCATTACGAAGCGCTTCGAATATGTTCATGTTCATAAATTTTTAATACTTAAAATTTTTCGGTTCAATAATGTTCTCAGCAAAAAGCAAACCTGCTCTTATATTTTGATCCACTATCCACTTCTTAATAGAAAAGAAGACCGGGATAGCTCATTATCATTCGATGCTTAGAAACTTTACAGAACTTTATTTTTAGAAAAAATAAAAATGGTTCCAACTTTTGAAGTATGTCGAAACCATTTTCTAACAACCAACCAAACTATCTTTTAGGTTTTAACATTTCAAATTTAGCAAAGGCTTGCAGCAAGCCTTTGCTCAATCCAATCTGAGGTTGACTGTAAAATGTAAAGCATAAATTTCAAATAATTTACCGTATGGTCTTTTTCTCAATGCGCCGAACAGAGTAACAATTGGTTTGATTGTGTACTTTGCATAAATGTCAAAATGATACCTTCGTTTTATCAAACTTGCACAATACAAGCGTTTCAGATGTTAAAGAGGCTCTTAAAATTTTTAAAAAGTAATTATCATAAGGTAGTACAAAGCATCGCATTCTATCCGGTACTCATTAATGTATTGTTTCTAGTGGGCGCGATAGTAGCCATTCAGGTGGAAGGGTTCGATATTATAACGAAATTAAAGAAAGAGGCACCCTTTCTGTTTATTCAAGACTATGATACGGCACGCTCCATACTTTCTACATTCATAGGAGGAATGATTTCTTTAACGGTTTTCAGCTTTACAATGGTAATGGTTGTATTGAGCCAAGCTTCATCCGACTTCTCCCCCAGATTGTTGCCGGGTCTGGTTTCCAATAAAAAGCATCAGATTATTTTAGGGTTTTATATCGGTACGCTTTTATATTGTACGATTATATTGATTGCTCTGGGTGCCAATGGGCTTGACTCTAATAAGCTAGGATTGTCAACAATGTTGGCTGCTATTTTTAGCGTGGGTTGTATAGGCCTTTTTGTGTACTTCATTCACAGTATATCGCGTGCGATACAAATACATAACATCATAGAGGGTATTTTTGAAGAGAGCAATAAATTCTTGAAAGATGAGCTAAAGAAACAAAATAGTGGCGAGGTAGCACTACAATATGTAGATACGGAAGATTGGGAAACGCTGAGAGTAAATAAAACGGGATATTTCAGGGGGTTCGATATCGATTTAATGGAGAACTCCATTAAGGATTTAGAAAATCAAATTGAGGTATTACCTTATCTTAACGAACACATTTGGAAAGGAGCTCCTGTTTTGAGAATACAGGGTGAAGTAACTGATGCACAGCGTGAGAATCTTATTTTTTGTTTGAACATATCATCGAATCGGCATGAAGTAAATAAAGGAATCGGGGGATTGATAAAACTTATGGAAATTGCGGTAAAGGCCATGTCACCGGGCATCAACGATCCAGGTACGGCCATTGATGCAGTGACAAAGTCGGGACAATTGCTCGGCCAGTTCTTACAACTTCCAAAAATTACCTCCCAAGTTTTGGAGAAGGAAAAGCTAATATTGATTCAGAACAATATCTCTGCCGAAGAACTTATGCGTATCGTGATACAGCCCATTCGATTATATTCGAAAAAAGATAGTGCGGTTATGTACGAGCTTATTGCCGCTTTACGATTTATCGAAAGAGGAAATAACCTTTCAGATGTTAATAAAAAAGTGGTAGCCGCTGAATTAGATGCAATGTATGCCGATATAGATACCTACATTGAGAATACAGCTGATAGGGCGCGCCTAGTAAAACTGTTTTAAAATACTGATGACAAATGAATACAAAAGACAAAAATAGAACGACATTGCCAACGCTATTGTGTATACCCGATATCAGCGGCTTTACCAAATTTATGGGCAATACCGATTTCGAATTGAGTTCGAAGGTTATTCCTTCTTTGCTCAACAGAATTGTATACAGTAATGAAATAGGGCTCAAAATTTCTGAAATCGAGGGAGACGCCGTATTATTCTACCGCAACGGTGATTTACCCCCTTTTAAAGAGCTCATTGGTCAATGTCGACACTTTTATACAGAATTTTATGAGCAGCTGAAAGAGCTTCGAAAGAAATATTCCGAAGAAGAGGATTCCAGTAAAATACCTGATATTTTAGGCCTTAAAATAATACTTCACTATGGTATGGAGATTGCCGCTGTGCCTGTTGGCAACCATGTCAAACTCATGGGCGAAGAAGTTATTGTTGCCCATCGCCTGCTCAAAAATAAAATTAAATCGGAGGAATATATTTTGCTCTCGCAGTTATTATTGGATTGTTACGATCGCAAAGATATTATTCACGAATTCGAATGGGGAACTTTGCAAGATGGTCATGTTACGGTCAAGCATCTTGGACAAGTAAATTTTGGCTATTTCAACCTGAACCCGCCGGAAAACGCTCTCTAAAATTTAAAAACAGTAATATTTGATTCAAAAGCATCAAATCGGCATCATGACGCTCATTATATTATTTTCATAAAACTTAATGATTATGGCTATTAAACAAGGACAGGAAAAGACCGAATTTGTAAAAGATGAAGATGATAAACATGATAAGTACGTCTTGCAAAAAAATACGAAGACCAAAACGGCGGTCTATATCATTATCGGATTTTTAGTTTTAATTATTTTGGGTGTTATTGTCTCCGCAATTTTTTTCGGTGCCCCGGCGACCTAGGTAAAGTGGTCAATCTCAACGGTCTAATGGTCAGATAAAGTTTAACTAATTCATAGCATGAAAAATATTAAAGGATGAAAATGATAAGAATATTGATAACAGCGCTATTGCTAATACCCATGTGCTCGGCAAGGGCACAGAATATGGTGATAGACCTTGACAAGTTCAGTGACCTTAAAGTATTTGATCGTGTTAATGTCACTTTAGTCAAAGCTTCCGAAAACAAGGCCATTGTTTCCGGAGACGACCAAGACGACATAAGAATCCTCAACGATGACGGACTCCTCAAAATACGGATGGATCTAGACGAATTTCTAGATGGCAATGAAACTAGCGTAGAGCTACATTATACCGAAGAATTAAATATGATAGATGCCAATGAGGGTGCAAAGGTATCGGCAAGCAACACATTGAACAATAAATATCTCGTATTGAAGTCGCAAGAAGGTGCCCAATTACGAATTGCGGTTGATGCTAGAAATTTAGACGCCAAGGCAATCACAGGAGGTAAAATATGGGTAACCGGAAAGGCACCCAACCAAGAGGCCACCGTACGTTCAGGCGGGGAGTACCACGCGAAAGACCTAACTTCACAACAGACCGATGTGAGTGTTTTCGCCGGAGGAAAGGCTTTCGTTAATTCAAAAGAGTACGTAGAGGCGAACGTAACCGCCGGCGGAACCATCGAAATTTTCGGAAACCCCGATAAGGTAGATGAGGATAAGACCTTCGGGGGGTCTATCATTAGGAAAAATTAAGGCCTCGTAAATTTATCATTTTAAAAAAAAACTGGCGTAATTGTCGGTTTTTTCGTTTCACAAATCTGCTATCTATACAAGTTTTCTAAAGGTCGTTTAAGACCATTGATGCTTTTTCTGGATAAATTCACCCCTGAATTTTCTTCCTTTAAAAAGACTATAAAATTGACTACCTTTAATGTGATTCCCTCGCTACTATAATTCCCTCCATTAGAATATATCTGTATTGCAATAAAAGAGATCTATTTATAGAAATGTACCCAGTACACCAACAGCATCATATTTTATTTTAAACAAATTCTAAAATATTCTTCCTATGGCCACACTCTACCTTGGCAGTTGCGACACCGCTAAAAAACCTTCAAGCGCAAAATCTTTTTTGGCACCCTATCATATGGACGGATTGCTGAAGAACACCGTTTCCTTTCGGGATGATGATCGAACTACTTGGCGCAGGTTCAGAAATACACCGGGTTCGGAAGTGGCCCGATTGCAAGAATTTTTGTTCGAGGCGGGCTTTATGCCCCGTGGGGTTATCGACGGTATTTTCGATTATGTGACCCAAGCTTCCGTGCGTCTTTTTCAAGAATATGTGAGGTCGGTCGACGGCGTCTCGAGCATGCTGCCAGACGGTATTGTCGGAAGGGGTACCCAAAGCCACATTGACCGTTGGAAAGCGGCGGGTAAAGTTTCCGACTGGGGCAGAATGTCACATACCAATCCCTCGGCAGAACATGCCAAATGGATTGCGTTGCTGCACAAGGCCAAAAAACATTACAAACAAAATCCGAATCCGATTCTAGATCAGGTCGCCAATTTTAATAAACCCACAGATTCGATCAAAACGGATGACTGGGAGTTCGACCCCAAGCAAATTCACTTGATAGGCATCCGTCGGGCCCATGACCTGAGCGTAGACCGGCGTGAAAACGACGATATATTTATCCTATTGATTCGTGGGATGGTTTTTAAATTCTGGGGTTCTACGGATGCGAACCAAAAGATGATCGGCAGAAGAAACGAGGCTTTTTTGGTCGAAGGGCAGCATAAGTACCGTTTTGGGTGGCATAAAATTTCGGTAGAAAATAAAATCTACAGGGCATTGAGACCCTATAGAAATGGTGTCTTGGTCTTTCGAGATCGTGATGATGACAATGCGCTGACCGAGTCAGATCTTCGTTGGGGATTGGATCGTAACCCCAACCACACCATAAATATCCATTGGTCGGGCATCGGCCGTTCCAATTGGTCCGCGGGCTGTCAAGTCATCGCCGGTAAAAGCTATATCAATCATTCGGACAGTGTAGTGGATTGCTCGGGTTTTGCTGCGGCAGGATATAAATCCCTAAATAGAGCGGCTAAGAAAACTAAGGGGGCCTACAACGTACTCGCTGATTTGATTGTCAGTTTTTCGGACCCGGGGATAAATCATATCTATTATACATTAGGTAGAGAGAACTCCCTTAATCTCGATGCAAGTCTTGGTGCCGATTATGCAAAGGAAAATCTAGAAAGAATGAGGAACTTGTCTTAGTTGCTCAAATAACTAATTTGACTTGCAATGATAGACTAAAAATTTACGATTTTCCCATCAATTTTTCTGCTTCGCTGCATTCAACGCACTCCTCAATTCCTCTAAATAAACACCTAATTTGTCTTTTGAGGCGGTAGTTCCTATGGGTGAAAAACTATGGTTGTTTCCAGCAGCCCTATGAAGTGCATGGATTAGAAATTGCAGATGCTCAAGTTCGGCTATTTTTTTGGCCTCCGACCCTGCTTTTTTCCAGATCTTGTTGAAGCTCGTATCAATGGCGGCCCATTTTTTATCCGTATTTGCCTGGTTATCGATTAATAATTGACAAAGACCAATATTTAGTTCGGTAATCAAATCCCAATATTCAATTTGTTGCGGCTGATTTCCATTTTTTATGGCAATTTGATGTTTTTCGAGGAGTTGTTTCGCTGATTTGAGGCCTTTACGGGGTTTCTTGCCCGCTATGGCCTGTAAATCATAGGTTACTTCGCTATCATCTTCACGAGTTTTAATCACCATTTTTACGTCGGATTTTCCCAAACAATGCAATAAAAATGCCAATTCGATTGCATTTGTCAGCGAATAGGTTTTGCTTCCATTTTTTTGAAGCTCAAATGCCTTTATGTAGTTGTTTAAAGCTTCTTTGTAAGCCTTTATTCTATCCTCCGGTTTTTGTGCTACCATTGCGAGCCTTTTTTTGGCACTTCCCATCAAATTGAAACGCTCGGCGGTTTCGCCCGCTTTCAGTAGTATATCCAATTCTGCAATGGTATCATGGATAAATGTAAGAGCTTCCTCTTGTGAAAATGACGGTTTCTTGTTTTCAAAAAGTTCTTTTATGGTCCATTTAACACGGGTATTGCAATAGGTTTCCATACAGGAAAATGAAAAATCGGCTTTTTCCAAATGCAATAACTGCTTAAACTTCTCGACAGCTTCTTTATACATACCCAGCTCTTGATAGATTTTTGCCTCCCTTTCCAAGACCTGGGCGGTATGGAAATCATCATGCGCTTCGATCGCTTCCATGATTATTTTGAGTTCGTCCAACGCATCTTTTCGCGTCGTGGTTCCCATTTGCAATTTGTTCAACAGGTTCTCAAGATCGATCTCGGCTTCTTTGGGTACTAGATAACTGGGCGACCAATTGCCTTGGTAGGTACTTTTTAATCTAAAAAACGGATCACCGTAGCATTGATAGGCTCCCCACGTATTCGTAAGGGGATATTTTTCATAGACTTCGGCGCGTGCCATTTTAACTGCTTCCCCAAAAGGCTGGCCGCCGATCATGCGGTCATAGAAAACTTCCGCGAAGACCAATGCTGCTGCATCGTTGACTGCCCATCCGGCTGCGATTACGGCTTTTACGCCGATTTGGATGAGTTCGGTGCCGATATTCGCCGCTAGTTTATAGCGGTTTTGATATACTTGTTCGTCTTGCTTGTTCGTGTAGCCCAAATGGCAGCAATTGACGAAGACCAGTTCGGGTACCACCGACATTTGCTGAATTTCGAATACCGTCAAGAACAGTTTTTTGCCGATGACCATACCTGATTCTTTGGGCGCATCGGGGTTGAACACCCCATGGCCGGCCAAGTGCATAACGGAGTACTCGTTGCAGAACAGCTCCTGTATGATTTCGGCCGCGTTGGTGCCGACAAGTTCTTTGACCGGGCAACCGGAACTATTGAGCAGACTCCCCACCAATTCTCCTTCTTCACGTGCGCCGGGCAATTGCCCGATATAATTTTCGAGTACTGGATCGGCAACCACCAAAGCCCTTTGTTCGGATGCGCGTTTGATAGTTCGGCGATAATTGGCTGTCGAAAGTTGTCGCACCATGCCCGAATTTACGCAAAGCGGCTTGGCCTTTGTAGTATTGTCCTGTAACAGTTCCCAAGGATACGATGCCGTTTTGGTATCCAATATCCATAAAATATTGCCCTTGCGTTTTAGCTTTTCCTTCAGCGCATTAGGAATTAACAGTTCAAACAAAGTTTTCGCGGTACAACCCGACCATTGGTTATTTTTCGAGATTTCTGTAATGAATTGATTGATTAGGGGCGTACTACTGTAGACTTCGTTTTCCTCTTCGCGCGAATCACTTGTAGAGGCTCCAAAGACCATACTTTCAAGTTCCCCGGTCTCCTTATCGATTTTACTATGTTTTACGGTAATACGTTTCCACCAATCTTCGGTCATATCGAAACTGATGTGCTTTCTGAAGCCCAAGAGTTGTTTGTAGTTCTTGCTCCCCAAGATGATACTTACCTCCTCGGTTTCCCGTTTCGCGATTTGGTGAAGGGCGTACAAGCAGTTCAAGGCCCTTTCGGAGTAGAGTTCAACAAATTCTATGCGTTGCACCGTTCCGTATTCTGTCGCTGATATTTGCTTTATCTTTTCATTGGCCTGATCAACGCCCAAAATTGTAGCTTTCATCGAACTTTCGATGCTGAGGCCTCCGTAGCCACTGGCCATGACCAGCGACGATACCCCGAGTCCGTTCTTTGGTATTTCTTTTCCCCGAAGGCTTAATAAATAGTTGAGAACGCCTTGCTCTACCGATTTCGCCAGTTGAAAAGAGGTCAATTGGTCGGGTTCGCCCATACCTACTATGATGGCACCGGCAAAATCATCGTTCGATGGTTCAACGAAAAGAGCGTTGCTGCCGATTTCTCCAGGATACAATCCCAAACGGTGCTTTGCGCTTAGGCTACCGTACAGGTATCGGTCGATGGCCACTTCGGCCTGTAGAATACCATCGTTCAAAAAATGGCCTGCAAGTATAGGGTATGATGCATAACGCAGGTCGCCGTTGCTGACCGAGACCGTAATGGGTATTTGACTTTCGGTTACATTGGTTTCACGGCCTAGACCGAAGAGCGTTTCTACGAGACCGTCTTCCGAAAGGTCAAAATTCATGTCTGGCTCTCCCCTAAATACCTGTTCTTCACTACGCACCATGGGTTTTGAATTCCGTAGCAGCTTGGTACTCCCAGTAGTCAGAATTTCATCGATGGCATTAAAAATACTCGGTTCGTTGGCCAACGCACCATGCGTTATTCGGGTATAGTACACCGACTTTTCATCCATTTCTTTCGGAATACCAAGCTCCCAAGTCACGCTGGCATCACCTGCGCCGGTGTAGAGAAAATACAGTTCTTTTTTAGCTTTAAATTTTTTGGTTTTTGGCCTTATTTCACCAATGTGATAGCCGTTTGGGGTAATTTTATCCTTGCCGGCAATATAGATCATATTCGAGTAATCGATAGTATCACGTTTTTCGAGAATGGCATCGCGATAGGCCGCGAACCTATTCAAGTCTCCTTGGGTAGGCAAAGGCCAGTTCGGTTTACCAAATGCCTCGTTTATCTTTTCCCATAGTTCGGGTTTGGCAAAATCATTATCCGGATCTTTCTTGGGATTGACGATGGGTAGAAGGTCTAAAATACCCGGAAATCTCGAAAATACTTTCAACAAACCTTTCTTGGTATGGAAAATATCGAGCATTGCCAGTTTTTTAATGATACCATCTTGCCCGAAAAGAACGGTAAGAATGCGATGCGAACCGGATAGGGGAGCACCCAAAAAAATCATTTTGAAACCTTTCGAGGCGTTCAATTTTTCCCAAGTATCGTTGTGATTGAGAACAAAATCACGGACCAAGACACCGCCCATCGAATGGCCGATCATCTTTATGGGCTGCCCGACTTCTAATAAATCCTTGATCTTGTCGTTCAGTTCTTCTGCCGATTTTAACAAGGGCTGTCTCCAATCAAAGGGGTAAACGACCACGTCATATTTTCCTTTAAGCCATTTGTACAATTTATCATAGGATGTCTTGACTACGGAATCTGCTATGACATCTTTGGCGTTCAGGTAATCGAGTTTTGTCAGGCCTCCCTTGATAATCCTGCGGTAATGCAACCAGATTTCCTTTTCGTCCCTGAACAGATTCGATCCCATGATACCCGGAAGCAGTACTACAATCGGTCGCTTGCCGGAAACCGCGTCGGGATCGGGGCGAAGTTCGCCATGTTCGATAAGTGCCCTGTCACTGGCGACCACTTCGTATTGTTCGACTTGCTTGAACCCCGGTATACTGGCTCCCGATGGTGTTTTTAAGACAAGATCGATGGCTTCTTGGGTTTTGGCATTTTCAAAATACTTGACATGGTTTACCTCGACGCCCTGATCAAAGAAGTATTGTATGGTATCGCTCCGTCTGGCACCGAGATACATTGAATCGGTATTCACGACAAGATCGTTGCGTTGCCAATAGAACAGTTTTCCTAAGATAGCAAGTAGGCCTTGGCCTGAGAGGTTAACCCGGCCATTACCAGAAATTACGGCCAACGGACTACCATCGATTGCGTTTTTTTGGTTGGGATCGTTCAGTATTTTGATAAATGGTGATTCAGGATTCATGGCCTCTAGCCCCGATAGTACGCCTACGTCATCTTTGGTATCGATTGCCACTGAAAGAAGTTCTTTCAAAATATCGCCAAAAGTTCCACCTATCAAATTGAACAATACGTTCAAGATATGGTCAAGACGTTTTGATGCCAATTTGGTACCTGCCGATGGACAGGCTACACGAATAAATTTGGTGACCTTCAACTTCTTTTTCTTGAAAATCGTATTGAGTGCGCGAATGGCATCAATATCTTCATCGCGGCCGCCCTCTTTTTCCAATAAAGCGATATGATAATCGGTAAAGGCGACCCCACCTTCACTGTATTTATTCAGAATATCTCCGATAAGACCACCTCTGGAATGGGTCAAAAGGTGTAGTTCCGAACCGTCGGGCAGTAAATTGGCCAGTTCTACGGTATTCTGTAGCGGACTCATGGTCAGTGTACGGTGCTGGTAAGAGATGACGTTCCCCCGATATTGGTCATGAAGGGTTTCCCAGACGGGGGAAGCCTTTAAATCCCAAAAGGCACCTCTTGTATCTGAATTTGTACCGTGAATAAATAGAAAATAGGGCCTGTTGTTTGGGGTCGTGTCGGTAAAGACATCAAATTTGAAATCCGGATCGATGGAGAAAATAGCTGCATCTTTCTTTGGCGTACCATTTTTGTTCACCATTTCATCCCACAAAGCGCTTTTTGGGGTCAGGCCGTATTGGAGATGCCCGTTTTCCAGTTTTTGGGCTATTTTCAAAATACTGTGATCAATGGCTTTTTTGACGAATACCCGAAGTACCTTGACCGCAACTTTGCCGACGATTCCGCGTTCTGTGGCCGGTGCGTCTACCGTCGTCGGCAGGACAAAGACTCCTGTCTCCCCTTCTGAATCTCGATCGGTTTCCGGCCTTAGGGCGGGGTCGAGTTCCGGATAGACTTCGTGCAGCGTGGCAGCATCGCACATCCATTTGGTACCGTCTTCCAGTTCGAATTCAAGAAGTTTGTCATTTTTTTCAAGTGCGATCGCGTGTTGGTTTTCGCCATCGCGGTTACTACCGCTTAAAAAGTAGGTATGTCCTTCTTTGATCCACGATTTATCATCAGTATCGATTTCGGTTCTAGTTCCGTGGATGATCAGCTTTTCTATAGGTTTCATACGAAGCGTTTTTGGTTTCGGAGTGGGGGTTTTGTTTTACTTAATGATTCAATTGTTTTAAGAGTGCTTTTAAAAATTCGGTGTCTTTGGCCAGTAGGCCGTCTGGAATTTTAAAGTCGGCCGAACCCCACCATTCGAGATAGCGCATTAGCTGGAATTCGGTTGAGCTCAGCGCATTCGTTTTTCCCCGGGCCTTGGCATTGCTTACGAGCGATTTCGTATGGTCCAAAACCTGTTTCTTTACGATATCCCTTTTTTCGTTTGGGGTTAGAAGATAGAGTTCCAATAAAGTTCCATATGGCCATACACTCTTTTGATCTTTAGCCGTGTTCAATTCGATTTCGTTAAATGCAGCCAGGCGAGCGGTATTCCAATAGTCTCGATCCGCCTCGCTCAGTTTCCCATCGAGAACCGTACACAGCGATAAATATTGTATCAGGCTCCAATGGTGCGAGAGGTTACGATTTGCTGCTTTTTTGTACCATTTTTTTGCTTCTGATAGATGTTCTCTTTGCTTAATCATAGTGTCAGTACCGAGAACAAGGGATTCTTTGTATTCCGTTTCGGCCAGCCGCTTATATGCACTCCCCAAGAGACCGCTGCCTTCTAAAAAGGCGGCTTCTTTTGATTTTTGATGCTCGATTTCCATGAGCTGAGCATTGAGGTCGGCAATCGATGCCTCGATTTGAACTTTGGCGCGTATGAAATCGTCTTTGTTCGGCTCTGTATCGTTATCATTTTCAGAGGCTTTGTCTCGAATACTGTTCAAGATGGCCAATTGTGACTCCAGTTTTAAGAGCAGCAATTGAAAATCATAGTCATCGGGTAGGTTCGCATAGGTAACCATACTGATCCAATCGTGTTGGTCCGCTGGTTCCATACCATACAGTTTCGTTCGTATTTGCCCCAAGACCTTTCTGATATCGTCACCGCGCAACAAACTTTTGTACAATTCTTTGGTAATCAGATTAGAGCCCGGTACGGACAGTGGAAACTGTGATCCAATGACAACGGGCACACCCGCCTCAAAAGTTCCCTGCACGGGGTTTTTATCGGGTTTGGTACCGTTTGTAAAGTTTGCACCGTCGCAAATCATATAGTTCACCAGATAAGGAAGCGTATCCAACGACTCAAAGAGTGCCTTCACCTCCTTTGCCGGGGTGGCTTGGTAGCCAACATCCAGAGGTTGTTCGGAATAAAAGGCGATGCCATATTCAAAATTTTGGGGCCGTTTGGGGTCGAACAACATCGATCCATGCGCGAGAATATGGATATGGGTAAACGGATTGCTTGTTTTTTGTGCCTCGATGACCGTATTCTTGAAAATCTCAAAAGTGGGATTCGTAAGTACGGTCAGTTGGGTTTCGGTATTCCAATGCCGAAGCGCGTAGCGCAAGGATTGCAGATGATTTTTATGCGGAACATCGGGAAAGGGTAGCCCGAGAAAATTTTTATGTACTGGTTTCGTATGTACGTATAATAAGTGCGGTTTCTGGGGAATTTCAACGGGAATCTCCTTTTCCCTCCTGAAATTACGGGTTAGCACCAATTGTTCTTCATCGCTCGAGGCAAACCGTGGTTCCCCTTTTTTGTTCAAAAGGAGTTCAAACGGAATCAATGCCAGTTCGGAAGGATTCAAAAATAGTTCAAGGTGCCCCACGTCTTTGGGAAGCTTTTCCAGATCGATAAAAAGGGTCTCGATCTGATCACTACACCTTTTAATGGCTTCCCATTTTTCTTTTGCATTTCCGGCCGTGTTCGTATCGTATCGTAATTGTTCACCCAGTTTCTCCAAAAGGTCGATATGCCCCATGGGCGTGCGTATCTCTTTCAGTGAGGTGGAATCCCCATGGGCAAGAATATACGCCTTATCGCCCATTAGGATGCCGGTCTTTAGGTCATCGAAACGAATGTATTCGACCTTGTCCGATTTCATAATCTTAGGGCCTGTTTTAAAATTTGTGATTGAATTTTTTATAGGCAGTTTTTGTGCAGTATGAGGCAAAAAATCCAAGCATAGTAGAGCTATGGTTTATTTTTTTAACGAAATAATGTGCAAAAAAGGGTCATAGAAAAACAATTGACAGGTTTCAAAACAGGCTCTAGAAGTCGTCTTCTAACCCATCTTCGCTCTCAAGATCGAAATCATGTTTAATTTCAATATCGTCTAAAGTAAGCTGGTCGTCACCGAGAAGTTTGGTTTTATTGAACAGGTTCAATTTGAAAAGCCGAATGGCCACGACGCCCGATTCACCGATGGAATCATAGGTGCTTGCCTTCGAAGAAGCGGTCTTAAAATCGCCTTCGGCCTTGCCACCTTCGATTTCCCCTAAAATATTCGCACTGGCACTTATGGTAAAATTCGATTCGGCCTCCCTTGCGCAGATAATAAGACAATTTTCGCCCGTATATGTTGCCGATACTACTTTGTACTTTTTTCGCCAATTCGATTTGGCGGCCAGTGATAAAGCTACGTCATCGATGTTCTGGAGCTGTTCGACCACCACAGTATCCGCTTTAACAACTAGGGAATTTTTCTTTCCGAACTCATACTTTAAAGAGGCCTCGGCATCGCCTAGGGCAGCAAACGAATCGGTTGTCTTTCCTCCGAGCCCTATTTTACTGACCCGGGTGCCCTCTGTCGTAAAATTGAGTTTTGATTCAGGTCCAGGAGCGATATTCATAACGATATCGGGATATTTATCCTTCAAATTACCCACAGAACGGAATACACCTCCCTCAAAATAACCGAAATCGCCAACTTTTAAGGTATTCGTAACCGGAAGCCAAGCGGCATGTGCACCGATTTCTTTTTTGACCGCTTTTTCATAACTTTTTGCCAATCCACTCATAATATGCTACTTAAATGATAAAAATGTGATATTGAACTTGACCAATACCATCCTATGGCTTAAAACAAGCCGTAGTTGTTGAGCGATAAATAATAGGGGGGAGTAATAACGTCTTTAAAATTAAGAAAATTCTTCTTCACTAGGTAGAAATACAAGAGATTTTATTTGGCCGAAAACCTCCGTCAATAAATTGATTAATATCGTGTTTAGGGTGTGCTAAGTGTCTTTAAAATGTCATTTATAAAATCGGGTTTTGCTGTGATATCGATAAAATTGACATGGGTATAAATCTGCGGTACCGCGTCATAAGAAAATGCTACGGGAAGTAGGGTTATCAATTTTTCAACCGAACGCTTATAGGCCAGATCTACTTCGTTACGGCAATGGTTTTTCCCATAATATTCCTCAGAAAAAACAGGGAGAAAAAAACGAGAATCCACAATCGCCCACATGTATTTGGCCGTAAAGGCCTCACCGATGCCGATGCTGTCCCTATCAAAAAATATGGAAAGCTTGTCACCGTTCGGTTTACGAAATTTGGTCAACGGTTCATAAATGTTTTTTATTACCCAATCGCTATTACCACGGGAATAGCTGATGAATATATCGTACTTCTGGGCACCTTCGACAACTCCGGTTACCAGGAATTTGTATGCAAAACGCGAAGACAATACGGCGGATAACAGTATTGCAATCAAAGGCAGGCCCACCGGGATAACGACACCCAACGATAATAAGGCTGCGCCAACACCTACCAAAAGTATGCCACTGGCCAAAAATGATAAAAGGGCAATAACGAACGGCTTGGTTTGAAGTGTTTTTACATATTTAAAAAAGAGAGCAAATAACAGGGCCGTGAAAAGTGCAAAAAACAAAACTAGGCCGATGTAAACTGCAGGCTTGTTCAGCGGTCGCTTTGCAACCGCATTACCTTTGAGTTGATCTAATAGGGCCCAAGCCACCAAGTGAACTCCCGTCTGGTCGATTTTGGTAATCTGATCGGCGGCCAGGCTTCCGACAATTAGAATTTTATCCTCCATTTCGAAAGGTGTCGAAAAGGTGCCACCTGTCGTAGTATTGTCTTCATGCAAAAATTGCACGGTTTGACGCTGTATGCTCTCTTTATTACCCACGGGAAGTACAAAGCCGCGGGGCTCTAGAGGAGGCGCATCATCGAAATTATGATCTCTTGCCACCCTTGATGCCAATGCCTCAATAAGTTCGTAACCTCCTCCCTGCCTTGGAAATGGAAGTTCCGATTCGTAAAAAAGCACCCCCATTTTTTCTTCGAAAATGGTATGTAACCGGAAACCTTCGAGGTAATTTTCATAAATCGTTACGGCCTGGTTCTCCTCATTTTTCTCAAAGGTGATTTCTTCGTATTCACGCATATCATAAACGCCGTAGATCTTGGTCTCGTCAGGCACGTTTTCCAGAGCGGTTTTTAGGGTCTCGAGTTCTTGTGGCTCATTTTCGAAATAAATATCCAACAGTATGCTTCTGGGGCGCTTGTCCGTACCTGGGATAGTATTGAGAAAATCTGCAATGCGTTTTCTATAGTTTGCGCGGTCATAATTTCCGGTATTTTGGGCTTTTTGGGGTATGTCGACAACTATTATGTCCTTTCGCATTTCGATTTTAGCAGGGTCATCGAGGTAAAAGGTGCGGTATACAAGATAGTCCAACGATTGCCAAAAACTCGTAATGCAGGTCGCAATGCATAGGAGCAATAGAAAAATGAAGATATAAACAGTAAGCCGTTTGAGGGTGGTCATGAGTGCTAGTATTGACTTAGTTCGGACTCAAGGGCATCGGCCATGGCATAATAACGGTCGCTTTCTTCGGGATCGGATAAAAGTTCATAGCACCAGCCCAGGTCTTCGTAGTTATCCATAACATCTATTCCGATGCCCCAGGCGCTGTCATAATCTCCAATGCTTTTGAAATACTCAAAATCCTCTAAATTATATTGGAGGTCTTCCGAAACGATGTTCAATGCATTGTTACAGTAGGTAGTGCCTACCTCATAATTTCCCAAATCGTAGCTAGCTTCGCCAAGACCAATATAGTTTTGTGCAACCAACGGATCATCGGGTTCTAGTTTTTCCTCATAGAGTTCAATAGAAGTTTTAAAGGCATCGGAAGCCGACCCGGGATTTCCGTCATCAAGATATAGTTCGCCCAACAGCGTATACTTTTCGGCAATGAGCGCTGCATCGATACCGTTTGAATAGGCCTGATCCAGTTCATTGCTAAAAGTTGCTATGGCTTCTTCGTAAGAGGCGTAGCGAATTTCTTCGTTTGCGCCATGTGCGTAAAACTTTTCGGGGTCTCCCGCACTCAAAAGTTCCGTTTGGGTGGTGGTGAGATTTCGAGCCTTGCCCGCGACTGGGTCGGACTGCTCCTCAATACTAATATTTACTTCATTTTCAATGGAGACAATACCTTCTTGGGTACTGAATTTCACATCTTTGCCTACGGCCTCTACCGTAAAGACGGTACCTTTTACCGCGCCTTGATGTTTCGTGCTTGGGCCACTGGCCTTGTAAAAATTAAGCCTATTGCTGACAAAATGGGTTACACTTCCCCAGAAGGTACGGTGCGACTCACCTTTTGAACTGGAATAGGCAACATGTTTTGAGCCTGGGCCCAAGCGTTGCCGATTACCGTTGCTTACCAACCAAACAACGGTTTTTGCAGGAACAATAAATAAGGTTCCGGAAACGAACGATTGATTTAAACGAACTTCTTGCGATACAGGTTGTTGTTTGGGTGCCCCAAAGGCAATTGTAGCACTGGTCACAGCCGCTCCGTTCACCTCTAATTTTCCAATGGCGGTCTGTGAAAATAGGCCAACGGTACTTATAAGAAGCATAGAGGTACTGGCCGTAAGTTTGACGTTCGCAAGAAAGTTGTTGCGTGAAAATAGTAGATGTTTCATAGCAAAAGATGGGGTTGTTCTCAATACAAATCTCAAAAGGAAACGTCCATTTTGTGAATGATTTTAGTTTCACTGGTTTTGGACTTTCCGCATAGGAAATCAAGAATACTTACTGAAGAATCAAATTTCCAAGAGTAAAATATGGGGGAGAATATTTTTCGAAAGATAGGAAAATTCTTGGGAGATTGGTTTTTGACGTGGTAAGTTTTTCCTTGCTGCTAAGTTAAAAAAAAGCTATCTTCCATCACTTTCAAAATCGTGTATCCCCCTTTTTTTAAATTGTAATTTCTAGAGGTACTTCCGGGTACAACTTGAAATAGTATGCTAATGATTCACCTAATTCACAACCGCTATGCCGACCAAAAAACATGCTCCATGGGGCAATCTTGCCGAACGTTTTGAAAATTCCGGACCACGAAAAATACTATCGCTAGATGGTGGAGGTATCCGAGGTATTATCACTTTAGAGATTCTTATAGATTTAGAAAAAAAGCTACGAAAGCAGTTACTAAAAAATGAAGAATTCCGTCTTTGCGACTATTTCGATTATTTCGGGGGTACCAGTACGGGTGCAATCATTGCTGCAGGCCTTTCCATCGGTATGTCGGCAAACGAATTGATGGAATTCTATGTAAAAAAAGGAAAGGATATGTTCGACAAATCCTTCCTATTAAAAAAATGGAAGTCACTTTACGAATCGGGCCCCCTTTTAAAAATGTTGCAGGATACCTTCGGAAAAGATACCGATATGGATATCGCCAATGGCAAGTTCAAATCTTTGCTGACCGTGGTTACCATGAACCGTACAACCGATTCCCCTTGGCCGATAAGCAATAACCCTTTCGCACGTTACAATGACAAAAAACGCCCCGATAACAATCAGAATATTAAGCTTTTTCAATTGATAAGGGCCAGCACGGCGGCACCTGCCTATTTTCCTCCTGAAACCCTACAGTGGGATGCCAAAGACCCATCAAAGACCTTTGTCTTTGTCGATGGCGGTGTCACACCTTATAACAATCCAGCATTTTTACTGTACCGAATGGCAACGCAACCTGCCTATCGGTTGAACTGGGAACGGGGAGAAGACCGACTTTTAATCGTGTCGGTCGGTACTGGAAGTGCCCCGTCGGAAGGAGAGTATCGCAACTTGGGCAATACCCTGATGCAACTGCCGAACCATTTGATGTATGCGATGCAGATCGATCAAGATATCAACTGCCGTACCTTAGGTAGATGTACCTTTGGCCATACCATCGATCGTGAACTTGGGGATATGGTGCCTACCGAAAAAGACACGCAAAAAGATTTTCTGTATGTGCGTTACAATGCCGATTTGAGTGAAAACGGATTACAATCTTTGGGACTAGGAAAGTTAGACCCTGAAAAAGTACGAAAAATGGACTCCGTAAAACATATTGAAGATTTGAGGCTCGTTGGAAAACAGGCGGCAAAGGCGCAGGTAAAGCTATCGCATTTTGAGCACTTTGTATAGTTTTGTGTCGCGGAGCTTCCAATTCGCTTTGGGGCGGCGCGAGAAATAGAATTCTTCGGGGTAAAGGGCTTATCCGTTATTTACCTCATTTACAAAAAAAGTAGTGACGCCAACAGCGGAAATATGGGTTTAAAAGGGATGTCAATAGTATGGAAGCATTTATAGTACGACCCTTCGGGAAGAAAAGCGGGGTCGATTTTGACGAGGTCGAAGAAAAACTGATTTTACCGTCGTTACAAAAAGCAGGCATTAAAGGATATACTACTGGAGTTATTCTTGAGGCGGGAAACATACGACAAGATATGTTTCAACTTTTGCTTACCAGCGATTTGGTAATTGCCGATATTTCCATTCACAATGCCAACGTATTTTATGAGCTGGGTATTCGGCATGCTCTTCGGGCCAAGAAGACCATTTTGATCCGATGTCAAAAAGATGCCGTTCCGTTTGACTTAAAGACCGACCGTTACATCGCGTATGACCAGAGCGATTTGGAAAATAGTGTTCACCTGCTTTACGAATCGGTTCGGCAGACCCTTAATTCCGACGGCACCGACAGTCCTGTTTTTAAGATGCTTCCGCAGTTAAAACCGCAAAATCCCGAATATTTTTTAGCAGTGCCCAGTGATTTTGCCGATGAAGTGTACCTGGCCAAAGCGACTGACCAACAGGGCAGACTGGCGCTTTTGGCCAAGGAAGCGGCTTTTTTTTCTTGGGAGTTGCCCGCTTTGCGAATGATAGGGGAGAGCCCGTACCGCTCAAAACATTACGAGAACGCCCGGGAAATCTGGGAAAGGGTAAAAAGAAAAAAACCTTCTGATATTGAGGCCAATACTTTCTTGGCAACGATTTACCAACGGCTGGCCGAAAAAGGGGCAAAGCAAAAACCGAATCTCGAAAAACGACTTTTCGCAAAATCCGATCAGGCTATCGATTGCCTGTTCCGACAGTTTGAAAATTTGAACCGAAATAAACGGGCCGAGACTTTTGCGCTCAAGGCGCGCAACTACAAAGCCCAATGGGTAAGTAGGTGGATTGATTTGAAACCAAAAAAAGCGGTCAAGGAGGCCATCAGATCTGTTACCCTACTTAAAGCTTACGAAAATTATGTATCAGGTTTCTTTGAAGACCTTAATCATTTTTATTCAGGGGTAAATGCTTTGGGATTATTAAAGATCGTTATTGATCTGGCAGAAAGGGAAAAGACCGTTTGGCAGGCAAAGTTCGACACATCTGGTGAAGCAAAAACAGCATTGAAGATTTACAAAGAAGACTTTGTCAATTTGGCCGTGGTAGTTAAAAAAGCCGTGGAATCAGAGATTAAAGTGTTAGAGCGCGCAAAAAAAACGGACCCTTGGGTCGAGATGACCTTGGCCGACGTTGCGCTGTTGACCGGCGGAAATCCGAATCGGGTGGCGAACCGTTACCATGCCGCCATTCATTCCGGCATGGGACTGAATCTCGAGGCACCCTTGCGGCAGCTGCGCATCTATGAACGACTTGAAATAGTGCCCGACAATGTACAGGCAGCTTTGTACGAGTTCAAAGACTATAAGGCTGGTTCAGAAGATAAAAATGAAAAAGTATTACTTTTTACCGGTCATATGATCGATGCCGACAATCGAAAGGAACCGAGATTTCCCAAAGAGCGTGAAGACGAAATCCGTAAAAAAATTAAGAAAAAGGTTGAAAAGATAATAGAGACCACATCTTCGGCGGCTAACTGCGTGGGTATCGCGGGGGGAGCTTGTGGTGGCGATCTGCTCTTTCTTGAAGTATGTAAAGAACTCGGTATGCGCACTAAAATGTACTTGGCATTACCCCCGGAAAAATATATCGTAGAGTCCGTTCAATTTGCCGGAAACTCATGGGTAGAACGCTTTTACAACATCTTTGAGGATGAAAATACCGAAACAGATATCTTGGCAGATTCCAAAACATTGCCCAGATGGCTGCAAGGTAAAGAAGGTTATTCTTTTTGGGAGCGAAACAATATGTGGTTGTTGTATACCGCCCTATCATTGGGTAGTCGCAATCTCACTTTAATCGCCGTTTGGGACGGCAAAGGAGAAGACGGTCCGGGAGGTACAAGACATATGATTCAGGAAATTAAGGCAAGAGGGGCCGAAAGCAAGGTTATCAGCATATAAGCAGGTTTGGTTATCTAACTTTTTTCAAACTCTTAAGATTTTAATGAAAATAGTAGTTTACTAGCAAACCGATTATCACTCTTTCTTTCGGGAAGGGTCGGTGGCATCTCTTAGAGGGTATATGTTTTGAAGTCCTCAAGCATCTTTACAATTGATCATTTTTGGTCATTAAATCTGTTTTTCTTAATTGGCTGCAAAAACTTTCCCCTCTTTTTCGACTTCACGTTTGATACCGGTAAGCACATCGTTCTTAAAAATCCGTTTACTATCCTTTGCTATAGATTTTAAGCAGGCGTACTGAACGACATTGATAATGTTGCCACCGCTCAGTTCGTAGTGGCCTATCAAGGCCGGAATATTGGTTTTGCTTTCGAAACTGACGTGTGGGGGAAAAGCCTTTTTGGCAATTTTCTCCCGTTCGCTTTTATTCGGAAACGGAAACTTTATTATGGCATTAAAGCGACGCAAAAATGCATCATCGATATTCGCCTTAAAGTTAGAGGAGAGAATGACCAAACCCTCAAAATCTTCTACGCGCTGTAATAGGTAGCTCACCTCTTGATTGGCATAACGATCATGGGCATCCTTAACGCCGGTACGTTTTCCGAAGATGGCATCGGCCTCGTCGAAAAACAAGATCCAATCACGGTTGCGGGCTTTTTGGAAGAGGCGTTCCAGGTTCTTTTCGGTCTCCCCGATGTATTTGGAGACCACGGTCGAAAGATCCACCCGAAATACGGGCTTGCCGGTATATTTTCCCAGCAGGGTAGCAGTTAAGGTCTTTCCAGTGCCCGATGCTCCGTAAAATAAGGCTCGATAGCCCGGTTTTAGTTTTTTCGACATTTTCCAACTGTTCATGAGTACCTCGCTATGCGCAATCCAGATTCTCAGCTCGTTGATTTGTTCCTTTACGTCTTCGGAAAGCACCAGGTCGTCCCATTCCAGTTCCGTCGTAATTTCCCGCGCCGGAAATTCCGGACCGAACTTCGGCTTGCTCCGTTCGCCGGTCAGAAAATAGTCTACGTAATCTTGTGATAAAATCAACTTACCGCTCATTTGAGGTTCCCCTTCAGGAACGGATTGAAGACTTAAGATTCCGTCTTTGACTAAATGCGAATCGTCTTTTAAAAGAGCCGCTACCTTTATCCGTTCTTCATGGTCGTCTCCACCAAGAATAAACTGGACAGTTTCGCCAGTAGGTAATATGCCTCTATGGTTTTTGCCTTTTACGCCTCCAAATTC
>ENA-ORXU01001263-ORXU01001263.1-marine-metagenome-genome-assembly--contig:-NODE-1263-length-21991-cov-3.144337_pt1 | contig 21991 bp, 9 predicted proteins | sample MGYA00237869_ERZ511484 | MGnify/ENA metagenome assembly ERZ511484
TGCAGCATTTCCGGTTGGTATCAAGCTGAGGTCGCGACTGTAGTCGAATTGCGTATCCGAGATCGCAAAAACTTGCGTTACCGCTGCGGTTCTCCCGTTGGCGTAGTAGGCAGTTCCATCGCTATCAATAGCCGGATCTGCACCCTGTAGTGCAGGCCCTATAGTATGCGCTGGGGCGACTTCGAAGAGGATGAAATAATTGGCCGTAGGGAGTGCAGGGAAGAGGTAATTCCCATCGCCAGTAGTGAGCGTGAAGTCTATGTATGTGTCTGTGTTAATGTTGGGCAGGCCGTCGCCGTTATCGCGGTAGAGTTCGACACGAACATTATTGATACCCGGCTCCCCGGCTTGCTGTATCCCGTCGCCATTGGTGTCGCTCCATATGCGATCGCCCACCACGCCCGGTGTAAGAGCGGCGAGTGCTATTCCTGTCTTAAGCGGTTCGGCTGCGGGCAGGTCGCGGAGCGTCCCTGCGGTACGAGCCATAATTCCGGTAGAGTTGTAGGCGATGTCTCCAACCGTTATCCCCGGCTGATCGAGCACATCGGTCGGTGTTCGCATAGGCCACTCTAAAATTATTGAGTCACCTAGGTCGAGGTGGGCTGCAGTGTACTCAATCTTAAAGGCCCGTACAGTTGTAATCTCATCGGGTAAAGACGTACTCCAATTCGCGTCTTGACAGGAGCCCTGATCTGTAGCCACAAAGCCTTCAGCTTCACGACAAGGATTCGACACGGTACTGTAATACACGGTCACTCCAGATGGTACCTCAACTGGACCAACCAAAGCCGGCGTCCAAGTAGAGGATCGAGCCGAGGTATTCGTCACGTTCTGATCACCGACGTGTGGGAGGATGTCCATCATTACAATGTCGGCGAGGGGCACGTTGCCGTCATTGCGAATCCTGAGGCGGTAGTCAGCTTGGCCGCCTGGCAGTGTGCTACCAACGGCTGGGTAGGAGGTATAAGAATTCTGACCTGCGCCACGTACCCCAAGGTTGCTGCTCACGGCAGCAAATTCTGAGATTTCGACCGGGAAGTCATGTGTACACAAGCTGTCGGTTGTTGAGCCGTCGTTGTCACGGTCGTAGGTGTCCACGATTCGAGCGCCTAAGCATTCGGAAACCAAGGAACTTCCCGAGAGAGATGCATTAAAAGTCGCTGCATTTATACCGCCGAGCGCTTGCCCAGTAACAGTAGCGCTTACGCGGACATCAAAATCTGTGTCGGGATCTAGACCACCGCTGGCCGAGGGCCAGGTAATTCTTAACAGAGAAGCGTCTCCGCCGTCGTAATCCTCGATGAGGGTGTAGCTAGGTGTGCCTAAGGCCGCAACCGGATTTAAAACAGTAGCACTCCCTGCCTGATAGACAATTCCTTTCGGCAAAACAAGTGTCGCTACTGGGTCGAGCAGCGTTGCGCCACCACGGTCGCCATTGCCAAAAGTTGAAACTAAGGCGAAGTTATCGTTGATGTCTAACGGGCTACTAGAGCCGGCATTAAACACCGTCGAAACTTCTAACGAAGCGCCAGGCAAAGAAGCTAAGGCATCGAAAGTGTGACAGTCGATGGGCAGGTTGGCGCCAGGGGTGGTAGAATACGTGTATCCACAGTTCGTAACTGGGCCTGCAGGCGTGCCGGGCCGCAGGGTGAACCGGATTTCAGGACGGGCTCGGTAGCGGAAGCCTATGCCGATGTCTCCAAAATTCCATCGGAGCGCGGTGACGGACACTGCCCCCTTGTGTGTAGCACCGAGCTCATCAACAGTAATCGTACGATTAACGTCGGTCGCAAGTGGATTGCCGGAATAAGCTTGCCAAGTCGAATTTGCAGTGGTTTGATACTCGAGTGAGATCATTACCGGAGTTGTGGTAGACCGGTCATCAAAACGACCGGGTCGAATTTCGTAGACATCAATCTCTGGGGGGATGGTATCTACAAATTGAAACTGGTCTATAGGTTCGGTTCCGTTGTTGGCGAGATTAAATTGGTATCTCGCTTCCTCCCCGCCTCGGACTGGTGCGTTTGGTCCGAGCTTGCTAATGCTTACTGAGGGGTTAGGTACGCGGAGCGAAAAGCTTGCGGAGACGGAGTTTGTGGTGCTCGCCTCCCCGACAGGCTGATAGTTAGCCTCTGCCGTATTGGTTACGCTCATGCCTGCAACAAAGGGAGGGTTGGGGTAGCGCATGTTAATCACCATGCCCAAGCACCGATTGGGTGGCACGTCCGGCAGCTGCCATGTTGCCGTTCGCGTAACGGGGTCGTAGTTGGAGGTGATACCAGCATCTGCAGATACTAACTCCACGAATTCGGCTCCTACGGGGAGCACATCGGTTATCACGACATTTTGAGCAGTGAGGTGGCCATTTCCGTTGGGGTTACAAAATGCAATGTTGTAGCTCGTGATGCCACCGGCGCTGCGTCCACCAACTATGGATTTGAGAATGTTAGATGCATCACTCGCTGAAGCCTCAGGTACACAGGTGGCAAATTGAGTAGCGGCTGCATTGTCAGCGGATAGTTGCGCAGCTACCGTAGGGGCATATCCATTTGGCGTAGGCCCATTGTTAAAGGCCACTCTGAGGCTCACTTCACCCGCTGTACCGGCAGCGAGTGGTGAGATGAACTCTAGTCGGACTACGTTGCCTATCTGCGGTGCCGTTGCGATATGTGGGCTACCGGTATAGGTTAAGTATGTAAGATTATTGGGTAGTGCGACTTCTAGCGCAAGACCTTGCGCATCTACGGTAGTACTTGACACACTGTAGGCGAATCGGAGCAAAAAGATTTCTCCGGTTGGGATAGGCGCAGCCGGGGCGGTTGCACTCAATGAGAGAGTGGTTTGCCCTGATGCCTTTGGTATTGCCATTACACAACCCAGCACAGCCAAGAGGCCTGCTAAGCGCGTACACATGCAGAGTAATCTTAGGGACATTCAGTTGAGTCTGTCTGGCGTCAGCGTTGTGTTGTGCAACAAGTACGCCATAGTAATCCCCTGCTTACGGCCAGCCCTGTATGAGTACTAGCGAAGATCGATTGATATCTGCTGCTCATGGCGTGTATCCACCAACTGGCAGGTGGATTCTCCCCTTCATCGTTTAATGCTTTATACCGGGATTTTACTATTTAGTCCCGTGGAAACCACTATGGTTCATCAGTTTTCAATCCAATGCGTATCAATGAAGTGCGCAGGGGTTCATTGCCAAACGCTCAAGATTTTGATCTCCGCGGATTCCCCTACTTCGGCTGCAACTAGTAGCTGAGCCGCAGATTTAAATCTGGATATCCCAGAGCCTCAACCGATTACAGAAGCCTTTAAATTTCAGGACTTCTCTCGCTCGAAGAATGCACGACGACCAACTGCTGCGAGGCCGACCACCATATCGATGCGCTTCGCGCGTGTAGGCGCCCGTTTGGCGGTATAGATCTGTTCGAGCTGCCCACGTTTTACCGAGTCTGGGAAACTCTTCCAGGTCTCTCGGCTGCCAGGAGTTTTGGCGAAAGCTGTTGCTAAATCTTCGTGCACGAATAGGGCCTCGACATCATTGAGCGCATCCCAAGTGCCGCTGCGTTTTGCTTCATCTACCAATATACGGCCACGGGAAGTCATGCGTCCTTCAGCCTCAAGCTCAGCGATGTATCTTTTGTTGAGCCCGCTCCAATTGCTTTGGGGGCTGCGTGGACTCAATCGCAGCATGTAGCGCTTCGCATCGAGTTTTGCCGGAAGGCTATCTATCCAACCGTGGGCGAGCGCTGTTTTGACAACGTCTGGTTTGGCGAACACCGGTAAGCCTGAACCCTGTTTCGCGAGTACGAGCCATATTGACTCCTTTTGATCGCCGTTTATGGCAAGCCAGCTGTCGAGCTCCTGAAGACTTTTTGGTTCGACGCGCTCCACTCCACTAAATTACTTAGCGTGGCATAAGCGGGCAGGAAGGGGAAAGCTTAATTCTGGACCACACGTGTTGCAGGCTCCGTATTGGGACAGTCGCCGTCGTCGCAGTCTACAAAACCATCGCCATCGTCATCGATACCGTTGGTACAAATTTCATCGGGTGGCAGTTGGAGGCCAAAATCAATGTCACGGCGATATTCTCCGGCGCTCAGCACGAGGACATCACTGCGCCCAGCGTTGCTAGGGTCTCCGTCGGAGTCTGCATTGGTATCGCCTCCTTGTTGTCTTGGCGAAAGTGTAGCTGCGGTGGGAAGGGCAACCCTTACTCGAACGGCACCCGGGTCGATCTCGTCGAATACGTAATGACCAGGGTTTCCGTACGGGTCTGACTTAGTAGTCGTGCTAAAAAGCACTGCGGAACTCACGGCATCGAGTACTTCTACGAGGATACCGTTAATACCGACAGCTACGCCCTCGTTTTGAGTTCCGTCGCCATCTGCATCATCCCAGACGTAGTCGCCGACAGCCGCCTTTCCTGTGGGCACGAGGGCGAGGTCTCGAGAGTAGTCGAAGTCGGTGTCGTTGATTGTAAATATGGACGTTACCGCCCCATCCCTGCCGTAGTCGGTATATGCGCTGCCGTCACTGTCTAGTTGCGAATCTCCTCCCTGATTGGCAGGGCCGATCTCGAAGGCGGGGGTAACTTCGAAGAGCACGAAATAGTTGCCTGTAGGAAGGGCCGGGAAGAGGTAGTTGCCGTCGCCAGTCGTCAGCGTAAAGTTGATGTAGGTATCGGTTTGGATATCGGGAACTCCGTCGCCGTTGTCTTCATAGAGTTCCACACGCACACCGTTGAGCCCAGGCTCGCCGCCTTGCTGTATGCCGTCGCCGTCGTCGTTCCAGACTCGATCACCGATAACGCCTGGGCTGAGCGGGGCGATTTCGATACCGGTTTTGGTAGGCTCGGAGGGTAAGAGCGGAGTTCCGGTCGAGGTGTTCGTTGCGATGAATGCGGCCGAGTTCCAGGCGATGTCTCCGACGTTTGAAGATGTAAGCACATCGGTAGGGGTGCGCATTGGCCAGGTCAGTTCCATTCGCTCCTGTGGACCGAGTATGATGCTACCGAAGTCAAAGCGCAATGCCTTGACGGTGGTGATGTCGTCGGGTGGTACTGTCGACCAATTGGGTGGGTCGCAGCCCGCCGGATCGGTAGCTAAGAATCCATCAGCAGCACGGCAGGGGTTGTTGCTGAGTGAGTACATGACCGTTACGCCAGGAGGAGCTTCGACCGGCCCAACGAGCGCAGGCCCCCAGTCGGAGTTGCGTGGATTGGGATCAATTACTCCAACATCACCCGGTGCTGGCAAAATGTCCATGACGAGGATGTCTGTCATGGGTACGTTGCCCTCGTTCATGATTTCAAAGACATAATCTGCAATACCGCCTGGAAGTGTGGTTCCCGCATCCGGGAAGGTGCTGTACCCAGCATCGAGACTGCCTTTCACGCTAAGCGTTGAGTTAATGGCAATTTGCTCGAGCACGTTAATCGTTCCAGCATCACTGCAGAAGGACTCTGTAGTATTACCATCTCCGTCGATATCATAGGTATCCACAAAATCGTCCGGGTTGCACTCGACGAAATTATTAGAACCTGAGGCTACAAAGCGGAATTCCGTTGCAGGAGAGCCAGCGGCAAGCTCGGGTTGTACGATTGCGCGGAGGGAGACAATTGCGACGTCGTCGGGTGGTAGATCGCCTGCTGGCGAAGGAAATTCGAAGGTGACCAAGGCATTGCCGGAGCCGTCGTAATTCTCTGTATGTGTAATTACTGGTGTGATATACTCATTGGGGCCATCAGCAACCGTAGCGGATCCGGGTACATACACTAGCCCTGCAGGCACGATGGCATAAATTCTAAAATCTTCGACCGCTGCGGTGGTGTAGCGCTGATTTAGGATGTAGACTTCAAGACCTACCTCGTCGCCCGCTGCATAGGGATTGTCATAGCCTGCCTCAAACCTTGCGTCTAGGAATACAGACGGTTGATCGTAGGCAGCGAGAACTTCAAAGTCAGCACATTGGTTGGTTACAGTGACGCCCGGATCGGAAGTAGAAAGCTGCGTGCAATTCGTGATAGTACCTGCAGGCTGGTCGACATCTACGGAGAAGTACACTTCCGCATCTTCGTACATATTGAAACCTTGCCCCCGGTCCCCGAAGAGCCAGCGTATAGCTGTTACTCTATTGCCTTCAGTAATTCCTAGTTCTTGTTTAATCTGAATGGCTTCGTCGCTGAAAGCACTAGCATTTGTGCGCAGCCTCTGCCAACCTACATGTTGGGTTGTCTGTGCTTCAAACGTAAGGTATAAGTGAGTGCCGCCGAATGGATCGACAGATTGTCCTAGCACCACAGTATGAACATCAATTCCTGCTGGGAAAGAGTCTGTTAGCGTGAAGTCAGGTATTGTTCCCGCACCGGCATTGTTCGCAGAAATTCGATAGTGCGAATAGTTGCCGGCTCGTACCGTTGCATTTGCAGCACTCTTAAGAGCTCGGGTTAGCCGGACATTGGCTTCTAACTGGTGTGTATAGATATCACTATCAGTTGCCTCCGGCTCACCAACAGGGTTGGCATATACAGTCGCGGTATTATTTATGAAATCACCTTCCGAAAAGGTGGGGCTGTCATAGCGAATAGCAAGTTTAACAAAATAACACTGGCCTGAGACTAAGTCTGGTCCAGTCCAATTGACTGTAGATGTAGCTGCGTCATAGCTTACGAAAGCGCCGCCAGAATTGTGTTGTTGGCTAACATATGTACCACTAGAATTAAATACATCTTCGATTCGTACATTCTGAAGATTAAGAGTGCCTAATTCTTCAAGACCATCAATACCGTTGCAAACTCGAATGCCATAAAAGGTTTCTCCATCAATCGGAGACACGCCCTCTTTATACTTATGGATATTTAGTCGCTGCTGTGCCGACGAGGTTGCCGTGTATTGGGCATTTTGAGGCAGGGCATTATTGGCATCGAAAGCAACATTTATTGTTGCATCGAGTCCATTGGGAGTAGTGCCGTTAGGGAATCGAAAATTCACACCAACCTGGCCGGTCGTACCTGCTGCGAGTGGGTCTACGAAGCTATAGGTTAGTTGACGTGTTGCTGCGTTGTACGCAGAGGATGCAATGTGCGGCGATGTGGTATGGCTGATGTACTCCAAACTCGCTGGCACGTCTACGACCATAGTAGCCTGAGCAGCACTAGACGTCGTACTCGCGCAACTGTACTGGATGCCTAACTCAAAACTTTGGCCAGTAAGATGCGGATTAGACGGCTCGACAAGGTTCAGCGATAGCAAGGCTTGCGCATTAAGCGCCCCAAGAGAGAACACATAGCATGCACAAACCGTAGTAAAGGCTAGTGCCTTCATAACGTATATTGATTGTCTCATAGACATAGGCTTAGCCCATAGTCTGTGTTGCAAATGGCACGCCATCTTGTTGACTTCCAAGGGGGTACACCATATCGGGTAGGTAGTGTGCTCCTCGCGCTTTTAACGAGCCTGCCCCAAGTCTGAGGCGCTGCCTCCAATGCATCCTGTGACGGGCTAGTCTGCCCTGGTGAACGGCGGAAATAGTCGGCCGAAGTGCTAAACAACTAGGTGCAGTCCGACCTGTTTTAGCGAAAGCTGAATCTTATGCCTAGCCTTAAGTACCCCTACGTCTACACAGGGCCGGACGGCAAAAGCACGATCGGTGAGGGCCATCTAAGCGACTTTCAGAAAGAAAGCATGGGCGGTAGCTCGGGCAAGCAATTCAATTTGAACTTCGCGAAGGGACCCATGAAGATTCTCTTTTCTGTGCTGCCGGCCGACTTTGACGGTGACTGGCACGAGAACCCCGAGCCCCAGTGGATTCTGCCTATCAAGGGTGGTTGGTGGGTGGAAACCCAGGATGGCAGCCGCGTAGAGTTGCGCGAGGGCGAACTCAGCTTTGGCGGCGATCAGAATACGACTCCCGATAGCAACGGAAATAGTGGCCACCGCTCCGGCACGCTCGATGGCAAGCCCTGCGAAATGATGATTGTGCAGCTGCTCGATAGTAAGGACGTGGCTCGGCAACCCTAGCCTTGCATGGGCAACAGTCCCGCAACCTTCACCTCGCCAAGCAGGGCATGTGTCAGCGAGTCGTCCTCTGCAAACACCTCAGGCTCAGGATATTCCTCGCCTCCTTCAGGTAGCACGCACCGTTCGAGCTGGCGTTGCTTCAGGTTGATTATCCAGTACTCCTGCACACCACCGGCGGCATATAGTGGCGCTTTCTTCTCGCGGTCGTAGAGGAGCGAACTATCGGCTACTTCAATGAGCAGAACGACGTCCAGGGGAGTTGGAGCAGATAACGCGAATCGATCATCGCGCAAGCGTAGCACGGCGAGGTCGGGTTCAGGCTGACTGTGATAACTTTCTATTGCAATGCCTTGCTGACTCCACAACATATATTCCTTCGGCAGTATCCGTCCAAAATCGTAAATCATACCACCGATGCATGCTCTATGCATATTACTTGCAGGACTCATTTCTACAATTTGGCCAACGATTAGCTCCACCCGGCGGCCATCAAGCGCACCCGAGTCTACCATGGCCTGGTACTCTAACAACGACCACCTCGCCAAGTGCTCGGCGGGTAGGCTAGCGCGCTGCATCAACTCACTCACGTCTCTAATGTACGGAGGCTCATTGAGGGCAGTGTAGCCTTATCGCGTCAAGTACATGCTGCGCTCCTTGTGCAACTTCCGGAAGAACGGATCGGTGAGATCCTTGACGAAGCGAATCTCCTCGCCCGTGCTTTTCATCTCAGGGCCGAGCTGCTTGTCCACGTTGGGGAACTTATTGAAGCTGAATACCGGCACCTTGATCGCATATCCTTGCGGACGCGGGTCGATGAAGATGTCCTTCAGCTTTTTGTATCCCAGCATTACATGCGTGGCATGCTTGAGGTAGGGTTCCTGATAGGCCTTCGCAATGAAAGGCGTGGTTCGGGAGGCTCTGGGGTTGGCCTCAATCACGTACACTTTGCCGTCTTTGATCGCAAACTGAATGTTGATCAGGCCAACAATTTTCAGGTCGCGAGCAAGTAGCTCAGCATACTCTTTCATTGTCGCCAATTCCTCTACCGTTAGCGAATATGCAGGCAGCACGGCTGCAGAGTCGCCAGAGTGTATCCCAGCAGGCTCGATGTGCTCCATGATGCCCATTACGTGCACGTCCTCGCCGTCGCAAATAGCGTCGATCTCGGCCTCTTTGGCCCGATCGAGAAAGTGGTCGATCAGGACCTTGTTGTCGGGCATGTGCTTATAGATGCTTAGCACGTGCCGCTCGAGTTCGTTGTCGTTGATGACAATGCGCATGCTTTGTCCACCCAGCACGTAACTCGGACGCACGAGGACTGGATAGCCTACGCGATTGGCGACCCCCTTCGCCTCATCAATGTCGTTGGCAACGCCGTAGGGCGGGTACGGAATCTCAAGGGCTTTAAGCCTGTCAGAAAACCTGCCACGATCCTCTGCGAGATCCATAGAATCGAAGCTCGTCCCGATAATTTTGACGCCTTTCTCGTGCAGCTTTTCCGCCAGCTTCAGTGCCGTTTGGCCTCCAAGCTGAACGATCACGCCCTCGGGCTTCTCGTGGTCGAGAATGGCCTCGAGGTGCTCCCAAAACACAGGCTCGAAGTAGAGCTTGTCAGCAATGTCGAAGTCGGTCGAAACCGTTTCCGGATTGCAGTTAACCATGATGGTTTCGTAGCCCGCCTCACGAGCGGCCATCACTCCATGTACGCAGCAATAGTCAAACTCAATGCCCTGCCCAATGCGGTTGGGGCCCGAGCCAAGAATGACCACCTTCTTCTTGTCGGTGACATGACTCTCGTTCTCGACGCCAAACGTGGAGTAGAAGTAGTTGGTATGACTCTCAAATTCGGCAGCACAGGTATCCACCATTTTGTAAGTGCGCTTGACACCCAACGATTTACGATGCTCGGCCACCGCTTCTTCTTTCGCACCGATCACATAGGCAATCTGCAAGTCGGAGTAGCCCAGTCGCTTGAGCCTCAGCATGTAGTCGGCGTCAATTTGATCTGGCGAGCGAAGCTTACCAAGTACAGCTTCTTCATCGACCAGTCGCTTGATCTGCTGCAAGAACCACATGTCGATCTTGGTCAATTTGTGGATCGTGCTTAGCGGCACACCAAGATTCATAGCGTCCTTAATGCGAAAGAGTCGATCGTCTTGTGCTGTCTCGAGCCGCTTTAGCACATCATCGATGCGCACGAACGGCTTGTTATCTGCACCCAAGCCTGCGCGCCCGTCTTCAAGACTCTGACAGGCTTTCTGTAGCGCCTCGATGAAGGTGCGCCCTATGCCCATCACCTCCCCAACCGACTTCATCTGCAAGCCGAGGTCGAGGTCAGCCCCCGGAAACTTGGCGAAATTCCAGCGTGGGATCTTCACGATCACGTAGTCGAGCGTTGGTTCAAAGAAGGCGCTCGTCGTCTTTGTGATCTGGTTTTTTAGCTCGTCGAGGGTGTAGCCGAGGGCCAGCTTCGCTGCAATCTTCGCGATAGGATAGCCAGTAGCCTTAGATGCGAGGGCCGAGCTACGGCTTACACGTGGGTTGATCTCAATAACGATCCACTCCTCGGTTTCTGGATTCTGCGAGAACTGAATGTTGCAACCGCCCGCAAAATTGCCCATGCTGCGCATCGCCTTGATAGCTTGGTCGCGCATCTCCTGGAAGGACTTATCGCTCAGCGTCATGGCTGGGGCCACCGTGATCGAATCACCGGTGTGGATGCCCATCGGGTCGAAGTTTTCGACCGTACAAATGATCACCACATTGTTCTTAGAATCTCGCAGCAACTCCAGCTCGAACTCCTTCCAGCCAAATACAGCCTTGTCTATCAGTACTTCGTGCGTCGGTGATGCTTCGAGTCCACGGCGAAGCATATCCGGGAAGTCTTCCGCCTTATGGCAAAACCCACCACCAAATCCGCCCAGCGTGTAGCTGGGACGAATAACAAGCGGGTAGCCAATCTCTTGCGCGGCCTCCATGCCCTCTAGGAAAGAGTTGGCGATCAACGCTGGCGCGCTGCTCAACCCTATCGACTCCATGTGCTTCCTGAACAGATCACGATTCTCAGCAAGCTCGATGGCTTCCAAGTCCACCCCAATCAGCTTGACGTTGTGCTTCTCCCAGAGGCCCACCTTACCCGCCTCAATGGCGAGATTGAGGGCGGTCTGGCCGCCCATGGTTGCGAGCACGGCATCGTAGGGCTGTTCGGTAAGAATCTGATCAATACTCTCGACGGTGAGCGGTCGCAGGTAGATGTGATCGGCCGTCACCGGATCGGTCATTATCGTGGCCGGATTGGAGTTGATGAGGCCAACGGTAATGCCCTCCTCCTTTAGCGATCGAGAGGCTTGCGTACCTGAATAATCAAATTCGCAGGCTTGTCCAATGATGATGGGACCGCTCCCAATAATGAGTACGGATCGGATTGAAGCGTCCTTCGGCATGGCTGGATAGTTGGGGTCAGGGCAAATCGGCGCGAATGTACACGCAGTGCGCGCCCAACCCACGTTTAATCTGCCTCACTTTTCCCCGCCTCTACTCCACCAAGCCAACGGCATGCTTTCAGGTGCGATCAACTGCTAATTGACCACCGCGTCCGTGATAGGATCACTAAACACTTCCTCCGTCATCACACCAAGTACACCGTCCTCGGCAAAATTTGATGTGCGCACCCGGGCGAACGTAAACTTGCCGCTGCTAAAGGGCCAGTCAGAGATGGCGCCTCGGCCAAAAATATAGCCCTGATCGGGTGGGGTAGGGCCTACGAGTGTGGCCATTTTAGCAGACCCATTGTCGGGGATAAAGTAGACGCGAAGACGTTCTTCTGAAGTCAGCGTATCCGACAAGTCTCCCGGGTACACCGTGAAGCCATAATTCTTGTGCGGGCTCGGACCCATGATTAAGGTGTCATACGGGACCAGTGTACGGTTGATCGTCACGCGTTCTCCGTCCACATTCGTTATTGTAAAGCGAGCCTCTGAGCCAATGTCAATCGGGAAAGTGCTGCGGTAGCGGGTCGATCCTTCCAGGCTGGTTTGCTGAGGCAAGTCACTACCTAAAAAACTCACTCCGCCCGGGGAGACGTAAGGTGTGTCTATAGTTCCTCGCTTATCACGAAGCGTGAGACGCGCCTCCACGGTCCACAGGTCGTCGGCCGGTTGATAGCGGTAGTATAGATCCGCGAATACGTATTCTTCGCTTTCCTTGACTTCGGCTACTGTGGTTGGGTCACTCTTGCAATGCCACAGGCTTAGCAGGCCCAACATCAGTATCCCAACACTTAAAAGTCGGCTCATGTCCGCGAAGCTACGCGCCGTATCGACCTTGCGCCAATGAACCACAGCGGTAGGGTACTCATCACCGACGATCTTCATCCCGTTTTGCCGAAAGGCCTCGAACAACTGGGCTATGTCTTAGACTACGAGCCCGACATCTCCTTAGCAGAGGTGCGCCAGCGCGTGGGCAGTTACGTTGGACTGGTGATTAATTCGAAAATTCTCGTTGATCAAGCCTTGCTGGAGGATGCACATAAACTCCAATGGGTAGGGAGGCTTGGCTCTGGCCTGGAAATCATTGATAGGGCTTACGCCAAAACACGCGGTGTCCATATCATTTCGAGTCCAGAAGGCAATGCGCCAGCTGTAGGTGAACATGCGCTGGCCCTACTGCTGGCCCTTTCCAACAAACTCTTGCTCGGCCATCAGCAAGTGAGTTCGCACGATTGGAACAGGGAGGCGGCGCGCGGATGGGAGCTTAAGTACCGCACGGTAGGTATTATCGGCTACGGGCATACCGGTCCAGCTTTCGCCAAAACTCTTCGCGGCTTCAACAACCGCATCGTAGCCTACGATAAATACAAGCCCAACTTCACCGCGCAAACGCCTTGGGTTGAGGCTGCAGCCAGTGCGGAAGCTGTTTTTGCGGAAGCAGACATTCTAAGTCTACACCTGCCGCTCACCCCGGAAACGATCAACTACTTAGATGAGCAGACGCTTGGCCAGCTAAAGCCTGGCGCTGTAATCCTCAACACATCGAGGGGCCGAGCAATAGCGTTGGAAGTGCTCGTATCACAACTCGAAAGTGGCCGCATAGCTGGCGCGGGTCTCGATGTTTTTCCAAACGAAAAGCCTGCAACACACACTGAGGAAGAGCGCGTACTCATGGATCGATTGGCCGCGCTGCCCAACGTCGTCCTGAGCCCACACGTAGCAGGCTGGACAGTTGAGAGCAAAGAGGCGCTCGCACGTATCGTCCTGGAGCGAATCACAGACCTGGAGTAAGGTGTAGGAGATTGGCGGCAGGAGATTTGGGAGTCTTACTTCGACTTTCCGGCTCCATACAGCTGAGCTTGCTGCAGTTCGATCTGTCGCATAAGCAGCAAAGTGGCCCACTCATACTCCATCGCAATCATTAGATGGGGTATTATTGCACAACTGAGCAACACCTTCGTGCGGGTGCTTGGTATTCCAGTCGAGAATCTGCTCAAATCCAGCCGCGGAACAGCTGACAAGCTTGCAGTTGATTTCCGTAAATTTTGTCGCCCCTCCCCAGTCTCCGAATGCTGCCTATGATTCGTACGCTACTCGTTACCCTAAGCTTGTTGTTTGGATGTCTGACGCTGAGTGCGCAACAGGCCATTTTTGGAACCGTGATCGATGAAACCGGCGAGCCGATTATTGGTGGAAACGTCGCCATTTTCAACGGTGAAAGCTTAGTTTCTGGAACACAGACCAACTTTGACGGCGACTACCGAATTGATATTGATCCTGGGAAGTACAATGTCGAATTTTCGTACGTAGGCTATACGCCCAGACGTATCGACGGCTTTGAGGTTCTAGTTGGCCAGGAGAATAAGCTCGACATGAGCTTTGATGACGACGGTGGCATCGTACTCGAAACCGCCATCGTAAAGGCCTACAAGGTTGACCCGATGCGTGTTGACGAAACCTCCCAGGGCATCACGCTCACTTCAGAGGACGTGAAGCAGCTAGGTACGCGATCCATTAACGCTATTGCATCCATTAGTGCTGGTGCCACTTCCTCGGATGAAGGTGCTGCGGTAAGCATCCGTGGTGGACGCACCAATGCGACGCAGTACGTGGTTGACGGTATCCGTGTCACGGGTGCACTACCTCCCGAAACTGAAATTGAGCAGATTCAGGTGGTGACTGGTGGTGTAGAAGCTAAGTACGGTGATTTATCCAGCGGCCTGATCAATATTACCACCAAGGGTCCTTCGAGCAAGTTTCGTGGCTATGTAGAGGCAGAATCTTCCAAGTTGCTAGATCCCTACAACAACAACCTCGTCGGTGTAAGCCTTTCTGGACCTGTGCTAAAGCGCACACTGGCAAATGGTCGAGAGCAAACGCTGCTAGGCTACCGCTTTACCGGACGTTACACCTATAGAGAAGATGATGACCCGCCGGCAACTGATATATTTTCGGTAAACGAACAGACGCGCCAGTGGCTCGAAGAAAACCCGATACGGCTCGTCAATGGCACCAGTGTTTTTCCAGAAGCTGCCTTTCTCGAAAGTGAAAACGTCGACGTTTTAGAGGCTCAGCCATTTGAGGAGTTTGAGCGGGTGGATCTAACCGGAAAGATCGACGCTCGCATCAGCGACGCAGTCGACATCACCCTCACTGGCAACTACGCTGATCGTTCTGATCGCTTTACACCCGGGGAAGCAAGCAGGAGTGGCACCAACTGGCGCTTACTCAACGCGCACAACAATCCTATTAGCCTCGACAACACCTGGCGCGGCAACTTCCGCTTCCGCCATCGGCTTGGAAAACGTGCATCGGCAGCTGATTCGACTACGCTTATCAGCAATGCACTCTACACACTTCAACTCGGCTTCCAGAGAAATTCTAGCTCGACGGAAGACTTCCGCCACGGCGACCGATTCTTCGATTACGGCTACATCGGCGACTTCGACTTCAACTCTACCCCAGTCTTACAAACCATTTTTGGAGGCACGCCTGAAGAGCCTACAATCGACATCAATCACATTGGCTACACACAGCAGTTTCGTGGCTTCGTACCTGGAGATATCAATCCGGTATTGGCCAACTACAACAAGCTGGGTCGGGAAGATTTTTCGGAGACTGACATCAACGATTTCCTGACCCGCAATGGCTTCATTTCGAATCTCGTCAGCGACGGGGTGTATTCCCTGCACACCAACGTGGGCGCCATTTTCAATTCTTACTCGCTGAGTAAGAGCGATCTGATGACCTTCAATCTGCAGACTCAGTTTGATTTGCGTCCAGGGCGTGGCAAGCTGGGTACTCACAACGTGCAGCTAGGTGTCCTCTACGAGCAACGTATCAACCGCGCTTACTTTCTCAACCCTCGCGACCTTTGGACTACAGCACGCCAACTTGGTAACTCAGCGCTGCAAAACATCGATACCAACAGCGTGCTCATGACGCGCGACACGACAATTTTCGATCCTCGAATCGGGGTCAATAGGGATATCACCTACAACATCTACAACTTCGAGTTCGATGAAGCCAACCTCGGACCCGATTCTCGTTTTTACCGCGAGTTGCGCAATCGCCTAGGACGCGGCGAGCGTGACTTCATCAATATCGATGGCCTTACGCCCGACCAGCTGAGCATCGACATGTTCAGTGCTTCAGAGGCAACTCAGAATCAGGCGCTCGGCTACTACGGATACGACTACACAGGAAAGGAGACCAAGGCCAACATTGCCTGGGAAGACTTCTTTACGGAGCGTGATGCCAACGGTGCCCGAACTTTCCCGGTAGCCCCCGTACAGCCGATCTACGTCGCTGGCTACCTCCAAGACAAATTCAACTTTAAGAACATAATCTTGAGGGCTGGCGTCCGAGTAGACTACTTCGATGCTAACACCAAAGTGCTCAAAGACCCTTACGAGCTTTATGACATTCAAACCGTAGCAGACTTCAACTTCGAGGACAACTACGTTGTCCCCTCCAATATTCCAGAGTCAGCTAAGGTGTACCTCGAAACGCCAGGGGGTACAAGCGTTAAGGCATTCCGTGATGGCGACACTTGGTTCAGTGCAGACGGTACACAGGTAAACCGCGCAGCCGAAATCTTCACCAGCCCGCAGAATCCAGCTTTCGTCGACGAGCGTGCATTTTCAGAGGCTTCCACCAGCGATGATCCCGGCATAGCGCGTGGTCAGAATTTTATCCGCTCATCTGACTTTGATGTCGATGCTAGTTTCAAGGATTATGAGGCCCAGATCAACTTCATGCCTCGCCTAGCCTTCAGCTTCCCAATCTCTGACGATGCAAACTTCTTCGCACACTACGATGTGTTGGTGCAACGGCCACCGAGTAATACAATAGCTACGGCACTCGACTACTACTACTTTTTTGAGAACGTAAGTAACCAGCTCTTCAATAATCCCAACCTCCGTCCTACCCGTACAGTGGACTATGAAGCGGGATTTCAGCAGCGCATCAGTGCTAGTTCTGCGCTCAAGATGAGCTTCTTCGTCCGCGAGATGCGCGACATGATTCAGCGTCGCACCTACCTCTTTGCCGCTGGAGGAGCAGGCCGTTACACCACTTACGACAACCAAGACTTTGGTACCGTCAAAGGCCTCAACGTATCCTACGATTTGAGACGCACCGGTCCAGTCAGCTTGCGCCTCAATTACGGGCTACAATTCGCGGACGGTACTGGCTCGGATCAAAACTCACAGGCGGGAAGTCTAACGCGCGGCAACCTCCGTACCCTGTATCCGCTCAGTTTTGACGAACGTCACCGCATCAGTGGTTCGATTGACTACCGCTATGGGCGCGGCGAAGGCCCCGAAGTGTTCGGGCTCAACCTGTTTGAGAATACGGGCGTCAACCTCTTCGGATCGGCGGTAAGTGGTCGACCCTATACGCGGACTCGAATTCCCGATCAACTGGGTGGACGAGGAAACGATGGTGACATCAACGGCGCCCGCCTACCGTGGTTTTTGGCGCTCAACCTGCGCGTGGATCGCAACTTCGACCTCTTCAATGAGAACGGCAAGGGCGTCAACATGAACGTGTATTTACGGGTCTCGAATTTGCTTGATCGCCGCAACATCATTTCTGTTTACTCCGCCACGGGTAGTCCTATAGACGACGGGTATTTGCTCTCGCCGGAGGGCAGCCTATTGCAGCAGAGCCAGCTCGATCAGGAGGCTTTTGTACGTTCTTACCAATGGCGTGTGCTAAATCCAAACTTCTACAGTTTGCCGCGTCGCTTCTTCCTTGGTGCCAGCTTCAGCTTCTAGCGCCCCATCCTCGATTGGCAGCACCATCGACTTGCTGCTTCTTCATCCCTGCCAGAGTCTTACGTCATCCACATGAGAATTACTATCACCAAGTTTGCGCTGCTCACGCTAGGCTTGCTCTTGGCTGCTCAAACCCTCTATGGCGCTATGCCGCCGGAGATGCGCCGTCCACCAGCGGATGTCGAAGACGGCGTGCGAAAGGGACGACTCTCAGCCCGCGTCAACTGTGCACCCGGCTTAGCGCCCATCGATCAGGACATCAATAACGTACGAGCCCGTCTGTGGACGGGTGGCGATGTTTGGTGGAATGGCGCCGACGGTCGGTACATCGTGCCAAAGCCTCCGATAGGGGAAGATGAGATCTCCTCGATCTACGCTGCCGCCGTTTGGTTGGGCGGTTTCGATGAGGCCGGCACCTTGAAGCTTGCCGCACAGCAGTATGGTCGCTCAAATGGCAACTTCGACTTCTATCCTGGACCACTCGATCGTGAAACTGGTGAGGTAAGTCAGCAACAGTGTTCCAACTGGGATAAGTTTTTCGTGGTGAACGCTGCAGAGATTCGGGAGCACAATGCATTGTTCCAAGCATCACTGCGTGGAGAAATTGAGTACACCGAAGACATGATTCCGCTCGGCGTCAAGGGTTGGCCCGGCCGAGGTAATCCATACTTTCAAGAAATTCATGGCTTCGAGCCACAAGACACGCGAGCTGGCCTTGCTGGTTTCTTCGACTATGTGGACGAGGACTTCGGCGAGGTGGACGGCTTGTATGATCCTCTCGTAGGTGACTTTCCAATTATCGAAATTGAGGGTTGCGAGGATTTCTATAATCCCGATGTCGATCAGCGCGACTTGCCGCAGTTTCCAGACCAGATGATCTTCTGGATCTATAACGATAACGGCAACGTGCACGAGAACTCTGGCGCCCAGACTCCACTACAAATGGAGGTGCAGGTGCAAGCTTTCTCGTATGCCACGAATGATGCGCTCAACAACATGACTTTCCAGCGGTACAAACTCATTAACCGCGGCAAAGACCCTCTTACTCAGACTTTTTTCGGCATTTGGGTAGACGGAGATCTCGGCTGTGCCAATGACGATTTTATCGGTTGTGACACCACGCGCTCTTTAGCGATTTACTACAATACCGACCCGCTCGACGGGGATGCAGGAGTCACCTGTGGTAGTGTTCCCACCTATGGATCGGATGTGCCTCTCGTTGGCATCGATTACTTCCGCGGACCTAAGGAATTTATTACTGTCATTGATGACGATGGTATTGAACAAGAGATAGAGCGCGAGCTGGGTATGTCTTCTTTCACCTACTTCATCCGTGGTGACCAAGCTCGTTCGCCGGGTATGAGCGATCCGAGTACAGGGGCTGCAAACGAATTCTACAATCTCCTCAGTGGAAATTGGAAGGACGGAACTCCCTACACGGCAGAGGGAGACGGTTACCAAACCAATGGCTTTTCTACCTCCTTTGCTTTTCCGACGCCTCCCCGAGAAACTTCCGATATGTCGTGGTCGATGTGCAGCGAAAACCTCGGTGCTGCCGACCGACGTACTATCCAAGCTTCTGGCCCCTTTGATCTTCGACCTACTGCAGTCAATGAACTCATCATTGGAGTTCCTTGGATTGCCGACGAAGAAACCTACCCCTGCCCACAGTTGGATCGGTTGCTCGCTGCCGATGACTTGGCGCAAAACCTCTTCGACGCCTGCTTTGACATCACCGACGGACCCGATGCTCCAGATCTCGATATTATTGAGCTCGACCGAACTGTCACGTTGGTACTTACCAATGATGAAGGTGTCTCTAACAATGCCTTCCTAGAATATGCCGAGCGCGACCTTCTAGCTCCAGACGGCGTCTCTGATTCGCTCTATCGTTTTGAAGGATACAAGGTGTACCAGTTGCGCGATGCTACGGTATCGATTGCCAGCCTAGATGATCCTAGCCAGGCGCGACTTATCGCTCAGTCTGATGTTACCAACGGTGTTGGAGAACTCTTTAACTGGAGAGCTATTGAGAATCCGCTCGACCCATCTCAGCCTGTTTTTGAGCCTATACCACAAGTAGAAGACGGCAGCCTCGATGAGGGAGTAGGCGCCGTAATTCGAGTCACAACAGATCAGTTCGCATCGGGGCAAGACACCCGACTCATCAATCACAAGCCCTACTACTTTACAGTACTCGCCTACGCCTTCAACAGCTATGGAGATTTTAATCCTGTAACCGCTACCGGCCAGCCGCGACCTTACCTCGAGGGTAGAAACAATGTGCGTACGTACACAGCAGTACCCCGACCTATCGTAGATGTCGCCCTTAGCGCCGACGGAGGTGGTGCCGCCGTGCGCCGCCTTGACGGTGTGGGCAGTGGTCCCTTCTTCCTCGACCTCGCTACCGGCGAACGTGAGCGCCTGATTGAGTCTGGCGATAATATGCCTCGCTACCAGCAAGGCGAATCCCCTGTTGTTGCCCAGACTTACAATCCATTCGTAGTACAAGACGCAGTATACCGGATCGAATTCATCGACGACGACCTCGGAGACGATGAGCTGGAGTCTGACGGAACCTGGCGTATGGTTCGCGAGGATGGCACAGTCATAATAGAAGGCCAGAGTTTTGCATCGGTCAACGAGCAAATCATCGGAGAACTAGGAATCTCAGTTTCCTTAGGACAGGTCGTCGAGCCTGGCTCCCTGGATGATCAGACAGGCGGCTGCATAGGATATGAAATCACGAACCCTAACGGCGGGGTCGAATGGTTTGGCGCAGTACCCAACAAAGCAAATGTCCCGATCGTACCTGAAGCGCTCAACTTCGTGCAGACGGAGACGAGCGAGGAACAACTACCAGCAAATGCACTCAGCCTCGATGGTCGAGGTCTACTCTCGAGTTGCTTTGAAGGTGAGTGGGTACCATACATTTTGACAGCTTGGCGCAATCCGCTAGCTGAACCCATCGGCTTGATCACCCCAAGCTTCGTCAGCGCGGGTGCAGCCAACCGCAGAGGGCGGGATGTCGACGAGCTCAACAACGTCGATATCGTATTCACCAACGATAAATCGCTTTGGAGCCGTTGCGTGATTGTCGAATCGGCCAATCCACGATTCGTGAGCTCTGGTAGTGGTATTGCAGGTCTAACAACGGAAGGCGACGTAGACCAGTTTGACCTCCGTGCAGCGCCATCCGTTGGCAAGGAGGACGCCGACGGCGACGGGCTACCAGATCCTGACGGCGACGGCGAAGGCATGGGATGGTTCCCAGGCTACGCGATCGACGTCGAAACTGGTCAACGACTCAACATCTTCTTTGGTGAAAATTCAGCGATCCGGTATGACCCATCGGTAATCACCAACCCCTACAATACGCTTCTCGATGACGATGGAAACGGACCATTCCCGCTAACCGGCCGGGACATGATGTTCAACCCAACTACCAACGCCTTACAGTTCTTCCCTTCAGCAGGTAATGTTGGCCAGTACTTCTACATTCTTGGCGGCCATCACTACGTATACGTGACCCGCGAGCCTTACGATGAGTGCGAAGAAATCCGCGGCTTGCTAGCGAGAAGCCTAAGGTCTCGTACGCTCGAGGCGCTAGTGAATGTGAACTACACTTCGCTGATCCTTCCTCAAATCGAGTTAAACAGCTATGCAGAGGGACTAATTCCAGCTGAAACTGTCGTAAAACTTCGAGTTCAAAATCCTTACGATGTTGCTCAGAATTTCAACAATGGTGACAGATTTGGTGAAGCTCCAACTGGTGAGAACAGCGGGCATCCAGCCTATGAACTGGAGTTCCAAGGCGTTCAGGCCGAGGAAGTTCCTGTTTCTGAAGGAGACTCGATTCTCAGCTTCGTAAACGTTGTTCCGAATCCGTATTACGGCTACTCGGAGTACGAGATTAGTGAGTTCTCGAACTTGATCAGAATTACGAATCTGCCTCCACGAGCCGACATCACGATCTACACCCTCGACGGCAAGTTTATCCGCCAGTACAAGCGCGCCGAAGAGCTACCTGGGGTTGACATTCTTCCAGAAGATCCACGCACCAATAACCGAGCTATTGAGAGCCGTCAGATCTACCCCGATCTCGATTGGGATATGAAGAACGAAGAGGGTATTCCCGTAGCATCTGGAGTCTATCTCATCCACGTCGATGCCTTCGAGCTGGGACAGCGTACGCTCAAGGCTTTCCTTCTGCAGCGCGCCTTCGACCCATCTGGCTTATAACCGAAACCTGTTTTGCCGAAAGGCTAATCATCATAGCCTCTCGCAACCAATTACTCTCGCGCATGCGAAAACTCTACATGTCTGCTGTTTTGCTACTCCTTACTGGAGTTGCTATCGCTGGCAACCCCGATCGTCAGGGTGAAGCCGGGGCATACGAACTATTGCTTAATCCCTTCGCCCGCTCGGCTGGCCTGGGAAGCATGACTACTGCCAATGTGGCCGGTGCCGAAGCACTCCGCATCAACGTAGCTGGGCTAGGCCGCGCGAATGCCACCGAGATAACGCTGTCCAACATGCAGTACCTCGTTGGGACCGATATCAATATGAATGCATTCGGTATTGCTACGCCTATCGGCAACGGCCAAACCTTTGGGATGACGATCGCCGCGCTCAGCTTTGGCGATATCGCACAGACCACCGTCAACCAGCCTGAGGGCACCGGAAGTACGTTTATCCC
>ENA-ORXU01001265-ORXU01001265.1-marine-metagenome-genome-assembly--contig:-NODE-1265-length-21956-cov-7.141003_pt1 | contig 21956 bp, 23 predicted proteins | sample MGYA00237869_ERZ511484 | MGnify/ENA metagenome assembly ERZ511484
GCGCTTTCTAGTGCGCTTCGTGGGCCATGCTGAGGTAGACGATCGTCAGCATCATGAACACGAACGCCTGCAGCGTGATGATGAGGATGTGGAAGATCGCCCACGGTACCGACAGCATCCACTGCGCCCAGAAGGGCAGCAACGCGATCAGGATGAAGATCAGCTCGCCGGCGTACAGGTTGCCGAACAGCCGCAGGCCCAGCGAGAACGGCTTGGCGAGCAGGTTGACGAGCTCCAGGATCAGGTTGAACGGCGCCATCAGCAGCTGCACCGCCAGGTTCTTGCTGGAGAACGGCTGGAACGCCAGCTCCTTCAGGAAGCCGCTGACCCCCTTGATCTTGATGCTGTAGTAGATGATCAGCGCGAACACCGAGAGCGACAGGCCGAACGTCACGTTCACGTCGGTGGTCGGGACCACCTTCATGTACGGGGCACCGAAGAACTCGGTCGCGCGCGGAATGAAGTCGACCGGGATCAGGTCCATGAAGTTCATCAGGAAGATCCACACGAAGATCGTCAGCGCCAGCGGCGCGACGATCTCGTTCTTGCCGTGAAAGCTTTCGCGCACGTTCGAATCGACGAAATCGACCAGCACCTCGCAGAAGTTCTGCAGATGTCCCGGCACGCCGGCGGTGACGTTGTCGGCCGCCTTCTTGAACAACCAGAGGAAGAACGCGCCCAGCGCGATCGACCAGAACATCGAATCCAGGTGAATGGCCCAGAAACCCATCGCCGCCGCGTCTTCCGCGCCGTGCGCGATCGACAGGCCGTGTTCGGGATGCACGCCCAGCACCAGATTCTGCAGGTGATGGGTGATGTACTCGGCGCTGGTCGGATTCTCTTGGGCCATCTTTTCGTTGCGCGTGGGTTATTGCGTCGGGGCGCGGCGATCGGCGACGATCGGCACGACCCAGTTGACGAACTGCACCGCGATGAACGCCAGGAACACGGCGAGCGGCGCGATCGGTCGAACCTGCGAAAACACCAACGCAAACAATGCGCCGGTCAACAATGTCTTGCCCGCCAGTCCCTTGTAGAAATCGTGCACGATGGCATTCGCCGCCCTGGCCCCCGCACTGCGAAACGCCCGATAGGCGAACCAGCAGTTGGGCAACCAGCACGTCAACCCGCCGAGCAGCGCGGAATAGCCTGCGACCGGACCCGCCACCAGCAGCCCGACCAGCCCTGCGCCGACCGCCGCCAGACCCTGCCAGCGAAGCAGCAGGCGAATGACACGCAAACGCCGGTGATTCGACCTTACCGCGGGCACCTTGTCAGCCTTTTCGTAATCCTGGTCCTGAATCGGCGGATCCCGAATCGGCCGTGCCCCATCCGTCCTGATGGACACGACGCAACGAATACGCCGATGCCGACCCTCGCCAGCCGCCGGAGTATAACAGCGCGAAATCCGTGATGCTGATCAACAGCGACCGGCACCAGGTCCATGTCCATGCCGTCAGCACGGAGACGTGCGCCGGCTCACGCGAGCGCAGGCCCGCGGTGGCACGATCGGCTAGCGGATATGCCCCAGGATGCCCTCGAGTTCCTCGACCGAGGTGTAGCGGATCTCGAGCTTGCCGGCACCGCCCGGGCGGTGCTTGAACTGCACCGGCGCGCCGAGCAGCCCCGACAGCCGTTCGGCCAGCCGGTCGATGTCGGGGTCGCGAACCGCGGACGGTGCCGCATCGGGCTTGCCGTCGCGCAGCTCGCGCACCAGCTTCTCGGTGGCGCGGGTGGTCAGGCGTTGCTTGATCACCCTTGCCGCCAGCGCCGCCTGCTCCTGGCGCGGCGCACCGAGCAGCGCGCGCGCGTTGCCCATCTCGATCTCGCCCCGATCGACCATGCCCTTCACCTGATCGTCCAGCTCGAGCAGGCGCATCATGTTCGACACCGCCACGCGCGAACGCCCGACCGAATCGGCCACTTCCTGGTGGGTCAGGCCGAAGTCGTCGCACAATCGCCGGAAGGCGGCCGCCTCCTCCAGCGGGTTCAGATCCTTGCGCTGGATGTTCTCTATCAACGACACCGCGGCCACGCGCCGATCGTCCATGTCCCGCACGATGGCCGGTATCTCGTGCAGCCCGGCCAGCTGGGCGGCCCGCCAGCGACGCTCGCCGGCGATCAGCTCGTAGCCTCCGTCCCGCTCGCGCACCAGGATCGGCTGGATCAGCCCTTGCGCGCTCACGCTGTCGGCCAGCTCCTGCAGCAGCGCCTCGTCGAAGTGCCGCCGCGGCTGGTACTCGCCTCGCTGGATTCGCTCGACCCCGATCAGCTTCAGTTGATCGCCCGCCTGCGCACGCTCCTCGATAGAGGCGACGGAGGCTGCCGACAGCGCTCGGGCCGGGGATGCCTTCGCCTGCTCGACTGCGGTAGCGGTAGCGTCCGGCTCGCCCGTGGCGGGCAGGCTCGTCGCGTCGGGCCGTCCATCGATGGCGGTGGAATCGCTGCCGGGACGATCGGTCAACGCCACGTCGCTGTCTTCGGACGGACGGGGCCGGGCACGCGAAGCGCTGCCCAGCAGCGCGTTCAGGTTGCGGCCCATGACGGATTTCTTAGCCATCGACATCGATCGGCCGAGCCGACGCATCGGGGACCGGAGCCTCCGTCACGGGGAGCGTGGCGCCCGTGGCGGGCGGGCTCTCGGCACCGGAACCGCTACGCCCATGACGCCTGGCCAGCTCGCCGGCCAGCGCCAGGTAGGCCAGGGCCCCGCGCGACGCCCGATCGTATTCGACGATCGACATGCCGTGACTGGGCGCCTCGGCCAGCCGGACGTTGCGCGGGATCACCGTGGCGAACACCTGGTCCCCGAAATGCGTCTCCAGCTGGCGCGATACCTCCAGCCCCAGGTTGTTGCGCCCGTCGTACATCGTGCGCAGCAGGCCCTCCACCGCCAGCGAGGGATTGACCGACTCGCGCACGCCCTCGATCGTGTCGAGCAGTGCCGACAAGCCCTCCAGCGCGTAGTACTCGCACTGGATCGGTACCAGCACGCTGTCGGCGGCCACGAACGCGTTCAGGGTCAGGATGTTGAGCGAGGGCGGACAGTCGATCAACGCGTAGTGGTAGTCGCCCGCCACCGCCGCGATGGCGTCGGCCAGACGCTGCTCGCGCCGCTCCAGGGGCATCAGCTCGATCTCGGCGGCGGTCAGGTCGGCATTGGCCGGCACCACGTCCACGCCGCGAGCGCTGCCGGCGATGCGCACGTCGGCAATCGGGCGCTGCTCGACCAGCACCTCGAACAGCCCCTCCTGGATGTCGTACTTGTCGATGCCGCACCCCATCGTGGCATTGCCCTGGGGGTCCAGATCGACCAGCAGCACGCGCTTGCCGAGCGAGGCGAGCGCTGCGGACAGGTTGACGGCCGTCGTCGTCTTGCCGACGCCGCCCTTCTGGTTGGCGATTGCGATGGTGCGGATCATGGCGACCGAGTGTAGTCGAACGCTCGGCCGCGCAGAGCCGCGAGCGTCAGGCATCCGGATTCAGGCCTCGGCGGTGCAGATCGCGACGTGGCGCTCCTGCCGGGCGCCGATGCGCTGCAGTCGCTCCAGCCGGAACGGTGGCGGCAAGTCGGCGGGCAGGCGTTCGGCCCGCCCCAGCATGATCAGCGCCCGTCCGCCCGGCACGGTGTGCCGGGCCGCCAGGCGCAGGAACGCCTCGGGCGCGGTGAATGCCCGCGAGGTCACGATCGATGCCCGTTCCTCCACCGTCTCGATGCGCCGGGACAGTACCTGCACCCGATCCAGGCCGAGTTCCAGCACCGCCTGACGCTGAAACCGGGCCTTCTTGTCGGTTCGTTCCACCGACAGGCAGGACAACGCCGGACGAGCGATGGCCAGCGGCAGCACCGGCAGGCCGGCGCCGGAGCCGATGTCCAGCAGGTCGGGCACGCCGGGCCGGCGAGGCGCCTCGTCGATGAACGGCAGCAGGCTCAGGCTGTCGAGCACGTGGCGCTCCAGCATGGCGTGCGGATCGCGCACCGCGGTCAGGTTCCAGACACGGTTCCACCTGGCCAGCAGCTCCACGAAGGCCACCAGATGCCGGCGCACATCGGCATCGAGCGCGCACAACCGTTCATCGCCGCGAAGCAACGCATCGAGATCGTCGGAAAGGCTCACTGCACTCCCTGGCCGGCACGCACGATTCGCGACGATACCGCGGAGCGCTCCGGCCGGGGTCGGCCGGGGTCGATCGACCGAACGTGGCGATCCGGGCGGTTTACGAAACCGTGAAGCGATGCGCCGCCGCGGATCCGGATCGGTACAGTGCGCCGACATCACCTTTCCCGGACCGGCACGCCCGATGAGCGACGACACCTACACCCCGCCCGACGTCTGGCGTCCGGCAGGCGACCTGGGCGGCACCTGGGGCAGCCTCAACCGTCCGGTGGCGGGCCCCACCCACGAGAAGGAGCTGCCGCGCGGCGAGCATCCGCTGCAGCTGCACTCGATGGGCACGCCGAACGGGGTCAAGGTCACCATCATGCTGGAGGAGCTGCTCGCGCTGGGCCATGCCGGTGCCGAGTACGATGCCTGGCTGATCAGGATCGGCGAGGGCGACCAGTTCGGCGACGGCTTCGTCGGCATCAACCCGAACTCCAAGATTCCGGCGCTGCTGGACACCGGCGTGACGCCGCACCGGCGCGTGTTCGAATCCGGCTCGATCCTGCTGTACCTGGCCGAGAAGTTCGGCGCCCTGCTGCCCCAGGAGCCGACCGCACGCACCGAGGTGATGAACTGGCTGTTCTGGCAGATGGGCAGCGCCCCGTACCTGGGCGGCGGCTTCGGGCACTTCTACGCCTACGCCCCGACCAAGATCCGCTACGCCATCGACCGCTTCTCGATGGAGACCAAGCGTCAGCTGGACGTGCTGGACCGGCAACTGGCCGAGCATCGCTACATCGCAGGCGACGCCTACTCCATCGCCGACATCGCGATCTGGCCGTGGTACGGCTGGCTGGTGCTGGACCGTCTCTACGAGGCGGGCGAGTTCCTGCAGGTGGCCGACTACACCCACGTGGTGCGCTGGGCGAAGGAGCTGGACGACCGCGAGGCGGTCAAGCGCGGCGTGATGGTCAACCGCACCTTCGGCAATCCGTCCCGGCAGTTGCACGAACGCCATGACGCGGCCGACTTCGACACACGCACCCAGGACAAGCTCGAAGGGCGGGAGTGACGCTCGATGACGCTCAGGGACAGCGGGCCGCACCGAAGATCGGCGACATCATGCGATCCTGCACCAGCACCGCGCAGCCCTGCCCTTCATCGGAGGCGGTCACGGTGAAGCGCCGCGGCTCGTCGATGTCGACCTGACCGAGCGCCTCTTGGGTGAGCACGATGTGATGGTTGACCAGGGTGCGGTGGCGGTTCTCGCCGCCGGTGACCCGGGTGATCGCCCGATCCAGGTAGCGAACCAGCACGATGTCGGCCCCGCCGGCCATGTCCGCGGCCACGGTGATCACGTAGGCCCCGTCTCGACGGTCGATGCGCACATCGACCAGGGCGGCCGGCGCCTCGTCCAGGGCCATGATGATGCGCCCGGCATCCGAGCCCACCGCCGCGAATCGCCCGTTGATGATCGCCTGCGGCGTGTAGACGCCTCGGCGCCCGCGCAGGTCGGCCATGTCGTACTCGCGCTGGCGCATCGTCCAGTCGGCATCGCTGAACGGATCGATCCAGTTGCCGTCACCGCCGTGCACCAGACGGTTCCAGTAGTCGACGTGATACTCCAGCGCGACCAGATCCGGCCGCTTCTCGATCAGGCGCCCCAGCAGTTCGTCGGCCGCCGGGCACGAGGAGCATCCGTGCGAGGTGAACAGCTCGACGACGCGCAATGCGCCAAAATCGACAGCGGGATCGACAGCGGGGTCGACAGCGGGGTCGACAATGGAATCGACGGCGGGACCGGTGGCGGCAGGGCCGGCAGCAGAGGCATCCACACCGCCGTCGTCCGCCGCACGGGAAGGCGCCACGCACGCGACCACCAGCAGGACGAACAGGGCGCGCAAGCAGCCGGACATCGAAGAGTTACCAGTCATGCCCTGTCTGGCACTCGCAAGGCACATCGGTTCCCCCGGCGATGACGAATCGGTCATCTCGCGCGGTTTCGCATCCGGTCACCGACTGCGTTCAGGACGGCGACGCCGTTTCGCGTCGTACCGCCTCGACCACCCGATGGACATCTTCGGCGCGGGTCCGGTGGTTGCAGAACGCGGCGCGCAACGCCAGCTGCCCGTCCTGCCGAGTGGTCGACAGGATCGCCTCGCCGCTCAGGCGCAGCGCCGCCGCCAGTCGCCGGTGACGCCCGTCCGGATCGTCGCCGGGCTCGCTCAGCGCGAAACAGCACACGTTCAGCGCAACCGGCGTGACCAGCCTCAGCTCCGGGGCGGCCTCGACCAGCTCGGCCATCAGTCCCGCCTGCCGGCAGTTGTCGCTGATGGCGGCCCCGAGCGCCTCGATGCCGTGCCGACGCAGCGCCGTCCAGATCTTCACGGCGGCCGGGGTGCCCGCGGCCAGCGGATCATCGCCGTCGCCCTGAGCCCGGAGCGTGCTGCCATCGCGCACCAGCACCGCACCGGCGGCGTCGGCGATGTAGGGCCATCGATTGAAATCGAAGACCATCGAATCGGCCTGCTCCAGCCCGCGTGCCAGTGAGCGCCAGGGTTCCTCGGCGATGACCGCCCAGCCACCGCAGACGGCATCGACGTGAAACCACAAAGCGTGCTCCCGGGCCGCATCGGCCAGCGCGCTCAGGTCATCGAACCGACCGGTGTCCGCACTGCCGGCGATGCCGACCAGGCACAGCGGCACGTGACCGGCGGCCCGGTCTTCGCCGACCCGCTGCGCCAGCGTCTCCAGGCAGACCGATCCGGTGGCCTTGTCCAACGGCAGCTCGCGCACCGCATCGCCGCCCAGTCCGAGCAGTTCGGCGGCGCGCACGACGCCGGGGCGGATGTCGGCCGCGGCGTACAGCAGCGCCACCGGGCGCTGCCCGTCGATGCGCAGCGTCGCACCGAAGCGCTGCACCCGGGCGGCCTGCAGTGCCAGCAGGGTGGCCATCGAGGTGCCCTGGGTGATCAGGCCACCGGCGCTCTCGGGCAATCCGTGCAGGGAGGCGCACCAGTCGATGACCCGCCGTTCGATGGGCAGGCCGATGTGCTGCCCCTCGTCGCCCTCGCCGTCAGCGTTCATGGATGCGGCGATCAGCTCGCCGAGCAGCCCGTCGACCGGGCCGACGCCGTGCCTCCGCCCCAGCGAGCGGGGGTGGTGATCGCCGGGCAGGTACGGCATCACCGCCCGGGTCAGCTCCTCGCTGATCCGCTCGGGCGCCATGCCGGCGCGCGGTACCGGTTCGGGCAATCCGTGCAGGTCGCCCGGCAGCGCATCCGGCGGCGACCGCCACGCCGGCTCGCGCTCAGGTTCGCGCGACGGGTCCGATCGGTCCAGGCAGGCATCGAGCAGCGCATGGGCGGTGGTCCTGAAGGCTGCCGGGTCCTGCGGATCCAGGCGTGCGCCTTCGCGCGTCCGCTTGTCGGGCAGTTCGTCCTGCCGCCCTTCCCCGCAAGCGTCCAGGCGATTGCCGGCCGGCGCGTCGGGCTCGCTCACGCGCTTTGTCGCAGGGCGGTCTTCTTCAGGTGCACCAGCAACATCGACACCGCCGCCGGCGTGACTCCCGGAATCCGGGATGCCTGACCGACGCTTGCCGGGCGGTGTTGCGAGAACAGCTGGCTGATCTCGTTGGACAGGCCGTGCACGTCGGCATAGTCGAGCGCATCGGGCAGCGCCAGGTCCTCCTGCGCCCTGGCCCGATCGATCTCGGCCTGCTGCCGACCGAGGTAGCCTGCGTACTTGGCCCGCGTCTCCACCTGCTCGATCACGCGTGCATCCAGCTCGCCCAGCTGCGGCGCCACGATCGGCAGCAACGCCGCCAGCGATACCTCCGGCATGCGCGACAGCTCGGCCGCGTTGCGATCGCGCGACAGGACGAGCCCGGTCACTTCCTGCAACCGGGAGGCCTCGACGCTGCCCGGATGCACACGGTAGCCCGACAGCGAAACGTCCAGCGACTCGATCGCCTCGCTCTTCGTCTCGAAGGCCCAAAGGCGCGCATCGTCGACCAGCCCGAGCTTGCGCCCCGTCGGCGTCAGCCGCAGGTCGGCGTTGTCCTCGCGCAGCGTCAGCCGATACTCGGCACGGCTGGTGAACATGCGGTACGGCTCCTTGGTGCCGCGCGTGATCAGGTCATCGATCAGCACGCCGATGTAGGCCTCGTCGCGACGTGGCGTCCAGGCGCTCTCGCCGCGCGTGGCACGCGCCGCGTTCAGACCGGCGATCAGCCCCTGGGCGGCCGCCTCCTCGTACCCGGTGGTGCCGTTGATCTGCCCGGCGAAATACAGCCCCGGCACGCCACGGGTCTCCAGCGACGGACGCAGGCCGCGCGGATCGAAGAAATCGTACTCGATGGCGTAGCCCGGACGGGTGATGTGCGCGTTCTGGAACCCCTTGATCGAGCGCACGTAGGCGATCTGCACATCGAACGGCAGGCTGGTGGAGATGCCGTTCGGGTAGATCTCGTGACTGTCCAGCCCTTCGGGCTCGATGAAGATCTGGTGCGTATCCCGGTCGGCGAAGCGCACCACCTTGTCCTCGATCGAGGGGCAGTAGCGCGGGCCCACCCCTTCGATGTCGCCGGAGAACAGCGGCGAGCGGTCCAGCGCACCGCGGATCAGGTCGTGGGTGCGCGCGTTGGTGTGGGTGATGTGGCAGCTGACCTGGCGCGGATGGTCCGCCTCGCTGCCCAGGTACGAGAACACCGGGCGCGGCGTGTCCCCCGGCTGCTCTGCCAGACCGTCGAAGTCGATGCTGCGCGCGTCGATGCGCGGCGGCGTGCCGGTCTTCAGCCGCCCCACGCCCAGATCCAGCTCGCGCAACTTCAGCGACAGCGTGGTCGAGGGGCGATCCCCGGCGCGCCCGGCCGACTGCTGCGCCTGGCCGACGTGGATCTTGCCGGACAGGAAAGTGCCGGCGGTCAGCACCACGGTGGGAGCGCTGAAGGTGACGCCCAGCTCGGTCACCACGCCGCTCACCCGACCTGCGGCGTCCAGCACCAGATCGTCGACCGCCTGCTGGAACAGCTGCAGGTTCGGCTGGTTCTCCACGATGGAGCGGATGGCGACGCGGTACAGCTGACGATCGGCCTGCGCACGCGTGGCGCGCACCGCCGGGCCTTTGCTGGCGTTCAGCGTGCGCACGTGGATGGCCGCCGCATCGGCCGCCTTCGCCATCGCGCCGCCCAGCGCATCGATCTCCTTGACCAGGTGCCCCTTGCCGATGCCGCCGATCGCCGGATTGCAGCTCATCTGACCCAACGTCTCGATGTTGTGGGTCAGCAGCAGCGTGCGCGCACCGGTACGGGCCGCGGCCAGCGCGGCCTCGGTGCCGGCATGGCCGCCACCGACGACGATGGTATCGAAGCGTTCGGGGTACTGCATCACGGTCTCGGGGGGCGTCGCTCGGTCAGCCAGTATACGGGGCGCACCCGCGAGCCGATCGGCGGGCCGGATGGCGGTGCGACGGGGCGTCGCCAGGCAGGCCAACAGGCAGGCCAGCAGGCGGGCCAGCAGGCGGGCCGATGGATAGACTGTGCACTCCCTTCGACACGTCAGAGCACCCGGTCCGATGAGCGACATGACCCTGTACCACGCCGGCCCGTCCCCGTTCGCCCGCAAGGTGCGCATCGTGGCGCTGGAGACCGGCCTGATGCCGCGCATCGAGCTGGTCGAACAGCACGTGGCGCCGGGCAAGGAGAACGTCGATTACGCGCGCGACACCAACCCGCTGAAACGCGTCCCGGCGATGCGACTCGAAGACGGCAGCACGCTGCTGGACTCGGGCCTGATCTGCACCTGGCTGGACGAACAGGCCGGCGGGCAGCTGGTGCCGGCCAGCGGCGAGCCGCGCTGGCGGGTGCTGAACGCGCTGGCGGTGGCAGACGGTCTGACCGAGCTGGCGGTGGCGATGCGCTACGAGACGTTCGTCAGGCCCGAGGACAAGCGCTGGGACGCCTGGTCGGACGATCAGCGTGGCAAGATCCTCAACGCGCTGGACTGGCTGGAAGCGCACGCGGACGACGTCGCGCACGACGTGCCGGACTTGGCCGGCATCGCGATCGTGTGCGGGCTGGATTACCTGGATTTCCGGCACCCGACGATCGGCTGGCGCGAGGGGCGGGAGCGGCTGGCGGGGTTGCACGCGGCGTTTGCCGAGCGGGAGGCGTTCAAGAGCACGATGCCCGTATAGCCGGCGGTGGCTGGTGCGCGGCAGCCGGTCTGGGGTCCCTCTGATCCTGCTGACGTCTGCCTTCGAGCTGGCGGTTCATCGCCTCGCGCGGCGGCAGGTCTAGATCGACGCCCCCTCGACCAGCCTGGTCAGACCCGCCGAGGTATAGGAACGACGAGGAGCTTCTGCCCCGGACCTTGAGGCGGCGTGGTGGCGCGATTCTTCGGCACCTCGACGACCGTGACGGGCGTCGACACGCCGGCCTAGTCGAAGACGCGCGTCATGCCGACCTTGCGGCCAACCACACCGGGTGACATTGCGGGAGCCTCCAAAAAACTCGTGGCCAGACTGACGTGACCGGCCACGACACGGCGCGACCGACGGTGATCCGGCGACGACAGGTTGTACGAAAAGGTCTGCCTCGAGGCGTTTCAGGCCGGGTTGTCGTGGCGCACGATCCTGCACAAGCGCGACGCGTTTCTCGAGGCCTTCGACGACGTCGCGATCGACACGGTGGGGGGCTACGGTGCTGCCGACGTCGAGCGCCTGATGGGCGACGAGCGGATCGTGCGCAACCGTCTCGAGATCGAGGCGGCCATCCACGACGCGCAGCGCGCGCAGGCGCTGCGCGACGAGGCGGGCTCGCTCGGCGCACTCATTTTCGGCGCTACGAGCCCGACGCAGGCGAACGCCCCTATCGCGTCATGAACCCGCCGTCGACGATCGATACGGCCGCCGACGGCGCGACTTCCACCCGCTCGACCCCATCGACGCGCGCGTGCCTCGGCCCCTGCCGGAGCCACTCGCCGAGGCGCTCGAGCGCGTCGGCGTCGCCGCGCGCCAGCACGCGCACGCGCCCGTCCGGCAGGTTCTCGGCGACGCCCGCGAGCCCGAGCTCGAGCGCGCGTGCGCGCGTCGCGGCGCGGAACGAGACGCCCTGCACGCGACCGCGCACTAGCCACTCGCAAGACTCGTCATCAGGCATGCTCGGTAGTCTCGCACGGCCCGCGAGCATTGCCACGCCTGCCGAGGCGCGCAGGTCGAACCGCGCACGACAGCCGACGGACGACCCACGATGATCGATGCCGGAAGCGATTTCAACGCCCGACTGCTCACCGAGGCGGGCATCGGCCCGGGCATGCGCGTGCTCGACGTAGGCAGTGGCACGGGCGATGTGGCGCTGCGCGTCGCGCGGCTCGTCGGCGAGACCGGCAGCGTGCTCGGCATCGACATGAACAGCGATGCGGTGAGCGACGCTCGACGGCGCGCCGACGAGCAAGGCGTCGACAACGTGCGCTTCGAGGTCGTCGACGCCGCGGCGCCGGCGCCCGCGCTCGGCCCGTTCGACGCGATCACCTGCCGTCGCGTGCTGATGTACCGATCCGATCGGATCGAGATGCTGCGCGCTCTTCGACCGTTGCTGGTACCCGGCGGGCGCATCGCCGTGCAGGAGCACGACGCGAGCTTCCACGCGTCGAGCGCGCCGTTGCCGCTGCACGACCGCGTGCGCCACTGGATCTGGTCCACGGTCGAGCGGGAGGGTGCCGACATCGCCACCGGGCTCGCGCTGCACTCGGTGCTGACCCGAGCGGGCTTCCGGGTAGAGGGGGTGCGCGCAGAGGCGCTGGTGCAGACGCCGGACGCCACCCAACCGACCGCTGCCATCGTGCGCGCGATGCTGCCGCGCATCCTCGCCGCCGGAATCGCGAGCGAGACGGAGATCGACGTCGAGACGCTTCAGGAAAGACTCGACGCGGAGCGCTCGAACACCGGCGCGACCTGGGTCGGCGAAATGGTGTTCGGTGCGTGGGCGAGCGCACCCGCGACGTCGGAGAGCTGAATCGCCGAGCGCGGGGTCGCCGTTCGATGACCACCGCGTTCGACCGTTCGAGGACCGTTCATGAAAGCCGTGCTGTTCGACGTCTTCGGTAGCGCGCCGCGTCTTGCCGACGTGCCCGACCCGCCGCCCGAACCGCACGGCGTCGTCATCCGGGGATCCAGATTGCGCGACACCTCGGCCACGCTCTGTCCGCCGCGCACCAGCGCCACGACCTGGGCCTCGAACTCATCATCATACTGTCGCCGCGCACGGCGCTGGGGTTGCTTCGCTTGAGCCACCGATCACCTCTGGGAGCAGTATCGCTTCGAGGCAAGGTGTCAACATAAGCGGGGGAGAGGTCCAGGCAGCGGCTCGTTCGACGCGGTCTCCTGCCACCGCTCAGCGGCTCGAATACCCCCCGTCGATCGGCAACGACACCCCCGAGATCATCGCAGCGCCGTCGCCGAGCAGGAACACGATCGGCGCGGCGATGTCGTCCACGGTGGCCCAGCGTCCAAGCGGCATCTGCTCCAGGAACGGCGTTTCGATGTCGGGACGCCCCCAGTAGTAGGCCGACATCTCGGTCATGACCACGGTCGGGTTGACGCTGTTCACGCGTATGCCGTGCGGCCCGAGCTCCAGCGCCGAGACGCGCGTGATGTTGTCCAGCGCCGCCTTCGAGGAGCCGTAGCTGATGTGCCCGCTGAGCGCCACCAGGGAGGCCTGGCTGGAGACGTTGACGATCGCGCCGCCCTGGCCCAGCCGGATCATGCTGCGTGAGGCGTACTTGGTCACCAGCAGCGCGCCGCGCGCGTTGATCGCGATGACCTTGTCGAACACCTCGATGTCGGTCTGCATCGGCGTGGCGATCTCGCCGCCGAAGCCGCCGCAGTTGACCACGCCCCACAGGTCCAGATCCTGCAGCGCGGCGCGGACCTCGTCCTCGGAGGTCAGGTCGAAGGGAAGCGTGCGGCAGCCGGTGTCGGCGGCGAGCGCATCGAGCGCATCGGTCGAGCGCCCGCTGGCGATCACCTCGGCACCTGCGGTGATCAGGTGCCGCACGGTGGCACCACCGATACCGCCGCTTGCGCCGGTGACGAGGATCGTGCGTCCGTTCAGATCGGCCATGCGGCTCGTCGGCTCCACGGGTACGAAGGGAAAAGGGGCAGGACGGAAGAAGGGCTCAGGCGGCGTCGGCGGAGGCGGCCGAGTCGTCGTCGGCGCCCGGCAACGTCCTGGCGCTCGGGCGCAGCAGGCTCTGCCCGCTCTCGGCGTCGAACAACGACGCCTTGGCCAGATCCGCGTGCAGGTGCAGCACGTCGCCCGGCCTGGCGCCGTGGTCGGCATCCAGTCGCACGGTCAGCTCGCCGTTGCCGTGCTCGGTGATGCCGGCCTCGCCGAAGGACAGCAGCGCCATCACGTCCGGGCCGGTCGGCTCGGTGACCTCGACCGGATGGGAGAAGCTCCAGACCGGACCGGGCGGCGCCGTGGTGCCCTCGCTGAACCACTCGGGCCGCAGCCCGAGCAGCACCGAGCGCCCGTCGCGCACCTGCTCGGGCGCGACATTGGGCGGCAGCGGCGCGCGGGCGATCCGCGCAACCGTACCGGCCGGATCGGTCGGGCCATCCCGACCGAGCGCTACCTCCAGGTGCGCCTCCACCCCCTCGCCCCTGACCGTCGCAGGCAGCAGGTTCATCGGTGGCGAGCCCATGAAGGTCGCCACGAACACGTTGGCCGGTCGATCGTAGATCTGCTTCGGGGTGCCCAGCTGCTGCAGGTAGCCACCGTTCATGACCGCGATGCGGGTGGCCATCGTCATCGCCTCGATCTGGTCGTGCGTGACGTAGACGATGGTGGTGCCCAGGCGGGCGTGCAGCTTCTTGATCTCGGTGCGCATCTCCACGCGCAGCTTGGCGTCGAGATTCGACAGCGGCTCGTCGAACAGGAAGATCTTGGGATCGCGCACCAGTGCCCGGCCCATCGCCACGCGCTGGCGCTGGCCGCCGGACAGCTGCGCAGGCTTTCGATTCAGCAGCGGCTCGATCTGCAACAGCTTCGCCACCCGCTCGACCGCCTTGGCACGCTCGGCCTTCGCCACGCCGCGCATCTCCAGCCCGAACGCGATGTTCTTGGCCACCGTCATCGTCGGGTACAGCGCGTAGGACTGGAACACCATGGCGATGTCGCGATCGGCCGGGTCGAGCTTGTCCACCACCACGTCGTCGATCAGGATCGAGCCTTCGGTGACCGTCTCCAGCCCGGCGATCATGTTCAGGAGCGTCGATTTTCCGCAGCCGGACGGGCCGACCAGCACCAGGAACTCGCCATCGGCGACGTCCACGTCGATCTCGTGCAGCACGCGGGTGCGACCGTAGTCCTTTCTCGCACCGCGGATCGTCAGCCCGGCCATCGGGACACCCCTGCGTTCGTCATCATCGATGGTTCACTCACGGTTCAGCCCTTGACGGCGCCGGACATCAGCCCGCGCATGAAGTAGCGCCCCGCGACGACGTACACGAGGATGGTGGGCAGCGCGGCGATCACCGCGCCGGCCATGTCGACGTTGTACAGCTTCACCCCCGTAGAGGTGTTGACGAGATTGTTGAGCGCGACGGTGACCGGCTGGGCATCGCCGGCGGCGAACGAGACGCCGAACAGGAAGTCGTTCCACACGTTGGTGAACTGCCAGATCACCGACACGATGACGATCGGCCAGGACAGCGGCAGCAGGATGCGCACGAAGATCGCCCAGAAGCCTGCGCCGTCGATCTTGGCCGACTTCATCAGATCGTCCGGCACCGAGACGTAGAAGTTCCGGAAGAACAGCGTGGTGAACGAGATGCCGTAGACGAAGTGCACCAGCACCAGCCCCGCGTAGGAGCCGGACAGGCCGAGGAAGCCGAGCGTGCTGGCCATCGGGATCAGCACGATCTGGAACGGGATGAAGCAGCCGAACAGCAGCAGGCCGAACACGAAGTTGGCGCCCGGAAAGCGCCACTTGGTCAGCACGTAGCCGTTGAGCGCGCCGAAACCCACCGACAGCACCACCGACGGGATCACGATGATGAAGGAGTTGACGAAGTTGCCTGACAGGCCTTCGCACGAGATCGATATGCAGGCCTCGCTCCAGGCGCTGCGCCAGGCATCCAGGTTCGGTGCCTGCGGTAGCGACAGCAGCGTGCCGGTGCGGATTTCGGGCATGGATTTCAGCGACGTCATGACCATGACGACGAGCGGCATCAGGAAGAACGCCGCCAGGATCAGCAGCAGCGCGTGGATGACCCAGCGCCCGATACGATGGCTGCGCGCACGGCGGCGCACCAGCGTATCGACCGCATCGGCGTCGAGCACGCGACGCGGCACGGACTCGGGAAACGGCGCACCGGCGCTCACGATGTACTCACGACGCGCATCAGGAGGCCGGGCGCTCCGCGCGCAGCTCGGAATACAGGTAGGGCACCATGATGGCGGCCACCGCCAGCAGCATCATGACCGCACTCGCCGCCCCCAGTCCCATGTCGTTCCGGGTGAAGGTGGTGGAATACATGAAGGTCGAGGGCAGCTGGGTGGCCAGACCCGGCCCGCCCTGGGTCAGCGCCACGACCAGATCGTAGCTCTTGATCGCCAGGTGCGCCTGCACCACGAAGGCGGTCAGGAACACCGGACGCAACGCCGGGATGATCACCCGCTGATAGATGCGCCACATGGGCGCGCCGTCGATGCGCGCCGCCGAGACGACCTCCTCGTTCATGCCGCGCAGCCCGGACAGGAACATCGCCATCGAGAAGCCTGCCACCTGCCAGACGCCGGCCAGCACGATGCAGTAGATCGCCAGGTCCGGATCGGTGATCCAGCGCAGCTCGAAGGTCTCGAAGCCCCAGCTCCTGACCATCTTCTGGATGCCCAGCCCGGGGTTCAGGATCCATTGCCACACCACGCCGGTGACGATGAACGACAGTGCCAGCGGGTAGAGGTAGATGGTGCGCAGCACCCCTTCGGCGCGGATCTTCTGGTCCAGCAGGATCGCCATCGCCAGACCCAATACCGAGCTTGCCAGGATGTACAGCGAGCCGAACACCAGCATGTTGTCGACCGCGGTCTCCCAGCGCGAGTTGCCGAACAGGCGCGGGTACTGGCGAAGCCCCACCCAGTCCCAGTTCGGAAACATCTTGGCGCGCGTGAACGACACCACGATGGTGAACGCGATGAAGCCGTAGACCCCCACCGCGATGACCAGCAGCGACGGCGACAGCACCGCCAGGGGAAGGGCGCGGCGCAGCCGCGCGGAAGATCTCACGAGCCGCCCCTCCCCCTCGTCGATTGGCCGCTACCCGATCAGAACGTCGCGTCGGCGACCGACTCGGCCAGCTTCTGCACCGCCTCGTCCGAGGACATGTCGGAGTTGAAGTGCTCGGTGATCACGTCGATGTAGGCCGCCTGCACCGCTGCCGGCTGGCCGTGGCCGTGGGCCAGCGAGCCCATCAGCGTGCCGTCCGCCTCGGCCGACTTCAGGTCCGCCATCGACTTCTTGCCGCAGGCGTCGAAGTTCTCGTCCGAGACTTCGGTGTTGGCCGGGATCGAGCCCTTGGTCAGGTTGAAGGTCTCCTGGAAGGCGGGCGCGACGATGGAGCTTGCCAGCTTGTTCTGCGCCTCCTGCTTGTCCTCACCGACCTCGAACATGGCGAAGAAGTCGGTGTTGAACAGGAACGTGCCCTCAGTACCGGGTGCCATGGTGCACAGGATGTCCACGCCGGGCTCCATGTCGGCCGCCACGATCTCGCCCTTGGCCCAGTCGCCCATGATCTGCATGGCGGCCTCGCCGTTCATGACCATCGCGGTGGCCAGGTTCCAGTCGCGACCGGAGAAGTTCGGATCGACGTAGCCGCGCAACGTGCGCATGCGATCGAACACCGACTTCATCGTGTCCGAGGTCAACGCCTCTTCATCCGCCTCCAGGATGGCCTGCTTGTAGAAGTCCGCCCCGCCCACGCCGAGCACGACCGCGTCCCAGATGGTGGCGTCCTGCCAGGGCTGACCGCCGTGGGCCAGTGGCACGATGCCCTCGGCCATCAGCTTCTCGGCCGCGGCATCGAATTCCTCCCAGGTGGCCGGCGCGGCATCGAGCCCGACCTTTGCCAGCACCTCGGGGTTGGCCCAGACCCAGTGCGGGCGGTGGATGTTCACCGGCGCGGCCACCCAGGCATCACCGGACTTGGCGAATTCCTTGATGGCCGTCGGCAGCACACCCTCCCAGTCCTGCTCCTCGGCCACGGCCGAGAGATCGCCGAGACCGCCCTCCTCGGCCCACTCGCGCACGGCCATGCCGAGCATCTGCGCCGCGGCCGGTGCGTCCCCCGCCGCCACGCGCGCCTTGAGCGCGGTGCGCGCGGCGTCCCCGCCGCCGCCGGCGACGGCCATGTCCTGCCAACCCACGCCCTGGGTCTGCAGATCTTCCTGCAGGACCTTGACCGCCGCGGCCTCGCCGCCGGAAGTCCACCAGTGCAGGACCTCGACCTGCTCTTCCTGGGCGTGGGCGGCGCCGACGCTCAGCGCGGCGATGACGGTGCCGACCAGGGCGGCGGCGGCGGTGCGTGTGAAAAGATGATGCATGGGTGTGGTGATGGCTCCTTGTCTGGTGGAAACGGGTCTCGGCAAGCCGGACTCGATCGGGGTGGCAAGCTAAGCGATGAGGCGCAATCTTGTCAAAGCTGATGTGATGAATCGTCGAGGGCGGCACGCAACGGTGCGGATCCGGCATGACGTGCCGGGTCGGATCACCGCAGCCTCACCCGTGCGCCGACGCGCGACGACTCCACGATGGCCTCGATCACGCGAACGGTGTCGCGCGCCTCCTGCGCCGTCACGGGCGGCGGCGTACCGTTGCGGATCGAGGCGGCCAGCTCGGTGTAGAAGGACGGCCAGTCGCCCCGCTCGCTCGGCACCCGGCGCGTGCTCGGCGCTCCGTCGTCGTCCAGCTCGGTCAGCGTGCCGTGATGCTCGGGCGGCTCCCGCCCGTAGCGTTCGTCCCTGGGCGTGATCCCGGCGAAGCGCAACTGATCCTCCTGCGGATCCAGGTGCTTCTTGCTCCAACCGCCTCTGGTGCCCTGCACCAGGTAGCGCAGGCGGTGATCGGGAGCCGACAGCGTGGCGCCCAGCTCGATGCGCAGCTCCCCCAGGCCCATGCGGGCATGGAACGCATCGAAGATGCCGTGCTCCGGATCGCTGTCCGGACGCAGGCGCTGCAGGTCGCCGGATACCCAGTCCGGCAGCCCGAACAGGTCGAGCGCCTGATCGACCAGGTGGGCACCCAGGTCGAAATGGATGCCCACGCCCGGGCCGTGGCGCTCCTGCCAGCGATCCTTCACCACCGGCGCCCAGCGATCGAACCGTGCCTCGTAGCGGGTGATCCGACCCAGCGTATCGCCATCGATCAGTGCCTTCAACGTCAGGAAGTCCGCGTCCCGGCGGCGGTTCTGGTAACAGGCGACGGTGCACCCCGCCCGCGCCGCGGCCTCGATCACCCGGTCGGCCTCGGCCACGCTGGTGGTGAACGGCTTGTCGGACAGCACGTGGCGCCCGGCCGCCAGCGCTTCGAGCATCAACGGCGCATGCGTGGGGCTGGGGCTGGCCAGATCCACCAGCTCGACCCGCTCGTCGGCGAACAGCGCCTGCGGGGTCGGGTGCACGGTCACCTCGGGAAAGTCGGCGTGCACCCTGGCTGCATCGCTGGAGGCGACGGCCACCAGCTCGACCCCGGCCGCGGCGTACAGCGGTGCGTGGAACACGCGGCCGCCCAATCCGTACCCGACCAGCCCGATGCGAAGCGGTTCGATGTTCATTCGCCCTTCCCTGTCATGACCCCTGCCCGGAAACCGTATCAAGCGTCAGCGAAAAATAACGATGCAGATGGTGCAGGTCAATGAATACGGTACCCTCACGCTGAAATCTGTAACGATACAGACAAGCGATGACTCGTACATCGCGATGACGGAGCGATCGGTGGCAGAGGGGGAACAGCACAGGGGAGCGGGTAACGGCTTGCGGCCGACGCTGCGTACGCTGGCCGAGGCCACCGGTCTGGGCGTGACCACCGTGTCGCGCGCGTTGAAGGATGGCAGCGAGATCGCGCTCGCCACGCGCGAACGGGTCAAGCGCGCCGCCGAGCAGATCGGCTATGTGCCCGACGTCGCCGGACGACGGCTGCGCACCGGCAAGAGCGGTACCGTGGCGCTGCTGCTCAGCCCGCACCCCGAGGTCACGGGCTTCGGCCTGTCGATGATCGCGGGGCTGACGCGGGCACTGGAGGGAACCGGTCGCGAGCTGCTGGTCGTGCCCGATTTCCAGCCCGGCGACGAGCTGGCGGCGGTGCGCTCGGTGCTGGACGGGCGGCGTGCCGACGGGTTGGTGCTGTCGCGTATCCGCCCGCAGGACATCCGGGTGCGAGCGCTGCTGGAGCGCGACGTGCCGTTCGTCACCCACGGGCGAACCGAGCTTGCCACGGTGCACGCCAGCCACGATCTGGACAACGCCGAGCTGGCGCGCCTGGCGGTCGAGCGCCTGATCGCCCGTGGCCGGCGTCGATTGCTGCTCGTGCCGCCGGCACGCGGGTTCACCTACCGAGTGCACATGCAGATCGGCTTCGAGCGGGCGGTGCAGCGCGCCGGTGCCGAGATCGTGTCCCCGCCCGACCCGTCGTTCGATCTGGACCTGCCGCTCGATGAGCTGCGCGCCCATGTCGCCGCCGCCGTCGCCGCCGAGCATGCCCCCGACGGCATCGTGTGCGGCGGCGACGGGGCGACGCTGGCCACGCTGGCCGGCGTCGTCGATGCCGGCCGACGACCCGGCATCGACGTCGATGTCGTCGGCAAGCAGACCTCCCCGGCGCTCGATCACGTGATGCCGCCGATCGACACGCTGCACGAGGACCTGGAGGCGGCAGGTGTCGCTCTGGGCACGCAGCTGCTCGCCCTGCTCGACGGCGCGGCCCCCGATGGACTTTGCACGCTGGCCGCGCCGCTACCGCGCTGGCGCACCACGCTGGATCCTGTCGACGATCCCGTCACCGATACATTCCACCACCCGAGGTCCTTTCCATGAGCCAGTCCGATTCCACCCTTTCGCACATCGGTCGCTGGATCACCGCCACCAAGCGCGAACTGCGCGCCGAACACGACGTGCGCAGCGCCTACCGGGCTTCCCTGGAACGCACGCGCCGCCAGACCGATGCGGTGCGCGAGGCGCATGCGCGCGGCGAGGGCCCGGTGCCGGAGATCCGCTACGCGGACCTGGTCGCGGACCGGGTACCGAAGGACACCGTGGCCGCAGTGCGCCAGCGCGGGTGCGCGATCGTGCGCGGCACCTTCGAGCGGACCGTGGCCGAGGCCTGGAACGTGGAGCTGGGGGACTACCTCGAGGCCAACGACTACTTCGAAAAGGCGCGCGCCAAGGCAGGTCTGGACACCTACTTCGGCGATCTGGCCGATGCGCAGCCGCAGATCTTCGGCGTGTACTGGTCGCGCCCGCAGGTCATGGCACGCCAGGCGGTCGAGATGGCCACCACCAAGCGCTGGATGAACCGGTTGTGGGATACCGACGCACCGGCGGGGCCCGAGTTCGACACCGACAACGACTACATCTACGCCGACCGCACCCGCCGCCGGGCGCCCGGCGACACCACGCTCGGCCTGTCGCCGCACATGGATGCCGGCTCGTACGAGCGCTGGGTGGATCCGGCGTTCCGACGCATCTACGCACCGTTGCTGGCCGGTCGGCCCGACCAGTACGACCCGTGGCGCGGCGCCTACCGCACGCAGACGCGCGAGTACGAATCCCCGGCGGTCAGCTCGATGTTCCGCACCTTCCAGGGCTGGACGGCGCTGACCGAGCAGGGTCCGGGCGACGGTACGCTGGAGCTGGTGCCGATCAGCGATGCCATCGGCCACGTGCTGCTGCGCGCCTTGCAGGACGATGTGCCCGAGGACGAGCTGCCGCTGGCCAACCCGGGACGCGCACTGGGCGTCGATGGCCGATGGCACCCCGAACTGCTCGAAGCGCTGGTGCCGATCCAGACGGTGGAGCCCGGCGACACCGTGTGGTGGCACCCGGACGTGGTGCATGCGGTCGGCAACGAGCACCGCGGTGACGAGTACGCCAACGTGATCTACATCGCCGCCTCGCCGCGCTGCCGCAAGAACGAGACCTACGCACGCCGTCAGGCAGAGAACTTCCTGTCGGGCCGGAGCGCGCCGGATTTCGCGCCGGAGGATCACGAAGTGAACTTCGAAGGCCGTGCCACCCTTGATGATCTGACGCCGCTGGGGCGGACGCAGATGGGGTTCGGGTGATCCAGGATCGTCTCGCGCGGCGGAGCAAAGACCCTTGAGCGATGAACGCCAACGCATGATCGCCGACGAACGCTATCGTCCGGGCGATGCGGCGCTCGTCGCGGACGGGGCGAGCCGCGAGGCCGGGTACGAGTGCGGCGCACCGATCACGATCGGTCACAACGTATGGATCGGTGGCCATGCCAACGTGCTGCCCGGCGTCACGATCGGTGACGAGCCACCGTAGCGCTGATCGGTCACAAGTCATCGGCCGAGAGTGACCGGCATCGTGAAAACGAAACGCTCTTCCCTACGTGCCGACGCTCGACCTACGCCTTCAGCGTGATCAGCACCTGCCGGAAACTGTTCAGCCCGGCCTCCAGGTTCTCGATGATCTCCTCGGCCAGCTCGTCCGGCTCGGGCAGAAGGTCCAGATCGGTCAGGCTCTTGTCCTTCAACCAGAACACGTCCAGGCTGGCCTTGTCGCGCTCCAGCAACGACGCCAGCGGATAGCTGCGCCAGCGCCCGTCGGGGTGC
>ENA-ORXU01001266-ORXU01001266.1-marine-metagenome-genome-assembly--contig:-NODE-1266-length-21952-cov-3.318080_pt1 | contig 21952 bp, 24 predicted proteins | sample MGYA00237869_ERZ511484 | MGnify/ENA metagenome assembly ERZ511484
TTTCATTTTTGAAGCTTCTCAATTTGTTGGGAAAACACCCCTATGATTATGCAATCCTCTTCGTTGTGCCTCCTCGTCGGTTGCAAAAAGGGGACAATTTCAGATGTTCCCTCAGAGAAAAGTTGTAGTTCTATTTTATTCCAGTACTCCCAAAGCCACCTTCGCCTCTAGAAGTTACGGATAATTCTTCAACCTCCGCCCACTCCGCACGTTCGTGTTTCGCGATGACCAATTGGGCAATACGCTCACCGTTTTCGATGGTAAACGGTTCGTTGGACAGATTTACAAGAATTACACCAATTTCGCCTCTATAATCGGCGTCTACTGTTCCCGGCGCATTGAGCACCGTGATGCCTTTTTTAGCGGCCAAACCACTTCTTGGCCGCACTTGGGCTTCAACGCCGACCGGAAGCTCAATAAAAAGCCCTGTTTTGATGATAGCCCGTGCTAAAGGTTGTAACGTAACGGATTCAGAAATATTGGCACGAAGGTCCATTCCTGCTGAGGCTCCCGTCTCGTAATGTGGAAGGGTGTGCGACGATTTGTTAATGATTTTTATGTTCATTTTTTTGTTTGAAAGACAGAAGACAGGTGACCAAAGAAAAAAATTTCTTTGGTCACCTGTCTTCTATCAATTATTTATGTTCTTCAAAAATATCTGTCTCAGTTTGTCATTTTCCAGTTTATATAAAATGCCAAAAAATAATAAGAGTAATGGAATTCCGATATAAAGGCTGCGGTCAAAACCGTAGAACGCTATTGCAGAAAAAAGAATGGAAAGCCCCATATAGAATAAAATTTTACGGAAATTATAAGGAACAGGATATCGCGATTTTCCAAAACTATAGGATAATATCATCATTGTTCCATAGGCTAAAAGCGTTGCGATTGCAGAGGCCATATATCCAATCTTAGGTATAAGATAAAAATTTATACCAATTGTTATAATTGCCCCGATTATTGATATAAAAGCCCCATAGCGCGTTTTGTCAGTGACTTTGTACCAAACCGACAAGTTGTGATAAATTCCCAAGAAAAAACTGGCCAACAAAATTATGGGAACAACATTCATTGCTTCCCAATATTCAGGATTGGGAATAAAAATCTTTTTTAAAACATCTGAAAAAACAACTACGCCCAACATAATTACACTCCCTAAAATCACAAAATAATTGGTGATTTGAGCATACGTTTTTTGAGGGTTCTCACTATCGGAATGGCTAAAAAAGAAAGGTTCGACACCCATTCTAAAGGCTGTGGCAAAAAGATTCATGAACAAAGCCAATTTTATACAAGCCGCGTACTTACCCACTTCGCTTTTTGCGTACTTGGCGTCAAAAACATCTGTAAGTATATCTTCAAGCATAATGCGGCCAAAAACCTCATTTACCGTATAAGCAATACCCGCGACCAGAACTGGTGAAGCATACTTAAGCATGCTTTTCCATAACTCTTTTTCGAAAGTGTACGAACTTTTAGTATAGAGTGAAATCATCAACACTAGTGTCACTGCACTTGCTACGAGATTCGCTATTAAGATATACGATATCTGGAAATTCGGTAGGTACATCCATGCAAAAGCACCATCGGAACTTTCCGATGCCATTTCGGGCAAGGCCAAAAGAAAAAATATGGTGAGGCCCAGGTTTACGAGAATGTTTAAAATTTTAATAATCGAATACCGTGTGGGTTTTTCGTTTGCACGTAACCAAGCAAAAGGAATAATCACCAAGGCATCAAGCCCCAAGATAAGCAACACATAACTGATATATTTCGGGTTAATATTCAAAAGACTGGCCAGACTATTTTGAAATAGAAATCCCAATCCAATAAAAAGGAAAGTGCTGATTAGAATTGAAATCAATGAAGTTGAAACGACGGATTCCTTATTTCCGGATTTGCTGAAAAATCGGAAAAAAGCAGTTTCCATTCCGTACGCCAAAAGCACATTCAGTATTGCAATCCATGAAAATATAACAGAGAGCTCACCATAAAACTCCGGCTTCATAGCACTGGTATATACCGGCACCAAGATAACATTCAACAAACGTGGAACAACAGTTGCCAAACCATAAATGGCCGTTTGCTTAAATAGTTTTTTTAGCGGATTCAATACCTGTTCGAATTAAAGACCAAAAGTACCTATTTAACGTGAATAATGGATATGCCTATAGGATCGGATTCTTCTTTTCTCCTAGCCCAGAAGGAAGGAAAAACCTTAAAAAGATTCTAGATTCCAGAAAATTATTGCCCTTTAGAGTCAGGGCAAGCTAATTTTCGGCTTAAGAAAACCTATACATTATTCACTTTATTTACAAAGTCGAGGTATTCCGACCTGTTCTAGTAGGCTTAGCGCTGCATCTTTTCAGAAACTGTAGCATAGGTAATAGGAAGATGCTGCCGAATACCATTTATTAGATAATATTTGACCTTTTCGTTGTTCACAAAGCTAATAACCGCTTGTGTCTCAGTAAGGTCAAAAGGGAAAGGCCCCTCATCAACTTGGGTCGGCAACATACCTGCCCTATCGTTTTCTTTGGTTTCGGAACCATATTCGGCAACGGCGACATTCCCTTTTTCAGTAAGTTTTATCTCTAGGCGTGTCATTTTTCCTTTATGGTATAAATTCTTGAGAATGGCCTTTTCATTGTCCAAACTAAGTACGGGTATGACTACCTCGTATCCTGACTTTTTGGGCACTTCGGCTACTACCCATTTCTGGGCATAGGGTTCTCCCAGATCAAAGGGTGCGGTCGCTTCCAATTTTTTAACGGAGGAACAACTCCAAAAAACAAGAATAAAAACTATCAAAATACTACTCCTTCTTTTCATATCGCTTCTCACATACATTCTAGCAATACATACGTATGAAGCGAGGTAAGGGATTATATGCGATACAACTGCGATTGTTGCTAGGGGTTGAGTCAGCTTGATTCAAATCACGAATACTAGCGGATTTAGCTTTAATTGAAGGATACGAATTTCACTAATCCACACTCATTTTTAACTACTGTTAATTATCCTGCAAATTCATATTTCGCATGGCAGCTAAAGCAAAGAAAAAGGCCGTAAGTAAGAAAATGGCCGCCAGCGTATACGGTGCACCCGGAAAATAAATAGACCCTTCGGGCCGAATAAAAAAGTAGAAAACAGGAGAAAATATGAGTTGCCCCAAAATTGCAGTAACACTCACCAGACCCGTAATGGCGCCTTGAAGATTTCCTTGTTCCTTTTCAGATACCTGATTCGAAATAAGCCCTTGTACACTGGGTCCGGCAATACCGCCTAAAGCGTAAGGGATTAAAAAGGCGTACAACATCCAAGGCTCTGTAGCTACCGAAAAAAGAAACATACCTACTGTCCATAACAAGAAGCCGACAATGATAACCTTTCGTTGCCCAAATTTCTTCACCAAAACACCGACCAAAAAGCCTTGTACAATAGCTACAAGCAGCCCGACAACCATGAGGGATATTCCGATTTCCTTCGGGCTCCAGTCATAGCGTTCGATACCGTAGTACGACCAAGTCGAAGGCAAGGCCTGCCCTGCCAAATTTGCCAAGAAAAAGGCAAAAATAAGTAGCAAGACCCCTTTGTAGTTTCGAAGGCTGACCAAAGAAACCCCGGGAATCATTTTCATGGGTTGGATCGGCCTTCTGTTTTCGGGAGCCAAAGACTCCGGTACAAAAAACCATCCGAAGAGAAAATTGGCGAAAGTAAGTCCTGCAGCAATGTAAAATGGTAGACGAATATCCAACTCGCCGAAAAAGCCACCAATTCCCGGGCCAATAATAAAACCCAGTCCGAAAGCGGCACCGATCAGACCAAAGTTTTTGGCCTTATCTTCCTTGGTACTGATATCGGCAATATAGGCCGATGCTACCGTAAAACTGGCTCCGGTTATTCCCGCAAGGAACCGACCTACAAACAACCAAGTAATTGTAGGCGCCCATGCATGTATTAAGTAATCGATACTTAAACCCAATAAGGCCAACAGTAGAATAGGGCGTCTACCGTATTGATCGGAAATCTCGCCCAAAACGGGGGAGAACAAGAATTGCATGCCCGCGAAAGCAGTGGTCAGCCACATACCGTAAATAATCGCCATATGCACACCTTCCCCGGTCAACTCCATAATCAAATCCGGAATTATGGGGATAATGATTCCAATACCGATTACATCGACCAAAATGGTGATGAAAATAAAAAGTAAGGCGGTCTTATTGGATTTCATACGTGGCGCAAAAGTCGGGTAAAAATGAGATTTATCGTTTTATTTAACGAGATAAATTAATGCTGTTTTTTACAAACAAAAAAACCTCACTTCACTGTGAGGTTTTTTTGTTTGTACTTTCTGTCTCTTAGTCAATATCCGATTTTGGCACTGCTTAATTATTCAACGCCTCTGCACCCCCAACAATCTCCAAAATTTCATTCGTGATTGCTGCCTGCCTTGCTTTGTTGTAGGTCAGCTTTAACTGGTCACGTAATTCCGTAGCATTGTCAGTCGCCTTGTGCATGGCCGTCATACGTGCCCCATGTTCACTGGCGAAGGAGTCGCGGATTCCTTTGTACAATTGTGTTTTCAGAGACTTTGGAATCAATTGTTCTACAATCTCAACTTTTGAAGGTTCGAAAATGTAATCTCCGCTTAGGTTTTCTCCTCCTTCTAACGGAACTATCGGCAAAAACTGCTCGGTCATTACAATTTGAGTTGCAGCATTCTTGAACTTGTTGTAAACGATATCGATACGGTCATAATTTCCGGAAGTAAACTGTTCCATCAACTCCTCGGCGATTGCCGCGACATTATCAAAAGTCAAATCGTCATAAAGCGCACTATGGTTGGCGATTACCGTTGCCTTCTTTTTAAAAAAATCATTGGCTTTTTTACCGATGGCCATAATATCGACCTGCTTACCAACATAGGTTTCATTGGTCAAAAGCGTAATCTGTTTTAAGATATTGGAGTTAAAAGCCCCTGCAAGCCCCCTATTCGACGTAATCGCAACGATCAATACTTTTTTGACCTCTCGATTATCGGAGTACTTGCTTCCCGAATCGGCATCCAAACTGGCACTCAAGCTCTGTAAAAGTTCGGTCAGTTTATCGGCGTAAGGACGCATAGCGGTAATGGCATCCTGTGCTTTCTTCAATTTAGCAGCCGATACCATCTTCATGGCACTCGTAATCTGCATGGTCGAAGATACCGTTGTAATTCTGCTTCGTATTTCTTTTAAGTTAGCCATTCTTACAAGTTATGAGTTATGGGTGCCGAGTTATGAGTTTTTGATAATTGCCACTAAAATTCGTATCAACTCTTCACACTTATTCATCATGTCTTTTGGTACTTCTCTTCCGGTGGCTTCCAAAATTTCTAACCAATATTTGGTTTCGTCTGCCTCCTTTAGAGCAATTCCGAATTTATTCTTAAAATCCCTTGTGCTAACTCCCCTTTGTGCCTCCCTAGTATTTGCGCCAATACTTGTTCCGCTATTTAGAAGCTGGGAAGCTAGTTCGTAGTCCTTCTTTTCCTTAAGCTCATCACAGTATAGCACGATTTCACAAGCAAACTCAAAGCTTTTTTTCGTATTGGGCTTTCATTTAGTTTACTCGTAACTCTGAACTAGCTTCTATACTTCCCCGAAAGATCCTTTGCAACTGTTGTCAATGTATCGGTTACCTCATCGGTCAGTTTACCTGATTTCAAGGTATCTAGTACGCCTCTGTGCTTGGCATTCAAGAATTCCAGAAAATCTTGTTCAAATTCTTTTACCTTATCTACAGGAACGTCTCGCAAAAGGTTCTTTGACCCTGCATAGATAATCGCTACTTGGTCTTCAACTGTAAACGGATCGTTCTGGGCTTGTTTTAAAATTTCCACATTACGGCGTCCTTTCTCGATAACGTTCAAGGTCGCGGCATCCAAATCGGAACCGAATTTGGCGAAAGCTTCCAATTCACGGAACTGTGCCTGATCCAGTTTCAAGGTACCTGCTACTTTTTTCATGGACTTTATCTGCGCATTACCCCCAACACGCGATACCGAAATACCCACGTTAATCGCCGGGCGCACCCCTTGGTTAAAAAGATCTTGCTCTAAGAATATCTGACCATCGGTAATCGAAATAACGTTCGTTGGAATATATGCAGAAACGTCACCTGCCTGTGTCTCGATAATCGGCAGTGCCGTTAACGAACCACCACCTTTTACCATCGGTTTCAATACCTCGGGCAAATCGTTCATGTTCTGTGCAATCGTATCATCGTTGATTACTTTTGCCGCACGCTCCAACAATCTGGAGTGTAGGTAGAAAACGTCACCCGGATAAGCTTCACGCCCCGGTGGTCTTCTTAGAAGAAGGGATACCTCACGGTATGCTACGGCCTGTTTTGAGAGATCATCGTAAATAATCAATGCAGGTCGGCCCGTATCCCGGAAATATTCCCCGATAGATGCTCCTGCAAAGGGAGCATACACCTGCATAGGCGCCGGGTCGGAAGCGTTGGCAGCTACAATCGTTGTGTAGGCCAATGCACCCTTATCTTCCAATGTTTGTGCAATCGCGGCTACGGTAGAAGCTTTTTGACCAATTGCAACATAAATACAGTATACCGGTTCACCGGCATCGTAAAATTCTTTTTGGTTCAGGATGGTATCGATACAGACCGTAGTCTTACCGGTCTGGCGGTCACCGATAACCAACTCACGCTGGCCACGGCCCACAGGAATCATGGCATCTATCGCCTTTATACCGGATTGTAACGGTTCCGTTACAGGCTCCCGGAAAATAACGCCCGGTGCTTTACGCTCCAAGGGCATCTCATAAGTTTCGCCGGCAATAGGCCCTTTGCCATCGATAGGATTACCCAAAGTATCTACAACACGCCCAACAATGCCTTCTCCAACTTTTATAGAGGCGATTCGCTGTGTACGTTTGACGGTATCTCCTTCTTTTAACTGTCTGGACGGCCCCAAAAGTACCACCCCAACGTTATCCTCTTCCAAGTTCAAAACGATACCTTCAAGGCCTCCCTCGAAAGCAACCAATTCACCATACTGTGCGTTCGATAGACCGTAGACGCGGGCAATACCATCACCTACCTGCAGAACGGTTCCTACCTCATCTAAGGTAGCCGTGGTTTCGAATCCTGATAATTGTTTTTTTAAGATTGCCGATACTTCGGCGGCTTTTACTCCTGCCATTTTTTTTTATTTATGATATTCCCTTCGACTCCGCTCAGGGTAAATTTCAAAAATGAAATTTAATTATAGACTACTTGTGAATTCTCTTTTTAAATTGTTCAATTTGTTCGATATGCTGGCATCGTACTGCAAATCACCAACTCTTAGCACAAATCCGCCGATGATGCTTTCATCGATTTTATTTTCAATGGTCGCCGAATTGCCCGTCATTTTTGCAACCTGCTTCAATACTTTTTTTTCTAAATCGGCCGTCAAAGGCACCGCTGTAGTCACATAGGCCACACCTTCACCTTTCAAATCTTCGTTTAGGATGATATACTTCAAGGCCACTTCATTTAAAAGCGGAATTCTTTTGTTTGAAGTAAGCGTATCTATCAGGCCAATAGTTATAACATTGCTCTTCTTGAATATTGCGGATAACGCCTCCTTTTTGATTTTATCCTGTATTATCGGGCTCGCCAACATATTCCGCAATTCTTTGCTCTCGGAAATCGTAGCTACAATAGTGCGCATGTCTTTTTCGACCGCAGCCGTTGTCTTTTTTTCGACGGCAAGGTCTAGAATCGCTTTTGCATATCTTAAGGCCGCTCTAGATTCGCTCATTTTTTTAGGAGTTAGTTGTTTTTAGGAGTTAGTGATGTGAAATCCAATAACTCTTAAAACGGTTATCCTTCAATTAATTCAATTTGATGTCGCCGACCATATTCTCGACGAGTTTGAGTTGGTCTTTTTTATTGGACAACTCTTCTTTCAAGACTTTTTCTGCAATTGCTACGGATAATTCGGCCACTTGATTCTTGATATCGGCTACCGCAGCTTTCTTTTCACTTTCGATTGCAGCTTGTGCTTGTTTGAGCATTTTATCGCCTTCAACCTTCGCTTGTTCTTTAGAATCGGAAATCATTTTATTCTTGATCTCACGGGCTTCCTTTAACATGGTCTCTCTCTCTGCACGGGCCTCTTTCAATAGCTTTTCGCTATCGGCCGTAACGTTCTGCATTTCCTTTTTGGCATCTTCAGCTGCTGCCAGGGCGTTTTTGATACCTTCTTCCCGCTCGTTTACTGCATTTAAAATGGGCTTCCAGGCAAATCTGCGCAAAAGCAAAAGAAGCAAAACGAACAAAAGGGTCTGCCAAAAAAACAACCCTATTGAAAATTCATTCATTAATTTTTCCATAACCTACAATATTTGATGCATCCTTAACCTTTAAAATAGAAGCTGACCGCAACCAACCGTTACGGTCAACGTCCTTTAGATTCTGAATTATACGGCGAAAAGCGCAGCAAATCCAATCCCTTCAATAAGCGCCGCTGCAATCAACATCGCTGTTTGAATCTTACCGTAAGCTTCAGGCTGACGTGCGATAGCGTCCATTGCTGAACCACCTATCCTACCGATACCGATACCGACACCGATAACTACCAAACCTGCACCTACCATTACTGGAATTTCCATAATCTATCTAGTTTAAAAATTAATGCTTCGACTGCGCTCAGCAGCCATATTTTGGCCACAATTCGCAGCCTTTCTTTTATTTCTTATTATAGGTGTTGTAGCTCTCCCTCATGTTCTTCGACATGGTCATGGTCGTGCTCTTCAGAAGCAAAACCGAAATAAAGTGCTGAAAGCATCGTAAAAATATAGGCCTGCAATAGGGCCACCAAAACTTCAATCAGCGAAATGGCAAACGCCAAACCGAACGACAGCGGACTACCTAACCAACTTTTAAAAATGAACATCAGCCCGATCAAACTCATCAATACAATGTGCCCCGCTTGCATGTTCGCATATAAACGAATCAATAGCGAAAAAGGCTTGATAATCAAACCCAACAATTCTATAGGTACCAAAATGATGTATAAGGGTATTTTCGCATACCAAGGCATAGTGTCTCCCAAGGGGTCGAACAAATGTTTCCAATAGTCTTTTGTTCCCGTAAAATTTGTCAACAAGAAGGTCAGTAAAGCCAAGGCAACGGTCACCGCAATGTTTCCGGTTACATTTACGCCCAACGGGGTCAACCCAAAAATATTAAGGAACCATATAAAGAAGAATATGGTCAGCAAATAGGGCATATACTTCTTATATTTTTTTTCGCCGATGTTCGGTCTAGCGATATCATCCCTAATATAAAGTACAATGGGTTCAAAGAACCTACCTGCTCCTGTAGCTACCAAACCATTTTTAGCATACGATTTGGCCAAACTGGAAAACAGCCATAGCATCAATAGCCCCGTCAAAAGAATCATTATCACGCTTTTGGTAATTGAAAAATCCAAGGGTTGTTCGTTTATCGGATGGTCACCATGAGCTTCATCATAATTAATCGTACCCTGGGCATCGGTTTTATAGATTTTACTGTGATACAGCTTGTAGTGGTTGCCATCGACCTCGGCCAATGTTTCCCCATGGTGGAATTTTGAAGAGGAAAATACCTTTAGGCCATTATCCCATAAAATTACCGGCAATGGCAAGCCTACATGGTGGACTTCCCCACTGTCATCGGTATACGAATACAAATTAAAATCGTGAGAATCTTGAAGGTGGTGCTGGATGTACTCCTTGATTTCAGTCTTCTTGTCGGTAGGTTCACCTTCTTTTTCTTTCGCAGAGGCAGAAATACCTAAAAATAATGCTATGACTACAAGTAATTGTAAAAAGGAAAGTTTTCGCATATCGCTCAAAATAGTCGGTCTTTATGCCTAATCCCAAAGCGTTGGGAGGTGCTTTAAAAATCCGTGCAAATGTACGGTATTCTTTCAAAAAGAAAAAAGCAAATCGACTCTTTATTTGCGAATGTTTCAGACGACAGGCTTAATTCATTTTCAGGAGCATTTTAGCGGTGAAAACCGTTTCTACGATCAGGCAAATCGCATAGGGTACGAAAAATGCTGCAAACTCAGAAGTGGCCATCGTTCCATCAGCCTTGTAGGAAGGATAAAAAAGAATAAAAAAAACGATGAATTTTAAAAAGCTGCCGGCCATAAAAAGAAATCCGATCTGGTTCTTTATTCGATTTCTAAAACTATGTAACCCAATGTAGATGGCAGCGGCCAATACGAAATTAACACCATATGAGAGTACAATAAGATTACCGTATTTGGAAAGGCCTTTGTGCTGAAGAAAAGTAGTATGTAAAAAGAAAGAAAGCCCTAACAAAGGAATCAATATACCGAGAAAGAGAAGAACCGGATTTCTTTTGGCCATCAATGTTTAATACGTTTTAGTTGTCGCAGAACGACCCAAATAGAAATTGCCACACCGATACATGTGGCAATTGCTGTAAAAATTCGTTTTTCGGTCCGGTAATGCGCGTCCAACCAAATACCTCCTTTGGCCGCCAAAAAAATAATGGCGCCCATTTCAAAAGCGATGCCCGAAAGCACCGCTATATTTTTGAGATTATTTTTTTTCTCCTTACGAGGCTTTTGCTGTTTCATTGGCCGTTTTGGCATCGCCTAAAGAAGATTTAAAACTGCTGCTAGACGAAGACGAAGCACTTGAGCTGCTAGAGCTACTGCTACCAATCGATGAACCGCCTTTGCCCTTCATTGTACATGAAGCGTTAAACGTAGCACCGGGTTCTACCGCCAATTTGGTTACGGAAACTGTACCTTCGATTACTGCTGAAGACTTCAATGAAAGCAGATCGGAGACCAAAAGTTCGCCGTTAAAGCTACCTTCAATATCGGCATTGACACATTCCACTTTTCCGTGAATGTAACCATCCTTACCGATGACCACTTTACCTGTTGTCTTTACGTTACCGTCTAATTTTCCGTCGATTCTAAAGTCAGCTTCGGAAACGATATCACCTTTAATTTTTGTGTGCTTTGAGATTCTGTTGGGTTGTGCGCCTATTTCGTTCATAGTTCGTGGTTTTTTGTTGTCAGAAAACATTTGTTTATGGTTTTGGGGTTAACGAAGTATCGATTACTTCAAAATTTGATTTTTATATTCTTGTAGGTTTTTATGTACTTGGATTATTTTATAGTTAGCAGATAAAATTACAAAATTCTCATTATCAATCCGGTAATCCTTGTTAAATTTTATAAGCTCTGCAAAGCCCAGTGCGTAGTCTTTCGATTTAAATCCGTGAACGACTACGAACTGCTCTTCCAGGGTATAAATATCCTTTGATACAATATTTCTATACTTCAGATCTTTGATGGCCGCTTCAAGTTCGCCCATGACCCTTAGCGCAATCTCATTGTTACTTCTCCTAAACGGAAAAACTACCTTCCAATTGCCCGTACCTGACGAACCTACGTCAGTGGAGAACTCTTTGACCGCTAACTTGGGCAACTGCTCCGCAACCATCATTTCGGCCTTTTTGCCTTCGGGGTTGTTCGGGTAGGTCAACGCTACATAGTTCAACTGTTCTTCAAAAGGCTTAAAACCGTTCAACCTGCCTATGGCGTTCGCCTTTAACATCTCAAATTTCGGAACGATCGGATCCCCTGTGTATTTTTCAATATTCTCTTCTGCGCCCGTTATTGTTCTTAAGAATTCTTGCTGTTGATACAGTTTGTAAAGTGCCGAATAGCGCGCATCTGGGCTGTCGGCATCTTCATCGAGTATGGCCCTAGGGTTCAATATGATCTCTGCATAACGCGAATCTGGATGGTTCTGCAGAATGTTGTTTTTCATGGATGCCAAAAGCGGACTGTTCTCCTCCTCATAAATCTTATACAAGTTATATTTTGAAGGAAGCACCAAACGTTCTTCAGGATTGGAGGCCAACACATCTTCCAACTTTCCGGCGGCCAACAGATTTTCCTTGAATTTTTCTTTGTAGATCAATCCCAGTTGATAGTTGGCGAAATTCCGTTCTGTTTTTAGGCTATCGATAAAGGCTTCCTCCTTTGGAATACGATCCATATCGAAGGCTACCGAGAAGCGCTCTTCTTCAGAGGGTTCCCCGCTCAGGCTATCGTTTGCCGCAACAGGCTGTCCGGTGGCTTCCGATGGCAATGCTCTGTTTTTATTACTCCAGCGCCAATCGTCGGCGAGTTCACGTTTTCCCCAACGGGTCACAAAATCGTTTTTACCATACCCCAAACTGGTCAGGTTGTAGAAATAGAACTTGCCCTTGTTTTCCTTTCCCCCTTTGCTTTCGGCGAATTTGGCGAAGCCTGCGTTCAGGCGGTCTTCCTCTTTTTTGGCCGCTGCGGCCTGTTCAGCCTTAAGTTCGTCGATATAAGCTTCAAAATAGGCAATCTGATCGTCGACCGGAAGGTTATACAATGTAATCACACTATCGGCATGCTGCACGATGTCTTCATATTTGATAACGTCTTCCAAATTGTCGAGTTTCTTTTTTACTGACCTGAATTTCTTCGTATTCTCATCAAGGTTTTCCAATACACTATCATAATAGGCTCCAGCAAGCTTATATTCGTTTTCGTCAAAATTGTAAACGGCCAAATTTTCGTAATTCAAAACGTTCAGCTTGGGTTCGTTTAAGGTCGCCCTAAGTGATTTATTAAAATAGACCAAGGCGATGCTGTCGTTCTCTTGGTGTAGGTGGTACTCGGCCACCTGTCGGTAAATCTTGTCCAAAAAAGGACGGTTTTCACGATTCTCCTCGAGATCTGTCAAGTATTCGAGCATTTCAATCTCGTTCTCGGGGGTAATCTCGGTGTTTCGAATTTTCTGTATTTCGGCATTTATCATATAGACCCGTGGTGATCGCCTGTTCAGCTCAATGACCTTGTCAAAGGCATAGTTCGCACTGTCTTTATGGCCCAATTGATTGTACAACTGTCCTATAATGTAATAGTATCTACCCTTCTCCGGGTTTATCTTTGTGTAATGTGATGCAATCTTCAATTGCTGTACCGCGGTATCGAGCATGCTTTGATTGATATAGGCCTGCGCCATCATCGATCGCGCGTCGGCATACTCTTGGTCTTCGAGCTGTTCGTATTTCAAAAGGTTCTTTAAGTTCTTGATGGCCAGCTCTTCGTTTTCCAATCGGATATTGACTTTTTCGCGCCAAATACGGGCTTGGCCCAACTTATCACTATAGGCGTATTTATTGATGATATAGTTGAAGGCCTCTAAAGCGGGAATATACCTTTGATCGAAATAGCGCGCCTTGCCCAAAAGCAGAAAAGCCTCATCGGTCTGTGGATTACGCTCTACGTCTTTAATGTCCATACTGTGTTTTTGTATGGCCTTGGTCGCTTTTTCTTCGGCAATTATAAAGTTGGGATTGTTGTCTTCGGAATCGAGCTTGATTTCTTCGGTAACTTCAAGGCGTTCAATGGGGAGTACCTCCCAGTAATCGTCTTGATAGCCTTCATTCAGTTCTTCCCTACCCTGTTCGAAGGCGATATTGCCATTGTACAAAGTGTTATACTTGGTATTGAGCGCATGCCAGTTACGATTGATAAAGGCATCTTTTTTGGTGGAGCACGCGTTAAAAACGACGCCTCCCAGCACAACGGAAAGAATGTATGTATATCGAAGTCTCAAGTTCCTAAAGATACCTATGTATCCTTAACTTAAAAAGAACGGGATTATTATGTAGTTCATCGATAAAAAATTGAAAAAGAAGAGTTCTGAAAATAGAGAAAAGATTTAATACGGATAATTTTGCAATCCTGTTGTTTAAAATACATACATACCTATTTGCCAAAGGAACGCTTCAAGAAGTTCCGCATTTGAAAAGTAATTTACCAGACCTGTATACTAAAGATTGGATATTTGCCTCAAATGATTCGAGCCGACAATTACAAACCAAGTGGTCTCTAAAGCTTGCCACTCATCGATGCCATCAAGCTTTCTGTGCAGTTAGCAGCTATTTTTTTACCTAAAATCGGGGAAATTTCAAATTAAATGCACGGTTCGTATAGCAAAAACCAACTACACGGTCGGTTCTTCCTTTTAGCAAAAGAAAACGTTACCAGGCCGAGTTAGCATGTGCATCGACCAAACTTCTGTTATATTTTCCCTTATAAGCGACAGGCGATAGCCCCACATATTTTTTAAAAAGCGTACGAAAAGCCTTTTGGTCGGCATAGCCAACCTGAAACATGACCTCGCTCACATTTTGTTGGGTCGATTCAAGGCTTTTTTTAGCCGCCTCGACCTTTACGCGCTGTATATATTCCAAAGGTGTATTTTGAGTGGCCTTTTTAAAACGCCGCACAAAATTTCTTCGGCTAATGGAATATTTATCGGCCAGTTTTTCGACGGATATTTTTTCGGAAACATTGCCTTCGATAAAACTTTGTGCCGCTTTAATTTCACTGTCCTCATGGTTCTTTTGGCCTTGAAAAATGGCGAATTGGTTCTGGTCGACCCGATCTATCTCAATCTCGAACAATTTCGAAAGATAAATGGCCGTATCCCTACCACAGTACTTTTCCGCGAGGTGCAGCATCAGGTTCAAAAAGGAATAGGCCCCGCCACTGGTATAAATGCCATCTTCATCGGTCACTATTTTGTTGGAGACCAGATTGACCTGTGGGTACAATTGCCTAAAAAAATCCATACCCGCCCAGTGCGTGGTGCATTGTTTTCCGTCGACGAGACCGGTCTCGGCCAAAATGAAGGCACCCATGCACATACTGCCTACCTCTGCGTTATGACGGTTTCTTTGTTTTCTGATCCAAGGGATGGCTTTTGCATTTTCCTCGATACATTGCATCAAGGCATCGGGTCTTACTGCAGGAATCAGTATTAAATCAGTTTTCTCAATTTCATCGATGGTCGCATCGCAGTGAATACTGAAGGCGCCATCGTACAATACCATATTCTTTTTCAGACCGACCAAATGAATATCGAAAAAGTCTTCTTGCCGCTGCCCGGTTTGTATTAGAAACTGGTTGGCCGCGGAGAAAACCTTAAAAGGCCCTACTACATTACTTAAAATCGCATTATTTCTCGGCACAAGAATGCTTACATGTTTCATATCTTAAAATTTTTGATACTACTCATTATGAGTTTTTCATTTGCTATTGGCTTGTCTCTACTCAAAAATATGATTCTTTCATGGCACAATCAACCCGTTAAAGTGTCTGATTTGCCCATGTTCATCCATAGACCTGTTTTGTAGTTTTGATTTGAATCGGTCATAGGCTATGGAATTCAAGCAGTTTGAACACATACGGAACGCTTTATCTACGGCGGATAAAGATATCAAGGAAGGTTAGATGATGAGTTCTACGGCCATTCATTATAAGAACAAGGTTTTTGCCTTCTTTTCCCAGAAAAAGAAAATGGTATTTAGGTTGGGGAAAGGTTTTCCTGTGGATACGCTGGATTTTGAAATCAACGAATTCAGACCCTTTAAGAATAAAAAACCATTGAGCGGATGGTACGAGATGGATTGTACACTGCATGCCGAATGGGAAGCACTTGCCCTTAAAGCATTGAACCTTATGCGATTGGAACAGCAGCATACCAAGCCGGGATTAAAATAAACCCTTGAAACCGAAAAATTGTATTATGAACACCAACCCGGAAGTAGATCAGTTTTTAAAGGATAAAAATCACCCGATGATGGATGAAATCCAAAGCGTTCGGAAAATCATTCTTGAGGCCGACCCTAATATTAAGGAAGCCATCAAGTGGAAAAGCCCGACTTTTATCTACAAAGGAAACATTGCTTCCTTTTTCATGAACGCAAAGAAGTTTGTGAGCTTGATGTTCCACAAAGGGGCATTAATTCAGAATACCCATGGTCTTTTGGATGGTGACGGTAAAGAGGCCCGTGTCGCCCGTTTTACGGATATGGATGATATCACAGAAAAAAAAGAGGCATTAGTGTCCATAATCAAAGATTGGATTCGTCTTATGGATAGTAAAACATAAAAAGTAATCCATATGATCACTAAAAACTATACCGCATTCTTTAGGGAGCTTCAAAAAAATAACCAAACAACATGGTTTCATGCCAACAAGAAACGCTATGAACGAGATGTAAAAGAACCTTTTATTGGCATATTGGAAGTCCTCATTTCAGAATTGCGAAAATGGGACGATAGAATTCTTCCAGACCCCAAAAAAGCCCTTTTCCGCATCAATAGGGATATTCGGTTCTCAAAGGACAAATCACCTTACCATACGATAATGAAAGCGGGTTTTTCACCGAACGGGAAAAAATCGATCTTTCCCGGATATTATTTGGGTATCGATGCGGAAAGTATACATGTTGGGGGAGGCTTGTTTATGCTACGCACTCCCGAGCTTAAAAAGATTCGGGAGCATATCGCGGATAGCCCGAATGTATTGACCGATATTGTGACCGCATCCGATTTTACTGCCAACTTTGGAAAGCTCAAAGGGGAGAAAGCAAAACGTTTGGACAAAACACTGTTGGAAGCGGCGAAACAGACCGATTTGATCTACAACAAACAGTTCTATACCATGGCAGAATTTCCCCTGGAACCTTTTTACGGTTCAAAAAAACTAATAAACGAGGTTTTAGAACACTTTAGGGCCATACGCCCCTTGAACGAATACCTTAACTCGGTATTCGAAGCAAATGCGCAACCACAAGTATTATAATCTCAATTATATTAATCATTCAAAAAACGAACAGTTATGACAACACAAGAAGTCGCCGACAAATTGGTCGGCTATTGCAGACAAGGACAATTTGATAAAGCCATGCAAGAACTATATGGAAAAAGAATCGTAAGTATTGAGCCCAAAGGTGCCCCAATGGAAAACGTGGAGGGTTATGAGGCCGTAATGCAAAAGGCGGAATATTTCAATAACATGGTCGCTGAATTTCATGGCAACGAGGTCTCCGACCCCTTGGTCGCCGACAATTTCTTTTCGTGCCGTATGAAAATGGACGCTACTTTTAAAGAGGGAGGTCGACAGGCCATGGAAGAAATATGCCTATATCAAGTAGAAAACGGTAAAATCGTAAAAGAGGAGTTTTTCTATACGCCGGCACCGCAGGGATAATGACCTCAAGCCAAACTGAGCCTTTAGACCTGTCAGGTTTTGAAAACCTTACAGGTCTATCATTTGACTAGCCAGCAAAGAACGTCTCCAACTCCGTTAATGTTTCGGTCGAGGTCTCAATATCTTTTACGACCTCCCCCTTATTTAGCACTACGATACGTTCACAAACCTCGGTGACATGGATCAAGTCGTGGCTGCTGATGAGTGCCGTAACTTCATTGTTCGCGGTCAATTCTTTGATAATCGATTTTAGCCGTATTTGAGTAGTAGGGTCCAAATTTGCAAAAGGTTCATCAAGAATTACTACTTCGGGATTGCCTATAAAAGAGGCAACGATACCTGCCTTTTTTTGATTACCCTTGGAAAGGTCTCGCAGATACTTTTTCTGGCCCAGGATCTCCCCGTGAAAAAAATCCTCAAAATTGGAAAGTAATGCATCTACATCGGCTTTGTTTTGGTTGCGCAGTTCTCCGATAAAATAGAAATATTCTTCAGGAGTCAGATAGCCTATCAAAAATGATTCATCGATAAAAGATGAGGTAAAGGGTTTCCAGGCCTCGCTTTGGTCGACACGCACCTCGTTATTCACAATGTGGCCGCTAGTGGGTTGAATCAGATCGAGCAATAGGCTGAAAAAAGTAGTCTTTCCCGCGCCGTTATTGCCTACTAGACCAAAACTTTCGCCTTTTGGTATTTCAAGATGCTCCAAATTCAGAACGATTTGGTTACCGTACTTTTTTGTCAAATTACTTACTGCTATCATTGAATGTTTCTTTTTTAGTCATTGAACTCTTTTAGACCATTTGGCCAGAACCCTCTTTTGAATTTTTTTGTTAAGTCAACTCCGTCACCTTGGGCCCTTCGACTGCGCTCAGGATGACATATTAATCAACTCCCCTTCTCCTTAAAGCCCGCAACCATACCGTATTTCTTTTTTCGGTACTGTTCAGTAATGAGGTTCAAAAGATAATTCTTCATGGCAAAACCGATGATGCCCAACACGGATAATAAAATGATGGCCACCTCGAAGGATACGAGATAATAAACAATCGCAAATAGCACTATAGGCGCTACGAGAACGGGCAGCATAATTAGAAATTGAGTAGCACTGGTACCCTGCATATTACCAAACGGACTCTTATCCAATTCTATCCGCTTTTTATTGAAGGAGCCAAAAAATAAAATGACCGGTATATTTACTCCTAAGTTGTACAGGGCGCATGCGAAGTTGATGGCCAAAGCCTGCCAACCGAAATAAACGTAGGGTATCGTCAATAGGAACATCACCACCACACTGACCGAGATCAGGGTCGCTTTCGATTCCAAATATTTGCGCAGGGGTATGTTCTGCGACATCATCATACTGTAATAACTGCTGTCCCAGGCCGGGATAAATTGCCCGAAATTGGTCAGGAAAATACCTGTCATGAAGATGCCGAGAAAGACCATCATGGGTATCATATCCTTATACATATCCTGCATGTAGAAAATCAGTCCGTAAAAAACGAACAATAAAGAAATGAATACCTGAGATTTCGTACGTTTATTTCTCCAAATCAGCTTCAGGTCCAACTGCAAAAAAGGGCCCATATCGCCAAACCTTTTGGTCCACGCCAAATCGGAGGTGTTTGCCTGCTTTGTTTTTGCCTTTAAACCGGCATCCAAATAAATCTTATCCCGTAAAAAACGGAAATTCAAAAAATAGACAAGAACGGCCAGTGCAATGGGAACCAAAACGGTAATCGGGTAGGCATAGAGCGCATGGAATATCGGTGCAAAAAATTCCTTGACATCGAATACCTGAAAATAATCCAATCCATAACAAGCCACTACCAAGGTTGCGATTGCAATCAAAGCCTTATCGCTCTTATTAATCAAGAGGTTGACATAATTGAGGCATAAGGTTATGGCGAAAACAGCAATGACCCATAGTAGTACATTCACCAAAGGATAACCATGAAACAATAGCACGATGGCGAACGGAACGAAAAAGAAAAGCGATAGCAAATTATAAATCGATGCCCCTGAACGGCCTAGAATGTAATGCGCTATGGCACTCTTTTTAATCGGTGTGGTGAGAAAGGGCTTAACATCCATCACGGGCAACTTCTGCATGAAATAGCGTAGCAAAAGCTCTATACATATCCAGTAAATGACGTATTGGCTAACAATCCACATTGGGTTCTCGTTGGGAAAAACTTTCCGGAGGATAAAATACAACCCAGATCCGGCCCCGGCCAAATACAGCAGCATCATGATACCGAAAAAGCCCATCATTATTTTTATGGCAAGGCTCTTACCAAGGTTCGAAGACCTAAAAAACGATTTCCATTGAAGTTTGGTAAATTTTTTGAACATATAGAGAAGCGGTATTTCCTTGAATCGTAAGTGTCAGAAATATACGTTTTGTTACAGTCACAGTGTATTTTTTCCATAATCCGTTTCGAATCGGCCTTCCAATGCTTAATTTTGCGCCTTTCAATTAAAATGCAGTTGTCATACGGGCAAAAGAAAATAAAGATCCCGAAACGACAGAAACCTGAAACTACAATTCATGGCCAATTTTTACTCCCTTACCGTCAAACATATAAAACCGCTCACGCCCAGTTCGGTAGCGATTACCTTTAGCATTCCCAAAGATTTGATTCAAACTTTTGATTTTATACCGGGACAATATATCACGATAAAAAAGGAAATAAAGGGCAAGGAATTACGTAGGGCCTACTCCATCTGTTCTTCCCCAAAAAGCGATTCTTTTACGATTGGTGTAAAAAAGGTAGACAAGGGCGGGTTTTCCGATTATGCCAATACCAAACTGGCGGCAGGTGATGTGCTAGAAGTTATGCCCCCTGAAGGTCGGTTCACGTTCGGTTCAAAGGGCAGTCCGAAGAATATTGCGGCTTTTGCTGCCGGTAGCGGTATTACGCCTATTATGAGCATTGCCAAGGCGGTCTTGGAAAGTGATCCCAAAAGCCGGTTCGTTCTAGTTTATGGTAATAAATCGTACAAAGAAACCATGTTCTATACGGATCTAGTAAAAATGGAACTCGATCATTCGAATCGATTTTTTGTGTATTTCGTTACTAGTCAGACCCAAGAAGACGATTCCCTTTTCGGGCGTATCGATACCTCAACGGTGAACTATGCCCTGAAAAACAAGCATAAGAATATCGATTTTGATGGATATTACCTCTGTGGCCCTGAGAAGATGATTGATTTGGTATCCGACACCCTACAGGAAAACGATATCTCAAAGGAAAAAATACATTTTGAGCTTTTTACCTCCACGGAAATTCTCGACGAGTTGCCCAAAAAACCGGAAGGACAGACCGAACTGACCGTTACCGTTGACGATGAGGAATTCAGTTTGACCATGAACAAGAAAGAACGGGTCTTGGACGCTGTACTAAAAGAACAGATCGACGCCCCCTATTCCTGTCAAGGCGGTGTCTGCAGTAGCTGTATAGCCCGTGTAACCGAGGGCAAGGCCGAAATGGCACAAAATCAAATTTTGACCGATGGTGAAATCGAAGAGGGATTTATCTTGACTTGTCAGGCGCACCCGCTGACACCTGTTCTAAAGGTGGATTATGATGATGTGTAATCAATCAAGTCATTGAAGTATAGTTTCCTCAACACGCATTGCTTTATTTTTACACAATTTGAATATCGCTACAGAACATATGTTTTTGCTTTTCGAATTGTAAAATTGCCATTTAGAGAATCGAAACTACCTCTCGCCAAAAATTGAAAACAGGTCTAATTTTGAAATTACTACATAGTCATAAGTTCACTCTCTTCTTCAGCTCCCTGGTTTTTATTTTGCTGAATGCTTGTACTTCCACCAAAATTATCGAGCAAAGCACAAAGCTATACTCTCGAGCTGCTATTGCCAAACCCATTGGCATAGCCGATTTAAAGGGGAAAAAAGTGAATGTAACTCTCGTAGAAGCTACTATAAAAGAACTTTCCGTTAACAGTTTAGACTTTGTTTTTCCGCGCAGACCGTTAGTTCTAAAACCCGAATATCCCGTTGCGCGTCAACTTGTGGAAAACTACAATAACAGTATCAACAAAACTCCTGGTGGTCATTGCCTAGCGGTCAGTAAAAGTCGTTTCGAAAAGGCCTTTGAAGATGTTTATGGATATTCCTTTTACGATGATTTATCAGAGCATATCGCTACGGACGAACTTACCCCCAATCTTGTTTTCGATTACCTATACAACTCGGCGACGAGTCGCGGCCCGAAGTGGCGTACCCTCCCCCGAAAATACCGCGGCAAGGGTAATGCCGGGGCCCTTACTATGGCTAATTTCGGGGAACTGGTAGATAAAAAGGGTATTTGGAGGGGTAAACTTCGCCCTGGGGCTCTTGTTCAGGTATGGAGATTGGCAGAAGATTTTAAAAAAGTACGTCGCGGGGCCAAAGTATCCAATTTCGACCCTTACGGCCATTCTTTTGTCTTTTTAAACTATGAAATAAACGAGAAGGGCGAGATTGAAGGTATAAAAATCGCCGATCAGGGCTATCAAAGTTACAGAAGCTTGGTTCCCAGAGATTATGAGGTTTGGTGGGGCGTTAATCTAAAAATCTAATATAATCGGGTAGACCGAAAGTGAATTACCCAAAAGGCAAGCTCTGAAGCGTAAGGACACATTGTTAAATCTCGATTATCGAGTGAACAATGAAAAAGATTTAGGGGTTACTATTCAATGAATTTCCTGATTTTACGTTATCTTGAATAGCTTGGCTTCTCATCCAAGCTAATAATTCATTGAATGATGTTGTTTCTGAACCTTTTGTTTCTATTCGTCTG
>ENA-ORXU01001267-ORXU01001267.1-marine-metagenome-genome-assembly--contig:-NODE-1267-length-21950-cov-10.876514_pt1 | contig 21950 bp, 20 predicted proteins | sample MGYA00237869_ERZ511484 | MGnify/ENA metagenome assembly ERZ511484
ATCACTTGTGGAGGATCAAAGTTGAAGTCAAGACCATTTTGATTAGGCATGATCCATACGTTGTTTTCTCCTTGGCCTTTTACATGAGAAAGAAATAATAGAATGGCTAAAGTGGTATAATATATATATTTTATTGCTGGCAATTTAGAACGTAGTAACTTACTATATCCATATCTATTGTATCAACAGTAGTTTCATGAACATTGGATTCAAAAAATGAAATTGTTCCAAAATTGTCAGAGGCACAAGCAGGGTAGTTATTGAAAGGCTCTCCAATTGTAGCAAAGCCTGGTTGTGAAGGGCTTTGAAACTCTTGGATATAATTATTAGCCAATACTAAGTCTGCTCCAGTTACATTGGTTTGAACATAGTTACAATTTGTCTTATTTAATTGGCGGCTCCAATCACCAACATTTGCATGGCTGCAACTGTAATTTGTTTTATATGGCTTTGAACTATTTGACTCTTCAATTAATTTTTCAATCTCATCCATTCTTGATTGAGTTCTTGGTGAGATGTTATGTTTATCAAGATATTTATTTAGCTGATCTAATGTCACTGGCTCGCCTGGTGCATATGGCCAATCAAGCTCTACATCACTTTGAATAGTATAAGCTTCATTAGATAATTCTTCTTTTTGGCATGCTATGAATAATAAGGTTATGGGTATAATGAGGTATAATATTTTCTTCATCGATAATTTTTTATGGTTATTAAATAGAGTCTACATTTTCTTCATATGTGCAGTATTGTATAGATAGTAGACTATTGGGCACTTGTATTACAACAAGCAAACTTAAAATGGTGGTCTACGCTTAGAATTTATGTTGTCGAATCAATAAAAATCTAACGCAATCGCAGAACTAATTAACTGATGAATTTTAGAGTGGGTAATATCTCTTTTCAATTTTCATAACATAAATTATACTATCAAAACTATGCATTGTTCGAAATCATTCTGAGTTATCTTGGCAACTTAGTTAGTAAACCAAAACGACCGTTTTTCTTTACGCTATTCAGCTTCGATAGATCATAATCTTCAAAAAGAGACAATACGGTCCAAATGACAAGGCCGCCCATCCTTGGCTGATGCCAAGGTTATTGACTTTGAAAGCACATTTAGTGCTTTCAGCCGCTTGATAGCGGCAGCAGTCAATAATGTTAAAGTTTAAAAATTTTTGGTTAAATAAACTCGTTAAACTAATCAAAACTAAAATTTGATATTCTTAACGACTTTCGCTTACTTCGCCTTAACGTCCAATCTGAGATATTCTTAAAATCAAAAATCTCTTAAAATGAAAATCGGATATCAGAATGAGTGGTACTCAGCGAAAGCTGAGCATACAAGCAAGTAAACCTTGCTTGTAAATGAATGAACTGATTCATCAGAATCAGCTTGTAAAAGTAGTCATTAGTCCATCCCATCCTTGACACGCAGGTCAAGGTTTCTTCCTTATAAAGATGCATTTAGCATTTTTTTCATTTTCGATAAGTCGAAATCAATCAGTCCTCTCAGGAGCTAAAAAGTAACGTCCAGAGCTGAATATGCTCTTATCGCAGATCCGAGACGGTGATCAGCTTGTCATAGACAAGCTCAGCCGACTTGGAAGATCTCTGAAGGATCTGATACAGATCGTTTCTGATCTGGAAGATCGAGGCGTGACCTTCATCTCATTAAAAGATGCAATTGATACTTCTTCTGCTTCTGGGCGGGTGCGGCCCACTCTTGACGCGGAAGTCAAGATTCCTTCATTGAATGTACATTTGGTACATTCACTACGGTCTAGTTCATTCAGTCTTACATTCTTGCATCGCTGGCAGAGTTTGAGCGAGACTTGATCTCGGAGCGGACAAAGGCTGAATTGGCTTCTGCTAAAGCTAGGGGCCGAATGGGTGGAAGACCTAAAGGGCTGTCACTGGGAGCACATAAGACAGCCATGGCCGCCGAGACACTTTATAATGATGGTAATCATTCTGTCAAAGCGATTTGTGATCAGCTTAGTATTAGTAAGCCTACGCGATATAATTATTTGAGATGGCGGGAGGTGAAGTGATTGTATGACATTCATCACATATCTACATAAGGGCAAATGGATTATCAGGGTCTCTGGCCATAATGGAAAGTATCTACTGGAATATTCAGAAGATCAATTCAATAGCAAGACGACCAAGTCATATGAGTCTAAGGAAGAACTACTTCAAGCATTGGATTCACGATTCAGCGGAGAAGAGTTGAAAGTGATTAGGAAGTTTGAAAGTGATCCTGGATGAAGCTGAACGAATCACTGTTGAAATCTGGTGATGGTGTCCTTGATAATTCTGTCTTGGCCGCAGCCTCATAGAGAAGTGGCTGCACTTCTAAAAGTTCATTGTTCATGGTGTCTTATTCTGAGACCTTCTTGCGCAGGGGGGGTGTGAGAATGGAGATGGAAGGTATTGGAGAACTATTGCTCTTATCATATTTTGCGGATTGAACCGCTTGAATTTTGGTCGATGTGATTTAGCCAGATTGCTTCCCATTAATATCTAACATCAATGTAAGTGAAGCTAAATTCTAAAGTGGCAAATTTAAGCTACTGAAAATATAAGTGGTTTAAAATGACCCCCTGTAGTCAAATTAATTAATCATGAGTTGTGGTCTGACCGCTTTCAAATCAGCAGAGGCATAGCTCTTAGTGATAAAGATCGGTACGCGTATGGACTTAGATAGTTGAAAAGCTGTGGAAGGACTGACCATAGATCCGAATAGAGATCTTCTATCACTGAGCATACATACCATATCAGTCTGACTCTGATTGATATAATTTTGGATGCCTTCTGCTGTCTTCCCCGCGCTTGTGCTGAATGATAATAATTCTTGCTTTACTTCTTGTTGGAATAATTTTCTCAAGGTCTCCATATTAGCCTCTATCATGTGCATATCTTCGTCATCATTGATGATGTGCAGGCAAGTCACGTGTGATTCAAATAGCTCTGCCATGACTAAGACATCCATCAGAAAGTCCAATTCCTGAAATCTGAAGTCAATGGTAAAAAGTATGTCATTAAAAGACTGAAAGCGAAACGTATTAGGTACTAATAGCACTTTGCCCTGCCAATGATTCAGAATAGAGCGAGCGATACTGGCAAAATAGGCTGCCAACTGACTCTCAGAAGGAACAGTCCCCAGCATCAATATATCGGGCTTCAGCTCCTCTGATATACTTAGAAGCTTTTCCATGGCAAAACCAGTCTCCACTAAAAACTCTGCGGGATGTGGAAGATCTTGGTACTTGGTCGAGTCATTGACTAATTTTTTCAAGTGATTGAAGTGCGCGGACAATACTTTATTATTGACTTCTTCCTGAGTCTTCGCGTCAGGCCTAAATACATGAAGGTAGGTGATCTTGGATTTAGTTAATATAGCCAATTCTAAGCTAAAATCAATAATATTAGTTACGTCATGGTCAATATCTAATCCGACTAATATGGTTTCAACCTTCATAAACATTTTTTTTAAATTAATGCCCAATTACAATTTACTCAAATATAATAAGCTGCGATCCAAATGACGCACGAACTTTAATAAGCTGATGTAAAATATGTGTGAGAAGGTACACGGCCATAGTGCTAAATACTTATTCTCAATAAGTGAATTACCTATCATAATGCCTCGCATGTTTCTCTAGGCCTTCCTATTTTAATGCCCTCTTTAGCTATAAGTTGACACGTATCGACTTCTGAGGTCACCAACTTATTTCCTGATTAGGCTGATATTTATTTGACTATGCCTAAATGCAATATCCTGCCCCCCGATTGATTTACTGGGCTGACGCTTTTACCGATGACGATGCCAGCTTCAGGAGCTGTATAGTCGGTAAGCTTCTCGCCAAATATATTCCTGATCGTCCCGATGTGTGACCCCTGCTTAAGTTGGTCTAATAGATTTACTGATAAGTTCATCAGGCCTCCGCGGTCAGTGTAGATCCAGTATGAATGCTTACAGATGACGGTGTCTTTCTCAGGTGCTATAATGTCGTCCTCTATCATGTTCAAGTAGCAGAGCACATTATGGATACCTTCGATACCACTTCGGATTAGCTTTTTCTGAAAGGTATTGGGATTACCTACCTCCAGAGTGATAGCAGGTATATTGACGGCACCCGCCGCACCACGAAGTGTCCCGTCCGAGGGAGGATTATTGACAATAATATCTGCGTTCTGGAGGAGGGCCAACTTTTTGGTCGCTTCATTATCCATATCTGCTCTCACATAGTATGAATTAATCCTGCCCGTAGAAGCCGTATGCAGATCAAGAAGAAAATCAAAGTGTTTTACTAATCGCTGAAAGAAGCGGTACGCATAAATTTGACTGATGTTACCATGCTCCGTCCCTGGCATGATGTGATTGATATCTACTCCATCGTTGAATCGGCGCATCTTACGAATGTAGGCGGGCACATTGACGACGGGTACACCGATGATGGTTCCAGATAATTCTTCAATATCGATCTCTTGAAATAGGCGCTGGATGACGGGGATACCATTTAGCTCATTGCCATGTACTGCGGCAGTGAGTCCTAATACTGGGCCATCCTTAAGTCCTCTAGCTACGATGAGGGGTATACTGACTGGGCTACCGAAGCCGTCGGAGATTATCTCCAGCCAGTGGTACTTTATAGAACCTTTAGGTGTGTCTTCAATATTAAATTCTTGTACTATTTTTACGTTATTGATCATGGTGGTTTTTAGTATATTCAAAAATTCTATCGATGGTCATGTCTATAATCGGCCTGCCTGTCTGACGCTCTGCATGAGGAAATCCTCCGATGCTCAGTGTATTAATCTCAGAAAGAACCCGCATGCCATCATCATCTTCTAAGGTGTCAACACCGTAGATTAAAATACCATTTTTGCGCAGTAGCGGGTCGATTTGTTGTACAATGTGAATTTCTTCAGGTGTAGGTTCTGAGCGCACAGTGGAGCCTCCCTTAGCGACATTGCACAGCCATGACCCAGCAGGTGGTAGCCTGTTAGATGCGGCGAGAATATCACCATTGACCACAATAATTCTTTTATCGCCATTGACTACATTTTTTAAAAACTTCATGGCCAAATATCCTGATGTCTTCAGCTCTTCCTCTATCCGAGGAAGGTAACTCGCTAAGTCCCATTCGCTCTCATCGTCACTGATCAGTTGGCCTGATATTTTCAGTAATCCTTTGCCGCCATATTCTCGCAGAGGCTTCAGTACGACGTCACGATTTTTTGCGAATTCTTTCACCTCATCTATATTCCTGCACAGCTTCATGGGAGGGCATAGATCCGGATAGTGTAGCAGAAATGCCTTATTACTAGTTTGTAGAATACCAAGTGGATGATTGATGACGATCTGCTCTTTCGTTAGATTATTCAGCTGAATCAAGAATGCGTCACTTACTGGTCGCGGTAGCCGTAGTAATATGATGTCGTAGTCTTGCATCCGCACCATCAGTTTATTCTCTGAAAACTGCTTGCCAGTCGCATCATACTGGAAGTTTTCATCCACTGCAATCACCTCAAGATCATCCTGATGAGGATGTGAGAAAAAAGCTGCATTACGTTCTGACCCTCTGGAAGCCACGTGCAGACATGCACACGCCGAATGGTGAGACATGTGACTCAGCAGCGCATAAAGAGAATTCTCTTTGCTGTGAGCTCTGTGATCAGTGAATACTAATATTTTGTATGTTCTCATAATGGCATGCCGAGTCTGCTCATCTTAATCATCGTCCTCTTCCGTGGATGGGTCCACCATCTCTTCTAAATTGTCTTTAGCCTCTTCTGTCAGATTACCATCATCATCGTAGTCATCATCTTCATCTACGATTTGCAGAGCTTCAACTCTAGTCATTCTGACAAGATAATAGTGATCATCTGTCTCATAAGGTAAAGCGGAAACGAACTTCCCTTCTTTATTTTTAAATTGGATGAGCTTCTTATCAAAGCCGTAGGGGTACTCCAACTTAATCAGTGCAATAAGCTCCTCACTGAGCTTTTCAAAATCTTTGACAATTCTTGGTTTCATAGTTTTTCTACTTTATATCGTGATGCTTTCATTAAAATAGATGCGTTTATAATTTTGCATTAATCCTATCACTATTGAGATCATGAAATTATAAATAAGGAATCTATAAATGATATTGGTGATTAATCCACAAGGATTTCATCGAGTAGGCTTAAATCATTGTTGAGACTCTTAAACAATTTCATTCTAAATTTCCCTTTTTTGTTGACCAGCGTTTGTGCCATTTTATCGATGGCCACCATAGACAGAACTGTTTGGATAAAAGCCTCGATTAAGTCATCCAGACCGACTCCAAGCTTATTAAAGTCTCGACGGTCAGTCAGGATCAGCCGGTTCGTATCACTGCTCCAAGAGCCATCTTGATTTTTGACAGATAGGTTAGTTCCAAGCATGGCCCAGCTGTCTTTCCCTGTAGGCACCTCGTCTACCAGTGGCCTTTCTGCTCTTCGCGCATAGGTGCATAGCGGCTTAATACCTTCCGCTGTGGTGCTCACCATCATACGGATATCAGCGACAAATGTCTGGTTTTTATGGTCCGGTATCATACCTACGTGATAGAGTTTACCCGCGGATGTGGTGCTGCTCCAATTAAAATTTCCGATCAGGCTCTGGACGATAAATAGATCATAGTCAAACTCCAAATTCATAAATGCCTCTAACTCTTCCTCCGTGACTATAGTGTAGACTCCCTGACCAGCATTACTATAGGGAACCTTAATGACCGCATGGCCACCTAATTTTTTCACCCAGATAGGTATTTCATTCTTGCTCACATCCCAGATCGTTTCTGGCGTATTAATTTTAAGTCCGTGCTCTCTCAGCTCAGCATTGAATATATCGTAAGCCTTAGCGGCGACCATTTTATTACGTCCTCCCGCTAGGCAAGCGATTGTAGGATTTATGATTTTTGTCTTACTGTTCAGAGGGATTCTGTTCCATGGTTTCTGCGTGACGTATCTGAATGCGGCTCTTATAGGCTTCCATTCTGATTCATCGTAGACATGAAGGATACCATCTATAAATTTAGCTCCTCTATCCTCATCACCATCGTGAAATGATACATAGTGTACAGGCTCTTTCATGACATCTGCTATGACCTCTGCGTAGCCAGATACTTCCATCGGATTTTTATCATAAATTACTGCTATTCCACCATTTATTTTATTTCTAAGATTTTTCAGGCTGGGCTTAAAGGTTCGTTCTACAAGGAGGCGGTAGCTTCCCTGCTCTTTATTATCATCTACGAGAGGCATTGACTTTTGTCCCGATGGACAAGAGTTATTCTCGATCACGACCATTTGGCGTTTTCCACCTGCGGAGGTGACATTTAATACGTCCGCACCTGCCCAGAGAAAATGTTTAGACTTGTGAGCTAATATCTCAGATAGCTTGGACTTATCGACCGTAGGGTGCATATGACAATAGCGCTTGATGATTCTTTCTTGATCCAGATTCAAGAAGAAACTGACCATGGGATGTATGGTGGCGTTTAATGCTTTTGGGTACCAATGATTTTCTGGTTCAAATTCATTTGGTTGTATCACTTTCGATCTGTTCACAGTAGTCGCTACTAATTTTATATAGGTTATATATTAAATTATTTGTCCATACAAAACTACAGATTATCGTGTCACAAACATAGCTTGTAGCTATAGATTTAAATGCATGGATACACCTAATTTTCTAGTAGGCAATTTACTTAGATGCTCAGTTGTCTTATTGAGCTTACTCAGTAAGTTATGATGCGAGCGTGGTTACTACAACATACCGATTATATAGAATGTGGGACCTCTCTAAGGAGTAGAATTTTATTTTGTTTTATAGCTTTTTGACATTTGCCAGCAGATGTTTTATAGAATCGTTATATTTCGAATAAAATAAAGATATAGATGAAAAAGCTGATAGTACTGCTTCCACTGATGGTCATGATTTGGGCTTGCTCTGGAGGTGAATCAAATAACTCCAAATCTAAAAAGGAAAAGAAAGTAGCTAAGGCTGATGCCCCTGATGGCAAGAAGATCTTCAAGATAAACTGTGTCCTCTGTCACGGATCTGATGGTAAGTTGGGCGTAAATGGCTCTAAAGATTTGACGAAGTCTGAAATAAGCCTAAATGAAGCCATCACCCAGATCACTAATGGTAAAGGCCTCATGGCAGCATATGAGCCGATATTGACCAAAGAAGAAATAAAAGCTGTCGCAGAATACACCATATCTCTAAGAGAATAATAAGTGATAATCGTAGGATGTATGTCTGGGAGCTCGCTGGATGGAGTAGATCTGGCGCTTTGTGACTTCCAGGATCAGCATCACTACACGTTGCTTAGATCCGCCTGTATCCCCTATACTAATGTTTGGGTGAGTCGCCTGAGAGCTGGGCACACCTTGGATATACACGGATTATGCCAGTTAGAGGCAGATTATACAGATCTCATGGCTCAGATGCTGGCGACATTTATCGGAGAAGATCGAATTGACTACATTGCCAGCCATGGCCACACACTGCTACATGCACCAAATCAAGGTTACAGTTATCAGCTGGGTCAAGGTTCATACCTGTCGGCTAAGCTAGGCGTCTCAGTCATCTCAGAATTCAGGCTACAGGATATAGCCAAGGGAGGTCAGGGAGCTCCAATTGCACCTATTGTTGAGTCCTACTTATACTCTGGGTATGGGGCATACCTCAATCTTGGAGGAATTTGCAATATTAGTATTCACGAGCATGATCAAGTGACTGCTTATGATATTGGACCGTGTAATCAGCTTCTCAATGCATTAGCTGGTCTTAAGGGGATGGATTACGATCGAGACGGTCAGTTAGCTCATCAAGGTAGAGTGATTCCAGCGTTATTAAGACAGGTCATAGCTCATCCATTTTATCATCAGTCACATCCGAAGTCTCTCGATAATGAATATGTACAATCAGAACTTGTCGCTGTCTTCTTGTCTGCTGAAGGGACTGTGGAGGATCGACTACGGACTGGTATATCACTTATCTGCCAGATCATAGATGATGCTATCCCCGATAGCCTAACCCGTGTGTTAGCGACAGGTGGAGGAGCGCTCAATAAAATGTTGATCGGTGAATTAAAGCAGCGTCTCGACAAGCGTGGAATTAATTTGATCATACCTAATAAGGAGACGATAGAATATAAAGAAGCTATTCTTATGGCATTAATGGGCTACCTGCGCGTGAACAATATACCCAATGTATACTGTTCTGTGACCGGAGCTTCAACAGACACAATCGCTGGGGCTATTTATCTATGACAGATACGGACCAAAGCATTCTCATCACTGGAGCTACAGATTTTGTCGGGAGCTATATCCTTAGATTGCTTTTGAAGAAGGGATATCACAGACTTTACGCGACTCACAGCGCGAACAGTACTTTTGATCTACTGTCTGAAGTAAAGCAGCATGTCCATTGGATAGAGTGGGACCCTGATGGTGATATCTTATTCGGTGATGATCTGCCAGAGTTAGACGTGATCATCCACACTGCTACCTTAATATCATTTAATAAAAGTGACAGGGCCAAGCTATTTCAGCTGAATATAGAAGGTACCTCATCGGTAGTGGACTTTGCACTGGCAGCAGATGTCAAACGATTCATTCATATTAGTACAGCAGCAGCGCTGGGTGGAGGCTCTGATAAGCTGATCGACGAGAGCACACCCTGGGTAGATCATGCTGAACTGTCCGACTACGCTGTCAGCATGCAGTATGCTGAGCGTGAGGTATATCGCGGTATGATGGAAGGGCTGGAGGCCGTGATCTTGAGTCCTGCTATAGTACTCGGTGGAGGCTACTGGGACCAGCTGCCGCTTAGTTTATTTGGGCTCATCTATAATGGCGTAGCTTACTATCCAAAGGGGAGTACAGGTATCGTGGATGTCAGAGATGTGGCTCAGATGGCAAGCCTCATGATTGATGATGATGACTATCTTGGTCAGAAGATTATTCTATCTGCAGAGCAAATGTCATTAAAGAGCATTTTTGAATTAATCGCCATTGCTCTCGGTGTCTCGCCTTCCAGTAAGCCCCTAACTTCTGCATCAGCTATTTTAGCGCGGTACTATGATTTCTTTAGAGCTAAATGGACTGCTCAAGAGAGAATTATCACAAAACAATCGATTGCGATAGCGCAGCATAACTTTAGATATGATAATAGCCGCTCTAAATCTGTGGACAATTTTAGTTATCGACCCATCCGAGAGTCAATCGTAGAAACGAGTCAAGCATGGCTTAACAGCCACAAAGTAGGGCAGTCCTTCCAGACGCTCGAAATATAAGATGATGAACATTGCACTTGTTAGGTAATATTAAAATCGATCAAAAGGGTCGGATTCATATTAGTTCTTACAAGACGTCGCAAACATCCATTTGGATCTTACAGATTGACGAAGTAATAGCCAAAGAAGGTACGAATTAGGGTGCCTTGAACTTAGCATTAAATAGATCAAGGAAAATCTCGTATTCTTGCTCCAATGCCCAGTCCCTTACATATAGCTCAGCCCACCAGCCTCAAGATTGGCTTTGACGCTAAGCGGCTTCTTGCAGGAAGTGGTGGCCTGCAGAGCTATGCACGAACTCTAATATTGACCCTGCTAAAATATCATCCTGATCATCAGTACTACCTCTACACGCCTGAAGTGAAGGACCAGCGTGTCTTAGCAGAATTGTTAGCATTCGAGCAAGTGAAGCTAAGGCAGCCATCTGGTCTATCAGCCGCCCACTGGAGAACTAAATCAATTGTCAAAGACTTAATTAATGATGAGGTAAATATATATCATGGTCTAAGTGGTGAGCTGCCTATAGGCATCAATTCGGCTGGCATTAAGTCTGCGGTGACTATTCACGACATGCTCTGGCAAAAGTTTCCGGAGGACTACAACTTCATAGATCGCAAGATAAATGACTGGAAACTTGAGGGTGCGATCTCGCGCGCAGATGCCATCATCTCTGTGAGTGAGTCCACCAAGCAAAAGTTGAATTCGACTGACTCAGACACGCAGGTCAAAGTTATTAATCCAGTGGTCGCACCAGAATTCTATGAGGCTGCTGATCGGCATGAGCGAGACTTTCTCTCAGCTAAGTATGGCATAAATGATCCCTATATTTTGGCCATTGGTAATGCAAAAGGAAGAAAGTACATCAGTGAGTTCTTTCGAGCTGTCAGGCCTGTACTGGGAGATATAGACTGCCTCCTGATAGGTCAAGGTGATGGCAACACCAATGATTTGAAAGTGCTGAGTGATGTAGCTTATCAAGACATGCCTGCTATTTATAGATCAGCTATTGCCTGTATCTACCCCTCACTTGGAGAGGGTTTTGGACTGCCCATATTAGAATCGATTAAGTCTAATATTCCCGTAGTAGTACAAGATTCACCTCCCATGAATGCTTTCGATTCACCGCTGTGCCAGAGCTGTGAGGTGACCGATACGGCAAGTGCTCAGGAGGCTATGCGTAGAGCGCTTAACTTGGGATCTGAGTCAAAAGCAATACAACGGCCTTCCATACTAGAACTACAACAATACGCAGATGCATATATGAATACTTATCAGGAGCTCCTACGATAAGTCAAAAGTGACATAGAGCTTATCCACGACGCATTAGTGTTAGAAAATCCAATGAAGATTGCCACAGCTGGGAGAGGGTCATGCGCTTCATATTTATATTTGATTTGGGCGCTATAGTGATGAGTCCTACATCGATCGAAGTATCTTGAGTAAGAAGCTTAACAAATTCGAGATCGAATAAATAACGATTGATTTTAGTCTGCATGAAGACGCTTCTACCCTTATGATTGAAACCCTTCAAGCCTCCCTGCGTGTCGGAGGTCTTCAGCTTTAGAGTAGTCTTGATCATTGCCTGCAAAATCTTTGAAATGATCCTTCTTTGTAAAGGAATAGAGCGGTAATAGCTGTCATCACGCTGCCCGATCGCTACATCAATATCCTCTTCAAGAAGGGCGCTGATCACTTTGACCGTGCTCAGGCGCTCATATGGAAAGTCAATGTCTGTATAGATTATAATTGCACCAGACGCCAGAGCTACCCCTTGCCGTAGAGCACTTCCTTTACCTTGATTTTCTATAAGTTCTACAATCACGCACTTTTCAATCGACGATTCACATCTTCTGAGGGATGCTGAAATGTCCTGAGTAGAACCGTCATTGACAATGATGACCTCCAGAGGATGGCCGGGAAATAAATGGCTTAGATATTTTAGCTCATCTATGACAATTTGGTCCCAGTCGTGCGGAGGATTATAGCAGGGCAGTACTATAGATACCTGCTGATATGTCGATGGATCATGACGCAATGTAGAATAAATCAGAGGCGATACGATCAGCGAATAACAAGCCTTCTCTACTCAGTTGGTAATGATCAGCTGTCTCTGAGATCTCGCCTGTCTTGAGCTTAGCTCCTACCTCCTGTAGAAAGTGATCATGAAAAGCAGCATGCGACTCTTTGAGTTTATTTTTATTCAGTCCCCATTGAGTCCGGAGTGAGGTCATCACGTACTCATTATACCGATCATGAGCTGAGAGCTGCTCTTTTGTATTTTCTATAATACCCTCCGATATAGACTTCATGTATTGCTGGTTGTTACTCACATTCCAGTACCGATCTTGTCCGTCATAGGCATGCGCTGATGGCCCTATACCTAAGTACGGTGTATTATTCCAATAGTTAGTATTATGGACGGCATAGGCACCTGGCTTGGCGTAGTTAGAGACTTCATAATGCTCAAAACCCGCCTGATATAGGGCGTCCTCTATGTGCCTAAATTGCCTTGCTACCTGGCTATCCTCCATGGGTGTCCACAGTTGGTTTTTCCAGCGGTGGTGTAGGGCGGTTTTAGGTTCTACGGTCAGCGCGTAAGCGGAGATATGTTGAATGTCGTAGCTGAGTAAACTATCTATGTTTCCCTGTAGCTTATCTATACTGAGTAGTGGGAAGCCATATATGAGGTCAGCTGTGATCCGATCAAAGCCAGCTGACAGCAGAGCTTGCAGAGCCTGGTGAGATTCTGCAGCAGAATGAGCCCTGGTCATAAATTTTAGATCTTCATCATAGAAAGACTGAATGCCGATGCTGATTCGATTGATACCACTTGCTTTGATTTCCTTTGCTTTGCTTTGGGTGATGTCATCTGGATTAGCTTCCAGCGTGACCTCGCAGTCAGTACTCAGATCATATATACTGTTGATGCTCTCCATGATGGTGCTCAGCTCCCGCTGACTCAAAAGGGAGGGCGTACCACCACCGAAATAGACTGAATTTAATAATCTGGTAGATAGAAAATCGGATCGAATGGATAATTCTTTAATGATAGCATCCACCATAGCTCCCTTATGCTGAAGTGAGGTACTGAAATGAAAATTACAGTAGTGGCATGCTTTTTTACAAAATGGAATATGAAGATAAAGTCCCGCCACCAGTTAGAGTTAGTGCGGAAAGATGAAGATTCTTTCTGATAAATGAATGTGGAAGCTAAAGTATTATTCTGCTTCTTCAGGATTTTCGCCAACAACGTGGATCTCAATGCCCAGTCCTAATAGCAGGCCAAATCCAATACCGAAGCCTAACTGTCCCATTCCAGAACCTAAAGTGACTCCAATAGCTAAACCGACTGCGATACCATATCCCTTTTTCATAACCTGCATATTATTATCGTTTTTGTTTTAGACTTCTGATGAAGCGTGAAGTTACCTATTTCACAATACTATTTTGCTGAATCTATACATTATTCATCAATGGCTGCTTTTTATAGCTTATACCCTTAACGATTTTGAGATAAATGATAATCAGGATTGGCAGTACCGCCGGGTGCAATTGCTGCGGCAGGATAGGCCAGAATAGCATCGCGCTTAATTGGAATAAAAACAGTATCGATAGCAGCAGCTTGGCTGGTCGATGCTTAAAGTGTAGCCAGGTCAAGATGATAAAAAGCGGATTCGCCCAGAGCAAATTATAATTCTTCGCACAGGCATCATGATCAGTGCCAAACCACATGAAGGCGATGATGACGCTGGCTGCCGATAATATAACATACCATATACCATCGTACCAATAGCTAAATCTGGCTGAGATGCGCCTACGCATTAAGAATAGTCCCATCTCTATCAATAATAAAAAATAGAAAAGCCTAATAGGTGTGATCCAATAAGACTTATGCTGGATAATAGTAATTGGTAAGACGAGTCTCTCTGATTTGACTAAGGGTTCTGCTTGACCACTATCTCCGATGAGCTGCATTTTAGCTGTCCATGACTTTAAGTACCTGGGTAAAAACATTTCAGTTCTGGGGTCAGCTCGTTCATCAGCTACTGATCCAATAATCAGATCAATACCAAGATCCAGCCAATCTAATCCCACCAGATGTTCGTCCAAAAGCTGCCGAAAGGTTTTACAAGATGGAGCTTGGTCTTCATAGCTCAGTACTGGTATCTGTGATTCGTATATGTCACGGACGCGTGAAGCACAGTTGTCAAAGAAGAAATCGTAAAGATAGTGTCGGTTCTCTAGCTCATAGTTATTAATGATGAAAGCATAAACCTTGTTTTTTTGCTCAGGTGTAAGGTTAAGTACTTGTTCTGTTACAGCTCTTCCCTCATTAGAATAATTTCTCAGAAAGCTGGAGTAGGGTCCCTTATCAAGACTATATAATAGCCTGCCCCGTAGAAATTTCAGCATAAAGTGATCAGTAGAGGTGCTGAATGTGCCATAATTATAAACATCATCGATGTCATTAGCTGGATCGCTTACTCTGACAGCTGTATGGCCAAAAATGTTGTAGAGCTGATCGCCATGGGCTATGGTGAGTAAACTGATGGAAGCCTCTTCAGATATCTGCGATGAGAGCAGCGACGAGCATAAGAGGAAGAATAGAATCAGATTACGTTTCATCGGTACCATAACGCATTGCTTTCATGTCTTGTGCTATCCAGTGAGCTAAATGATCATCTTGTTGTTCTAACATCTTGATGATATTAGCATGGTCTTGATCATTTCTGTTTTGACTGAGCTTAAATTGTGCCTCTACTTTGTGGATGTTGATTTTAAATCCAACAATACCCTTGATGTCTCGATGCAGCATGTCTTGGGGCATTTTATCTATGGAAAATGCATTATCCCTTTTATTTTCATACTGATCTACCAAGTCAGATAAGGAGTCGATCAGGCTTTGACCTTCTATAATAGTAGCACTTCCGTGTACATGCACGGCTATATAATTCCAAGTGGGTACATTGATCTTTTCATACCAGCTGGATGAAATATAGGCATGCTCATTCATAAAAATAGCCATCACGGATTGGACTTTCCCAAAGCATGATTGTATTTCATTTCCCCTGGCTACATGACCCAGCAAGTATTCTTCTTGGTCCGTCACATATAATTTTAGCGGCACGTGAGTGGCTATCAGTTGTCCATGCTCATCATTCCCAGTAAGGGTCGCGAAGCCATTTCTACTGATGAAGGATTGTACGTGACGCGCTGAGGGAGCTTTATATATTTTAGGCACATACATGGACCGAATGTAGGCATATTGATATTTAAGTCAAAGGACTTGGCTTATAATACACTTTTAGTGGTTCTTGATTTTAGATATGATCGGTTATAAAATTCCAAAATGTTAGTAGATACGTCATCAATTAGACCTTAGTATGCGTTAAAACATATATTGACCCAGCTCTTTATCAGTAATATTAGTGCACCACTTGAGGTTTATGACATTAAGATATGACAATAAGATGTACTTAGATTTAAAATTAGCCTCATTGCTTGCTCTGCTCTTTTCCTTCGGCTGCAAGACTTATACGCCTACAACTGCCTTTATATATGCAGAGGCTAAGAGTATAGATTACAGTCAGCTCGCTCACTGGGCTGCTCACCCAGACAAACTCGACCCATCTGATCGTGTCCCAGGAAGTGATGATGTGGCCACTTATGATAGCACGGATGTGGATGTGTTTTTTATTCATCCTACCACTTACACGGGAAAAAAAGGGCACGATAGATGGAATGCAGATATCAACGACCAGAAGCTAAATGACCGAACAGATGGATCTACCATATTGTATCAAGCTTCTATATTTAATCAGGTAGGAAGAGTCTATGCGCCGAGGTATAGGCAAGCGCATCTATATGCCTACAGATCCGACGACCAGGAGTCGTCTCAAGCGGCATTTAAAAAGGCATACGCTGATGTAGAAGCTGCATTTTTATACTATATGGCACACGAAAATGAAGGCCGACCCTTCATCATAGCTTCGCACAGCCAAGGTACCACACATAGCGCTCCTCTGATACAGAAGCACATTGACGGTACAGCCCTTCAGGGTCAGCTGGTGGCGGCTTACTTAGTCGGCATGCCTGTGCCAAAAGATTATTTTAAACACCTTAAGCCCTGTGAGAATGAGCGAGACATACACTGCTTCATGGCGTGGCGTGCGTATAGAAGAGGGACACTTCCAGACGCTTGGACAGGTGACCAATACTTAGCAACCAATCCTCTGAATTGGAGCATCGATGGTGACTATGCGGAAGAATCGCTAAATCAAGGGTCAATCTTTCGTAATTTTAACAAGATCTATAAGGGGCGGGTCAATGCTGAAGCTCATGATGGATTCATCTGGACTAATCGACCCAAATTCGCTTGGAGTTTTATTTTCACGAGAAAAAATTATCATATCATCGACTACAATTTATTCTACTTCAACGTGCAAAAGAATGCAGCTCTAAGAACGCGCGAGTTTTTAGGCTCATCTCAGTAGCTCTCAGCAAAGTGAAGTATTTCAAATCCCTTTAGTTAACAAAGGTTAAATTCCAAATTTGTTATAAGCGATCATCTTGTGCAAATTGACAGCAAGATTATATCATCATATTTCTAAGTCCTGATATATAATTAGCTCATTGACAGACTTTAGGGAATAAAAATTCTTTTTCTAAAAATGTCGGCTATAGTTATTGGAGAATACCTTTGGAAAGTTATATTTACATCATAATTGAAGGATTGTACACCTTACTTCCTGTCAATACCCACGAACATATCTAATCCTAATCCTCAGTAGTTAAGAAAGTCCGAATCGCTTTTTTAAAACCTTAAATTATTTAGTTGTATGCATCGAGTTATGCTATTGGGATTGATTAGTCTTTTCTCAAATTTATTACTTTCTACTTCCATCATTCCGTTTAACGATATGACACATCTCACTGATGCGAGTCATACAGTCGTCATAGTCAAAGCCTTACAAGAGAAGTCACTCGTGACTGGTGATCTCTCAGAAGCGATAAGGGACTTTCAGGTATTAGATGTCCTTAAGGGTTCAGCTCCAATGCATATCAGCATTAAATCAGGAGAGCAGCGTATCGGAGACTATGTTAACATCACTCACGGTGGTTTTGATTTTCACCAAGGTGATGTCTACTTACTATTCTTAGATAAATTAGAGGATGATACATACTCGCCGAAGTGTATGTCCTATTATGTATTTCAAGAGATCAGTAAGCATCAAAAGAAATATTTTGTGCCTCGATATCTGAAAGGAGACCTACAGATCTTAAAGCAAGAGCGAGAGAGCATTCACCATGTATACGATAAGGACTCTCTGATTAAGACGTTTAGGTCACACGATAAGGGAGACGCGATAGACATAGGGCTGATGAAGGCACCAGCTGCAGAGCAATCACTTACTGCTAAAGTGCTGAAGTCATCTCCATCTCACTGTAGCTACCTTCAGTCTAATAACGGAAGAAGATATCAAGTCGAAGATTTAGGCACAGAACCACTTCCAATATATTATCAAAATGCTAATTCAGAGTGTTCTACTGTGGATAAAGAGATGCGCGAGACCATTAATTATATGAATGATAACTATGAGGGCGTGCAGCTATCATTAGGTGGTAGCTTCAGTGGTTATAATTCTAATTGTAATAATGGTAGAGCATATGATCTTAGCTACTTTGGTGGTAACTACGATAGCTATGTAGATAATAAGTTCGGAACCAAACGTGTGGCTTTAGTCCAATTTGGAGATCCATGTAATGAAATCCCAGCTCTTAATAATTGCGCCGGTACTGTAGCCAAAGGTGGAGCTTGGGCTATTGGAAATCATACAGCTGATGGAGAAACATTCAACACAGCAGTATATGGCTATGTCATCGTTAATGAAGGTATGGGGAATTGTAACTGTGGAGACTACAGCAGTGGGTCACCTATCTCTGACTTTTCTTCCATCATTGCGCATGAGATCAGCCATACGATAGGCCTTAACCATATCAGCAACGCTACTGGCACGGCCAATATGAATCCTTACTCTGGCAGCCAGATTACTCCATTAGATATAGAGTGCGTGGATGATCTCTATCCACCTTCTGTCACGTCAGGTAATGATGATGGTGGACAGGCAGAACCAGGGCCAGCCGCTAAACCTGACCTCACAGTCAGTTCTTGCGGTAGTGTCTCAGTGAATGGCGATGCTATTTCTATTTTAGGTATAACGATCAAAAATATTGGCGCAGCACCCAGTGGGGGCAGAGTCACCTTAGGATATTACGTTTCTGATGACGCTAACATTACGACCGATGACAGACTTCTCGGCAAGACTAATTTAGTAGGTATCGGAGGCGGTGGTGAAAGACAAGTTAATAAGAATCTCAATATTGGCCAGCTCAACCTGTCAGCAGGTCAGTATCACATCGGATTGATCGTAGACCATACTGGAGTCATTAATGAATCCAATGAAGGAAATAACGTCTGTCAGCATAACAATGCCATCAAAATAGATGCTGCGCCGATAGAACAAAATGAACCAGCTGATCTAATTTTAAAAGATTGTGGGACAGTAACGGTAAGCGGTAATAGAATAACTATCAATCAGGTAAAGGTAAAAAACGTCAGTAAATCCACTCCATCAGAATTTACGTTTATAGGCTATTATCTTTCCGCAGATACTAAAATTACGGAAGGAGATATCTACTTAGGATATGACTATATACCGTCGTTGTCAGCAGGCGGTGAGAGCACTGAAAATGCTACTTTTGATTTGAGCCAGTTTAATTTAGGCAATGGTAACTACTATCTAGGTATCAAAGTTGATATTAATGATAGCATCTTAGAAACTAATGAAGCTAATAACACATGCTATCATAATTCACCTAGAGTGAGTCTTCAGCCTGCAGCGTCACCTGCTGACTTGACCATAGATTGTGGAACAGCACAGATCACCAATACACAGGTCGCATTTAACAACATTAGTGTGCGAAATAGTGGTGGAGTGGCTACCAATGCTCAGAGCTATGTAGCGTATTACTTATCCAGAGACGAGGCTATCTCAAATACCGATTACCTGTTAGGGACGAGGCTCGTACCTGTCTTGTCACCTGGAGCGTCGTCTACATTATCAGCCAGCTTTCTAGTGGGTGATGCTGATTTAGGTCCTGGTGATTACTACCTCGGAGTGGTAGCCGATTATGACGGCAGAGTCAGTGAAGCTAATGAAGCTAATAATAAGTGTATCTATCAGCAAAAGCTGACTATAGCAGCAGAGCCTGTCGTGATCCAACATCCTGATCTGATCGTAGAATGCGGTACCGTGTCATGGAATAATCAGGTGCTGAATATGTCTAATACTATTGTTAAGAATCAAGGTAAAATAGCGGCTAACCAGTTTAGCTATCTGGCTTATTATCTTTCGACTGACAGGACGATTACAACTGATGATTATTATCTTGGTTATGATCTGATAGAGAGGCTTAAGGTGAATCAGTCAGTCTCGAAAACAAAAATTATAAATCTTAGAGAATCAAATATTCCTGACGGAGATTATTTCGTGGGATACATCGCAGATTTTTCTGATAATGTAAATGAAAGTCATGAAGGCAACAATAGTTGTGGTACTGCAGTCGCTCAGGTCAGCCTAGGTGATCCTGCAGGAGCTGAGCCTGATCATCTTTCCGATGGAGAATGTGCAGAATTCGATTATAATAACTTTGACGATGGATCTTATGGGATTTGGGCTGATGGAGGTAAGGATGCCTTTATTAATGCTGGAGTAACCTTTGCAAAGTCAGGTGTACGCTCTGTGGCCATTAGAGGTAATAGCGGCATCCAATCTTCTATCTATACTACTCGTGCAATTAGAATGGCAGGGTACCAGTCGATTAATCTCTCTTTTAGTGTCTATTCTTTCTTAGTCGAGCGTGGTGACGCTTTCGTTTTAGAAGTGGATAATGGGAGTGGCTATCAGGTCCACGAAAGATGGGAAGCTCAGGCAGATTTCATTGCTGGCCGTGATATTTCTATACAGACAAGCATTAATTCGACAAGCAATATTAAGTTGAGGTTTAGAGCTATTACCTCGTCCAATTTCGAATATTTCTTTCTCGATAATATTCGCATAGAGCGCTGTCCGAACAGGGCCTTAGTCGACCCTATATCTGAGTCCTCTAATACTATGTCCTCTAAGCAGATGGCATCTATGCAGCTAAGCGTATATCCAAGTATATTACGACAAGGTGATAAGATCCAAGTAGACTATACTGATGGCAATATCCACACTGGTCAAGTACTCATTTCTGATATGAGTGGTATGGTGGTGACACAAAGAGATTATAATGAAGAATCTAAATTGATCTTAAATACAGATCAACTCAGCCAAGGCATGCATATTATCAGCATCATAGAGCAAGGTGAGCGCCGAGTAGAAAAAATTATGATACAATAGTTTCATTTAATTAAACGCTCCAAGCGATAGTCAATATAGTTGAGATCGTGTTTTTACCCACTTAGCGACATACTGAGATTAGATATAAATTAAAGCTTCGCCATTCTAATATGGCGAAGCTTTATGCTTTATAAGAGATCAGAATATCTCATCATTGACATAATTCCAATGTCATAAAACTTGATGATTTAGACTAATGCATCTAAAATTGAAAATACGTGAATAACACTTAACACTCAGCAATAAATATCATTGATGAGCATCAGTCCATGACTTTTTTGGTTTTGTTGCACCTTAGACCTATGTTTAAGCAAGTCTATCTGCATTTTGCATTAAAGCAGAACTACGTGCTATGGTTTAACAGTGGAGCTCTTAAAAGAACGATGGTATTTTCCTGAGGAGTACCGAATAGATCTTGGTTCGAGACTTCTTAAACTTGCAAACCCATTTCTTTCACGGTTTATACTTTATCTATTTTCCTGCCGCTAGCTATCGATAGGAAAATAGTCTTCAAGAGTGCGCTGAGCAAAGCAGGGCTGGACCCCAGACATAAGCTGCATAATCTGCGTCACAACTTTGCGACACATCTAATGGAGCGTGACACTCAGCAGCGCTTAATACAGAAACTCTAGTAGCTCAAAGACGACAGAGATATATACGCAAATAAGTAAAGGTAGCGTGACTCAGGTGGAAAGCCCATTAGATAATTTAGGCTTAGATGATGAGAAAAACGGACAGATTTGAATGAAACTATGGGGATATAAACAAGTTGAACAACAGCCCAACAATTAAATCACTACAAATCCTATAAAATAGGGCTAGGATGCCAGAGCTTTGTGATCTTAAAATAATGATCATGAAAGCTTCAGAATTACAAAAAGAATATAAGTCATACTTAGTCTTTAGGAATTATAGACCGCATACGATTAAGGCTTACACGAAAATCATTCAGCACTTTTTTGTCTATTGTCAGACGGCTAAAAAGATAAATCAATCACTTCAATCTATACATGACTATGCCAAATCATACTTAACCAAAAGACTCAGTGATGGTCGGTCGTGGAGTAGTGTCAATATGGATTATTCAGCGCTAATGATTCTGTGTCGTCATGTATTGCATGTCGATTGGTCATATGAATTAATTCCCCGACCACGGACGCTGAAA
>ENA-ORXU01001268-ORXU01001268.1-marine-metagenome-genome-assembly--contig:-NODE-1268-length-21947-cov-3.133196_pt1 | contig 21947 bp, 19 predicted proteins | sample MGYA00237869_ERZ511484 | MGnify/ENA metagenome assembly ERZ511484
TACGGGCCGATGACCGCGCCGGTCGCGACCGTGCAGCCCTCCAGATGGCTGAACGCGCGGATATTCGCCCCGCCCTCGACCGTGACTCCGGGGCCGAAGACCACATGCGGCTCGACCGTCGCGTCCTGTCCGATCTGCGTGTCATGGGAGAGGAACACGGTATCGGGGGCCTGCATCGTGACCCCTGCCTCCATCGCCGCGATCCGCGCGCGGGCCTGCCATGCGGCCTCGGCGGCGGCGAGATCGACGCGGGAATTGACGCCCAGCGTCTCCTGCTCGTCGCAGCGCACGACGGCACAGGCAAGGTCCTGCGCACGGGCGAGGCCGACGATATCCGTCAGATAGTATTCGCCCTTCGCATTGTCGTTCGTCACCTTGTCGAGCAGGCCGAACAGCACGGGTCCGGGAACGCACATCACCCCCGAATTACAAAGGTCTACGGCCAGTTCTTCCGCGCTCGCCTCCTTGGCCTCCACGATCCGGTCAAGACCACCCGCATCATCGAGGATCAACCGGCCATACCCTCCCGGCACCGCCGCCTCGAACCCCAGCACGATCACATCGGCTCCGCCTCGCCGCGCGGCCAGCATCGCCTCCAGGGTCCCGGACCGGATCAGCGGCGTATCGCCGAACAGGACGAACACGTCCCCTGCGAAATCCTTCAGGGCGGGCGCGGCCATCTGCACGGCATGGCCGGTGCCGAGCTGCGGCGATTGCTCGACGCAGGTCGCGCCGGGGGCCAGCCTGCGCGCCGCCTCGGCCACGCGCTCGGACTGATGACCCGTAACGATCACGATGCGCGAGGGCGCACAGCCATCCCCCGATTTCAGGGCATGGCCGAGCATCGACAGCCCTGCAACCTCGTGCAGCACCTTGGGCAGGTCTGAGCGCATACGGGTTCCCTTGCCGGCGGCAAGGAGGCACAGGGCGGTCTCGGTACTCATGGATCGTCACTCACTCGGAAAGAGGGGTCGGGATCGGCATCTACCGGAAACTCTTACGCTGCACTATACAGAAAGTTATGCGCCGTAGCCGACACTCCAAACCCAGAGGGCAAAGACTTCGGGGAGAACACCATGGAAGAGCTCAGCAAGACGATTCTGGTAACGGGCGGGTGCGGTTTCATCGGCACCCATCTCTGCCACGCGCTGGTTAACGCCGGGCAAAAGGTCCGCATCCTCGACGATCTCTCTTCCGGCAAGGCGGCAGGCATTCCCGAAAGCGCCGATCTCATCGTGGGTGACGTGGCCGATGCGGAGGCCGTGGCCGATGCCATGGCAGGAGTCGATGGCGTGATCCATCTGGCCGCCATCGCGTCGGTGGAGCTGTGCAACAAGGCCTGGGTCCGCTCCCACCGCACGAATCTGACGGGAACGCTGACGGTGATGGAGGCCGCGCGCGATGCGGCCAATCCTGCCCTGCCCGTCGTGTGGGCCTCGTCCGCCGCGATCTACGGCGCGGCGCGCACGTTGCCGATCAACGAGCGCACGGTGCCTGCGCCGATGTCGCCTTACGGAGCCGACAAGCTGGGCGGCGAGCAGCACGGGCTGGCCGCAGCGAATATCTTCGGCGTCGCCAATACCGCCCTGCGCTTCTTCAACGTCTATGGTCCGGGGCAGGACCCTCACTCGCCCTATTCCGGCGTGATCTCGATCTTCGCGGAGCGGTTGGGCAGCGGTCGGGACATCACGATCAACGGCGACGGTCAGCAGACCCGCGATTTCGTCTATGTGGGCGATGTGGTCCGCGCTCTCATGGCCTCTCTCGACCGGCTCCAGCGCCGCCGCCGTCTCGATCAGCCCGCAAGCTTCGATGCGATCAACGTCTGCACGGGCCATGCGGTCACGGTATCGACCCTCGCGGAGACGCTGCGCACATTGACCGGCTCGACGGCGAGCATCGCCTATGGCCCGCCGCGCGACGGCGATATCCGCGATTCGGTCGGGGATGCATCGAAGATGCAGCGGCTCCTCGGCCTTCGCGCAGAGACATCGCTGCGGGACGGGCTGCAGGCCCTGATCGAGACGCCGGATGCCATCAGCCGGATGGAGACGGGGACAGGATGACACCCTCCTCCTCACGATAGCGGTCATCGCCATCGTCATGGCGTTCCGGTCACGACGATCGACGAAGAAGGAACCGAAAGGGCGCAATCGCTGACGAGAAACGATTCATTGTCTGGAAGGATCATCGTCTTACAATGATGTATCGACGTGATATCACAACCGGATTCCTGACCCATGAGCATGACCATCACCGGCGAATGGATGATCGCCAACGAGACCCGCGTCGTCCTGAACGCCCTGCGCAAGGGCGGGGCCCTGCCGCGTTTCGTGGGCGGATGCGTACGTGACGCGCTGATCGGGCGGACCGTGCGCGATATCGATATCGCCGTGGACATTCCGCCGAAGGAAACCATCGCGGCGCTCGAAGCGGCTGACCTGCGCGCCATCCCTACGGGGATCGAGCATGGCACGATCACGGCGGTATCGGGCAAGCGGACCTTCGAGATCACGTCGCTGCGGCAGGATCGCGAAACCGATGGACGCCACGCGACGGTCGAATTCACGAAGGACTGGAAACTCGACGCCTCGCGCCGGGATTTCACGATGAACGCGCTCTATGCCGAGGGCGACGGCACGGTGGTCGATGTGCTCGGCACGGGGCTGGGCGATCTCAATGCGCGGCGGGTGCGGTTCATCGGGTCGGCCAGCGCACGGGTTCAGGAAGACTATCTGCGCATCCTGCGTCTCTTCCGCTTTCATGCCTGGTATGGCACCGGCGATATGGAGCCCGATGCGCTCGTCGCCTGTGCGGGCCTTGCGGGCGGCCTTGCGGGCCTGTCGCGGGAGCGGATCGGGTCGGAGATGCTGAAACTGCTGGCTGCGCCCCATCCCGAGGTCTCGGTGGACATGATGGCCCAGACCGGCGTGCTGTCGAAGGCGCTTCCCTTCTCGGAGGGCATTCCGCCGATGGCCGCACTCGTTGCTGCAGAGGGACGTATCGGCATCTCCGCCGAACCGGTCCGGCGGTTGGCGCTGCTGACCGGCGAGACCGATGCGGTCACGGCAGGTCGTGCGCTGCGCCTTTCGAACGACCAGGTAAAGGCCCTGCGGGCGCGTGGCCCCCTCGGCTACGAGATCACGGATGCCGCCAGCGCCCGCCGCGCAGGCTACGAACGCGGCGAAGCGGCGGCGCGCGACCTGCTGCTGCTGCGCAGTGCACGCACGGGCGAGCCGCTCAACACGCGCCTCGTCTCGACGATCATGGACGGGGCAGCCACTGAATTTCCCGTCGCCGCCCGCGATCTCATGGCGATGGGCATGGAGCCGGGACCGGAAATAGGCGAGACGCTCGACCGGATCGAGAAGGAATGGATCGAGAGCGATTTCACGCTGGATCGGGGAACGTTGCTGTCGGGTATTCAGGGGCGCAAGAGCGCCTAGCACTCGGTACGCCACCCTGAATATCCGCTCGTCGAAGCCACCGATCGCGTCAGTGTTCGTTTCTGGCACCCTGGACGGGAACCGGACGGACGATGCCTCGGGCATCCGGCCCGGCCTTGAGCGCCCCGCGCACCCATTTCGCCATTCGAAAAGGTGGCCAGAAATTGGCGGAGAAGATGCCGAGTTGAATGGCGGAGGCGCTGAACACCTCGATTTTCGCATCACTCAGGGAATCGATGAACTTCGACGGCGCAGGTTCATCCAATGACAGGCCCGAAGACCCGGCATGTGCCTGATCGACTGCATGTGGTGGTGATATCCCCCGAACGGGCGCGAGTACGTCGGCATTCTGCGAGAGCCAGTATCTGGCGGATTCCGGCTCGTCGAAATGCACGTTCTGCAGCGTCCGTGAATTACGAAAGCGGTGTCTGGCGAGATAGAATTCGTCCGTACCCTGCAATCGACAGATATATTCATCCGCCGGAAAGTAGAGGGAACGATCGTATTCGATGACCGGCCGCTGATACGTGCAGCCTGGAGCATTCGTTCGCGCCGAAGCAGGTATCGTCCACAATACCAGCATCATGGACCCAAGTACGCAAAATCGGGAAGTCATGGTCGTCCCCTTTCGTCGTATGTGTTCACCCGTGAAGGATAGCACATCGACTGAATGCGGGGTAGGCTGAACATCCTGTTGCAACTCAGGATTTCAGCCCGGATTTATCGATACGATAATCGGTACTTGCAGAGAGTGCATGACAATCGGAGGCAGCGAAGCCCGCTAAGCAGACGACGCTTAAATCAAATGAATCGACACGGAAACCGGCTTTCGAATCACCCCCCCGTCACGCTCATGTGACGGGCCTTGACCTGCCCCTGCACCCCCTGCCGCGAATAGTCGAAATCGTGGCCCTTGGGTTTGAGGGTGATCGCGTGGCGGATGGCCGTTTCCAGCACTGCCGGATCGTCGGATGAGCGCATCGGCGCGCGCAGGTCGGCGGCATGGTCCTGCCCCAGACAGAGATACAGCATCCCCGTGCAGGTCAGCCGCACCCGGTTGCAGCTTTCGCAGAAATTATGGGTCAGCGGCGTGATGAAGCCCAGCCGCCGCCCCGTCTCGGCCACATCGAAATAGCGGGCGGGTCCGCCGGTCTTGTGGTTGCTTTCGGTGACGGTCCAGCGTTCGGCGATCTTCGTGCGAACCTCCGTCAGTGGCCAATACTGGCCCAGCCGCTCCTGCTCCTCCATCTCGCCCATGGGCATCACTTCGATGAAAGTCAGGTCGAGATCTTCGGCACCCGCCCATGCGATCATGTCGTGGATTTCCGAATCGTTGAAATCCTTGATCGCCACGGCGTTGATCTTGACCGCCATTCCGGCCTTCTTCGCTGCCTCGATCCCGCGCAGCACGGCGTCGAGCTTGCCCCAGCGGGTCACGCGCCCGAATTTCTCTGCGTCCAGCGTATCGAGCGAGACGTTCACCCGGCGCACCCCGGCATCGGCCAGCGCCTGCGCATGGCGCGCCAATTGCGAGCCGTTGGTGGTCAGGGTCAGTTCCTCCAGAGCACCGGAGCCGAGATGCCGCCCCATCCGGTCGAAGAACCACATGATATTGCGCCGAACCAGCGGCTCGCCGCCGGTGATGCGCAGTTTCTTCACGCCCAGATCGACGAAGGCCGTACAGAGCCGGTCCAGTTCCTCCAGCGTCAGAAGATCGCGTTTGGGCAGGAAGGTCATGTGTTCGGACATGCAATAGACGCAGCGGAAATCGCAGCGATCCGTGACCGAAACGCGCAGATAATCGATGGTCCGCGCGAACGGATCGATCAGCGGGGCGGTGCCCGTTACTGGTGCATCCATGCTTCTGGTCCTCCCAAACCGGAACAGCCAACCTACGCATGTTCCGCAACGGGCGCAACGCGGAGCTGTGTACCGCGACATCGTTGCCACGTACCGCCATCCTCCGCATAACCTGCACCCCGAACAGGAACGACCAGGCGGAGACCGGGATATGATGCGGATGGACCCGATTGCGATGACGGGGAGTGGCGTGTGCTTCCTCATCGTCGCGTTCGTCGTGGTCAGGCTGCTGCGCCAGCGGAGCAGGGGCGTTCCGGTGCGGGTTGCCCTCGTCGACAACAAAACCAATCTGGGAGGCGACGGAGTAAGCTGGTCCCCCGTTTTCCGTATCGAGGACGGCGATTACGCAGGCACGGTCGTCACCTCCTCGAACCGTATGTCCAGACCGCATCGTTCCGGCAGTGGAATCACGGCAACCTATGATCCGGCGGACAACACGATCCGCACGCGGCAAACCACGAGAAGCGACCTCTTCACCGCACTCGCCTTCGCTCTGGTCGGCGTGATCCTGTTCGTGGGTGCCGCGATGATCGGGCGATGATCCTCAGGGGGATCGAAGGGCAAGGACGATGGCACGACCCGATCCGCTCCAGGCCGATGCGAGGTTTGGGTTGAAATACCGTCCTGTCCCTCCGTAGGGTCCGAGCGGCACCAATGCCAGGATACGAAGGGAAGCCGATGACCAAACTTACCGGGGAATGCCTCTGCGGCGATATCTCGTTCGAGGCTGATGGCGAGGTGCCGGTCATGGCAAACTGCCATTGCACGGATTGTCGCCAGTCCACGGGCAGCGCCTATGCCACGCTGATGTTCATGAAACAGAGCGATGTGACCGTCACCGGCACACCGAAAACCTTCCAGCATGGCTCGGATGCCGGGACCACGATGACCAAACATTTCTGCGGCAACTGCGGAACGCCGCTGTTCACGCAGAACTCGGCGCGCGAAGGGATGCTCGGCCTGCGGGCGGGCCTCATCAACGAACAGGCAGAATTCGCTCCGAAAGTGAATGTGTATACGTCGAGCAAGATGAACGCGACCGTCCTCGATGACGGACTTAAAGCCTTCGACAAGATGCCGGGTTGAGCCGGTTCAACCTCCAGAATCGCTTTTCCGCCTGGAGGTTGATTTCCGGATTTCGCCGATCTCGCTTCCGGCGCGACATCCGCGTCGGACAGCAATCGGACCAAGCGCCGCTTGTCGCCGCGTTACCCCTGCCCTATCAGGAACGGGAGAAGGAGACTGTCCGATGCGAGTGATCCTGTCCGTTTTGATCCTGAGCCTTGCTCTGTTCGCCTGCGGGCGTAAGGGCGATCTGCAACCACCGCCGGGGACCACCGCCGCGCCGGAGAAACCCGCCAAGACACGCGGTCTCTTCTGAGCGAGTTTCCATGGATCATTTTCTCTACCGTGACGGCGCGCTCCACGCCGAGGGCGTCGCGATTGCGGCCCTCGCCGGCGACGTCGGCACCCCCTTCTACTGCTACTCCACCGCCACGCTGGAGCGGCATTTCACCGTCTTTTCCGACGGGCTGAAACCGCTCGACCCGCTGGTCTGCTATGCCGTGAAGGCCAATTCGAATCTGGCCGTGCTGGCCACCCTCGCCCGGCTCGGTGCCGGGGCCGATGTCGTCTCCGAGGGCGAATACCGCCGCGCACTCGCCGCCGGGATACCGGGTCAGAAGATCATCTTCTCCGGTGTGGGCAAGACCAGGGCCGAGTTGGCCTTCGCCCTCGAAAACGACGTGCGGCAGATCAACGTCGAATCCGAACCCGAACTCGACGCGCTGAACCAGGTGGCCGTGTCGATGGGCCAGCGCGCGCCCGTCTCGTTCCGCGTAAACCCCGATGTCGATGCGAAGACCCATGAGAAGATCAGCACCGGCAAGGCGGAGAACAAGTTCGGCATCGCCTATGACGACGCGCCCCGTATCTACGCCCGCGCCGCCACCATGCCGGGGATCGAAGTGGTCGGCATCGACATGCATATCGGCTCGCAGCTCACCGATCTGGCTCCCTTCCGCGAAGCCTACACCCGGATGCGCGCACTGGTGGAACGGCTGGAGGCGGATGGCATTCCCGTTCCCCGGCTCGATATCGGCGGGGGGCTTGGCGTGCCGTATGAACGCACCAACGAGATGCCGCCGCTGCCCACCGATTACGGCAAGGTCGTGCAGGAAGTCTTCGCAGGCTGGGAAGACCGCGAATTCGAGTGCGAGCCGGGCCGGTTGATCGCCGCCAATGCGGGTATCCTCGTGGCCGAGGTCATCTACGTGAAGCGATCGGGCGACCGCCGGTTCCTGATCCTCGACGCCGCGATGAACGATCTCATCCGCCCTGCCCTCTACGACGCCTATCACGATATCGTGCCCGTCATCGAGCCCGCCCCCGGCACCCCGACCTACGAGTACGACGTGGTCGGCCCGATCTGCGAAAGCGGCGACACCTTCGCCAAGGCCCGCGCGCTGCCTGAACTGAAGGCCGGTGATCTCGTCGCCTTCCGCAGTGCGGGAGCCTATGGCGCGGTCATGTCCTCGGAATACAACACGCGCCCTCTCGCTCCCGAAGTGATCGTCAGGGGCGACGATTTCGCCCTTGCGCGTCCCCGCCCCACATATGACGATATGTTAGGGAAGGATCGGATACCGGATTGGATAGACCCGGCCTGATACCCTCCCCCGCGAGGAGACGCGCATGACGACGACCCGGAATACGACGGCCACCCCGACGGCAGGCTTGCCAGCCGATCTGAACCGCAAGGTCTCCGCAACCCGGCGGACGATCTGGGTCGAGCGCATCGTGCGGGCCTTCTGGCCGTTATGGGTCATCGCGCTGGTCGGTCTCGCGCTCTACATCCTCGACGTCTTTTCCGCCCTGCCCGGTATCGGCGGCATGGTCCTCATCGGCGTCCTCGGCGTGGCCACCCTCGCCGCCCTCCTCTACGGATTCCGCAGCCTCGCGCGCCCGACCCGTACCGATGCCATGCGCCGCCTCGATGACAGTATCGGCAGCCGCGCGGTCACGATGCTGGACGAGGAGATCGCGGTCGGACGGGGCGATGGAGACGCCGAAATCCTCTGGCGCGCCCATCGCGAGCGTATCGCCGGGCAGGCCGCCGAAGCCCGTTCTCCCGATGCCGACCTGCGCCTCGCCCCGGTCGATCCGTGGAACCTGCGCTTTGCCGCCGTGGGCATCCTGCTCGCTGCCTTCGGCTTTGCCAAAGTGGGCGGGGCCGATCGCATCGCCGCGCTGCTCGACCCCACGCCCCCCGCCGCCGAGGCCGCGACGCTGGCCCCCGCGCTGGAGGCGTGGGCCGCCCCGCCCCCCTATACCGGGTCTGCCCCGATCTACCTGACCGAGAAGGACGGCGAGACGATCGCCGTGCCGACGGGTTCGATCCTCACCCTGCGCGCCAGCGGCATCGCGGAACGCCCCGTCCTGACCGGGCTGGGCGAGGAAGGCTTTACCGAGGAAGCGACGGAGATCTACGGCTTCTCCCGCGAATTGACCGAAGACACCGACATCGCCGTCCTCTTCGGTGAAACCCCGCAGGCGGACTGGGCCTTCACCATCACCCCGGACATGCCCCCTGCCGTCGAGATCGCCGACGCCCCCGAACCCACGGCGGAACGGGGATTGGGCTTCTCCTATCTCGGCAGGGACGATTACGGCATCGTCTCGGCCCGCACCTCGATCATCGCCGATCGCAGCGGCATGGACAGCCCGCCCGAAGAGATCGACGCCCCCATCGACCTCGAACTCGGCGTCTTCACCGGCTATGCCGACGCGCCCGAACCCGTCGGTTTCGAGGAAGATTTCACGGAACATCCGCTGGCCGGATCGCCCGTGCAGATGGTCATCACCGTCGAGGATGCCGCCGAACAGACCGGCGACTCGGAAGTCATCCGTTTTACCCTGCCCGCCCGGATCTTCACCGAGCCGATGGCCAAGGCCCTGATCGAACAGCGCCGCGCTCTCGCATGGGATATCCGGCGGTCCTGGGACGTGCTGGACCTGCTGGAGGCGGTGACGGACTATCCCGACGACTACTTCACGGATTCCAAGGCGGCGCTGATGACCACGAGTGCGGTCAAGCGTCTGACCTATGCGCTGGAACAGGACCGCGTGACGGACGAGCGCGCCGATATCCTCGATCTGCTGTGGCAAGCGGCCCTGCGCCTCGAAGAAGGCGATCTGTCGGACGAACTGGAGCAGCTTCGCGCCGCCCAGCGCCGTCTCAAGGATGCGCTGGAACGCGGGGCGTCGGACGAGGAAATCGAGCGTCTGATGGACGAAATGCGTCAGGCCATGCGCAAGTATCTCGACGAAATGATCCGTCAGGCCCAGCGCGACCAGCAGAACGGCGAGCAACAGCAGGGCCAGCAGCAACAGCAGCAGACCCTCTCCCGCGAAGACCTCGAACGGATGCTCGACGAGATGGAGCAATCGGCCAAGGACGGCGCGCGCGAACAGGCCGAGCAGATGCTCTCGATGCTCGGCCAGATGCTGGAGAACCTGCAGATGGGCCAGTCCCAGAGCGGTCAGGGCGGCGAGCAGCAACAGCAGGAACAGGCGCTTCAGGACATGATGCGCCGCCAGCAGGATCTGGCCGACGAAACCTTCCGTGAATTGCAGGAAGGCATGGAAAACCGCCAGCAGAACCGTCCCGGTCAGGGCGAGAACGGCGAGCAGCAATCGGGCCAGCAGCCCGGTCAGGGCGAACAGGGTCAGCAACCCCAGGGTCAGCAGGGTCAGGGCCAGTCCGGTCAGGGCAACCAGCGTGGGCAAGGTCAACGCGGCGAGGACGGCGAGAACGGACAGGGTCGCGGTCAGGGCAACGAATTCGGCGAACGCGGTCAGGGCGGCAACCAGCGCAGCGGACAGGGCCTTTCCCGCTCGCAGGAAGGTCTGCGCGGCGAACTCGACGGGTTGATCCCGAACCTGCCCGGCGAAGGCGATGCCGCCGATGCGCTGGGGCAGGCCGAACGCGACATGGAGGCGGCCCGCGACCGTCTCGGCGAAGGCGATCTGAATTCGGCCCTCGACGATCAGGCCCGCGCCCTCGACCGCCTGCGCGAAGGGGCGCAGGCACTGGCCGAAGAGGGCCGCCGCGAAGCACAGGAAAGCGGACAGGGACAGGAGAACGGGCGCGGCAGTCAGGCCGATACCGGCTCCAACCCCGATGAACTCGATCCTTTCGGTCGCGTGGGCCGGACCTTCGGCCCCGATGACGGCAATGGCGTCGAAGTCCCCGGCGAACGCGCCCGCAACCGCGCGCAGGAAATCCAGCGCGAAATCCGCCGCAGGCAGGGCGAACGCGCCCGCCCCGAACAGGAACGCGATTATCTGGATCGGCTACAGGATCGGTTTTGAGGTCAAGGAATGACGAAATGCCGTTGCGCAGGCCAATGGCGGAAATCGTTGGCCTTCCTGTCGAGGCCATATCTCGATTCACCTTAACTTGTCATTCCGGCGAAGGCCGGAATCCAGTCTCGCGAAATTGCTGAAATCAGTGTGCAAAACGCTGTGCTGGATGCCAGCCTTCGCTGGCATGACGAAAGTTCAGCCTATTGCCGCGCCGCATCATGCAACCGTCTCCCGCAGTCAACCTGCTCCCGCATATCGCGGATACCCGCACAGGCGAGATACCGGGGATAGGAATGACATTCCATGCCTTGTGGTGTCGCGACACCCGGCGGCACGTAATACCTGATCCAGCACACATCCTTCGGAACGGTGATCGGCCCCAGAACCGTATAGGCTGCCCTGTCACCTGATCTGGAACGGCATTTCTTCGGCGGCTCGACGCCCTCCACCATCTCCAGCGCACGCTGCTTGTCGCAGGCATAGCGTGCCGCCTCGGTCGGCGATCCGAGGTATCCGCGCTCGACCAGATAGGCGAGGCCGTCGTCTCCCGGTTTGTCCGCCGGCGCAGCCATCATTGGTGCGTCGTCGGGCAGTACGACAAAAACTGGCATCTCCTCGTCGGCGAGAATCCGCTTGCCTTCCAGCTTACGAGCAACGAACGCCTCCGTCTCCGCCCCTGAAAGCGTCACGGTATCGACGGCCCCGGCGGGAAAATGCTGATGGCTTGCCAATTCGAATTCACCAAGTTGCGTCAGTCGCTCCTCATACACCGCAAGCCGTGCCCCCTTGTCCAACCGGCCCTTCAGCTTGTCCGGGCGGATGGTTTCGCGGGACAGATCGCGCAACCGAGACGACGAAGCGGATGCTTTCACGCCGACCGCCTTCATTTGCTCGCGCAGATCGGCGAGCTTCGCCCGCTCGGCTTCCAGCATCTCGATGAACGGCGCGCGCAGGGAATCCGGCGCGCGACCACGCTCGAAATCGGCATCGATAGCGACCAGTTCCCTTATGCGGGACTCGGCCAGTTGGACATATTTTTCCAGCTCGAAACGGCTCTGCAACAGGCCATTCAGCTCGGTTTCCAGCACCCTCAACTCATCCCGCTTCGGGTCAGGCCCGGCAGCCTCGACCCAGTTCCGGCAACGCGGCGGGTCTTCGTCGGAATTCATCCGGCGATAAGACCGGCCCACCGGGATGCCCTCATCCAGCCCGCTGATGAATTGCTCGGTATCGCCCGTCAGATGCACCCCGGCGATGGTCGCTCCCTCCTCGGCACGGATGCGCCACAGGATGGGGCGCCCCCCGCTGAGGACGAGGATCGCAGGCTCCTTGGTGCGCCCGACCTCGACATCCACCAGCGTCGGAGCATCGATGGTGATTGCCGGATCGAGCAATTCCTTGCCGCTATGCATATCGATGACATGCGCGCGCGCCGCTCCTTGAACGGGAGGGAAACAAAGCGCCGTCCCGTCTGCGGCCCGCGACAGCGCAGCCTCGGTCGATTCCTGCGCGTCACCGAGCGGATCGGCGGAGGCAGCAGGACCAAAGAAAACCAGGCAAGCGGCAGTCAATCCTGACAGCTTCCTTTTCATCATATTCGACACCATTTCCCTGCACTCGAACTCTGATCCCGATATTACCGCAAAAAAGATGATATGATGCCTTTTGTTTCGGGCGCGTCACCCAGCCTCGCCCGCGTGAAAACGGTTTCGTTTCCCTGCAATCCCGATTAGACCCGAACTCGCAAGATTGTACGCCGAGGGGACGCACCCCCTCGCCCCGCCCGCGAGGACCGCCCATGACCGTTCAGGATCCCAACAGCTTCCGCACCGGCCCCGACGAGGAAGGCCGCTTCGGCCAGTTCGGCGGGCGTTTCGTGGCCGAAACGCTGATGCCGCTGATCCTCGATCTGGAAAAGGCATGGGAAGAGGCCAAGACCGACCGCTCCTTCAAATCCGAGATGGAGAACCTGTGGCGCTATTACGTGGGTCGCCCCTCGCCGCTCTATCTGGCCTCGCGCCTGACCGAGCATCTGGGCGGCGCGAAGATCTACATGAAGCGCGACGAGCTGAACCATACCGGCGCGCACAAGATCAACAACGTGCTGGGACAGATCCTGCTCGCCCGCCGCATGGGCAAGACCCGCATCATCGCCGAGACCGGCGCGGGCCAGCACGGCGTCGCCACAGCGACCGTCTGCGCGAAATTCGGCCTGAAATGCGTCGTCTTCATGGGCGCGACCGATGTGGAGCGCCAGAAACCCAACGTCTTCCGCATGAAGCTGCTCGGCGCGGAGGTCATCCCCGTCACCTCGGGCAAATCGACCCTCAAGGATGCAATGAACGAGGCTTTGCGCGACTGGGTCACGAATGTCGACGACACGTTCTATTGCATCGGCACGGTCGCGGGGCCGCACCCCTATCCTGCCATGGTCCGCGATTTCCAGTCGATCATCGGCTGGGAGGCCAAGAGCCAGATCAAGCACGCCGAAGGCCGGATGCCCGATGTCCTGATCGCCTGTATCGGCGGCGGATCGAATGCCATGGGCCTGTTCCACCCCTTCCTCGACGAACCGGACGTGAAGATGATCGGCGTCGAGGCGGGCGGCAAGGGCGTCGATACCGACGAACACGCCGCCTCGCTGACCGGCGGTCGCCCCGGCATCCTGCATGGCAACCGCACCTATCTGCTGCAGGACGATGACGGACAGATCGCGGAGGCCCATTCCATCTCCGCCGGTCTCGATTATCCCGGCATCGGCCCCGAACATTCCTGGCTGAAAGAGGCCGAGCGTGTCGAATACGTCGCGATCAACGACGACGAGGCACTGAAGGCGTTCCAGCTCTGCTGCGAAATGGAAGGCATCATCCCGGCGCTGGAACCCTCCCATGCCCTCGCCCATGTGATGAAGATCGCGCCGGAGATGGACAAGAAAGACGTGATCGTCCTCAATATGTGCGGTCGCGGCGACAAGGATATCTTCACCGTCGCCGAGGCCCTCGGCATCGAAATCTGACGACCCTTGCGGCGTCTGCTGCACGACGGTCGTTCCACGACGGTCGTTCCACGACGGGGGTAGACCCGCAGGGGTCGAGCCTTTAGAACCGCCCGCAATCAATCATACCGGCCCGTGACGATCCGTGCCGCGCCCCCGGAAGGAATACCGCCCATGTCGCGCATCGACCAGCGCTTCGCGAAGCTGAAGGAAGAGAACCGCGCGGCGTTCGTCAGCTTCGTCATGGCGGGCGATCCGAAGCCGGACGTCTTTGCCAAGCTGCTCAAGGGCCTGCCTGCAGCCGGGGTCGATATCATCGAGATCGGGATGCCCTTCACCGACCCGATGGCCGATGGCCCCGCGATCCAGCTTGCGGGGCAGCGCGCCCTCTCCGCCGGTCAGACGCTGAAGAAGACGCTCGCCGACGTCGCCGATTTCCGCAAGGGCGACGACGAGACGCCCATCGTGCTGATGGGCTATTACAACCCCATCTTCAACCATGGCGTCGAGGCATTCCTGAAGGACGCGACGGGAGCGGGGGTAGACGGCCTGATCGTCGTGGACCTGCCGCCCGAGGAAGATGCCGAGCTTTGCATCCCGGCCCGCGAGGCCGGTCTCGACTTCATCCGCCTCGCCACGCCCACGACCGACGAGAAGCGCCTCCCGACGGTGCTCAAGAACACCTCCGGCTTCGTCTATTACGTCTCCATCACCGGCATCACCGGCGCGGGCAGTGCCGATACCGGCGCAGTGGACGAGGCGGTCAAGCGGATCAAGGCCAGGACCGACCTGCCCGTGGTCGTCGGTTTCGGCGTGAAGACCCCCGAACAGGGCGCGGAGCTTGCGAAGATCGCCGATGGCGTCGTCGTCGGCTCGGCCATCGTCGATACCATCGCCGGAAAGCTCGACCGCAAGGGCGGCGCGAAGGTCGGCCTCGTCAAGAACGTCACGGCCTTCGTGAAATCGCTGGCCGATGCTGTTCATTCGGCGCGCGGGTGATAGGCTGGGGCGTATGACGTATCAGACCCGGACGCCGTCGCCATGAACTGGATTACCAACTACGTCCGCCCGCGCATCGGCACCCTGCTGAATCGCCGCGAGACGCCGGACAATCTCTGGCTCAAATGCCCCGATTGCAGCCAGATGATCTTTCACCGCGAACTCGCGGAATCGCAGCAGGTCTGCCCCTATTGCGCCCATCACATGCGGATATCGCCACAGGCCCGTTTCGAAGCCCTGTTCGACAGCGGCACGTTCAAGGAGATCGTGCCGCCCCAGCCGGTGAACGACCCGCTGCATTTCCGCGACGAGAAACGCTACACCGACCGCCTGAAGGAAGCGCGCAAGGCCACGGGCCGCATGGACGCGATCCTGATCGGCAAGGGCGATATCCTGGGCGTCAAGGCCGTGGCGGCGGCGTCCGATTTCTCCTTCATGGCCGGATCGATGGGTGTGGCCGCCGGAGATGCGATCCTTGCCGGGGCCAGGACCGCCGTGGACGAGAACGCGCCCTTCATCATGTTCTCGGCGGCGGGTGGCGCGCGGATGCAGGAGGGTATCCTCTCGCTGATGCAGATGCCGCGCACGACCATCGCCGTGCAGATGCTGCGCGAGGCGCGCCTGCCCTATATCAGCGTGCTGACCCACCCCACCACCGGCGGTGTCACGGCTTCCTATGCCATGCTGGGCGACGTGCAGATTTCCGAACCCGAGGCCCTGATCTGCTTTGCAGGCCCCCGCGTCATCGAGCAGACGATCCGCGAAAAACTGCCCGAAGGATTCCAGCGCGCCGAATACCTGCTGGAACACGGGATGCTCGACATGGTGATCGACCGCCGCAAGATGGCGGTCGAGATCGGGCGCCTGCTGCGGATGCTGCTCAAGATGCCCGCGCATAAGGAAGCCCTGCCCCCGCCTTCCGAACCGGCGACCGACGACACTCACCCGCTCGCGCCCGATACAGTCTGAACCGATGAGCGCCGCGCCCCATAGCGATGCGATCCTCGAACGGTTGCTCGACCTGCATCCCAAGATCATCGACCTGTCGCTCGACCGGATGACGCGGCTGCTGGACCGCTTGGGCAACCCCGAGCAGTCGCTGCCCCCGGTCATCCATATCGCCGGAACGAACGGCAAGGGATCGACCGGTGCCTTCCTGCGCGCGGGGCTGGAGGCGGCGGGAAAATCCGTCCATGCCTATACCTCGCCCCATCTCGCCCGGTTCCACGAGCGCATCCGCCTGAACGGCGCGTTGATCGATGAAAGCGCGCTCGCCGCTTATCTGGCCGAATGCGAGGCGGTCAACGGCGGCGAGGCAATCACGTATTTCGAGATCACCACCGTCGCGGCACTTCTCGCCTTTTCCCGCAATCCGGCGGATTACCTGATCCTCGAAGTCGGTCTCGGCGGGCGGCTCGACGCGACGAACGTGATCGACAGTCCGGCCCTGACGATCATCACGCCGGTCTCGCTCGACCATCAATCCTATCTCGGCGATACGCTGGGGGCGATCGCGGGCGAGAAAGCCGGGATCATCAAATCCGGCGTTCCGGTCGTGGTCGGGCGACAGGAGGAAGACGCGCTCAAGGTGATCGCGGAACACGCCGCGCGCGCCAAGGCGATGGTCCATGCCTTCGGGGCCGACTGGTCGGTGCGGCGCGAGGTGAACGGGTTCTCGGTACAGTACCCCGACGGCCTGCTCGACCTGCCCCGTCCCGTGCTGGCGGGCGAGCATCAGCTCGAAAATGCGGGTGCGGCCATCATGGCCCTCGCCCTCCTCGGCTACGAGGACGAAAAGACCGCGACCGCCGCCGTGACCAACGCCGAATGGCCCGCCCGGATGCAACGGCTGCGCCATGGCCCCCTCTTCGACATTGCGCCGAGGGGATCCGAACTCTGGCTCGATGGCGGTCACAACCCGGCGGCGGGCGAGGCCATCGCCTCGCTGATCGCCGACATGGAAGAGCAATCGCCGAAACCGTTCCACATGATCTGCGGGATGCTCAACACCAAGGATCCGACCGGCTATCTGGAACCCTTCCACGGCCTCGTGCGGCGCGTCTATTGCGTCTCGATTCCCGGCGAGAACGCGACGCTGGATGCCGAAGACCTGATGGATTTCGCCCTCGATGCCGATCTCGATGCGATCGCCGTGGACGACGTGGCCACGGCCTTGCGCCTGATCGCGGGCGAAGAAAGCACCGACCTCGAACCTCCGCGCATCCTCATCTGCGGCTCGCTCTATCTCGCCGGGAGCATCCTGCGCGAGAACGGGTGATTACAGCGTCGCAAGCGCGCGCGCGAACATCGCCGGATCGACGTTGCCGCCCGAGGCCGTCACGATCACCGGCCCGTCGTCCAGTTCCCCGCCCCGGAACAGCGCAGCGGCAAGCGCCGTCGCGCCCCCCGGCTCCAGCACGATCTTCAGCCACTGCCATGCGAGGCCCACGGCGCGCAGGGCCTGCTCGTCGCTGACGGCAAGGCCGGGACCGAAGAGGCGTTGCCCCACCGGGAAGGTCAGCTTCCCCGGCATCGGCGTCAGGATCGCATCCTGTATCGATCCGCCGCCCGCCGCATTGGCCAGCCGCTTCCCCGCCGCGAGCGAGCGGCCGAAATCCTCGAAGCCCTCCGGCTCCACGGGCCGCACGCGCAGCCCCGGCGCATCCCGCTCCAGCGCCAGCGCGACCCCCGAGGACAACCCTCCCCCGCCACAGCAGGTCAGCATCGTTCCCTGCTCCACGCCCTGCCCGCGCGCATGTTCCGCGATCTCCAGCCCGCAGGTGCCTTGCCCCGCGATCACGTACGGATCGTCGAAGGGCGGTACGAGGATCGCGCCGCGCTCCTCGGCCAGCGCCGCACCGAGGACATCGCGATCCTCCGTCGTACGGTCATAGAAACGCAGGTCGGCTCCGTAGGCGCGTGTCGCATCGACCTTGGCCCTGGGAGCATCCGCAGGCATGACGATGACGGCGGTCACGTCGAGTAACTGGCACGAGAGCGCCACTCCTTGCGCATGATTGCCCGATGACAGCGCCACGACCCCGCGCGCCCGTTCCGCATCCGACAGGGCGGCAATCCGGTTCCAGGCTCCCCGGAACTTGAACGAGCCGGTCCGCTGCAGGCATTCCGCCTTCACCAGCACCCGCCGCCCCGCAATCGCATCGATCTGAGGCGCGTTCAGCATCGGTGTCACCACCGCCTGCCCGGCCAGCCGCTCCCGTGCGGCGATGATATCGTCATAGGTCATGGAAGGGGGATAGCGGAAGTCCCGGCCCAAGGCACGAAAAAGGGCTTCGGATCGCTCCGAAGCCCTCTTCAAACCACGTCGTCGCCCTTTACTGCTGAAGCATGACCTCATGGGCCGCTGGCCCCAGACGTGCTTCGAGGGCACCGCGCATCTTCTTGAGAGCCTGCGTTTCCAACTGGCGCACCCGCTCCTTCGACAATCCGAGCTGCCCGCCGAGAGCTTCGAGCGTGGAAGGGTCTTCCGACAGCTTGCGCTCGGTGATGATCATCCGTTCGCGGTCGGTCAGGACGGTCAGGGCATTGGTGATCCATCCATGGGTCCGGGCGGTATCTTCTTCGGCTACCGCGAAATCGCTGGAGATCGGCGCGTCATCCTCGATGGTCTCGACCCATTCGCGGCCTTCTTCGTCACCCTGCGGCGTGTTGAGGGAGAAATCGGTCCCCGCGAGGCGCGATTCCATCATCTCGACATCGTGCAGCGGGACGCGCAGGGCAGTGGCGACGGCAGAGCGGGTGTCGTTGCTCATCACTCCGAACTGACGCCCGTATTCCGCAGCTTCCCGTTCCTTCTCGGCCCGCACTCGGCGCAGGTTGAAGAACAGCGATTTCTGCGAGGACGTGGAGCCGGTGCGAACCAGCGACCAGTTCCGCATGACATAGTCCTGGATCGACGCCTTGATCCACCAGACGGCGTAGGTCGAGAAGCGCACTCCGCGATCAGGATCGAAGCGTTCGGCGGCTTTCATCAGGCCGATCGCGCCTTCCTGGATCAGATCGCCCATCGGCGCGCCATAGCGGCGATATTTCGACGCCATCGAGATCGCGAGGCGCATGTAAGCATTGGTGAGTTGGTGCAGGGCCTCGACGTCGTCTTCGTCGCGCCAGCGGCGGGCAAGGCTCAGCTCGGTCTCGGCGTCCAGCATCGCGGTGGACATTGCCGTTGAGATGACCTTGCGATCCTCGACGCTCGGGCGGGTGGATTCGGCCATGACGCAAACTCCGCGATCTCATCAATGAATGAATTGTGAATCCGAAAGCATCGCCACGCGCAGAAAGTTCCGAGAAGGCTTGATATTTTTCATCCCTGCGCCATCACGAGACAGTGCGCTGTCTTCGCACGATCATTCAACTCACTGAATTCAGGCGAGAACCTCCTTCCCGGCATAATCGAATATTTTCCCGCTCTCCTCGGGCCCGATTCCGTCGAGAGTGGCGAGCATTCCTGCGACGGATCGCTGCGGGGTGAAGAGTTTCCCCTGGGGCACCCCTTGCCGGAAGGGTTCGGAAAGACCCGTCTCGACCGTTCCGGGATGGAGTCCGACGAAGACCGCCTTGCCGTTCACCCGCGACAGCTCGATGGAAAACGTGCGGATCACCATGTTCAGCGCGGCCTTGGAGGCGCGGTAGGAGACCCAGCCCCCGAGGCGGTTGTCGGAAATGCTGCCGACCCGCGCCGACAGGGCGGCGAGCGCGGTCTTCCGGTCCTTTGCCAGTACAGGCAGGACATGCTTGGCGATCAGGGTGGGGGCGATGGTATTGACCGCCAGCACCGCACCCATCGCCTCCGCATCGGCGTGACGCCACGTCTTCTCGGGCGCGATCCCCTCGCCATGCAGGATGCCCAGCGCAATGATCGCGAGATGGAGCGGGCCGTCCCCGGTCATCGCCGCCACGGCCCCGGCAAGCGCCGTCTCGTCGAGCGGATCGCAGGACTGCGCGCGGACTTTGGGAGACGCGAATACGGGCGATCCGCGCGAGACCGCATGGACCTGCGCCACGCCATCTTCAGCCGCCAGCGCCTCGACGAAGGCGGCACCGATGCCGCCACTTGCGCCGAAGACCGCCGTATTCAGGCCCGTTCCGAAACTCTGCAATGCCATGAGGTGCAGATATGGCCCGCGCGTTCCGCGTCAATGACCATTCGTGATGGACGCCCCCATGAAACATGACTGGTTCCGCCGCGCGGCATCGGTCACGATGGCGGGAAAAGGGAGCGTTCCATGGCCTATACCCTCTATCTCGGCGATGCCGCCTATTCGAGTTGGTCCTTGCGCGGCTGGTTGCTGCTCGATGCTTTCGGCATTGCGTTCCGACCCGCATGGGTCCCGATGTATTCGGATGCCTTCACCGATATGCAGGCACGCAATGCCCCGGCGCGCACGGTTCCGGCACTGGAGATCGACGGCGAGGACGCGCTCGTCTGGGAAAGCCTCGCCATTGCCGAGACCCTCGCCGACCGGCACCCCGAGGCGGGCCTTTGGCCGCAGGGCGTGGCGGCACGGGCCGGTGCCCGGTCGCTGGCCGGAGAGATGCACGCGGGATTTCGTGCATTGCGCGACCGCCCGTCGATGAACCTGCGCCGCATCTATGACGGGTTCGAGCCGACCGAAGCCGAGAGTGCCGATGCCGCGCGGGTGCAGGCGCTCTGGTCCTGGGCGCTCGATCGCTTCGGAGGGCCGTATCTGGGGGGCGATACCTTCGGCGCGGTGGATGCAATGTATGCCCCGGTCGCGACGCGCTTCGTCACCTACGGCTTTGCGCTCGACAGCGATGCAAGCGCCTACGTGAAGACGATCTACGCCCATCCGTCCTTTCGCCGCTGGCACGCCATCGCCGATACGGACCCGCGTATCCTGACCCGCTACGACCTCGACCTGCCGAGCCGGGGGCCGGAAGAGGCGCCCCGACCGGACCCGATCCCCGCCGAACGATACGAAGGCGCGCCAACCGAGGCGATCAATGCCGCCTGTCCCTATTCCGGCAATCCCGTGCAGGCCGACAGCCTTGCGAGGATCGATGGCCGGGTCGTCGGATTCTGCAATTCCCGCTGTCGCGACAAGTCGGTCGTGGATGCGGCGGCATGGCCCGCCGTGATGGCAATGCTCGGCAAAACGGCTTGAAACCCGTCGCTGCCGGACGATCTTCTTCGGAAACCCTTACCCGGAGAAATCGCCCGTGCTCGATAGCCTCACCCGCCTGTTCCGCAACGACGACAGCGCCCCCGAGCGCGATATCTCCGGCTCCATGGCCCTTGCCGCCCTTCTGGTGGAGGCCGCGCGCCGCGACGGGGATTATGCACCGGAGGAACGGGCCGCGATCCTGCGCATCCTGATGCGCGAGGAGGATATGGGCCAGGTCGATGCCGAGGCCCTGCTGGCGAAATCCGAAACCGCGCAGGAGGAAGCGGTCGACGTGTTCCGCTTTACCCATGCCCTGAAGGAAGCCACGCCCTTCGACGACCGCGTCCGTATCCTCGAAGACCTGTGGGACGTGATCCTCACCGATGGCGACCGGGCCTATGAAGAAGATCATCTCGTGCGCAAGGTCTGCGGGCTACTGGGCATCCCCGACCGCGACAGCGGGCTGGCACGGGCACGGGTGGAGGCACGGCAGGGCTGAGCCTCGAGCAATAAGGGCAATGGCCACGAAACAGGAAGATGGAGCATCCCGAGTGATCCCTTCGTCAATCGGGATGCCCTAGCGCGCCGCCGCCACGAAGGCCCGGATCGCATCGGCATCCTTGATGCCGGGGCCGCTCTCGACACCGGACGAGACATCCACCATCGTCGTGCCGGTCAGCATGACGCTCCGGGCCACGTTGTCGGGGGTCAGGCCCCCGGCGAGCATCCATGGCACCGGAATGCGGCGATTGGCCAGAAGCCGCCAGTCGAACGCAACCCCGTTCCCGCCGGGCAGCGTCGCATCCTGCGCCGGTTTGGCATCGAAGAGCAGCATGTCGGCCACGCCCGCCAGTGCCACGCCCGCATCCACGTCGCCTGCCGTCCCGACGGGTTGCGCGACGATCAGCGGCAGGCCCGCCCGTGCCCGGATCGCGCCGAGGCGATCCCGGTCTTCGACCTTGTGGATCTGTACGAAATCCAGCGGAGCGATCGCGAGAACCGCGTCGATCTCGTCATCGGTGGGATCGACGAACAATCCGACCTTTCCGATTCCCGGCGGCACGTCAACGGCAAGCGCGGCAGCCTGCTCCGGCGTCACGGCGCGCGGCGAGGGGGGGTAGAAATTGAAACCGA
>ENA-ORXU01001269-ORXU01001269.1-marine-metagenome-genome-assembly--contig:-NODE-1269-length-21929-cov-7.168268_pt1 | contig 21929 bp, 19 predicted proteins | sample MGYA00237869_ERZ511484 | MGnify/ENA metagenome assembly ERZ511484
TTCGTTCGAGGCCGTCACGGCTGCCAGAGCCGTCAGCGCATCGGCATCGTCGGGCCGACGGCAGGTGGCGATCACCCGGTGGCCGGCCTGAAGCAACGTTTGCGTCAGCGCCAGACCGATACCGCGGCTGGCACCCGTGACCAGCAGGGTTTCGGACGTGTTCATCGGCTTCTCCGTCGATGGGTTCCGGAAGGTGTCACAGCGACGCTCATCGCGTCACCGCCTCCGCTGCCCGGCCCGCCGGCTCGAACACCTGCTTGTCGACCTTCAGGTAGGCCACCCCTTCATTGATCGCTATCACCACGTCCTCCACGCCTGGCAGGGCGCGCAGCCGGGCGATGGCGCCGTCCGGGCTGGCGCGCTCCTGCTCGCTGAGCAGGTGGCGATGGGTGGCCATCTTTCGCGGCGGCGAAAAGCCTGCGATCAGCAGCAGCCAGGCACCGCACAGCGCGGCCAGCGCCACGAACAGGCCCTGCTCGCCGACCGCGCCGTACAGCCAGCCGGCACCGGCTCCGCCGACGAAAGCGCCCAGGAACTGGCTGCTCGAGTAGATGCCCATCGCGCTGCCCTTGGCCGCGGCCGGTGCCAGGCGGGACACCAGGGAGGGCAGCAGCGCCTCCAGCGTGTTGAGAAAGCCGAAGAACAGCGTGATGCCGATCAGCAGCATCAGCGGGCCGGTGGCCAGGAAGCCGAACAGCAGCTGCACCGCCAGCATGCCCGCCACCGCCAGCAGCAGCACCGCGTGCATGGCGCGCTTCTCGGCCACGATCACCAGCGGCACCATCAGCGCGATCGACACCACCACGGCCGGCAGGTACACCAGCCACTGGCGATCGTCGGCGATGCCGGCATCGCGCAGCGAAAGCGGCACCACGAAGAAGGTGGCGGTGATCAGCAGGTGCAGCATGAAGATGCTGCCGTCCAGGCGTAGCAGTTCGCGGTGCGAGAACAGCCGCCGCATGGTCGACAGGTTCGCGCCGGTATCGCTGCTGTAGTGGCAACGCTCGGGGTCCGGCACGGCCACGTGCAACAGGATCAGCGCCAGCACCGCGCAGGCGGCGGTGAACCAGAAGAGCATGTCGACCGAGAACCAGGCCACCAGCACCGGCCCCGCGATCAGCGCCAGGATGAACGCGAAACCGATGCTGGCGCCCAGGGTGGCCATGATCTTGGTGCGCTGCTCCTCGGTGGTCAGGTCCGCCGCCAGTGCCATCAGCGCCGCGGCGATCGCCCCTGCCCCCTGCAGGGCCCGCCCGGCGATCACCCAGCGGATGTCCTCGGCCAGGGCGGCGATCACGCTGCCGGCGATCAGCAGCAGCAGGCCGATGGTGATCACCCGCTTCCTGCCGATCCGGTCGCTGAGCATGCCGAACGGAATCTGCAGGATGGCCTGCAGCAGCCCGTAGATGCCGATCGCCAGCCCCACCAGGAACGGCGTGCTGGACGCGTAGTCGCTACCGAACAGCGTGAACACCGGCAGGATGATGAACAGCCCCAGCATGCGCACGATGTAGATCAGCGCGAGCGACCAGGTGGCACGGCGCTCGACCGGCGTCATGGCCGAGCCGGTTTTCGAAGTCATGGGTCGGGCGGTCGATTCACAGGCGGGCCGTGGCGGCGGATCGCGATCTGGCCGATGGGCGGGAGGGCGATGCAGATCGCACAGGATACGGCCTGGCGCCCGGGAATGCGTCGCATCCGGCGAACGGCTCGCTGCACCGGGCCGGTGAATCCTGCTTGCTCGCGCTAAGCTCGGCGGTTTTCCCGTCCGGACCCGCCGATGGACACGATCCGCATTCGCGGTGCGCGCACGCACAACCTGAAGAACGTCGATGCGGACCTGCCACGCGATGCGCTCATCGTGATCACCGGCCTGTCCGGCAGCGGCAAGTCCTCGCTGGCCTTCGACACGCTGTTCGCCGAGGGGCAGCGGCGCTACGTGGAAAGCCTGTCGGCCTACGCCCGCCAGTTCCTGTCGGTCATGGACAAGCCGGACGTGGACCTGATCGACGGCTTGTCGCCGGCCATCTCGATCGAGCAGAAGTCCACCTCGCACAATCCGCGTTCCACGGTCGGCACGATCACCGAGGTGCACGACTACCTCAGGCTGCTGTTCGCGCGCACCGGCACCCCGCACTGTCCCAGGCACGGCGAGGCGCTGGACGCGCAGACCATCAGCCAGATGGTGGATGCGGTCATGGCGCAGCCTGCCGGCACCGCGCTGGCGCTGCTGGCGCCGGTGGTGAACGGGCGCAAGGGGGATCATGCGGTGCTGCTCGATCAGCTGCGCGCGCAGGGCTATCTCAGGGTGCGCATCGACGGCACGCTGACCGAGCTGGACGGCGACATCCGGCTGGACGCACGACGAAAGCACGACATCGACGTCGTGGTGGACCGCTTCAAGGTGCGCCAGGACCTGGCGCTGCGGCTGGCCGAGTCGTTCGAGACCGCGATCGCGCTGGGCGAGGGCTCGGCCAGCGTGGTGGCGCTAAAGGGCGAGTCGGAGCCGATGGTTTTCTCCTCGCGCTTCGCCTGCCCCCGCTGCGGCTACTCGGTGCCGACCCTGGAGCCGCGCAGCTTCTCGTTCAACGCCCCGCAAGGGGCCTGCCCCGAATGCGACGGGCTGGGCGTGGCCCAGTTCGTTGACCCGGAGCGGGTGGTCGAGGACGCCTCGCTGAGCCTTGCCGCCGGCGCGGTGCGCGGCTGGGACCGGCGCAACGCCTGGTACTTCCAGATGCTGCAATCGCTGGCGCGCCATTACGGCTTCGATGTGGACACGGTGTTCGAGGAGCTGCCCGAAGCGGTGCGCCAGGCGATCCTGTACGGCAGCGGCACCGAGAAGATCCGCTTCAGCCACATCACCGCCAGGGATGCCGAGAGCGGCGGCAGCGCCCGCGAGAGCGTGCACCCGTTCGAGGGGGTCATCCCGAACGCTGCCAGGCGCTACCGCGAGACCGAATCGAACAACGTGCGCGAGGAGCTGGGCAAGCTGTTCTCGCGCCGGATCTGCCCCAGCTGCGACGGGGCGCGGCTGAACGAGTCGTCGCGCCACGTCCGGGTGGCCGGCACCACGCTGCCCACCCTGGTGGCGCTGTCGATCGACAAGGCGCGCGAGGCGGTCGACGGCCTGGCGCTGACCGGTCAGCGGGCCGAGGTGGCCGAGAAGATCACCCGCGAGATCCTGCTCAGGCTGGATTTCCTGGTCAACGTCGGCCTGGACTACCTGTCGCTGGATCGCAGCGCCACCACGCTGTCCGGCGGCGAGGCGCAGCGCATCCGGCTGGCCAGCCAGATCGGCGCCGGCCTGCAGGGCGTCATGTACGTGCTGGACGAGCCGTCGATCGGCCTGCACCAGCGCGACAACGATCGCCTGCTGTCCACGCTGACCTACCTTCGGGACCTGGGCAACACCGTGATCGTGGTGGAGCACGACGAGGACGCGATACGCGCGGCCGATCACGTGATCGACATCGGGCCGGGTGCCGGAGTGCATGGCGGCCGCATCATCGCCTCGGGCAGCGTGGACGACCTGATGGCCGAGCCCGAGTCGCTGACCGGGCAGTATCTTGCCGGCCGGCGCCGGATCGAGATCGGACCGCGGCGGCCGACCGGCTCGAAATGGATCGGCATCCAGGGGGCCAGCGGCAACAACCTGCGCGCGGTCGACGTGAAGATACCGGTCGGGCTGTGCACCGCGGTCACCGGCGTGTCCGGTTCGGGCAAGTCGACGCTGATCAACGATACGTTGCTCAAGGCCGCCTCCACCGAGATCAACCGCGCGCGCGCCGAAGCCGCACCGGTCAGGAAGATCACCGGACTGCGCGCGATCGACAAGATCGTGGCCATCGACCAGAGCCCGATCGGCCGCACGCCGCGCAGCAACCCGGCAACCTACTCGGGACTGTTCGCACCGATCCGCGAGCTGTTCGCCGGTACCCGCGAGGCGCGCTCGCGAGGCTACGAGCCGGGACGCTTCAGCTTCAACGTGCGCGGCGGGCGCTGCGAGCCGTGTCAGGGGGATGGCCTGGTCAAGGTCGAGATGCACTTCCTGCCCGACGTGTACGTGGCCTGCGACACCTGCGGGGGCAAGCGATACAACCGCGAGACGCTGGACATCCGCTACAAGGGGATGACCGTCCACGACGTGCTGGAGATGACGGTGGAGACCGCCGCCGACTTCTTCTCGGCCGTGCCCACGCTGTCCCGGAAGCTGGACACGCTGATGCAGGTGGGCCTGTCCTACATCACGCTGGGGCAGAACGCCACCACGTTGTCCGGCGGCGAGGCGCAACGCATAAAGCTGGCGCGTGAGCTGTCCAAGACCGGCACCGGGCAGACCCTGTACGTGCTGGACGAACCGACCACCGGCCTGCACTTCGAGGACGTGCGCGCGCTGCTCGGCGTGCTGCGCGCGCTGCGCGATGCCGGCAACACCATCGTCATCATCGAACACAACCTGGACGTGATAAAGACCTGCGACTGGGTCATCGACATGGGACCCGATGGCGGCGCCGGCGGCGGCAGCGTGGTCGTCACCGGCACACCCGAGGCGGTCGCGGCCTGCAAGGCGTCGCACACCGGCCGCTACCTGGCACCGCTGCTCGAACCGTGATCGCTGCGCCGAACCCGAAACAGGAACCAGACTCATGACCTCTCCCGGTACCCCGTCGGACCCGACATCCGGCACCGCTTCCAGCCGTGCTTCCGGCCCTGCTTCCGGCCCTGCTTCCGGCCCTGCTTCCGGCCCTGCTTCCGGCCCTGCTTCCGGCACGGGCGACGAGCATCCGGAGGCCAGCGCCTGGAAACGGCTGGCGCACGATGCCGGCCTGCAGGTCGAGCAGATCCTGTCGACGGTGCGCGATCGCTTCGATGCCAGATTCCGTCCCGATCGCCCGGTGCAGGTGATCGCCTACCGCGGACACGCCGACGAGCGGCGCGCCACCGTGTCCTGCCGCGTGCTGCGCTACAAGGAGCAGCCGAACGACGATCCCGAGGCGGTGTGGGAGCTGCTGCAGGCCAGCTACCGTCGCTTCGAGACGGACGAGCTGCCGGGCGCTCGCGTGCGCCTGACGATCAGCGACCGGGAACTGGACGCGGTCAGTGACGACGAGGGCTACGCCCATTTCGACTTCGAGCCACCGGCCACGCACGGCACCGCGCTGAGCGGACGGCTGTCGCTGCCCGACATCGACGGCTCACGCGATGCCGATGTCCAGATCGTGCGTCCGTCCGCGAGCGCGCGCTTCGGCATCATCAGCGATGTCGACGACACGGTGCTGGTCACCAACGCCACCTCGATGCTGCGCATGATGCGCCTGACGCTGCTTTCCTCCAGCGCCTCGCGCGTGGCGTTCGATGGCGTCGCGCCGTTCTACCAGGCGCTGGTGAAGGGCGGCAACCCGATGTTCTACGTCTCGTCCAGTCCATGGAACCTGTACGAGTTCCTGGACGATTTCATGGCGACGCGCGGCCTGCCGAGCGGTCCGCTGCTGCTGCGCGACTTCGGGCTGGAGCAAGATCGGCTGGTCGCCGGGCCGCACGAGCGCCACAAGTTCGCGGCGATCAGCTCGGTGCTGGAGCGGCACGCCTCGTTGGCGTTCGTGCTGATCGGTGACAGCGGGCAGCACGACCCGGAGATCTACCGGCGCGTGGTGGAGGCCTACCCGGACAGGATCCGGGCCGTCTACATCCGCGACGTCAGCGAAGAGGCGCGCGACGCGGCGGTGCGCGAGCACATCGCCGCGCTGGAAGCGCAGGGCGTGCCCCTGCTGCTGGTACCCGACACCCTGGCCGCCGCCCGGCACGCCGCAGAGCTCGGGCTGATCGATGCCGACACCCTGCCGGCTATCGCTCGGGCGGTGGAGAAGGACCATGCGCCGAACCCGGCGGCCGACGACCAGCCGGACTTTGCCGATCGGCAGAAGCCGTAGATGACGCACCGCGCGGGTCCGACGATCGATACGCGGGGCGTGCAGGATGCGCGCGGCGGGTTCGCCGCGCTCTGCCATGCCATCGCCCGCGTGGAACGTCCCGCCGCGCAGCGTGAGCTGTGCCGGCAGGTGTGGCTGCCGGTCCCTCCGATCACATCGGACATCGATGCGATCGAGCTGCACGATCCCGCCACGATCGCCCCCTGCCTGCTGGTGCCCGGCCTGCTCGGCGACGCGGTGCGCAACGTGGTCGCGCCGATGCTCGGAGCGCGCCGGGCATTGGCGCCGGACGGCTACCGCATCGACATCGCCTGGGTGAACGGCCGATCGGGCAGCGCGGCCAATGCCGATCTGCTCAGGCGACGGGTGCTCGAGGCGGTCGAGCGACATGGCGAACCGCTGCACCTGATCGGCTACTCCAAGGGATGTACCGATCTGCTGCACCTTCTTGCCGACCATGCCGACTGCCATGCCGCGATCCGCTCCCTGACCAGCCTGTCCGGTGTGGTGCACGGAACCCCGCTGGCCCGCGGCACCCCCGAAGCGCTCGAGCGGTTGCTGCGAAGGGTACCGCTTCCGGGGCTCGGCCCGGGGGATGGCAAGGTGCTCGACGACCTGGAACCGGGTGCACGTGCCGCCCACCTGGCCGCGCATCCGCTACCCGCGAGCATCCGCTACGCCAGCGTCGTGGCCGCACCCGAAAGGGCCCGGGTGTCCCGCGTGCTGCGAGGCAGCTACCGTCGACTGGCCCGGACCGACCCCGCCAACGACTCGCAGGTCACCGCCACCGACGCGATCCTGCCCGCAGGCCAATTGCTGGCGATCCTGAACGTCGATCACTGGGCGATGGCCCTGCCGATCGTCGATCAGGATCGCTGGTGGCGTCGCTGGCTCGGCCGTTGGCTGGTGACCGGGAACGAATGCGCGCGCGATATCTTCCTCGCCGCGATCCTGCAGCATCAACAGAGCGTCGGCGAAGCGCCGCCGTAGCGCAAGGCCCTTGCTGGTCGGTATCCACCGGCATAGTTGGCAAGTTTTTCAGCGTGCGAGTGTTTCATGCAACCGCGTCGCAAGTCCGGGGAACAGGTGTCGTTAACCGTTTCACGGTGGGCGGTATGCCCCGTTCCGCACGGAGACAGGCTTGATCAACGCATCACCATCCGATTCGGCCGACGAACTGGCACGCATCCGCGATGCGCTGGAACGATTGCTGACCGATCCGGCCTTCGTGCGTGCGCCGCAGATGTCGGCCTTTCTCAAGTACGTGGTCGACCAGACCCTGAACGGCGATGCGGAGCGGATCAAGGCGTACACCATCGGCATCGACGCGCTCGGCAAGCCGACCGACTTCGATCCGCAGACCGACCCATCGGTACGCGTGCTCGCCAAGCGCCTGCGCGATCGGCTGCAGGAGCACTACGCCCATCATGTTGACGCCCGGCTGCGCATCGAGCTGATCTCGGGAAGCTACCGGCCCCGATTCGTCGAGATGCACGATTCACGCTCGCCCCCCTCGCCCCCCTCGCCCGCCTCGACCGACCGCCCCGATCCGACCGGCCGGGCGGGCACGCGGATCGAGACCCGTTCGACACCGTGTCGCGCCGACGAACGGGGCCCGTACACCGCGTTCCCGTCCAGCGTGAGGGCCATCAACGCCTCGAACCGGGACCGGCACGATTCGCTACCGTCACCGGCGTCGAGTGACCGGTCGGTACTCTACCTGATCACCTGTCAGAGCGATGATCGGCTGGCGCAGCACATCGCGATCCTGCTCAGCGGCATGCTGTCGCGCGATCAGGGGGTGGACGCCAGGCGGGTGGACCGGGCGCCGGCGATCGCCTCGCCGAGCGATCGCTCGCTCACCCTGCACGTCACCCGGCTGGACGAGGAACTGCGCGTCGATCTGCAGGTCTGCCGCAGCACCAACGCCGAGATCGTGCGAGCGGACGTGCTGTTGCTGCATCCGGACCCGGACGACACCCTGGCCCGCGAGGATTTCGAGCGACTGGAGCGCTGGGTCGGCGGTTACGCGGCGCAGCGACGCGGCACGCGCCCGACTGCGCCGCGAGAACCGCTCGCGGGCTGGCTCGCCGGGGGGCGAGAGCGCGGCGGGCGCGGCACGCAGGCGAACGATCCGGGTACGGACGATCCGGACGCGGCGGCGGAACGCGTCGTCGGCTTGTAGGGTCGTTACCGACGCGTCACCACGCGCCGGCACTCGCTATCTCTCAGAACGACCCCAGGCGCCGACCCGAACGCAGGTCCTCCAGCGCGCCTTCGCGGCTGTAGACCGCCGAGTTCTCGATACCGACCAACCTGCCGATCCGGCGCAGCGTCGCCCGCGTGGCCGACAGCCGGGTCGCCACCGCCTCCGCGTTCTCCCGATTGAGCTCCCGGCAATCCGCCAGCGCCTCCAGCAAGTCGTCCGGCAGGGCGGCGCTGTCGGCCGGCAGCGCCCATCCGAGCGCATCCAGCCCACTCTGCTTCTCCCTTGCCAGACGCTCCAGCGCCACCGCATCCCCTTGAGACAGGGCACGCGCTTCGCGCTGCAGCGACTCGTGCACCTCGAACAGCGCCTGACGCAACGGTCCGAACGGATCGCCGATCAGAGCGCGGTTCCTGGCTTCCTTCTTCATCGTTCGCGAATGCTCATCTGATGGTCACTTCGTTGGCCGACGCGACCGTCGCATCGACCGCCACGCCGGTGACCTCGTTCTTCACGCGGATGCGTTCACCTAGCCGTCCATCGGCAAGAGCCGTGCCCATCGCATCGATCGCGACCCCCGGGCCCCGATAACTCATTCTCACCTGGCGACCGCGTTCGACCAGTACCGGCGCATCCAGCGCACGCCGGTCGAGCAACCGACCCGCGCCGGCGCCGCGCGAGAACACACGGCCCAGCAGCGGCGCCAGCGAGGCGTCGGGATCCTCCGGATCGATGCGCACGATCTCGTCGCCCGCCGTGCCCACCCGCAGCGCTCGTGCATCCCGGCTGCCCAGCCGCACCGTCTCGCGCTGCACGATGTCACGGGCCAGGGGCTCGCCTCGCCGCACGGGCCGCGCCAGCGTCCACACCTCGGCGGACTCGCTGGCGCTCGCGGTCACGCGAACTCGCCAGCCGGCGGATCCGCTGCACGCCACCTCGACGCTCTGACGGCCCAGTACCGGACCGTTGCCGGCCACGCTCGCCTCCAGCGGCGCATCGCAGGCCGCCAGTCGTAGACGAGCATCCACCGGCAGGACCTCGATCTCCACCTCCCTGGCGCCGGCCAGACGCTGGCGCAGCGCGGACTCCGCGGCCGCCTCCAGCGCCTGCAGCGATTGCACCGCCGCCGGTGCGGCCAGAGACGCGGTGCACATCGGGGTGCACATCGCGATGAAGAGCGCGGACCTGAGTGCCGATACCGTCATGGAACGTGTCGCGCAACTTGCGAACCGTCCCGCAAAGTATGGGTACATGTTTCAAAACCCTCCGGGGAGTAGTGCTGGGCACTTCAAGGAAATCGACGCGGGACGACAACGGGTTCACGACCACCGCAGAAGAGCCGCTCCGTGTCACACAACCTACGATCGACCCTGCAGGATCGACGCCCGTTGCCGGCCCTGTCGGCACTTGCCGCTCTCGTCCTGCTGTCCGCGTGCAACGGCGGCGGGGGTAGCGCCTCCGACGATGTGCGCCAGGAGCCGGTCGGCTCGGCTCCCGTGCCGGGACAACAGAGCGCGGACGGCGCCCCGCCCCCCGCCGTCACCGACCCCGACGCCCTGCCGACCCCGACCTATCAGGACCCGACGCCGGTGGCCGGAGCCAACGGACAGCCCGTGATGGCGCCCGTGCCCGTGCCCGTGCCCGTGCCCGTGCCTGGACCTGGGCCTGGACCTGGGCCTGCGCCGACGACGACGCCTCCGGCGGCCACGCCCGGTACGGATCCCGTCACGGTCACCGGCCCCGTCAACACGCCGGTCACTACACCCGACACCACGCCCGACACCACACCCGACACCACGCCCGACACCACGCCCGACACCACGCCCGACACCACGCCCGACATCACGCCCGACATCACGCCGGGCACCACACCGGGCACCACACCGGGCACCGATCCCGCCACCCCGCCGGTCGCTGTGCCCGGCACGGGGCCTGTCACCACGCCGGGCACTCCACCGGCCATTGCCGACGGCGAGGCACCGGTGCCCCCGGTCGTGACCGTCGACCCCGCCGGCCCGACGACCGTCGGCCAGCCGACGCCACCCCAGCAGGACGGCGAGCAGCCCGCACCCGTGGCCACGCCGGCACTCACGGCACCCGCGGCGGGCACGATCATCGGCCTGCCCGGCGAGACGGTCGATTGCGCGGACAGCTTGCCCTGCCGCTGGGTCTCGGCGGATACCGGTATCGCGATCACCGCCAGCGCCATCGATCACCTGGGCGCCCAGGGTGAGCTGAGCATCGATTTCAGCATCGAGGCCACCCGCGACACCTCGTTCAGCTTCACCGGCGCCAGCGACGTGCCGGTTCGGGCCTCCGACACGAACGCCGACACGAACGCCGACACGGGCACCGACGCGGGCGCCGGCAATACGGCCGGCGACACCACCGGCGTACAGCGGGTGGCGCTCGGATCGGGCAACGGCGTGGCGCCGGTCGCACTGGTTGCCGGCCGGTCGCTTGCCGGACGCATCACCTACGGCGCACCGACCGACGAGACCATCCTGCCCGGCTGGGCGCTGACGCTGTCCGAAGCGGGTCAGGCGCTCGCCGCGCAGTTCCTGAACCTGCCGGTCGCCGTACCCGTCGGCCAGGACGTGGATTGCGCGGGCGCCCTGCCGTGCACGTGGCAGACCGGCGACGGCAGCGCGCTGATCACCCTCACCCGCGTCGGCGGATTCACCACCGCCCGGCGTCTGGACATCGGGTTCCAGCTGCAGAGCACCCGGGGTCGTGCGGTCGCGATGGACGCCGGCACCGCGGCCCGCGCCAGCACAGGCTTCCTGTACACGGCCCGCACGCACCGGCTCGGCTTCGTCTCCGGTTTCGGACCCATCAGCACCCAGGCGGTGGCAGGACAACCCCTGCAGGGCAGCGTGGACTTCTTTCGCGCCACGACGGTGACCGACCTGCTGGCCGAAGTCGAACTCGAACTGTTCGAGGACGGGCCGGTACCGCGCTGGCGACCGACGTTCCTCAACGTGCCGAGCACCACGCCATGAGCTCGCGCCTGGATGCCGCGCTATCGGTCCACGTGGACGCGATGCGCCTGCGCTCGCAGCGTACGCAACTGCTGGCCAGCAACATCGCCAACGTCGACACGCCGAACTACAAGGCGCGGGATCTCGCCTTCGGCGACACCCTGTCACGGGCCGTCGATCGGTTGCCGATGAAGGCGACCGATTCGCGGCACCTGGGAGCACGGGACGGTGCCTCCGGCAGCCAGGCCCGGGTGCTGTACCGCAACCCGGAAGCCGCATCGCTGGACGGCAACACCGTCGACAAGGACCTGGAGCAGGCGCGGTTCGCCGAGAACGCGCTGCGCTACCAGGCCAGCCTGCAGTTCATGCAGAACCGCGTCGGATCGATGATCCGCAGCCTCAAGGGAGAAAACGGATGAGCATGAGTGTCTTCGACATCGCCGGCAGCGCCATGCGGGCCCAGACCGTGCGATTGAACACGGTCGCCAGCAACCTGGCCAACGCCGACACCCTCGCCGGCTCGGCCGACGAGGCCTACCGATCGCGTCAACCGGTCTTTCAGGCTCTGCTGGAGGGTGGCATCGGTGGCGTGACCACCCGCGGCATCGTCGAGAGCGGTCGGGAGCCTGCCAAGCGTCATCAGCCCGACCATCCGATGGCGGACGAGGAAGGCTACGTGTACGGATCCAACGTCGACACGATCGAGGAGATGACCAACATGATGTCCGCCTCGCAAAGCTATCGCAGCAACGTGGAGCTGCTCAACACCCTGCGCCAGCTCGAGCTGCGCACGCTGAAGCTGGCCGAATGAACATCTCCGCACCGAGCCTGATCCCGACGGACGGGGTCGCCACGCAGCCGCTGATTCCCGATGCGCTCAAGCCTGCGATGCTCGAGACGGCCGACGCCCTGCCCAAGGCCAACGAACTGGGCCAAGACGAGTTCCTGCGTCTGATGCTCACCCAGATCGAGCATCAGGACCCGCTCAAGCCGATGGAGAACGGCGAGTTCATCGGCCAGATGGCTCAGTTCAGCACCGTCTCGGGCATCGAGGGCATGCAGGCCTCGCTGGACACGATGGCGACAAGCTTCGGTCAACAGCAGACGCTGCAGGCCGCCGAGCTGGTCGGCAACGAAGTGCTGGTCGAGGGCGATACGCTGCGAACCGGCGACGAGTCCTCGCTGCGCGGACGCTTCGAGCTCGACACCCCCGCCACGTCGGTGGGCCTGTCGGTACTCGCCGCGAACGGGGAACTGGTGGCGCGCCGTGCCCTCGGCTCGTTCACCGAGGGGCGACACGATTTCGCCTGGAACGGGCGTGACGACGACGGCGGCGAACTGCCGCCGGGCGAGTACAGCGTGACGCTGACCGCCGCCAGCGGCGAATTGCAGCAGACCCTGTCCAGCCAGGTCGGTCGACGGGTCCAGTCGGTGGAGTTCGGCGCGGGCGGCACCGCCCTGCTCAACACGCAGGGCGGCGACACCTTCGCGCTGGCCGACGTGCGCGAGATTCGAGAAGCACCCGCAAGTCCCTGACCGCCCACCATCCCCTTCGAACACTCATCCCAGGACTCAGCCATGACGCTCGACGTCGCCCTGACGGGCATCAACGCGGCCAGTACCGAACTGTCCACGATCGCCAACAACATCGCCAACGCATCGACCACCGGGTTCAAGAAGTCCGGCGTCGCCTTCACGGACATCTATGCCCGCAGCACCTTCGGCGCACAACGCAACGCACCGGGCGAAGGCGTCAACGTCTCGCGCATCAACCAGGACTTCTCCCAGGGCGGCATGGAAGCCACCGGCAACAACCTGGACCTGGCCGTCGAGGGCCTGGGCATGTTCCAGGTCACCGATCAGGGCACACCGATGTACACCCGCGACGGCAGCTTCGGCCTGGACCGGAACGGCTTCATCGTCAATGCCCAGGGCCACAGGCTGAACGGCTACACCACCAACGAGAACGCGCAGATCGAGCCGGTCATCGGAGAACTGAAGATCGAGTACTCGGACCTGCAGCCGAAGATCACCGAGAACGTCACGCTGGGCATGAACCTGGATTCCAGCGCCGAGGTGTTGCCGGCGTTCGATGTCAGCGACCCGTCCACCTTCAACTATTCGGCATCGGCGACGGTGTTCGACAGCCTGGGTTCCGAACAGGTCGCCACGCTGTACGTGCACAAGGACGCACCGAATGCCTGGTCCGGATTCCTCTACGTGGACGGCCAGGAGGTCAGCCAGCCCGGCGGCGAGGAACTGCTGTTCAACACGTCCGGCGCTCTCGACACGGTGAACGGCACGCCGGACCGGAATTTCTCCAGCATCCTGTTCACACCGGCGTCGGGGGCCGAGCCGATGGCCCTGGAGTTCGGGATCGGCGAGGTGACGCAGTACGAGAGCGCGTTCGGCACCAACACCCTGTCGCAGGACGGCTATTCCTCGGGACGGCTCAGCAACTTCGACGTCGACCCCACCGGGGTGATCTTCGGCCGCTTCTCGAACGGGCAGTCGCGCACCATGGGACAGGTGACGCTGTCGAACTTCGCCAACGTGCAGGGCATGCAGCCCCAGGGTGGCAATGCGTGGGTCAAGACCTTCGCTTCGGGCGAGCCGGTCGTCGGTGTGCCCGGCAGTGCCAGCCTTGGATTGATCCAGTCCGGATCGCTGGAGGAATCCAATGTCGACATCACCGAGGAACTGGTGGCGATGATCAGCGCCCAGCGCGGCTTCCAGGCGAGCGCCCAGGTCATCAGCACCGACGATCAGCTGACCCAGACCATCATGAACCTGGGTCGCTGATCGAGCCCCGACACCAGACAGAGGCTAGCAACGAATGGACGGAATGATCTACGTGGCCATGTCGGCCGCTCGCGAAACCATGCATCGGCAATCGACCAACAACCACAACCTGGCCAACGCGAACACCACGGGGTTCAAGGCCGTGGTCGATGCGTTCGAGGCCACGCCGGTGTACGGCGCAGGTCATCCGTCCCGCGCGTTCACTCAGGATCGAGGCGTGGGCAACGACCTGTCCAGCGGCTCGCTGGCGGCCACCGGCAACCCGCTGGACATCGCGATCGACGGCGAGGGCTTCCTGCTGGTGCAGGATCCGCTCGGCCGCGAGGTGATGACGCGCAGCGGGGACCTGAAGATCGGCGCGGCCGGACTTCTGGAGACCGGGACCGGAGACCTGGTGCTGGGCGACGGAGGTCCGATCGCCATGTCACCGTACGAGTCGTTGACGATGGGTCGGGACGGCACCGTCTCGATCCGCCCGGCCGGACAGGGTCCGGAGGCGCTGGTGGTGCTCGACCGGATACGGCTGGTCAAGCCCGACCCCGCCAACGTCATGCGCAACGATCGAGGCCACTTCATCACCCGGGACGGTTCCGCACCGCCGGCGGATGCATCCGTGCAGATTGCCAGCGAGACGCTGGAGACCTCCAACGTGGACTCGGTCGGTGCCATGGTGACGATGATCGAGCTGGCCCGGCAGTACGAGGCCAACGTGAAGCTGATGAAGAGTGCCGAGGACAACGACTCGGCCTCCACCAAGCTGCTGCAGTTCGCGTGATGCGCAGCCCCCTTCGAACGACACTTGGGAGACACGACTCATGAACGGTGCCTTGTGGACCGCCAAGACCGGACTGGACGCGCAGCAGACGCGCATGCAGGTCATCGCCAACAACCTGGCCAACACCAACACGACCGGCTTCAAGCGAGATCGTGCCGTGTTCCAGGACCTGCTCTACCAGAACGTGCGCCAGCCGGGCGCCGCCTCGTCGGAGAACACCATGCTGCCCTCCGGCCTGTCGGTCGGCACCGGGGTGCGCATCGCCTCGACCGAGAAGCTGTTCAACCAGGGCAACCTGTCGCGCACCGAGGACGCCTTCGACCTGGCCATCCAGGGCCGCGGCTTCTTCGAGGTGCAGACGCCGGACGGCGGACTGGCCTACTCGCGCGACGGCTCGTTCCAGCTGGACGCCGAGGGGCGCATGGTCAACGCCACCGGCTACGCGCTGGCGGCCGGCATCCAGATCCCGCCCTCCACCGACATCGTGACCATCGGGCGCGACGGCACGGTGACCGCGACCCAACCGGGCGGTGCCGGCGTGCAGCAGCTGGGCGTCATCCCGCTGGTCGATTTCGTGAATCCCGCCGGCCTGCAATCGCTGGGCGGCAACCTGTTCGCCGAGACCGGTGCCAGCGGCGCACCGCGTTCGGGCATCGCAGGCTCGGATGGCCTGGGCAGCCTGGAACAGGGTGCGGTGGAGACCTCGAACGTGAACGTGGTCGAGGAGCTGGTGAGCATGATCGAGACGCAACGCGCCTACGAGATCAATTCCAAGGCCATCAGCACCACCGACGGCATGCTGCAGTACATCAACAACAACCTGTGATGAACAGTCGCCTGCCCGTTCGCCATCACCGTCGCAGCGGGCGTGCACCGCTGCTGGTCGCCCTGGCACTGGCCGGGGCGAGCGGCGGCTGCGTCATCGTGCCCCCCGCGCCGAACGACGACTGGGATCCACCGGCCCCGGTACCGGTCGCCGGGGCCGCCGCGAACGGCGGCTCCCTGTTCCAGGTCGGCGCGGTCGAACCGCTGTTCGAGGACCTCAGGGCGCGGCGCATCGGCGACATCATCAACGTGGAGCTGGACGAGCGCACGGACGCGACCAAGCGGGCCACCACCTCGGCCAACAAGTCGACCTCCATCGAGCTGCCCACGCCCACCCTGCTCGGCGGGGCGGCGCGCTTCGCCGGACGCGACTTCCTGAACATGGAGGCCAGCGCCGGCAGCGAGTTCAGCGGCGCCGGGGACAGCGCGCAGAGCAACCGCCTGTCCGGCACCGTGGCGGTCAGCATCGTGCAGACCTACCCCAACGGCAACCTGGCCATTCGCGGGCAGAAGCGGCTCACGCTGAATCGCGGCAGCGAGGTGGTGCGCGTGGCCGGGATCGTGCGTGGGGCGGACATCCGACCGGACAACAGCGTGCGATCTAGCGACATCGCCGATGCGCGCATCACCTACAGCGGTGAGGGCCTGATCGCCGATGCGAATCGTGCCGGCTGGCTCACCCGTCTCCTGCAGGGACCCCTATGGCCATTCTGATCCGCACGCTCGTCGCCCTGGCACTGCTATGCGGTGCCACGCTTGCGCACGCCGAACGCATCAAGGACCTGGCACGGGTGGCCGGTGTGCGCGACAACGCGCTGCTGGGCTACGGTCTGGTGGTCGGCCTGGACGGCACCGGTGACCAGACCAGCCAGGTCGGCTTCACCGAACAGAGCCTGCGCAGCATGCTGCAGCAATACGGGGTGACGATTCCGGCCGGCCAGCGGCTGACGCCCAAGAACGTCGCGGCGGTGACCGTGTCGGCCACCCTGCCGCCGTTCGCCAAGCCGGGTCAGACCATCGACGTGACGGTGTCCTCGCTGGGCAATGCGAAATCGTTGCGCGGCGGCAGCCTGCTGATGACGCCGCTGCGAGGTGCCGATGGCCAGACCTACGCCTTGTCGCAGGGCAATCTGGCGGTCGGCGGCCTGGGCATCGCCGGCGCGGACGGCAGCTCGATCTCGATCAACGTGCCCAGCGTGGGCCGCATCCCCAACGGCGCCACCGTCGAACGCGCCGTGCCGTCACCGTTCGCGGACGGTCCCGGCATCGTGTTCAACCTGCACGAACCGGACTTCACCACCGCCAGGCGCCTGGTCGAGGCGGTCAACAGCGCCCTGGGCAGCACCGAAGCGCGCGCGCTGGACGCGGTATCGGTCGCCATCAGGGCGCCGGCCGACGTCTCCAAGCGCGTCGCGTTCATCGGCTACCTCGAGGAGCTTCGCATCGAGCCCGGTGACGGCGCCGGCAAGGTCATCGTCAACTCGCGCACCGGCACGATCGTGATCGGCAGTCATGTCACGGTGGGTCCGGCGGCGGTCACCCACGGCGGCCTGACGGTCACCATCCGCGAGGACGCCCAGGTCAGCCAGCCCGATCCCCTGACCGACGGCGAGACCGTCGTGGTGCCCGACACGGGCATCGAGGTGGTCGAGGAGGACGCTCGCATGTTCGAGCTGGAACGCGGCACCACGCTGTCCTCGATCGTGCAGGCGATCAACGGCGTGGGCGCGGCCCCGGGTGATCTGGTCGCCATCCTGGAGGCGCTGAAACAGGCCGGGGCCCTGCGTGCCGAGCTGATCATCATCTGATGGACGCACTGACCACCACGCCGGCAGGCGTCGGCCTGCCCGTTCGCCAGCCCCTGTCCACCGGGTCGACCGGGTCCACCGGCGCGGATCGGGAGGCCGAGCTGGACGTGGCCGCCAAGGGCTTCGAGAAGATGATGGTGCAGCGGCTGCTCAGCGAAGCGCGGCGTACCCGTTTCGGCGAGGAACCGTCCAACGCGCAGAGCAACTACGACGCGATGTACGACGAGGCGATCGCCGGCATGATCAGCGAACGCGGCACGCTCGGACTGGCCGACTCGCTCAGGCGTTCGCTGGGCGAGAACGGCGAGCTCGGCGTCACCCGGCCGGTATCGCGCGGCGACGAGAGCTCGACACGCTTGCGTTCGCAGGGCTACGGGCTCGACGCCTCGTCGCTGGCCACGCTGCGGGGACTGCTCGATACCAAGACGGACGACGTGATCGCCATGCCGGCCATCGCGGCAGGTTCCGGGACCGGATCGGCAGGCGGCTCGACCGTCGGTGCGCTCGATGACCGACGTGCCGCCCCGCTGCTGGCCTCGCTGGCCAATCTGGCCGCGACGGCCGATCGGCGAGCGGCGGCGGGCGATCCGACGCGGCAGCGCCGGTTCCTGAACGGCCTGCAGGCGCACGCGCAGGACACCGCACGGCGCCTGGGCACCGCGCCCGAGGCGGTGCTGGCCGTGGCCGCGCTGGAAAGCGGCTGGGGCCGGCACCCGATCACCGACAGCGCCGGCCGGGATGCCCACAACCTGTTCGGCATCAAGGCGCACGGACGCATCGGCGACAGCGTCACCCAGCGCACCACCGAGTACATCGATGGCCGACCGCGCAGCGTGGACGCCGAGTTCCGACGCTACGCCGATCCGGGTGCGTCGGTGCAGGACTTCGGTGATTTCCTGATCGACAATCCGCGCTATGCACCGGCGCTGCGCCAGGCCGCCGATCCGGAGCGCTTCCTGCGCGCGTTGCAGGAAGCGGGCTATGCCACCGACCCGAACTATGCGGACAAGGCCATCCGCGTCATGCATCGAGTGCGCGAGCACCTGGCAGGAGAATCCCGATGAGCGACCTGTTGCAGAACGGCGCCAACGCGCTGAGCGCGTTCAAGCGAGCGATCACCACCACCTCGCACAACATCGCGAACCTGAACACCGAAGGCTATTCGCGCCAGAAGGTGAACCTGGCGACACGCCAGCCGCTGGACACCCCGGTCGGGGCGATCGGCAACGGCGTGCGCGTGGCCGGCATCGAGCGGATCAACAGCGAATTCGCCACCGCGCGGCTGTTCGACGCGACGTCCAACCATGCGCGTGATGAGGCGCACCATGCCCTGGCCGGCCGCATCGACGATCTGGTGGCCAGCGATGCGCTGAGCATGGCACCGGCGCTCGACACGTTCTTCTCGTCCCTGGAGGACGCCTCGACCGATCCGGGCGCTACCGCCACGCGCCAGGCACTGATAGCCGGTGCGGATGCGCTGGCCGACAGGTTCCGGGCACTGCATTCGCAGCTCGACGATACCGCCGTCCAACTGGACGATCGCCGACGCGCCAGTGTCGACACGATCAACGAGCTGGCAGGATCCCTGGCGCGCATCAATGGCGAGATCAGCGCGCAGAGCGGTGGCGGGACTCGCCAGATCGCCTCGGCCGACCTGCTGGACGAGCGGGAACGGCTGGTCGGCCAGTTGACCGAGCAGGTGGATCTGCAGATCCTGGAGCAGGACGATGGCTCCTTGAACATCAGCATCGGCAACGGCGTCGCGCTGGTCACCGGCCGGCGTGTCAATCGCATGTCGGTGGTTCCGGGCGAGCGGCCCGGACGTGCCCAGGTGATGATCGAGGCCGGCAACGGCATCGCCCGGGTCGGCGAACAACTGAGTGGCGGCGCGCTCGGCGGGCTGCAGACGTTCGCCGTGCAGACACTGGCACCGATCACCCACCGGTTGGGGCAGATGGCGCAGGCGTTCGCTGCGCGCATGAACGAGGCGCATGCCGCCGGCATCGACCTGCGCGGGGTGCGCGGGGCGCAGTGGTTCACCACCGGCGAGCCGAGCGTGGCGGCAGATCCGGGCAATTCCGCCAGCGCGCCGCCGACGGTGACCATCGACGATGCCGGCGCGTTGAAGCCTGCCGACTACGACCTGCGCTTCGACGGCGCGCTTTGGCAGATCACCCGCAGCAATGATGGCTTCACGACATCGGCAGGCTCACCGATCGCCCTGGACGGCCTGATCTTCGACATGCCCGCGGGCGCGGCCGGTGGAGATCGCTTCACGATCTCGGCCACCGGTACCGCGGCGGGCAACCTGAACGCCCTGTTGAGCGATCCGGACGCGCTCGCGCTGGCCTCGCCGATCCGCGGCGACACACCGCTGGGCAATACCGGCAACACGCGGGTCGACCGCCTGGCAAGCGTGGATCCGACCGACCCGGCATTTACCGACGAGGTCGTGCTGACCTTCACCGGTCCGACCAGCTACGACCTGGTCGACGCCGCCAGCGGCGCCACGATCGCCGGCGGTGTGCCCTGGCAGAGCGGTGACACGATCGACGCCAATGGCTGGAGCCTGGTGCTGGACGGTACCCCCGCCGTCGGCGATCGGCACCGCGTGGTGCCCAACCCGGATGGCGGCGGCGACAACCGCAACGCGCTGGACATGGTCCGACTCAGGCGGGAGGCCACGGTGGAGGGCCGCGACAGCTTCGACGAGGCCTTCGGTGGCCTGGTCGGCGAGATCGGAACCCGAACGCGCTCCCTCGCCACCCGAGTGCAGACCCTGAGCGCCCTGGAGAGCGAAGCGCGGTCGCAACGCGATGCCGTTTCCGGGGTCGATCTCGACGAGGAGGCCGTCAACCTGACCAAGAACCAGCAGGCCTACCAGGCTGCCGCACAGGTCATCACCGTGGCCGACGACCTGTTCAAGACCATCCTGGGAGCCGTACGATGAATGATCGTGTCGCCAGCAGCAGCCTGAGCCGCCTCACCGTCGAGGACATGACCGCACGCCGCCTGGCGCTGTCCGAGGTGCGCGAGCAGGTCGGCAGCGGCAAGAAGATCAACCGTCCCTCGGACGACCCGGCGCTGGCCGCACGCCTGATCGACATCGAGGCCAGCCTGGGTCGCCTGGAGCAGTTCTCCCGCAACGCCGACAGCGCCGAGTCCTCGTTGCAACTGCAGGAAACCGTGCTCGGCTCGGTGATCGACAGCGTGCAGCGCATCCGCGAACTCACCGTGCAGGCGAACAACGGCACCAACGGCACCGCCGAGCGGCGGATCATCGCGGTGGAGATCGCCAACCGCCTGAGCGGCCTGTTCGACCTGGCCAACACGCGCGGCGGCGACGGGCGTGCGCTGTTCGCCGGCAGCCGCATGATCGACAATCCGTTCACCCCGGGCAGCCCGACCGGCTACGCCGGCGACGATACGTCGAAGCGCGTGGACATCGGGCTGGATCGGCAGGTGGTCGCCACCACCCCGGGCAGCGACCTGTTCATGCGCCTGCGTGACGGCAACGGCCGGTTCCGGGTCGAGGCCTCGCCGACCAACGCCGGCAACGGCATCCTGAACGTGGGGACGGTCACCGACGAGGCGGCCTTCGACGGTACCCGCGTGCGCCTGGTGTTCACCGCGCCGGACCAGTACGACATCACCGACGCGGACAGCGGCGCGATCATCAGCGGCGCGGTCACCTATGAGGCGGGCGAGTCGCTGAGCGTGGCCGGCATGACCACCCAGCTCTCCGGTGCCCCCGCCGCGGGCGACACCTTTCTCATGGAACCCGCCCGGCAAAGCGATGTGTTCGCCACGGTGGAGCGCCTGGTCGACACGCTGAACGAGACCGGCGACGATCAGGCATCGGATGCGCTGCGCCGCCAGGATCTGGGCAACTCGCTCGCGGCACTGGATCTGGTGCTCGAGCACATCGGCAACCACCGGTCATCCACCGGCTCGCGATTGCAGAGCATCGATGCCAGCCGGGACGAGACCGAGGCGGTCTCGCTGCAACTGCAGACCACCGCCGCATCGATCGAGGATGCCGACATGGCCGAGGTCGTCACCCGGCTGCAGCGCGAGAACAACGCGCTGGAACTGCTGCAAAGAACCTACGCCCAGTTCTCGCGGACCTCCATCCTCGACTACTTGTGAGCCGGGTCTCGTCACAGGACGTGACGATCGCCTCCCCACGCCATGAAGTGTTCGTCCAGTTCTCAAAACCCTCGCGCATCGAGGAGCCCTGACAGAAATCGGATCAGGTTCACGCCAAGAATCTGACCAGTTGCCGTTATCGATCTCGTGATTGTTGCCGTGCCCGGACCACCACCGGGCAAGGCGACCACCGACCCCCCGGTCATTCCTCCTCACGAGATCAGGCTAGATAACGATGGCACAGACAATCAACACCAACGTCATGTCGCTGACGGCGCAGCGCAATCTGGGCAACTCCCAGAGCCTGATGGCGACGTCGATGCAGCGCTTGTCATCGGGCTTGCGGATCAACAGCGCCCGCGACGATGCGGCGGGTCTGGCCATCGCCGAGCGCATGAACACCCAGGTGCGCGGCATGAACGTCGCCATCCGCAACGCCAACGACGGCATCTC
>ENA-ORXU01001270-ORXU01001270.1-marine-metagenome-genome-assembly--contig:-NODE-1270-length-21929-cov-3.607954_pt1 | contig 21929 bp, 19 predicted proteins | sample MGYA00237869_ERZ511484 | MGnify/ENA metagenome assembly ERZ511484
TGCTGCACATATTCGCCATAGACCATAACGTGCATATATGTTTCGGTCTGTTTTTTAACTGCCTTTACAATTTTAGGGTGGCAATGCCCTAGACTACAAGCGGACACGCCGGCAACGAAGTCGAGATGTGCATTACCAGCGGTATCGTAGATATAGCATCCTTTGGCATGCGAGATTTCCAAAGCCAGCGGATGCGGAGTGGTTTGCGCCTGATATTTTAGGAAATCTTCTTTCATGGTGTTTTTTGGACCTGCCAGGTTTCTTTTCGAAGACTATTTTAAATAATCAGAAAGCAGTTATCGTAAATCGGTGCAAACCTGACAGGTCTAAACTAAATGCCCAGCAAGTCTAACATATCAGAACGAATTGTTAGTTACTTTTTTTAATTTTGGCCGTTCTATTGGCTTTGGCGCGTCATCACTTCTAGGTGGAATTTTATTCACCGGATCTCCCGGATTCTGGCTGCGTTCGGCCTCTTCGGCATCAATATCTATTGGGTTATCAATCCCCCGAATAATCGGTAGCACAATGTTGTTGTCGTCTTCGTCAAAAATATCTTCCATCTTTAAAATACGCTCTTCGCCCCTCCAAACAAAGCCTTTTAATTTTCTTTCTTCGATCGGCAAATTCTTTTCGGGGTGAATATTACCATCGGGATCGGTAAAAAAAGTTAAGTCTTCGACGTCGTTGTTCGCCATAGTGATGCGAATCTTGCTACAGATTGTTTTGTTAATTCCGATAAGTTCATCGTCATCGTTGTACATATAGTAAATGACTTCGGTATTCTTCACCAAATCGATGATTTTCAATTCGTTATCGATAAACTTTCCGAACATATCCTTGCCTTTGGCCTGGTTGTAACCGGTCATACTGATACTGTCCAACGAAATAATAAACGCATTGTTGATTACTTTGAGGGAATCTAGTTTCTCGGTCTTTAGATTTGAAATCAGATGAATGCTGTCGCCCGTCATCTGGTTTTCTCCGTTCCAAATTACGGGGTTTCTTATGAGTTCGGTAATTCCCGTTTTTTCGGTGGTACGAATGGAGTCGCATTTACCGCTCAGATCGGTCTTGAAAAATTTGGCGTTTCTAAATGCACGGGATATCCTATTATCCGGTTTTCCGGTGACCGTTAAGGTATCGCCATGAACGTATAAGGAATCTTGTTCGACCAAAGCTACAGAAACCGCTCTTTGTGTTGCAACAACGGAATCTTTGGCCTTGAACACTTCTGCATAGTGCGCGCGAATCAAGCTATTATTTACGGTATCTGTTACCACAATGTTATTGGTGGCCGAGGCGAATTCGGTGGCCTTGTCAAAATAAACACTATCGCCTTCGATAATTCGATTGTTGTAGTCGATTCTTGTGTTTTTAATACCGTAACCGCTTTCGATTTTCGTATCATAAAAACCCCGTTCGCAATACATCTTGTAGGTTTCTCCGGTAATTGTTGAGGCACCGTACATATAGGCATTTTTCGAAGTCGTATAGTAATCCAGTTGCTCTGAATCTAAAGTGTATTCAGGGTTTTCGATATGAACGCTATCCAAGAACTGGTACTTGTCAAGCTCCATAAAATAGCGGCCGATTTCGCTTGTCAGAGTATTGGCAGAATCTATTATAGTACCAAAGCTATCATAATACGATTCTTGTTTTTCGCGATCGAAATAGAGTGTATCGGTACGTAGCTTCATTGACCCGCTTTGTTGTTCGGTTTCCAAAAGCACGCTCTCAAAGGCCTTGGCCAGCTTGGTCTCCCCGTTATAATTGATTTTACCGCTGGTCATTTCGATGGAATCGCCCTGTTGCATACGAACATTGCCCAAGGCTCTTAATCGGTTTTCTTTTTGGTAATAGATGGCAATATCGCACCAAAGGTCGGCACCTTGGTGTTCGAACTGTACTTGGCGGTCATCTTTACTAAAAATAGAGGCACCTGGAAATTGCGCTTCATCTTTGGTGAAATTCGCACCATAAACAATGTTAATCTGTTTGCTCTGGGTACTGTCGATTTCTTTTGCCTGCTCTTCTTGGGAATGCGAAATGTTTAACGCAAACAAGAAATAAAAAATGCTGAGAAGTGGCTTCAATTGCTACTGAATTTTCACCAAAAATAGGTTTTTTTAATTGGGAGGAATAAGGATTAGGATAGATTTAGGATGGTTCGGAAAGACATCTGTCAGTTTTTTAAAACCTGACTGGTCTGAAACAATTGTATAAAAGAATAGGAGACGTATGGCAAAGGGGTTTCGACTTGCCTTTTAGAATCAATCTAGCAAACACTGTGTTTTTGCATATTCACTTACGAAAAACAAAGAAAACTCCAAAAATTATCAGGTTTATAATCAATGTGGGGCAAAACCATTTGGCCTCTTTGCGGGGCAGTAAGCTCAACGGTGGAAGGAACTCTATTTACAAAGTATCTCTAGTAAATCATTGACTGAATTATTTTATTCTCGCCAACCAGAATTGGTAATATCCCTCGGATCAAAGAAGTTCTCTTGACTCGTAATTTTGCCATCCGAATCTACCTCAAAACGATCTACGATTCGCAGCGTGCAGGCAGGTTTTTTGATATGACAAAAGAATTCGGCGGTAACTTTTGTCAGCTTATCATTGACATAAGTATCCAAGATATCTGTTCCTGCTACAAGTCCGGGTAGGGGAGCCCACCAATTTTCCTTTATAAATTCACGGCCGTTCATGGGCTGTTGAGACCCCATGGGGTGAATCGGCGCACGTAATTCGACATTTTCATGATATGATATCGCTTCGAAATTTCCCGCTCCCAGGCCATCGATTACATAGGCTTTTGCCAAATCGTGCAATTGCTCTTTCCTTTCCATATCGCTAAGTGTTCCCGTATAGATACGATTCAAATCTTCAGTATTTGGTTTGTCATAAGCCAGTTGCGATACAAAGCTTGTATGGTTCCAATTAATAGAAATATCACTGATAAAACCGTCATCATCGATTTTGAAAATGAAGATATGATCTTCCTCGAATGATTTTCCGCGGGAAGGTAGTCCTCCAAATTCCTTTTCCTGTTTTCCGTGAATGGTCACATCACACTTTACCTTTCCGTTTTCGGTAACAACAGAATTTATGGTATTATCAATGGAAGGAAAACTACCGATCAAGGCACTCCAAAGTGCCTTGCCTTTCTCTTGAATTTTTCCTTTGCCATCGTCTCCCAAAGGCAAGAAGGAAACCGTTCCGTTTTCCGAACAGTTTTTTAGCATTTTTTGCACATCTTGTTCTTGGTAGGCTTTCATGAAGTCAATGCTTCGGTTTTTCCATGAAATTGATAAGGGCTGTTCCTTCGGATTGTTTTTTAGAGCTTCCATACTATGTCTTTAATGGTTTATGGCATAAAAATAATAGTATAAAAAATCAAAAAATTGTAAAAATGCGCCAAATTTCCAGTAGGCCATAGATGCTATCGCGTACACCGCGGGTAATAAAACCTTCCAGAATAGTCAAAAGGGTCGATAAATGCCAAATTTTTTTTCGTTGTCCTTCCTCCATGCCTGTCCAGCAAGGCAGGTTTCTTCTTTTCGTCAAAGTGACGATTATCCGTATTTTTCGCAGAAACCTATCTGCCACAGGCAAGATAATGGTAGGACCGAACATTTTTATGGGTTAATCAATGACCCTCTTCCTGAAGCCGTTTTTCCACCAAGGCAATACCATCGACGTAGTTCGCCAGCTCGACATTGTTCTTTGCGTAACGTCGAGGCGTTCTTCCCGAAAAGTATTTAAAATCTTTTATAAAATGGCTTTGGTCATAATACCCCCCTTCGTGAAGAACATCCATTAAATTCACGTCCCTATCACCGGCCATAAGGGAGCACGTATATCCAAAACGCCTAATTTTAGCATAGATTTTTGGGCTTACTCCAACTTCTTCTAAAAATTTACGTTCGAAACTACGTCTGCTCATGGGCACCTCTTCCAAAAGTTCAGTAATGTTAGTTTGACCTTTGTCGTCAAAAATTTCGTTTGCAGATTCAATAATCTCTTTTGTACCATGCATTGGTTTTTCAAGTAGACTCAGCAGATAGGCCTCAAGTATTTTAATTTTCCCCTGCCTGGTAGTTGCATTTGTGATATCGCGATATAGCTTCTTGCATGATTTTGGACGAGTTTCTAAAAAACAAACCCGTTCGTCGGTAAGTTCGTACATGGGAATGCCATAGAAATGGAAAATTGTTGCCGGCTTGAAAACGATGCCCACCACGCCGATTTTACCTCTCAAATGTAGGGTGTAATTCCCAAGTGCCTGACCGCTGATAAAACAAGCCGGAACACCCTTGTTTTTATATTTCGGATTGGAGATATAATATTCAGCTTGATAATTAAAGACCAAGGAACACAGAGCGCTAGGGGGGCTTTCAATATTTATAGTATTGGCGGGATTTCCCTCCCAAACAAAATAACACTCTACGTACTTTTCGAGAACTTTTGCCGGTCTGTATTTTTTGTAAAACATTTTCCTTGATTGAATACCAAAAAAATGACTTTATTCCCTTACAATTTAACAAATTTATGTTCAGGTTCATAGTCTGGTAAAGAGCTTTACTATTTTATTATTAAACTAGTATTAATTAGGTCAGCCTTTTTAAGTTCTTCAAATTATATGTGATGTGGACAACGAGCGGGATATCTGCACCAACATCTGATGCTCTTGGGTGAAACCTGTCAGGTTATCAAAACCTGACAGGTCTAAGAGACCATATCAATCAGAAAATAGCCGATTTGAATTTTCAATTTCTTCTAATTTTAATCAAAGTAGATTGAAAGTCAAATAGAACCAACCACCTTCACCTTGCTGTAGCAATATCCATGCTATAGTTTTCCGGAATCTTCTTCGAAAAGCAATGTGCCTAAAGGTTCATTCGGCTTATCTTTGTTATAGTATGCCAATACGTCTTTTTCCGTGCCTGATAGGGCTTTTTCGAACGGCTTGAAAATTTGATGCACTTTGTAAAAACGGATAGGTTTGGCATCCAAATTTTCTAATCCGATTGAATCTATTTTTCTAGGGATGTGTGAAAAAATTGTATCGAATTCGACTAATCGCCTCTCTCTTCGAACTGGATCGCTGTCATTGAGTACATTATCAAAGTAAATATATTTAGAATATAGTGTGTCTTTAGAAATCTTACTTTTTGGTTTTTTATAAACGTACTCGGCTAAACCGCACAGAACCTCATAATATTTCACTTCTTGAATTGTCCAATTTTCCTTTTCAGTATGTTGGGAATTTGCGAAAAAAAAGCAAAAATTAATTAATAAAAGAATAAGAATCGGCTTTCTCATATTCCTCGATTTATAGTGATTCAAAAATCAATCAGGATGCATTTGTAAAAGTTCAGCAGGGGAATAATAGCCTTTCTTGTCCTTCGTCGCTTCCCTGACATCTTTTACGGTTTCGGGCTGTACGACTGAAGCCCTATTGCCAAAAGCATTTCTTACATAGGTAAGTACCGCAGCAATTTCGTCATCGTCTAAAATTCCTCCGAAAGCCAACATCGGTACCTGACCCTCATAGTGGTTGCCCATAACGTCCATGGGACCTTGAAGTCCGTTCAAGACCAATTTTATAAGCCTTTCTTCGTTGCCGATTACCCAATCTTGGTCAACAAGGGTCGGATATCCGCCAGCTTGTAGACCGGTACCGCTCTCTTGGTGGCAAGTCACACAATAACCCTCCGTTTCATAAATTTTCTTTCCCTCTATGAACTTATCGAAATCATCGCCTTTTAAGTGGGAGGCCACAATCATATCGGGATCTACACTTGTAGCCATTCCGGAGAGTCGGGTGTGGGCAAAATCAAAAGCAGGTTGCATCCATTTATCCAAAGGATGTTTTTCGGCTTCCGCCAAAATGCTTTGCCCAATCTTTTCATCGAGCCAAGACGCGGTTACAATAGCCTCTAATCGTACACGGCCATGTAAATCGTTGGCCGCCTTTTTCAAAAGATTTTGGCTATTCTCCAATTGATGACCCATATAACGGACAACCCTAACGGCAGCGGCGCGAACTTTATGGTCTTTGGCAGCATAGGCCTTTTCCAAAATCGTTGGTTCTACCTTGTTATTGCCCCACGAAACCCAAAGGGCTTCCTGTATTGACCGTTCATAGATTTTTTGGTTCGGGTCGAGGTTCTCAACCCATGTCTTTAGTTTGGTCGAAACTTCTTCAGAATCCCTTCCTCTTAATTCTCGCCGGCTGCGATAGCGGGTTCGGTATTCGGGGAGTTTTAGATTTTCGAATAAAGTTTCTATCGGGGCACCGGCTACTTCTGCAGGTTTTACCAAAGGTCTGGACGGATAGGTGATTCTGTAGATTCGTCCATGCACATGATCTCGTAGCGGATCACGGGCATTATGCTGCATATGACCTACAAGAACATTGTGCCAATCAACTAGATACAACGAGCCATCAGGAGCAAATTCAATATCTACCGGCCTGAAATTGGGGTCGGAGCTTTTCAAAAGATCTTGCCGATGTTTTGTGCCGTACCCAGTACCGTCTTCCAGCATTTTGTGCTGTTTGAGGCCTAAAAATCCGATGGTATTCCCTAAAAGCACATCGCCCTGAACGTTATCGGGAAAATGGCGGCTTGATACGAACTCTAAGCCAGATGTGGGCCGCACGCGATGTTTTTCTTCTATCAAATCTTCGGTCAATGGCGATGCAACGCCATAGATTGATTTTAAGGTGCTTGGCGTCATCCATTGCATTTTGGTGCCTGAGGTTTCGAGAAAAAAGATTTGTGACCAATCGTCAAAGGCGATACCCCAAGGGTTGGGAATGCTTACCTGTGCGGTTCTTTCTAGGTGCTTTCTTTGCGGATTGTACCGATAAAATCCACCGTTCGTACCACGCACTGGTCCATAAGGGGTTTCTACATTCGTATGCAAAAATAAGCCTTCAGCCATATAAATAGCCCCTGAAGGATCTGCGGAAAAGGCCGATATATTATGATGCGTATCATGGTCGTCAAACCCGCTCAATACGATTTCCTTGGTGTCTGCACGGTCGTCGCCGTCAGTATCCCTCAATAAGACTAAATTGGTGCCTTGGCTCATATAAACGCCTTCAGGGGTGAACTCGAACCCTGTAGGTAGATGCAGGTTCTCCGCAAAAATTGTTTGCTTGTCCGCTTTGCCATCATCATCGGTATCCTCAAGAATCAATAATTTATCGTTCGGTTTGTCATCTCCAGGGCGATAGTGCGGATATGAGGGCATTACCGCGACCCATAACCTTCCCCTGTTATCGAACGAAATCTGTACGGGGTTCGCCAAATCGGGAAATTCTTTTTCGGAGGCAAATAGCTCTACTTTATATCCAGACGGGGTTTCCAGCTTTTTCAGGGCGTCATCGCCATATAAATAATTACCTGGGTCTTCCGAATCTTCTATGTTGTAGTTGGTTTCGACTTCAGGCAGTTGTAAAGTTTTGCCATCGGCGGCGGCCAAATCGAAAGATTCGCCCAAGGCGGTTTTCCAAATCAAAGTATCTCTGATAAGTGTCATTTGGCGTGTCTTTTCAATTTCGAAGGGATAATTCTGCGGCCCGTATGGGGCAAAGCGTCTTCCGTAGGCATGCACACCATTGGGAATCTTATAGTCGCTGTGCCAGTAATAATTTTTCTCTTGCACTGCCGCTAAAAGAGCTTTTCTATTATCTGGGTCGGATATTTCGATATCTCCAAAAATTTCGGTCACCAGTAAATCGGAAAACTTTTTATAACCCTCCTCATTAAGTTGAAATCCATCAATGGTCAAAGGTTTGTCGTTCGAGAACCATTTTTGAGTAGGGCGGAAGGCATCCACAAAATGGATGTTGTGTTTTTTGCTGATTTCTTCCATTGCCTTTGTATACAGTTCAAGATTTCCATTTTCTTTTTTTCCGTCAGGAAGATCTACAGACTTAGATAGGTTTTGAAATGCTATTGGAGATACGATAACAAGTTCTGGTGTAGTGGTACCATTATAATTCTTGGACAGCGTATGATCAATAAAAGCTTCCAGTTCATTTTTGTAATTTTCTAGACCTTCCGCACCTTGAAAAGATTCGTTGTAACCGAAGAAAGCGATAATGACATCTGCCTTTAAATTGAACAACCACTCATCGGGCGAGGGAAAAGTGCCCTCGCTACCGGAATCTTTTCCTAATTCCGTCTGGAAATTTTCGGCACCTTCGAATGCCCATGGGGAGTTTCTAGAAGCATGAGGTCTAAACCCCGGGGTATTTCCGCCATCACCCATATTGCGGATAAAAAGTTCGCTTTTCGGATATCGCAAGTGCATCTCGGTTTCAAAATGACCGAAGTTTTGCATTCGAGAGGCGAGGTTATTTCCTAAAATAACGATTCTAGAACCTTTGGTAATCGTAACTAGAGAAGCTTCTTTTTTGATACAACCAATCAATATGGTTACGATTACAAATGACAAGCTTAAGTAAGCGAAAGTTCTTTTTAATATAGGCATAAGTTCAAGTATTATCTGATCAAATAAATATAGTTAATAAAAAAGCCACTCGAAAGTGGCTATTTGTTATCTGTGTATGGTTTGTTTTCTGTCGGGCCCAACAGAAACGATTTTGATGGGTACTTCCAATTCTTTTTCAAGAAATAGTATGTAGTCTTTCAATGTTTTTGGAAGCTCTTCCGCCTTGGTCATTTTTGTCAGGTCTTCTTCCCAACCGTTCATTTCGGTATAGATGGGTGTCACATTTGCCGCCTCTATGTTATAGGGGAGATGAGTGATTTTATCACCTTTATAATTATAGGCGGTACATACTTTTATTTTCTTAAATCCACTTAGCACATCACCCTTCATCATCATCAATTCGGTTACGCCGTTGATTTGAACGGCATATTTTAGCGCCACCAAATCTAGCCAACCACATCGTCTAGGTCTACCTGTAGTAGCGCCGAATTCGTTACCGACACGTCCCATGGTTTCGCCATCTTCATCAAAAAGTTCGGTAGGGAAGGGGCCACTACCAACACGTGTGGTATAAGCTTTGAAAATCCCCTTAACATCACCTATTTGATTTGGTGCAACGCCAAGACCGGTACAGGCTCCAGCGGCCGTTGTATTGCTTGAAGTTACAAATGGGTAGGTACCAAAATCGATATCCAGTAAAGAGCCTTGCGCGCCTTCGGCCAAAATTTTCTTGCCGGATTTTTGTGCTTGGTATAAATACTCTTCGCTGTCAATAAAAATCAATTTTTTCAGTTCGCTGATGGATGCGAAAAATTCAGTTTCCAGTTCGGCAAGGTTGTATTGAATATCGACATTGTAATAGGCAATCATAGCCTCGTGCTTGTCTGCCAAGGCTCGATATTTTTCTTTCCAATCCGACAATTCAAGATCACCTATACGCATGCCGTTACGGCCTGTTTTGTCCATGTAGGTAGGACCGATTCCTTTTAAGGTAGAGCCTATTTTCGCTTTACCTTTTGAAGCTTCGGAAGCGGCATCCAATAAGCGGTGTGTAGGTAATATCAGGTGGGCTTTTCTTGATATAAGTAATATAGACTTGATATCAAGTTCGAATTTTTTTAAAGCATCGAGCTCTTTTTTAAAGATAACCGGATCGATAACAACGCCATTACCTACAACGTTCATTGCATTTTTATGAAAAATACCCGATGGTATAGTATGCAACACGTGCTTTATTCCATCGAATTCAAGGGTATGGCCAGCATTGGGGCCACCTTGAAAACGTGCAATAATATCATAGTTTTTAGTCAGTACATCGACAATTTTACCTTTTCCTTCGTCTCCCCACTGTAATCCCAACAATAAATCTACTGCCATTAAAATATACGGTTAGCTGTTCGTTTTTTCTTTTTTGCCCTGCTCTTTGGCAGGTACGCCTGCCTGCCCTTCAGGCTGGCCTGCCTGCCGGGCAGGCAGGTTTCGGGTGCCATAGAAATATAAAGAATGTGTATTGATCGTAATATCGAATACTTCTTCTATAGTCTTTTTAATGGATTGGATTCGGGGATCACAGAATTCTACGACTTCGCCCGTATCTGTCAAAATAACATGATCATGTTGACGGTCGAAATACGATTTTTCATACTGTGCCTGATTTTTACCGAATTGATGTTTGCGCACCAATTTGCAATCTAGCAAGAGTTCTATCGTATTATAGAGCGTTGCCCGACTGACCCGATAATTCTTGTTTTTCATGTTTATGTAGAGCGATTCAATATCGAAATGCTCTTCACTATCATAAATTTCTTGCAGAATGGCGTAACGTTCGGGTGTCTTTCGATGTCCGTTCTCTCCCAGAAAGGCGGTGAAGACATTCTTAACAATTTCCTGATTTTTATCGGATGCCATAACAAGATTACCTACATCAATTTACAAATGTACAGTTCTTTTTTTATAGCTCGTAGAAATTGAAATGGAAAATGGGTTAAAGTTGGCAGAATGCGGTTGCAGTCCGTAATGAAATATGCAAAAGTCTGCATGCGGGAGGAAAGTTTAGGGAAAAAGTTTAAGAGTTTATAGGTTTATGAGTTTAGAAAAATAATTTTGACTCCTGACTCCTGACTCCTGACTCCTGACTACCATTAAACCCTTGTAACCTTATCGATACCGTTAATCTGTTTCAGATTGTTTATCAGTTTTTTAAGAATACCCTTATTTTTTACCACAACGGTAATATTACCCGTAAACGTTCCGCCATCGGTACTAAAATTTAGATTTCGCATGTTCACGTGCATATCATCCGAAATAACTTCTGTAATCTCACTGACCAGACCCAAGTTATCAATTCCGGTAAGCTTTATTTCCGAGCGGAATTCTTCTTGCGTAGAGTCTATCCATTTTGCGCCGATAATTCGGTAGGCATAATTCGATTGCAGCTGAATCGCGTTCGGGCAATTCTTCTTATGTACCTTGATACCTTCGTTGACCGTTACAAATCCGAAAACCGGGTCACCGGGGATGGGATTACAGCATTTTGATAAGGTATAATCCAATTTTTCCTCTTCCTTGCCAAAAACGAGCATGTCGTATTTTGATGTAATTTCATCTTTGTCGATATCTTCGGGAACCGGGCTACGCCTAATCTTATTTTTGAAAAAACTTATAAAGGCATTGTTATACGATGACGCAAAATCTTTGATCATAAGATTATCGATTGCCCCGATACCGACCCTGTAGAAAAGGTCGAGGCTGGTCTTCAATTTAAAAAAGATGACCATTTTATTTATGGAGTCTTCGTTCAGACTGATTTTTTGCGACTTCAGTTTTCTACGAAGTATTTCCTTGCCGTCTTCGGAAACCGATTTTTTCTCTTCCCGTAGCGAAGATTTTATTTTGGCCCTGGCCCTGGCCGTAGTAGCATAATCGAGCCAATTTTGGTTGGGTTTTGCTTGATCGGATGTAATTATCTCCACTTGATCACCGCTATTCAACGTTGTATTTAAAGGAACCAGTTTTCCGTTGACCTTCGCACCACGGGTACGCATGCCCACTTGGGTGTGTATGTTGAAGGCAAAATCTAGAGGGGTAGCTCCCTTGGGCAGAGACTTCAGTTCCCCTTTTGGTGTAAACACAAAAATTTCTTTGGAATATAGGTTCAGTTTGAACTCCTCTACAAAATCGACGGCATTGGTATTTGCATTTTCCAAGGCTTCCTGCAGTTTGTTCAGCCAGACGTCGATACCCTGTTCTTTTTGGTCTCCGTGTTTATATTTAAAGTGTGCGGCATAGCCTTTTTCGGCAATTTCATGCATACGTTCACTACGTATCTGTACTTCGACCCATCTACCCTTTGGCCCCATAACTGTAATGTGAAGGGCTTCGTAACCGGTAGATTTCGGAGACGATATCCAATCGCGCAAGCGAACGGGGTTGGGCGTAAAATGATCGGTAACTATGCTATAGATCTTCCAAGCCAAAAACTTTTCGTTTGCCCGGTCTGATTTATAGATGATACGTATGGCAAACTTGTCGTAAATTTCATCGAAAACAACATTCTGCGCTTTCATTTTTTTGCGCATGGAAAAAATGGATTTCATTCTTCCCTTTATATAATAGTTAAGGCCTTCTTGGTTGAGAGATTTATCAATAACATCAGAAAAAGCATCAATATATGCCTGTTGTTCTTCTTTCGAATCTTCGATTTTACCTTTAATGTCTTGGTAAACATTAGGTTCGGTGTATTTAAGACTTAAATCTTCAAGGTCGGTTTTAATATTATACAGGCCAATGCGATGTGCCAAGGGAGCATAAATATATAGCGTCTCCGATGCCATCTGAACCTGTTTGTGTTCTGGCATGGCATCCATAGTAAGCATATTGTGGTAGCGATCTGCGATTTTGATGATGATTACACGAACATCATCATGTAAGGTGAGCAGCATCTTGCGGAAATTTTCCGCTTGTTGCGAGGTGCTCATATCTTTCTTGAGGTGCGCGATTTTTGTGAGTCCGTCAACAATACGTGCCACGGTTTCTCCGAACATACGTTCGATATCATCTAAGGTGTACTCGGTATCCTCGACAACATCATGAAGTAATGCGGATGCAATCGAAACTGCATCTAGCCCAATTTCGGAAGCGACAATTTTCGCAACTGCTATGGGATGGAAAATATAAGCCTCGCCAGACTTTCTTCGCTGGCTCTTATGCGCATCTACGGCAATCTCGAACGCCGAGCGTATAAGGGTCTTATCGTCATCGGACAAATGCTGATAACTGATGCGAAGCAACTCTTTATATTGCTTTGCGATTTCCTTGTTTTCTTTTTCTATGGCAACCTGCGTCATATTCAACTAAAAATAGAACAATCTTTGTTTCTACACAACAAAAATCAAGCCAGCTGAAAGGTAAAAAGTTAATAGTTGTTCGTTTGTAGGATTAAACCAATGCTAAGAAGAAGAATTATGAATCTATTTGGTTAAACAGATTTTTGAATTTTTAGGTTTGCAATCCTTTTCGCCAAAGGCGGATGCGAATAGTGCATAAAAACATAGGCTGGGTGGGGGGTAAGGTTGCTTAGACTATTCTTCGATAATTTTTTTAAGGATGTTATCAAGGGAAGTCCCTCATAGGTGTCTTTGGCATAATCGTCGGCCTGATATTCAAATTTTCGGGAAAGATGGTTCATAATCAGGCCTGTAATCTCCGAAATCGGACTGTACAAAATACCGAAGCCGATCAAGGCCGCATGAAAACTAGGGCTAGAAACCCCAATGGCATAGGATACTTCTGGATTATTGATAAAAAGGGAAAGAATAAAAAGGGTCAAACCGGTCAATAAAACCGAAGCCACAAGGTTAAAAATAATATGTTTGCGTTTGTAATGACCGACTTCATGGGCCAATACCGCCACGATTTCTTCCTCTTCCAAATCGTTGATAAGTGTATCGTAAAGCGTTACCCGTTTTTCTTTGCCAAATCCGGAAAAATAGGCATTTGCCTTTGTCGATCGCTTCGAGCCGTCGATTACAAAAATATTTTTTAACTCAAAACCAACATGCTTTGCGTAGGCTTCAATTTTATTTTTCAAATTTCCGTTTTCTAGAGGCGTCTGCTTATTGAACAAGGGAACGATTAATTTGCTGTAAAACAAGTTCATAAAAAGGGTAAAGATGGCGACCAATGCCCAAGCGTATACCCAAAAATTGGAACCGGCCAGTTGAAAAAACCAGATGATGACCGCTAAAATTCCCCCGCCTATTATCAGCATCATGAGCCATCCCTTCAGCTTGTCGATAAAAAATAATTTTGGGGTGGTCTTGTTGAACCCGAATTTTTCTTCGATTACAAAAGTCGAGTAATACGAAAAGGGCAAAGTGATGATGTCGTTACCGATCATGATAATCCCAAAAAACAGCAATGCCATTAAAATCGGGTTTTCGGTGATGTTTCGAACGATTTGGTCTACCCATTCGAAGCCTCCAAAAAATAGAAATCCTAGCGTAATTACGAGCGAAACGGTTGAGGTCAAAAGGCCGAAACGATAATTCGTTTTCTTGTAGGCCTGCGATTTTTTATATTCTTCCTTATCGAAAACATCGTTCAATTCTTCGGGAATCGAATCATTATAATGTCTCGAGTTGAGGTAATCGAGCGTAGTTTCTAGAACGAACTGCAAGATTAAAATACCGACTATGACATAGAAAAGAATGTTCAAATTGTTTGGTGTTTTTAAGGGTTTCTAGTTTCTATCGTTTCTAATTTCAAGTTCAAAAGGAGTTTAGAAAAAGTTTATGAGTTTAGGTGTTTATGAGTTTATAAAAATTAATTTTGCTTCCAGCTTCCAGCTTCCAGCTTCCAGCTTCCAGCTTCCAGCTTCCAGCTTCCAGCTTCCAGCTTCCAGCTTCCAGCCATTTTTTAGTCTTTCCTCTTTGTTCTATATTCTTTTTCTATTTTTCGTCTAACGTCTAACGTCTAACGTCTAACGTCTAACGTCTAACGCCTAACGTCTAACGTCTAACAAAATCCCGCTGCCTTTTCGCTTCAAAGATAAGAATACCTGCCGATACCGAAACGTTCATTGAGTCTATCTCGCCCTGCATCGGAATGATTATGTTTTGATACGAATTTTCAAGCCATTCCTTTGAAAGTCCCGTAGATTCTGTTCCCACAATGATTGCCGTGGCTTTTTTGAAATCACATTCTAAATAATTTTTTGATGCGGACAGCGCGGCGCAGAAAATAGTGATATGGTGCCTTTGCAAAAAGCCGATAACTTCCGATGTGCTTCCGGTCGCAATAGTATTGGTAAATACGCAACCCACACTAGAGCGTATAATATTCGGGTTGTAAAGATCTGTCTTGGGATTCGTTATAATGACCGCATCGAGATTAGCAGCGTCCGCTGTACGTAAAATGGCGCCGATATTTCCAGGTTTTTCAGGAGCTTCCGCTACTAGTATCAAAGGGCTTTCCGAAGAAAGTTTTAGTTCGTCCAACAAATTCGATTTGCTTTGGGCCACGGCTATAAGCCCCTCGGTAGTTTGCCTATAGGCCAGTTTTTGATAGACTTCTTTGGTGACAGCTATTATTTCAGGACGCGATTCGTATTCATCTAAAAGTTTTAAAATGGTATCCTCCGAAATCAAATCTGGCTGAAACAATAGGTTCTCGATATAGAATTTTCCTTTTAAAGCGAGCCGCAGTTCGCGATAACCTTCCAACACAAAAAGTCCTGTTTTTCTGCGTTCCCGTGACTTTTCTTTCAGAAGTATTATTTTCTTCACCAAAGAATTCTGAACGCTGCTTATTTGCTTAATTTTGTGCATAGCACAAATGTATACTCATTTCAGATGGAAATTCGGGGATTTTAGGAAATTTAATTTTTTCTTTGCCAAGACAAAATTTTCAAGCATAGCCATAGCTACGGTTTAAAATTTTAACGCCGGAAAAGGGAAAAAGAAATACGTAAAAACCCGAATTTCCATTTGAAAGGAGTATGAATAAATCCATCTTTGTTCGACATACTGTCGGAAATCATAAATAAGGGAATATGAGATATATAATTATCTGTTTGGCTTTTGTTAGTCTCGTGAGTTGTAAAGAGAATGCCAAGGCAACGAAAACCGAAACGGAACCATTAAAAGCAGTAGTTGAGGTTACGGACAACTATCCCGAAGCTTTGAAAAAGGTGTTTGATGCCCATGGCGGACTCGAAAGTTGGAAAGAAAAGCACACTTTGACCTTCGAAATTGCCAAACCTAATGCCCGCGAAAAGCATACTATCGATTTGCATAATAGAAGGGATAAAATTGAAATTGAAGAAGTCACCATGGGTTTTGACGGAAACGAAATATGGCTAAGAGACGAAGAAGGTAACTATAAGGGCAATCCGGCTGTATATCATAACTTGATGTTCTATTTTTATGCGATGCCATTTGTTTTGGCCGATGCCGGGATCAATTATGCCACTACCGAAGATTTGGAATACGATGGTAAAAGCTATCCGGGCATTCATATTAGTTATGATGCTGAAATCGGGGCTTCTCCCAAAGATGATTATTATCTGCACTATGACCCAGAAACCTATCAAATGGCTTGGTTAGGGTATACGTTCACTTACGGGAGCGATAAAAAATCGGATGACGTTCGATGGATACGCTATAAGGATTGGATGACAATCGACGATATAATTTTGCCCGAGTTTCTGACTTGGTACAATTCTGAGGGGCGAACTATAAAAGATGCAAAAGATCCACTGCCCTTTGAGCAGGTCTCTTTAAAGGCATCTTCGAAACCGGACGCCTTTTATGCCAGACCAGAAAATGCCAAAGTCGTCATAAAGCCCTAAGAAATCCTAATTTTTTAAGTAAATTGTACCTGCTAGCCGGCAGACTGGATATAAATTAATATCGTAATATGGAGGTATTGCTATTCGGAATAGCCAAGGATATTGTGGGGGAATCGTCCTTTCATTTTAGGGATGGAGAAGCTATGCCCGTATCCGTTCATGAACTAAAGCAAAAGTTGAAGCATACCTTTCCCGAGTTCGGGAAACTTTCTTCTTTGGCCGTAGCGGTAAACAGTGAATATGCAGAAGATGATAAAGGTTTGAAAACTGGTGATGAAATTGCTATAATACCCCCGGTTAGTGGCGGCTGATGAAGGAAAAAATCACCATAGAAATCGTCGATGGTATTGATACCTCAAAAGTATTCACAGAGTTGTCACACTCCAATAGTGGCGGAATCTGTGTTTTTGTAGGCGCGGTTCGTGAGTTTACGGATAATGAAGAAGTGGTCGCGCTAGAGTTTGAGACCTATAAGATCATGGCCGTTAAGGAAATGGAAAAAATTGCCAACGAGGCGCTGAACAAATGGAAATTGAACCGCGTGGTAATTCGACATGCCGTTGGTAAGAAAGAGGTCGAAGAACCGGTGGTTGTCGTTGGTGCATCGTCTGCCCACCGAGATGCCTGTTTTGAAGCCTGTCGTTTTCTAATCGACACCTTAAAAGAGCGTGTTCCGATTTGGAAAAAAGAAATTTTTAAGAATAAATCCGTTTGGGTTTCGGCCCATCCGTGAAAAAGAAGTACTAGGTACGAAATACGAAGTACGATTTGGGTGGGTGTAATCCCATACGAGTATTAACCAAAATGAAATTCACATCCGTTTCACAGGCAAGTGGTTTTGAATTTGAGCTTGAACTTGATTTTTAATGTTAATAGACAATCACAATAGAAAAATTAACTACGTACGGCTGGCCGTAACCGACCGCTGTAATTTGCGTTGCAACTATTGTATGCCTGCCGAGGGTATTGATTTTGTAAAAAATGATAAGCTGTTCACCATCGATGAACTGTTTCGTCTAAGTGAGATTTTGGTATCGCAAGGTGTTGATAAAATCAGAATTACCGGGGGAGAACCCTTTGTACGAAAAGATTTGATGGTGCTGTTGCGCAATCTTTCTAAAATAGAAGATTTAAAGGATATTTCGGTAACTACGAATGCCACCTTGATAGGACCACATATTGATGAGCTTAAAGAACTCGGTGTTAAGAACATAAACGTCAGTATGGATGCCATAAATCGGGAAACCTTTGAGAAGATTACCCGTCGTGACCAGTATGATACCGTACATAATAATATGATTCGTTTAATCACGGAAGGCTTTAACGTACGAATCAATTTTATTGCTCTGGAAGGGCAAAATACGGCCGATATTCTGCCAATGTTAGAGCTCACCAAGCACTATAATGTTTCTGTACGGTTTTTGGAAGAAATGCCCTTTAACGGAGGAAGTAAAACTTTCGATTCCATTGTTTGGAACTACAAACGTATTTTGGAATATATCAAAGAAACATATCCCGATTACTATAAATTGGAATCCCCAAAAACCTCTACTTCGGTCAATTATAAGATTCCCGGTTTTAAGGGAACTTTTGGGGTCATTCCATCTTTCAGCCGTACGTTCTGCGGTACCTGCAATCGACTTCGAATTTCGGCAACCGGCGATGTGATAACCTGTCTGTATGCAAAGGCCAGTATGAATATTCGGGATATTTTGAGGAGTGAAAATTCCGAAGAAAAAGTAAAACAGCAAATTTTGAAAGCAGTCGGAAGCCGCGCAAAAACCGGTTTCGAGGCACAGAAAAAATATCAAGGGGTATTCGATAATTCAATGACCTCGATAGGCGGATGACTAAAAAAGGTACGAGGTTGGAGGAACGAAGTACGAAGTTTTAATTTTCACAAAAGGGTATTCCCTCTCCTTGGGAGAGGGCTAGGGAGAGGACTTTTCTCAAAAATTTGAAATTTATATCGAATTTCCTTTCGGGGCGAATCCTCCCGCGATGAAAATTAAATTCGAATAAAGGGAAATCTGTGGTGTACCCTCCTAAAGTTTAGGATTAAGAAGTATAAAAAATTAAGAATTAATTCCTTTTTTGCCCATGAACAAACTCTCACATATCGATGTTTCCGGAAACGCGGCCATGGTCGATGTATCGGATAAGAACGTTACTGCACGTACAGCGGTAGCTTCCGGTAAGGTGGAATTTCCTTTGGCGGTATTTGAGACTTTGGCGGCAAAAGATTTTTTAGGTAAGAAAGGTAGTATTATACAGACGGCCGTTATTGCAGGAATTCAGGCAGTAAAAAAGACCTCGGAACTCATTCCCTTATGCCATCAAATCAATTTATCGAAAGTGCAGATCGACATTTTGCCAAACAATGACTGTCTTAATATCAAGTGTACCGTGAAGTGTAGCGAACGCACGGGAGTAGAAATGGAAGCGTTGACAGGCGTATCAGTAAGTGCTCTCACTATCTACGATATGTGTAAGGCGTTGTCACATGATATACGGATTACCGACATTCAGTTGGAACAAAAAACAGGAGGAAAAAATGATTATAGGTCCTAAAATATATGGATTAGTGCTCGCTGGTGGTAAAAGTACCCGGATGGGAAAGGACAAAGGTCTGATTCCCTATCATGGTATGCCCCAACGTGAGTATCTCTACCATTTGTTATCGCGGGTATGTGAGCGGACTTTTTTGAGTATTCGCCCAGAACAGCAAAACGATTTTTCTGATGATATGGAAACCATCGTTGACGAGAACAAGTATAAAGGCCCATATAACGGACTTTTATCCGCACACCAAAGGCATCCGAAAGTAGCTTGGTTGGTGTTGGCCTGTGATCTACCGTTAATCGATTTGCTGTCTTTACAAGAATTGATCGCTGCCAGGGACCCCAACGTAATGGCTACTTCCTTTGCTCAAAAGGAAGACCCATTGCCCGAACCTTTGTGCGCCATTTGGGAACCGAAGGCGTTCGAAGCTTCCAGAGCCTATTTGGAAAGCGGTAATGGTACATGTCCACGAAAGTTTTTAATAAACAGTGAGGTAAAATTAGCTTTTCCTAGTAATGAGAACGTACTGCTAAATGCAAACTCTGAGGAGGAGTATAAAGAAGCTATTGTGAAATTAGCCGTTGAATGAATCTGAAACGTTACGATCGCCAGATAATTTTAGCCGATTTTGGTGTTGAGGCCCAAGAAAAACTGTTTTCGGCCAAGGTTCTGGTCATCGGTGCCGGAGGACTCGGTATTCCCGTGCTTACGTATTTGAATTCCATGGGTGTGGGTACTTTAGGTATTGTGGACAATGACGTGGTTTCGCTCTCTAACTTACACCGACAGGTTCTATATTCGGAAAGCGATATCGGAAAATCAAAAGTTTCGGTTGCCGTTAAAAAATTGAGGGAACAGAATTCAAACACGAATGTAGTAACGCATGAAACCCTTCTCACCAAAGAAAATGCGCTTCAACTTGTTACTGCATATGATGTCGTGGTCGATGCCTCTGATAACTTTCCAACGCGATATTTGGTAAACGATGCCTGTGTTATTTTGAAAAAACCTTTTATTTATGGTGCCCTGCACGGATTCGAAGGTCAAGTAAGTGTATTTAATTATAAGGAAGGGCCGACGTATCGCTGTTTGTTTCCTAAAATGCCAAAAAGCAATGAAGTTCCAAATTGCAACGAACATGGAGTTTTAGGTATTATTCCCGGGATAATAGGAAACCTACAGGCGTTGGAAACGGTAAAGATAATAACGGGAGTAGGAGAACCATTATCAGGAAAGCTCTTATTATTCAATGGCCTGTCGAATACGTTTCAAAAAATTAGCTTTGCGCTAAAACCGGAAAATCTACGGATTACCGAACTTCAGAACAACTATGACTTTGATTGCGAACTTGAATTGAATTCAATAACGGCGGCGGATTTTCTAAAAATCACAGCAGCTAAAAATCTCGAGCTTATCGATGTAAGAACCGAGAAGGAATTCAAACGGAACCACCTAGAAATAGCAAAGAACATTCCCCTAGGTCAACTTGCTGATAGAATGGAGGAAATTCCTCTCGAAGGCGAATTGTATTTTATTTGTCAATCTGGCGTACGTAGTAAAAAGGCAATCGGCCAACTTCAAGATTTTCGTCCGGAAGCTATCTTTATAAATGTCTCTGGCGGTATGAATCAAATTACCCAACATGCTGTTAAGCACTGAAAACCTACTACTTCTTTGTTTAGGTTTCTTTATTGTGGCCACCTTATACTCTTCGGTAGGTTTCGGCGGCGGTTCTAGTTATTTGGCGCTGTTAAGCCTTTTTTTAGGTGGATTTTTTGCAATCCGATCCATCGCTTTGATTTGTAACTTAGTAGTCGTTTCGGGTAGTACATATCTCTATTTCAAGAACGGTCATGCCAAATTAAAGGATTTTATGCCCTTTGTGATTACCAGTATTCCTTTGGCTTTTATTGGAGCCTCTTTTCGATTAGAAGAGCATATTTTCTTTATACTCTTGGGATTTTCTTTGGTTATTTCGTCTGTTTTTTTGGCTGGGCAGACGGTATCGATTAAGAAAAATTCCGAACGTATAAAATCATATCCGAAGTATTTGAGTTACCTGCTGGGCGGTGGAATTGGTTTGCTTTCGGGTTTGGTTGGTATCGGAGGTGGAATTTTTTTAGCTCCGGTGCTAAACCATTTGAAATGGGATAAGTCGATTAAAATAGCCGCATTGGCCAGCTTTTTTATATTGGTCAATTCCGTTTCCGGATTGGCGGGACTGTTTCAGGGCGATATGCTGGAACTGCCTTGGAAAGGAACTATAGCACTGGTCATTTCAGTGCTGATAGGCGGTCAATTGGGCATTCGTCTAAGTTTAAAGCGATTAACGCCAAAAGGTATTAAAAGGGTGACCGCCCTATTGGTTTTTGTAGTCGGGCTGCGTATTTTGGTCAAATATTTACCGCAATTATTTTTAAATTAAATCCATTGTCACATTAATTTATTAAAACATTGACTTTTTTAGTACACCCAACATACTTTCCGAACATCACCACCTTTGCGGTCATAGCCCAGAACGATATTTGTTGGGAAATCGAGGATAATTACCAAAAACAAACCTACCGCAACCGCTCTTATATCTGTACGGATCGAGGTAAACATTTGCTCAGTATTCCCATTCAACATGTCGGCGGAAAGCAAGGTAGGCAGAAATATAGAGATGTTCTTCTCGATAATTCATACACGTGGCAGCGCACACACTGGCGTACATTACAGACCGCATATCGGACTTCTCCGTTTTTTGAATTTTACGAAGATGATATTGCGCCCTTATATGAAGAGAAACATAAAAGCTTGCTGGAGTTTAATCTAGAGGCCATTTCGACAGTCTGTCATTGCCTTCAAATTGAAATGTTTAAAAATAAAACGACCAAGTTTGAACTGGAACCTAAAAAATATAAGGATTTTCGCAGGCTGGCTAACGCCAAGCGCCCTTCTGGACTCAAACAGGAACCCTATTCCCAAGTATTCGACGACCGACATGAGTTTGTGAAAAATGCCAGTGTTCTGGATTTGCTTTTTAATGAAGGAACAAATGCGTTGA
>ENA-ORXU01001273-ORXU01001273.1-marine-metagenome-genome-assembly--contig:-NODE-1273-length-21882-cov-8.046320_pt1 | contig 21882 bp, 17 predicted proteins | sample MGYA00237869_ERZ511484 | MGnify/ENA metagenome assembly ERZ511484
TTCCTAAGCTGAATGAGTTCAGCCCGTTCGTCCGTCGATAACGCAGAATCTTCATTTTGTTGCTTAAACTTCGCAACCCAGTTATAGAGTAGCTTGTCAGTGATATTTAACGAAGCGGCCGCTTCAACCACTGAGTAACCTTGCTCAGTTACCAGTGCTACGGCTTCTTGTTTAAAATCATTTGGATATTGCTTGTTTATACGTTTAGTCATTTTACACCTCAATAGTTGGATATTATCCTTTATTGAAGTGTCCTGCTAATTCAACCACAACAGCTTAGCGTGGTGTAGTTCACCGGACGTTCACGATATTTCTGTCAATGATTGCTCATCATGAGCAATTGATTTAAGCAAACCACAGTATTGTGTCCAAGCCATTGTTAAGGCACTTCTAAATTCAAAAGATAAATCATTTCAGTATCTTCTCATGTACTTTGGATAGCCCCCTTTAATCCACCTTGTCGGCTAGACACACGAATATTCAATTCCAGTAGTCATCCTTTTAGCTGGTTGCCTAACGCTGTTTTTTGTTTAATAGCCAATTCTCTAAAGCGCATTATCGATTGACGTTGTTGCTGTTCAATATTTTTACCAGAAATAAAATGAACATCTGGTAGTCATGCCGCTTGCACAACAGCTAAAGCATCATTTTTATCTGTTTTTTGATGTTGGCGTATAGAGTGAACGAGTTTGGACAAATTATACGTGCGTCATGCCCTAAACAACTCGCTTTTTGTGTCCAGTAATGAGAAATGCTACATGCTTGAAAAACGACTATCGCTGGTTTGACATTAGCTAAGAATGTTAAAAACTCACTGATTGTCTTTTCTTTAGTAGAACGCAATTTTTTGTTTGTATAAATACAAGCTTGGATAACTTCCTTTGCTAAATCTACACCAACGATAGTATTATTCATCTTACGGGCTCTTTTTAATATGTTTTGTGTGGTAACAAATATATTACCTCACATCTTTGGGTGTGAGGGAGTCCCATTATCTATTTTCTTCAATCAATGCCTTGTACCTAACCCTTTATCTCCTTGCTGAATTCTGCAACTTGAGGTGTGATGGGTATATATTGAATGATAACGGGTATGTATCAACTTTTCTAATTAATTGCTTTTATGGGGAGTAATTGCTAAAAACAATAGAGTGTTCATGACAAAATAAGAGGTTTTATCATTAATGAAAATAATAAGTAAAGACGATTTAAATGACTTCGCTAGTTTAAACGTTTTAATTATTGATGATAATAGACTTGTTCATGACTTTCTTAAACATACCTTGTTCAATTTGGGTTTTAAAACTGTCAGGTGTGCTGAAAATGCTTACCATGGTTTGGCGTTATGCGAAGAAACTCATTTCCATATTATTATTTGTTCATTTAATGTAAAAAGTGATAAAGATGGTTTTCATTTATTAGAGGAATTAAAGTTTAAAGGTTATGTAACTAAAACGACAATTTTAATTTTTTTAAGTACTGAAACCAGCGAGGCATTGGTTAATTCTGTGGTGGAGCTAGAGCCTGACGACTTTTGGGTAAAACCCTTATTACCTAAAACTGTTATTACCCGAATTAAACATACCTTAGAGTTAAAAAAACACCTATTCAATTTATATCAAGCTATTGATCTTCAACAACCATCAAAAGTTATTTATTACGCTGATCGTTTTTTATTAGATAATAGCCTAATTAGATTTCATCCAAATATTGAAAGAATGAAAGGCAATGCTTTAATTCATTTACAAGAATTTAAAGAGGCCGAAATTTTTTTTAGAGCATTACAATCAAAATATAAGTATGCATGGGTTTATACTGGCTATGTAAAAGCTTTGTTAAAACAAGGAAAAATGCAAGACATTGAAAGTTTACTAATCGAATTAAAAAACAAACCTGATACTCGTTTCGCCACTTACGATATTTTAGCCCAACATTACATCGAACATGAAAAGTTCGAGCTTGCTTACAAAGCTATACAAAAAGCAACTACGCTATCGCCCCGAAATATTGAAAGAAATAAAAAATCTTGGGATTTAGCACGGCTCACCCACGATCACTTAGGTCAGTATACAGCCACTAAAAATATGGCTCTATACGGGAAACACTCAATACACGACTCACCTAATTTACTGTTAAACGTCATTCGCTCAGGTATTGATTTAGCTTGTACAATTACCGATGAAAGTTACACAAAAATTTTATCTGAAACCGATAAACACATAAAACAACTTGAATATGGTTATAAAGATATTCATCTACTTAAAGAGCAAATTGTTGTAGTAAAAGCTCGTTTACACAATATTAGAGACGAAAAAAACAAAGCCACCGCGCTAGTAGAAAATCATCTCAGCTTAAAGCCGGTGCAGTCCATAGAAGATAATTTAGACAAGGTGAAAGTTTTTCATGAATTGGGTATGAAAGAAGAAGCTATGATTTTGCTAAAAGCATTAAAAAATCAAATTTCAGGTGATTCTCTCACTGGCGTTGTACTCAATAAATATGTGGATCAAGAAACGAATGAACGATCAGATGTTAATTTTACGCCCAAACAACTCAATAAAATGGCCGTAGAGTTTTTTCAAAGAGATAAATTATTACCGGCACTAACGTCGGTATTGCAAGCGCTAAAACTAGCCCCTAAAAATGTTAAATTATTATTTAGTTTATTAAAAGTGCTTATTGTGATGAAAAATCGAGATGAAGTAACTAAAGAACACATAGCCTTAGCAGAAAGTGCTATAGAGCAGATTGAAAGTACCTCCCTTGATGATAAAAAGTTACATATTTTTAGCCGTTTAAAAATTAAATGGAGCGGTGAAATCGATAGTAATTCATGATAGTAACTCATAGAAATGTACTGATTTGAATTAATGCTATTAGATACATTTTTGATAGGGTAAAAAACAATACTCTGCATAATTTTTAAAACAGCTTATTTAACACGTTTTTCTCCTCCTTAACGACTGAAAAATCGGCAGTTATTGACATTATTGGGCGCGATCTATAGTATTCACGCCGCTTTATCCTCCTGTATAATCTATTATTACATCACTAATATTGAAATTTGTTGTAGAGAACCATTAAATTTAATATGAAATAATGGATTTCAGAAAATGTGATCTGTAAATTTTTACACTTAATCAGTGTACATTTGTATAAATGAGTAAACGTCTGGTTCAGCACTAACGTGCTTTTAAATAACGTGAGATAACAATGTTTGAATTACATGCGAATAAATTTTCCAACCTGAAAAATGATATGTTATCAGGCTTAACCGTTGCCTTGGCATTAGTGCCTGAAGCTGTCGCTTTTGCTTTTGTAGCAGGCGTTGAACCTTTGGTGGGTTTATATGCTGCGTTTATGGTGGGTTTAATTACCTCTATTTTCGGCGGTCGTCCAGGCATGATTTCTGGTGCAACTGGTGCCATGGCAGTTGTAATGGTGAGTTTGGTAGCAATACACGGGGTAGAATATTTATTTGCTACCGTGGTGCTAACTGGAATATTACAAATACTAGCTGGGCTTTTTAAACTGGGTAAATTTATTAGGTTAGTGCCACACCCTGTCATGTTGGGCTTTGTTAATGGTTTAGCGATTGTTATATTTTTAGCGCAATTAGGGCAATTTAAAGTTACCAACGCTGCCGGAGAGCTAGATTGGATGCAAGGTTCGCAGCTTTATACCATGGCAGGTTTAATTGTACTCACTATGGCAATTATTCACTTTTTACCTAAATTAACTAAAGCGGTGCCGTCTTCACTTGTGGCCATTGTGGTTGTAACAGTTATTGTACAAAGCTTAGAGTTAGACGCTAGAACGGTTGTTGATTTTCTTCGAGATATGACCAACGATCCAGCCGCTTCAATTGCTGGTGGTTTACCACAATTTGCTATTCCTAACGTACCATTTGATTTAGAAACCTTTAAAGTTATTTTACCGTTTGCGGTTGTATTAGCTGCAATAGGCTTAATTGAATCGTTACTTACCTTAACACTTATCGACGAACTTACGGGAACACGAGGGAAAGGTAATAAAGAGTGTGTAGCGCAAGGCGCTGCCAATACTGTTACCGGTTTTTTTGGCGGTATGGGTGGTTGTGCCATGATTGGACAATCAATGATTAACGTAAATTCTGGTGGTCGAGGCCGAGCTTCCGGTATAACAGCTGCATTAGCATTACTTGGTTTTATATTATTTGCATCGGGTTTAATTGAACAAATACCCTTAGCTGCTCTTGTAGGTGTTATGTTTATTGTTGTTATTGGTACATTTGAATGGTCTAGCTTTAGGATTTTAGGCAAAGTACCCAAGGCTGACGCTTTTGTTATTGTTTTAGTTTCAGGCGTTACCGTTGCTACTGATTTAGCTATTGCTGTTGTTGTTGGGGTTATTGTATCGGCGCTGGTATTTGCATGGGAACACGCAAAGCATGTGGTTATACACCGTAGTATAAATGAAAAAGGCTCAACCGTTTATGATGTAAAAGGACCTTTGTTTTTTGGTTCGGTTGCAAACTTTTTAGAACAGTTTGATATGGATACCGACAGTAACGATGTAATTGTTGAATTTAAAAATTCAAGAGTTGTTGATCATTCAGCAATTGAAGCAATTGATACCCTAGCTGAGCGTTATTTAGCTCGTGGTAAAACAATGCATTTAAGGCACTTAAGTGCAGAATGTACTCAACTATTGAGTAAAGCCGGTAGTTTAGTTGAAATTAATGTGATTGAAGATCCTGATTATCATATTTCAACTGATAAATTAGATTAATACCCTTTGGTATATTACTTAGTCAATTGCGTTAAGGTTTCTCTGTGAGTATGCAATTAGAGTTTTTTGATGTTCCTAGCCCCTGTATTGCTATTTGTCAGTTAAATGACAAAGGGCAGTGCTTAGGCTGTTTTAGAACGAGAGCAGAGCGTCAAACCTGGACAAGTATTAACTCTGACGAAAAACAAAAAGTGATAAAACGCTGTTTACAACGTAAAAAACGCTTAGCGAATAAAGCTGCTGTGACCGCCAATACTGAAAAGCTAAACAGTGTAAGTGGTAATGTAAATAGTAAAGTTACCCCCTTGGAAAGTAACACGGAAGGTAGTGACGCAATTCAACCGTCTTTACTCGATCCACCTAAGAAAATAACCTTAGATACTTCAACAGATTTTGATTTTGACGATTTTGAATTATAGTTAATACGTGAATAAAATTTGAAGTTGAAATAGGTTGCTAGCATAAGCAATACACTATATTATGTTTCGTCTTTAGTACTTAGCGTGTCTATATAAAGACTTGCTAATACAGCTTATTAGTTTACTTATTAATTGTTGTTAACTAAATGCCCCGATAGCTCAGTTGGTAGAGCAGAGGATTGAAAATCCTCGTGTCCCTGGTTCAAATCCGGGTCGGGGCACCATTTTTTTATAATTACCCTGTATAACCGACTTGTATAATGACTAATAAAAAAAGCCTGCATTGATGCAGGCTTTTTTGTTTCTACTTTAGTCGCGTATTAATTTTCACAGTCAAAGTGCATAAATTGATGTAAATGTGATTTGATTTTATTGATGTCAAAAACGTCTGCCGCCTCAAACAATTCTTGAGCAAAAGCAGCTAAAGAGTCCTCGTTATTAGCAATAGCCCACGATTTTAGTGTTTTTGAAAACTTTATAATTGCGTTTACTTGGTTACTTTTTTGTAATTGTTTACAGGTAGGTAGGAGGTTTTCTCGGATCTCTTCAAGTAAATCTTTATTATGTAATACAAGCTCATTTTTTCCAGATGTTAGGCTTTGTGCAGGCGCTGTTTTTTCAACTAAATATTCATGCGGTAAATGTTTAATTAGTTCATCTATTAATTCTTTTTGTAGTACTGGCTTACGTAAATATCCATCAAAATTTTCACGCCTTTGGCGTTCGTAATCATCTCTCATTACTGAGGCGGTTAACGCTACAATAATAATATTAGGAGTCGCCGTTTTAATGATTTGAGCAGCTTGGTAACCATCCATTTCCGGCATTCTTATATCCATTAATATAAGGTCTATTTTATCATTATTTACGATCTTGACCGCTTCTTTACCATTGTGTGCAACCAGTAATTGTACAGATAAAGGAGCAAATATTTCAATGAGTAAATTTCTATTATCTTTGATATCATCAACAATTAGGATAGTAGCACCTAGAAAGTCTACCTTTTTAATATCATAGTCGTTCAAGTCCTCGTTTGTATCGTTATGCAAATGTGATTTTTTAATGTCATGTAAAGTTAAACTAAAGCATGCACCTTTCCCTATAGAGCTTTTAACCGATAATTCGCCATTCATCAGCTCTGTTAACCTTTTGCTGATGGTTAAGCCTAGCCCGGTTCCACCATATTTTCTAACGCTCTGACCTTCACGTTGATGAAAACTTTCAAAAATTGACGCTTGGTCTTTTTCATCAATGCCAATACCACTATCTTGTACCGAAATAATAAGGTGAGTCTGTGCATTGTTTTGTTCCGTAAATGCTTTCAACGTAATACAACCAGTATCGGTAAATTTAACAGCGTTTCCAACCAAATTAAACAGTATTTGCCTAACACGAGCTTTATCAATAAGTACGCAGTTTGGTAAATCATCTTGTGTATCAATAATAAAGTCTAAATTTTTACTTTTAATTTTCATTAAAAATATATGCCCCACTTCTTCAAACAACTGATTTAAATGAGTAGGTTCTTTTATAATGGTAAGTTTTCCGGCTTCTATTTTAGATAAGTCTAAAATATCGTTAATTAGCATCAGTAAAGAGCTTCCAGCGGACTTTATAGTTTTTACAAAAACGAGTAACTTTTTATCAGTTACTTGTTCACTCAGCAATTCTGTAAAACCTATAATTGCATTCATTGGTGTGCGTATTTCGTGGCTCATATTTGCTAAAAATTCTGACTTTGCTTGGTTTGCTTGCTCTGCAGATAATTTTGCTTGCTCAAGTGCTAATTCCATTTCGATACGTTCGGTAACATCTATTGCTATTGTTAATAAAACGGGCTTTTTTTTGTAAGTAATAGGGATGATTGACACCATCATCGAATGAATTGGCCCTTCAGGTTGCTTGAATGGAATTATCATTTGTTCTATTTTTTTGTCACGTTTAAGAATAATAGCTACTTTCTCTCTATCCGCAGGGTTAGCGTAAAAATCTGCAATATTGAGTTTTTTTATTTCATTGTAGGATAAATTATAATCTTCTTTCGCTTTATTATTAAGAGTGATGATGTTTCCGTTAGGGGCGGTAACCACAACACGCTGAGGAATATTATCAAGTAGTACTTTAGTTTGATTTTGAGCTTCTTTTCTTAAGGTAATTTCGTAACGTAATTTTTTATTCCAATACACAATAAACAAAATAACAAAAACAAAAAACGCGACAATTTGCGTAATTAATAGGTAATCAACTTTAGTAATAAATTCATATTTACCCCACGTATCAGAGATTATTTTTTTGTTGTTAGGGGATATGGTTGCTAACGCTTTATTAAGTATAGGGACTAAGGTGGCCATTTCAGCAGGAATGGCAAAAGCAAGTTCTGTTTTAAATTGGGTTGTACCCACAATGCGTATATTATTAATGCCTTTTTCATACATTTGGTAACTAACTTGAGGTAACGAGCCTAAAAATGCATCAACTTTTCCTGTAGAGACTGCAGTTAAGCCCTCCACAACGGTATTGACATTTATAAATTTAATGTTTGGGTATGCTTTTATAATTTGGTGAGTATTAGCATAATCCATAACTAGTGATATTTTTTGTGAGTTTATACTCTCTATATTTTCAACATACCTTTGCTTATCTTTCATTACGATAACAATTGGGCTAGATAAGTAGGAAGTCGTAAACTCTAATTCTTCTGCAATAACTGAGTTTATTGTTGTTGATAACATATCTACTTCACCTGATTCAACTAATAGTAAAGACTCTCTCCAAGTATCTGTAGGAATGTATTTAAATGAAACATTGAGGGGTGCTTCAATCGCTTTTAAATAATCGGACACCATGCCTATGTATTCATTATTATTTTGTTGATTTTTATCTTCGTAAGGTAGCCAGTTGGGTGAGCCAGTTAGTGTAATAATGGGATGTTTTATTAGCCAATTTTTCTCACTAGCTGTTAGAAGTAGCGTTTGTGCGATGTTATTTTTTTTATCGCCTAACCAGTGAGCTTTAATATTAACTTTTACATTCTGAGGTATAGAAAGCAAAACTTTATTAATAATACTAATGAGTATTTTATTATTTTTTAAAGCCGCCATATGGAGAAAATTTTTAGTGTCCGGATCGAATGATTTAAATGGTTTGATAGAAGTAATGCCATTATTTTTTAGAAAAAAATTCACCACAGAATAAGAGTCTATTAAAAAGTCAGCCCTATTTTCAATTACTGCTTTTGCCGCACTGGCAATATTATCAACCTCAATAATATTTATATTAGGAAAAGTATTTTTTATGAAGGCTAAAGAAGAATAACTTTTAGGAATGGCGAGGGTTTTGTTTTTCCAATCTTCCTTGGTTTTAATGATGACGTCATCTCTAATAAACACATAGCCCATCATCTCTTGATAAGGTTTTGAATAGTGTAAATAGCTTGCGCGCTCATCGGAGTAATATATTACGGGTAAAAGTTGTATATCTTGTTGTTTTATTTTTTTTAGTAAATTAAACCATGTATCTATAACAGGAATAAATTCAATATCTAACTTATTGCTAATAATGTTCAAATAGTCTCGACTTAGACCATCGTGTTCTCCTTGTAGATTAATGAAATCGTATGGCGCCCATTCCTTTTCAGCTCCGTATTTGATGACGGGATTTTGTTTTAACCAAGCCTTTTCTTCAATTGTAAGTGAGTCTTTTATAGAGGTTTTATTAGGATCAGCTTTTAACCAGCGGTTGGTGATTTTTTTTATATCATTTGGAGTAATTGACGATAAGCCTTTATTAATAATATTGATTAAAATATCGTTCTTTTTTAGCGCAACTATATGTATTGAATCTTTACCTAATTCTCGCGTTGATTTAAAAGGTATGATGGTATTTATTCCTTCTTTTTCAATGGTATAAGTTAGTGAGCCATAAGTGTCGTATAAAATATCAGCGCGTCTTTCCAATACCGCATCTATAGCTTGTCCAAAGGTATCAACTAATAGAATATTTATTTTGGGGAAGTGTTTTTTTAAAATTTCTATATGAGCGTAACCTTTAGGAATAGCCGCTGTTTTTCCATTTAAATCAACAATCGATTCTGCTTTAAGTGATTGATGAATAAAAAAATAATTTAGTGACTCAAAATAGGGTTGTGAATAAAGTAAATATTCTTCGCGTGATGCGGTGTGATATACCGCAGGTAGAATATCAACTGCTCCTGATTTTATTTTTAAAAGATTTTCATTCCAACTAGCAATTGAAGTATTGAAGGTTAAGCCAGTGTATTTTGATACTAATGATAGGTAATCGTTAGCAATCCCCCTATGTTTACCTAATTTATTAGCAAAATTAAAAGGCGTCCAGTCAATACTCCCGCCAACATTAACAATGGGATTTGCTTGTATCCATTGTTTTTCTTTAAAAGAAAGCTCGGTTAATTGAGTGGCTTGATTATTTTCTTTGTTGAATGGTGTTGCAGAAGCGGTTGAAAAAAAAATAAGCCAGCATAAATTGAGGGAAAGAATTACTAAGAACTTCTTTTTTAACATGGCATCAACGGTTTCCTATAGCAACAAATTCATTTAAGTGCTCTATGAAAATATTGACTAATGTTGGGTCGAAATGACTTCCAGAATGCTCTTTAATATAGTTAACCGACTCTTCAACAGTCCAGCTATTTTTATATTTACGCTTGTGGGTAAGTGCATCAAATACATCTGCCAAAGCTACAATTCTACCGTATATATGAATTTGTGTTCCTTTTAACCCTCGTGGATAGCCAGTACCGTCCCACTTCTCATGATGTTCGTGAGCAATAATACCTGCTGATTTAAATAACTTACGATGTGACTGTTTTAGAAAGTCTTTACCTTTTTCAGCATGAGTTTTCATTACTTCAAACTCACTGTCTGTGAGCTTACCCGGTTTATGTAATATATCTTTAGGTATGGCTATTTTGCCTATATCGTGCATTGGGGATGCATGAAAAAGGATAATTTCATCTTCTTCAGTTAGGTTTTCAGTGTAGTGGGCGAGTAAGCGGCAAGATTCAGCAACGCGTTTAATATGCTGCCCTGTTTCATCAGAGGTTAACTCCATCATCTCCATTAAGATGTAGATCATTTCACGTTGATTATCTTCTAATTCTTTTGTTAAGCGATCGTGCTGAAAATCAGCTTTTAATGTGAGTTGAATGTTATTTTTTTTAAGTAATTTTTTGGCTTGATAAAGCTCTAAATGATTTTTGACGCGGCTTAAAATTTCTTCTGCATGAAAAGGTTTAACAATATAGTCAACACCACCAAGCTTAAAACCTTTTGCAATTGAATCTATATCTGATTTCGCAGTAAGAAAAATTATGGGTATATCTTTAACGTCGTCCATTAATTTAATGCGGCGACATACTTCAAACCCATCTAATTTGGGCATCATTATATCAAGAAGAATAAGATCAAAATCTTCAGCTTTTAGTAACTCAAGTGCTTCATATCCATCAGAGGCAAATGATAAAGAGTAGTTTTCTTCTTTTAAAATATTCATTGCAACTTGAATGTTTTCTGATACATCGTCAACAATGAGTATTTTCATATCTTGCAGATCCATGACTTAAATTCCTATGCTAGTGATAGCATTGCAGCTGCTTAAGGTATTCATAAAGCGTATTTTGGGATTATTATACTTGTGAGGCATAAGTCAATTTATAGTAGGCTTTTCATACAGTAAAATCTAGAATAAGTTTTATATTTAGGTTTTTTTTAATCTATTTCACTTGTTCTACATTTTAAGAGAAATAGATTATGGGAAATTTAGAGGGATAATCAGTTTAATTTTCAATGCGTAACACTAAATAAGCTTATTGAAACTCTTCAGCATTATAATACAGTGGTTTCATTGCACCGCAATAGGTTAGTTTATAGTGGATTTCACTTTCTTTAGGAACCGCAGAGGAGGCGGTAAAATTAGTTATGCAATTCACATCATCTGCTAAATAAATAATATGTTCATAACTTGGAGGTTGTTGGATTTGATGCACTAAAATTCGTTCGTTGTTGCGAAGTGTTATTATATCGTAGGTTTGTCTGTTGTTCGATTCTTGAGGGTTATCTACTACTTTTACGAAAAGTTTTTTATCAAATATTATTTTAATACCGCTGTAGGTTAGTATTCCCTCTTTTTTATAATTTCCCATGTATACATCAGCGTAAACTTCGACTTTTTCACCACGCATTAATCGTTGTAAATTAAAAGGCTCAGGCTTTATTGTAACTAAGTCAGCGTTTTTAACTAATTGTAGCAATGAGAGTTCATTATTGTCTATTTTATAAAACACTTGAACATTACGAGGGGATTCTAAAGACAACATATGAGAGCTGTACACGCTAGAGTCTTTATTAAAAAGCTTCATGCCGTGTACACCCATGTATTTAGGATCTAAAGGTGGCAATTGTTTAGGCTCTTCTTCGGCTACAACGAATATTGGAAATAAGAAGACAAAGCATAAGATAATTTTAATCATTAAACTCATTTATTAGTGTGTCTTTAATGATAATACTAGCAGTTTTATGGGCAAACGTTAGAAAAAAATACAAAACTTTATAGAAGGCAAATATACTGTTTAGTAACTGTAAAATTAGCGTAAATATAATAATCTAATCTTGTTGAGGTATGCTTTTTTATTGTTGAAAAGATGAAAAGCACATAAATAAGTTTTAAGTATAATCCTGGGTATAAAAAATATTGTCGCCTGCAAAAAATATTTTTACATTATTTATCTCTACTTAAATTATTTCTGCTTATTTAGCTCTCCATAATATTGTCTTGAGTGATCAATACTTATACATAATTTTTCTAATTCTTCGAGTAATCTAGGTGTCATACGATGTAACTTATCCGAGTTGGGTTGAATAAGTTGTTTATGAATAGATGCCGGTATTTCATTCCACTGTAGCCAATTTACGGCATTAGGATTAGGTTCTCCTTTAGACATAGGTTGAATGATAAGTTGAGGTTTGGCCATAACTACTTGCTCTAATCCAATTTGTGGATAGTCGCTTATACCCTCGACAAAGGGATTAATTGCCCCACACACATTAAGATGTTGTTGAGGCCACGCATTATTACTGACCGTTGTAAGGGGGTTAGACCAAAGCTCGTAAAATACGGTAATAGGGCTTTTATTTGCAAACGTTAGTCTTAAATTTTTAAGTGCTACTAGGTATTGATTTGCGAGTATTTCAGCTCGTTTACTGGTTCCGGTTAAGTTACCCAGTAACCGTATTTCATCAGCTACGTCTTCTAAATTTTTTGGATCAGAATATACAATGCGTACACCTAATTTTTTTAATCGAGCTAAATCATCAAGCGGATTACCTAATCGCCAAGCAATAACTAAATCTGGCTCGTAAGCTAAAATTTTCTCAATTTTTAAGCGAGCATAATTACCAATACGGGGAACCTGATTAGCGGCCTCAGGAAAATCAGAATGCTCGGTTGTGGCAACAACATTTTCGCCAGCACCTAAGCTAAAAAGTATTTCTATTATGTGAGGAGCCAAGCTGATAATACGTTGATTTTTTAATGGGTTATTATCAGTGTTTATGTTTTTAACGGATGTTTGGTTTTCTAAGTTATCTTTTATTAATGTGTTGTCTGCTAAAACAGTTGTTGAGAATAGAGCCATTAGTACAACAATTAACATATTAAATGAAGTAGGAAAAGGTGAAGTACGCTTAGCCAACATAAACGACTGAAGTGTATGATATAAACCTGCCATAAAATTACCAATCTACGCCTTTTTGTACTCTTATACCGTTATCAAAAGCATGTTTAATTGATTGGATCTCTGACACGGTATCGGCAAGTTCTACAATTTTTCTGTGGCAAGCACGGCCAGTAATAACAACATGCTGCATAGGAGGGCGATTTTCTAATAAGGTTAATACTTCTTCTAGCTCTATGTAACCGTAGGTCACCATATAAGTAAGCTCATCGAGTAAAATAATATCGATATTTTCGTCGGTTAACATTTTTTTAGCTTCTGCCCATGCTATTTGAGCGGCGAGGGTATCGGCTTCTTTATTTTGTGTTTCCCATGTAAAACCCGTTTTCATGGTATGGTATTTTACATCGTGTTGCTTTAATAAATTTAGCTCTCCACATTCCCAAGTGCCTTTAATAAACTGAATAATACCTGCACTTAAATCATGCCCAACCGAACGAGTGATCATACCAAAACCCGCGGTAGATTTACCTTTACCATTGCCGGTAATAACTAGTAATAAACCTTTATCTTCGGTTGCTGCGGCTATGCGCTCATCAACTTTTTCTTTTAATTTTTGCTGGCGCTTTTTGTAATTTTCTTTTTTCTGGTTATCATCAAGCATGGTTGATCCCTTATTGTGTACTGTTAACTTTAATTATATGAAGGTTTTATTCAAATTCTTTTGGGTGTTTCGATAGTACTTTTAATGGTGTTGATACCGTTACTATCTGGCTGTGCTGATGATTAGTATTTAGTTCTGTAATATAGTTAACTAGGGTGATACTGCTATTTTTAATCGTTAGCTGACTAAATAACGACTTATTTCGATAATCTAGGGTCAGTACATACGCCAAAATCATGCGTATAACCCCACCATGACATACCAATAAAATATTTTTGCCGATATGTTCATTGATTAGCGCTTGCCAAGCTTTGTACACTCTTTCATAAAATTGCGATAATATTTCAGCCTGAGGTAAAGGGAATTTACTGGGATCGTGCCAAAAATTTTCTAATTGCTGCCACATTTGCTTGCCATTACTATCATCTTGTATGTCATCAAACGATCGCCCATCAAGCTGACCAAAATTCATTTCTTGAAAGTTGTTTACTACATCAAGCGCTAACCCATTATGTAAAGCGAACTGTTTAGCAACTTTATTGCACCGTTGTAGTGGCGACGTGATTACATGAGTTATTTTATTACTGCTTTTTTGCTGAAATTTATTTAAGTGTTTAAGTATTTTTGCATTAACATCGGCAGCTACTTCTACATTGGTATGACCATAAAGAGCAGGTGCGCCATTGACCTTTCCGTGGCGGAGCAAATATATTCGAGTGGTTTTAGTTTTTATATTACTCTTCATCATTTTACTTACGTTTACTTACCTTTATGTGGCGCTAAGTGTTGCAATGAGTACAAGGTATATTAATAATTCACTCATTTGCTGGCAAGCACCCAAGCAATCACCCGTATAACCACCAATTTTTTTAGTTAACCAGTATTTAAAGGCAGCTCTAAAAATAAATAAAATAATCAATAATACCAAAGCGGTCGTAAAAGAAAACATAACTAACGGCACAATAGCTATAACAAATAATAGCCTCAATTCAAAAGGTGTTTGTTTATTAGCAAGTGGTTTACTTTTACTGGTAATACCATCAGCAACATAGGGTAAATCATAAAGTAAACTCGCCGCTACCGCTCTAGATAAACCATAACCTAAAAACAGCGCAGGCACTAAAAGCTGCAGTTGAGCTAATTCAATTAACGTGAATAATTTTAGGGTTAACACCATGAATAACGACACCGCACCATAAGTACCTATAGTGCTGTCTTTCATAATGTTCAGGCGCTTTTCAATGGTCATGCCGCCACCCATACCATCAGCCATGTCAGCTAATCCATCTTCATGAAAAGCACCGGTTAAAAGCAAACTGCTAATAATTAATATAGCGACTGAAATGGCATGAGAAAATAAAGGCGCAACTACCGTAAAAATAAGGCTCAATATTAAGGCGAGAAAAAGACCTACTAAAGAAAAATATCGGCTCGACTTGTTTAACAAAGTGGGGCTGTAGTACATAGTTTTAGGTACAGGCATTCGGGTGAAAAAACTCAGCGCTAAATAAAATAAATTAAGCTGGTGTTTGGCGTAACGTTTGTATTTACTGATGCTTGATAGATTTTTCATTATACGGCTTTTTATCATACATTAATGCCAGCATCTTCAAAACTCGCCATGTTATTATAAAATTCTGCTGCAGATTGTAATAACGGTAAAGTAATGACTGCACCGGTGCCTTCACCTAGTCGTAAACCCAGCCTTAGTAAAGGTTTAGCTTGTAGGTAATTTAACAGTAATTGATGACCAAATTCGTTAGATTCATGCGCAAAAATTAAATATTCACGCACGTTAGGGGCTATTTTGCAGGCGACTAAAGCTGCAGTACTTATTATAAATCCATCTATTAATACACAAATGCCTGCATTAGCTGCGGCTAAAATAGCTCCGGTTATTTCTACAATTTCAAACCCGCCAACTTCTTGCAATACAGTATGTGGGTCGTCTGATGTAAAGCGTAATAATGCTTGTTCAATTAAGCGTTTCTTTTTAGACAGTTGCTCAGCGGAAATACCTGTACCTGTGCCTACACAAATGTCTACATCATAATGGGTTAATCTTGCCATAATTGCAGCAGCAGAGCTTGTATTTCCTATACCCATTTCACCTAGTATAAGTAAGTTAGTGCCATTTTCTATTAATGGTTTTACCGCCGCTTCGCCATAAGCAAGCCCTTGTTTAACTTGTGCTGTGCTCATGGCTGATTGGGTAACAAAGTTGTGAGTGCCAGCCCCTAGCCTCATGTTAAGTAGTGTTGAGTTGGGAAATGGTGAGTTAGTGAATACTGCATTAGAAGGCGCAGGGCTAGCAGCTATGATTGGCTCAATAATACCAGCATCTACCACGTAAAAATTAAGTTTATTTACGCGGCAAAAGCAATTGATGGCAGCGCCGCCTGCGATAAAATTTTGTACCATTTGTCGAGTTACTGAGCTGGGCGCGATTGAAACTCCAGCTTCACTGATGCCGTGATCTCCTGCAAAAACAATAACCGAGGGTTGGTTTATTTCGATGGTTGAAATCAGCTTTCCTGCTTTATTGCTTTGTATAAGTGCTAATTGCAAGGCGGTGTTTTCTAACAAGCCTAAAGAACCTTGCGGTTTGGTTTTTTGATCTATTTTATTTTTAATTGCTGCTTCATATTGAAGATTTAACGCATTTATTTTCATCAGTATCTCGTTTTACATTTTTCGTAATAAAGCTAAAAAGAATAAGCTACCCATTGCTGAGGTAATAACCCCAATAGGTATTTCTTGACTACCTAAAGCACTACGTGCAATCACATCGACCCAAACTAGAAAACAGCCCCCTACTAATCCTACCGCAATAAACAGTTTTGAACTGGTTATGCCAACAAAAGGTCTAACAATATGAGGGATCATCAAACCAATAAAGCTTATGCCACCACAATACGAAACAATAACAGCGGTTATTGCAGCGCACAATATTAGGGTAATAATGCGTATTCGCTCAACCTTAACGCCAAGTGTTTTTGCGCTCTCGTCGCTAAGTAATAATGCATCTAATTGGCGACCCAATAACAAAGCAGTAAAAGCAGCAATAACCACAACAGGGGTAATAATCATTAATGCGGTGGCGTCAGCACGCGCTAAACTGCCCATTAACCAAAAAATCACTCGGTTACTTGAAAAAGCATCACCACTATATAAAATAAAAGTAGTTAACGAGCTCAGTAAAAATGAAACAGCGACACCGGCTAACAATAAATGCTCAATACGGCGCCAATTATTTTGATACAACACAATTAAAATAATCCCTACCGCCAATAATGAACCTATGAAAGACGCTAAAGGCAAAGAAATAACTTGCATTGAAATAGGTAAAAATTGAGTGAGGGTCGCACCTAAACCAGCGCCAGAAACAATACCGAATAAGTAAGGATCCGCAAGCGGATTGCGTGTTACATTTTGCATTAACGCGCCTGCCAGTGCTAAACCAAAACCAGCAATAAAGCCAAGTAATACCCTCGGAAAACGTATTTCCCACAAAATAGTGTTATATATGCTTCTTTCGCAGCTTTGAGTAATACATTGCCATACCGCTTCATGCCCCAATCCTGCAACACCGAAACCAATAGAAGCGGTTAATGTCACTAATACCAAACTACAAATGAGTACCAAAGAAAATTTATACGATAACTTTATTGGCTGAGTAATTTTTTCTACTAAGGCTTTTTTCATGAACTTAACTTAGCAGGATCAAAGCAGGGATCATTGTTTACTTTATTATCAATGCCTGCAAAAGTTATTCGGGTTGATTGAGTAAAAGGATTTTTATCAATGGCACAATCTAGCTTAAAAACGTGAGTTAGATTATTAGCGGTAAGGACTTTTTCAGGGGTGTTGTCAGCAATCAATTTGCCTTCATTTAATAAAACAATGCGATCGCAATATTGCGCAGCGAGATTAAGATCATGAATGGTAATTAATAAGGTTATGTTAAGGCTTTTAGCTAATTGCAAAATTTGATGTTGGTAGTACATATCGAGATGGTTAGTGGGTTCATCCATTATTAAAATATCTGGCGCTTGCATAATGGCTCTGGCAATAAGCACTCGTTGTTGTTCACCACCTGATAACGTACTAAATAACCTATGTTGTTTAGTCAATAAATCAACTTTAGTTAAAGCATGTGCAATATTGTGTTTATCTTCGGTAGTGTTAGCATCAAATAAGCCTTTGTGAGGAATAAGCCCCATACTGACTATATCTAAAACTGTTAAGTTAAAGGCAGTATCTGAATGTTGATTAACCACCGCAATTTTTTTGGCAATATTTTTACTATCAATTGTTTTAAGGCATTTGCCATTTAAATAAATATTGCCACAATAGTCATTATTTTCACCATATAAACACTTCAGTAAAGATGTTTTACCTGCGCCATTAGGACCAACAATCGCAATAATTTCACCGGCTTTAACATTAAGTTCAATCCCTTGAATAATTGCATGATGGTTAGCAAACCACGTTACATTATTTGCTTGTAGCACAAAAGCCGACATATAAACCTTAACAATGTTGCATATATAAAAATTAAAGGCAGCCGAAGATAAGAAAATACCCTGACAGAATAGATTGTTTTCATAGTATGTTGCGTTAGCTGCACGTTCACTAAAAACATTTAAGGCAGGTATTCTAACCTAAAGAAAGCAGCGGTTTTTATCAATATCCGTTTTTATCACAGTTGTGGCAACCGTTATAAGTTTAAGTGTAGTTATATAATATTTATAAGCTTTAACCTTACCCTCGTACCATATTCCATTTTAAGTTTACTACCCAATAGTATCTAAATTAATAAGAAATTATAAACGCCTGAAACGTTTTTATATCTTAACATATTTAAAAATCAGATAAACGCATTTAATTACACTGTAATGTTATGATTTAAATTGTTTTATTGGTGTTTTTATAAAGAGAGTATTTTATAAAAACACTTTTTGCTTTATAAAATTTTAACGCTATGCTTAAAAATAAGTGAATTTTTCAAGTGTACCTTTTCAATTATGTTTACAAATCTTTCTTTTAAACAAAAAATCTTATCGTTGCTAATACTTCCATTATCTAGTTTTTTATGGATGAGTATAACTTCTGTTATTGACCACACCTCAGTAAAAAATGAAATGACAGAATTAGCAGAACTTACAAAAATTTCAGTCGTTTACAGCGATTTAGTGCATGAATTGCAAAAAGAAAGAGGGGCAACTGCCGGGTTTATTGGCTCTAAGGGGAAAGCTTTTCAAAATATATTAAGCGAACAAAGAAAGCTAACAAATAACCAGCGTAAAAAAAGAGATGAATTTTGGCAAAACATACCCATAGCAACTCCTGTTATTTTAAATCTTCATAAAAAAATAGACACTCAAATTGACCAATTAAGTCGTATTAGAGCTGAAGTTGATTCGCAAAAACTTTCCTTACAAGATGCTCTTGCTTATTACACCACTCTCAATTCAAACCTTTTAAGCGCATCTAAAGTGATAAGTTTGATAAGTAAAAACAGTGAAATTACCAAGGAAATGCTCGCTTATTACAATTTTCTTCAAGCTAAGGAGCGAGCCGGTATCGAAAGAGCCGTATTAAGCAATGTATTTGCAGTAGATACAATGTCACCAGAACTCTTGATCCGATTTATTAAACTCATTTCAGAACAAAATATATATTTTAACAGCTTTAAAGACTTAGCGAATAAAACAAATAATGACTATTTTAATAGGGCTATTCAAGAACCTGCAGTGCTCGAAGTGGAGCGCTTAAGAGCCATTGCAATGAAAAAATCATTGGAAGGTAAATTCGAAGTAGATGCAAGTTATTGGTTTAAACAGGCTACCATTCGAATAACTCACTTAAAAGATGTTGAAAACAAATTAAGCGAGTCAGTTATTGAGCTTGCACATACCATTTCAAAGCAGGCGAGTAAGTCATTAATAATAAGTATTATTGTGCTTTTAAGCATCAGTGTATTACTTATTGCTATTTGTTTAGCTGTTATTAAAAATTTAGACCGCCGCATTAGTGACTTATTAACTGTATTAAATACTGTGAGAGAGCAAAATGATTTAACCCCCAGAACCAAATATAATGATAAAAGCGAATTAGGTAATATCTCTAATGCAGTTAATTTAACGCTAGAGAACTTTTCAGGAGCATTATCAAATATTACAAGTGCGAGTACCTCTTTGTCATTAGAAGCTCAAGAAACTGCAACAACCAGTGAATCCAGTTATAAAAATATTGAACAACAACAAACAGAAATTGCCTTAGTCGCTTCGGCAATTGAAGAGTTATCTACCACAGTAAAAGAAGTCGCAGCTAATATTCAAGGGGTTTCAGATGCCGCTAAAAAAACAGATGATGAAGCAAACGATGGCTTAGAAATTGTTAAAAAATCGTACCAATCAATTGAAGAACTCGCGCAGGAAATATCTGATTTATCAGTAAGAATAAGTAGCTTGCATGAAAGTAGTTTAAATATAACCAACATAGTAGACGTGATTAAATCTGTTGCAGATCAAACCAACTTGTTAGCATTAAATGCGGCTATTGAAGCAGCAAGAGCAGGTGACCAAGGTCGAGGTTTCGCGGTTGTTGCTGATGAAGTAAGAACATTAGCTCAACGCACTCAAGATTCAACTAATGAAATTGAAAATTTTATAAATGAACTTCAAGGTAATGCTAATTCAGCCTTTGGTGTTATTGAAAATAGCCAAAATAAAGCCAATCAAGCAGTTGAAAATTCTAAAAATGTTGAGCAAGTATTGACTAACATTACCGATTCAGTGGGTAATATTTTTTCACTTACTGAACAAGTTGCTTGCGCAATAAAAGAGCAGTTAATAGTCACTGATGACGTGGCGCAAAACATAGTGAGAATAGAAGATAAATCGCAACAGTCTGTTGCGGGCGCTAAACAAATAGTAACATTAGCGAACCACCAAGCTAAATTAGCCTTGTCGCTGCTGGACACAACCAGTACCTTTAAAATTGACTCTGAAACAATGTCGGTATAAATACCAATTTTAACTATAGTTCGATATTCGGTCTTCGAGTTTAATCATAAATGGATATGTATTTTAAATTAGGAAAGTATATCGACCGAGCCTAAACTCTCTTCTAATCTTATGTTTAAGCACCGCGTAAACCATTAAACAGCGCGTTATTGCCATCAATAATGCCTCAATTATTTCTAATTTTTTTCAGTACAATGATGAGGCTAAAAAGTCTGGTTTTTTTTAAATCGACATTTTTTCGACACCTCACTGAGGTTTATACAATTAAAGCATCTTCTGCATCGCGAGGGTTTCGCTTAAATTACTACTGGCTAACATAAACATACCTTTTTCCTTTAAATTATCGCGAAGTCATCAATTCATTAATTCAATTGGTATAACCGTTACTCTCGATTTTTTAATAACTAATACAGTCCCCTTGTTATTTTGTACTCATAACTATTTGGTTATTGATTTAGTTTGGGCTACTGCCTTTACTGATGAAAATGGCCAGTTTAGCATAGCGGTAAAACCAATAGTACGGTGTTAATTAATGGTTCACAAGGCAGTCAAAGTTGAACGTTGTCACAAGTTATTAGCAATGAAGATATAACAATTGCGGATTGTCTTGAGTTATCACCCGCGACATCAACGGTTAACTTAATGTGGGGTGAAGAGCCTAAAAATCTTGATACTCATTTTTATGGCCCAACTGAAGATGGCGATTTATTTCATTTATATTACGTAGAAAAAGAAGTTACGGTAAATTCAACTACCTTTTATTTAGATGTAGATGATACAAATAGTTATGGTCCAAAAATATTAACTATTCCAGTTTTTACACTAGCGGGTCGATATCAATATATTGTTAATAGATATTCAGGTGAATCAGGCAGTACTATTTTACAATCTCCTACACGGGTTGAATTAAATCTTGGGTCGCAAATTAGAGTGTTTTCTCCGCCAGAAGGTGAAGTAAGTGATTATTGGCATGTGTTTGATTTTGTGGTTAGTGAGAGTGGTGATATTACTATTGAGGAAGTAAATGCCTGGACTGATGGATCAACATCAAATGTTTCAGCGCCTGCATCTGTCATTACTGAACCATTATTATATAACTCATTATCAAAAATATCGGTACAACAAAAATATTATAAATCTAAATAATACATGACTAAAATGGCTACTTTAGTAGCCATTTTAGTCTATAAAAACCTTTTTTAGATTTTTTTATATTAGGGTCTGTTGATCTTTCAGGGTTAAATTTTATTCAATTTAAAACGAATTTAATCGCGATGTGAGCTTTGTC
>ENA-ORXU01001274-ORXU01001274.1-marine-metagenome-genome-assembly--contig:-NODE-1274-length-21879-cov-4.999358_pt1 | contig 21879 bp, 19 predicted proteins | sample MGYA00237869_ERZ511484 | MGnify/ENA metagenome assembly ERZ511484
TGTGCAGCAGCGGGATCTCCCGCTTGCCTTGTGAACGACAGGGCCAGCTTTGCCCTTCTCTCCCACCGCTCCAACGCGCCCACACCCCCCAGCCGGTCACACATGTTCATCCGCAGAGCTTCGGAGGCCAACATCTCTTTCTTCCGAGCCGCCCGCCGCGCCCACCGCTCCGCTACCCCGATGCGCCTCTGCAAAATGGCCATCCACCCAACGATGATCGACAATAGCTTGAACGAGGAGTCTCCCACCTCATCCTCCACAACCCGCAGCGCCAAACCCTCCACCCGCGCCATCTTCGCAAACAGCGGAGCCGTGTCTTCGCTCTCGTTCTCAGGGGGTGTTTTCCAATCCGTCATGCGCCCAGCATAAGGGCACCCAGGGTCGTGGTGGATATATCTCCCGATATTTCCGCAAACGCCTGAAAGCACACAGCTTTCCCAAGACCCTAAGTGCGGATATATCTCACAAGGAGGAAAAACCCTCACTTTTTATACACCGCTCATCCCGGCGTACGGCGCGCTGTGCACGCAGCGAAACCCAAGATGTTTAGGCCAAGCCGCACGCTGCCTCCACACCATGACCCCTCTGGATCCCGGCCTCCGCCGGGATGAGCGGGAGGGAAGGGGCGGGGAGAAACTTAGCAGCCACACACCTTCTCACTTCTCACTCCCCTCACGGAACCATCCCCCCGCCCCCAGCGCTTCTCCCCTATGACCGATACTCCCCAATCCCGCCAATCCGCCAAGGCCCAAGCCCGCCATAGCGCGGAGACCGCCCCCCCTGCCGATCCTGATACGGCTGCTCAGGCCCTCAAGGACGCCAAGGCCACACCGCGCCCCAACGAATCCCACGTTAATCCCGTGTACAAGACCCAGGACGACATTGCCGGGGACAATACACACCGCGACACTGACAAGATTATATCCGAATTCGACAGCCCTGCCGGGAATACCGTCAAGCCGGGCTAGACAGACTTTCGACCCCAATACGGACGGCGCCCGTGCGCGCGTCCGGCTACCGTCGATCCTGCTATCAGCTCCGCAACGTCCCACCCACTTTCGCGACCTTCTCCACGATCTTCGCACTTACCGCCTCGATCTCCGCATCGGTCAGCGTGGCGTCTCGCGGAGTAAGTTCCACATCCAGCGCGAGCGACCGCATTCCCTCGCCCATGTGGAATTCGTCGAACAGCGACACATCGGTAAGTAATTGCTTGTCCGCTCCGCGCGCCGCGCGGATGACCGCATCCGCCGCCACACCCTCGCCAACCACAAACGCAAAGTCCCGGTGCACCGGCATAAGATCCGAAAGCGCCAGCGCCGCCCGTGTCTTGCCCGCGCCCGCTTTTACCTTCTTTACGGGCACAGCCTCCGGCCACACCTCGAACGCCACCACGCGCCCGCTCACACCCATGGCTTTCAACACCGCCGGGTGCAGCTCGCCAAATTCTGCGAGTCCCAGCTTCGGGCCCATCTGAAACCGCCCCGAGCGCCCCGGATGCCAGTAGGGTCCTGTCGCCTCCCCGATCTGCAAATTCTCCACGGCGATCCCCATCGCGGCCAGCGCCGCCTGCGCATCCGCTTTCGCGCCGAACGCATCCGGCGCGCTCTCGCCCTGCCAGTCGCGCCGCGCCTCGACACGCCGCATCCCCGCAAGGCTGAGGCGCTGATCGCCCGGTTCTTGTCCCGCAAAGACCGGCCCCAGTTCAAACAGTGCTGCACCGGGATAGCCCCGATCTGCCGCCCGCTGCCCCGCACTCACCAGATGCACCAGGGCCGATGGCCGCAAGGTCGCAAGTTCCGCACTGATCGGATTGGCCACGCGCAAGGCCTCCCCGCCGCCACCGAATAGCGCCGCTTCCGCAGTGTCGCAGAATGACCACGTCACCGCCTCGCTCAATCCCCGCAGCGCCAGTGCCCGCCGCCCATGGCGCGTCCGGTTCTGCACCACCGTCGCTGTCGGCTCCCGCCGCCCCGGCAGCGCGGGCAGGCTCACCGCCTCCAGATTGTGATAGCCGTGTATCCGTGCAATTTCCTCGACCAGATCCGCACTCTCCGTGCAGTCCCGCCGCCATGTGGGCACAGCCACCGTCCACACATCACCGCGCGCGACCGTAAAGCCGAGCTTGGTCAGAATTAGTTCCATATCGGCACCCGACAGGCTCAACCCCGTCAACTCGCCCACCCGTTTCGGATCGAATGCAATGCTCGCAGGCGCGTCCGGCACAGCCCCCGCCACCTTCACATCACTCGCCTCGCCACCGCAGATGTCCACCACCATGCGCGTGGCAAGCTCCACCCCGTCCATCACGAAGCCAGAGTCTACCCCCCGCTCGAACCGGTATTTCGCGTCGGAGTTTACCCCCAACCGCTTGGCCGAGCGCCGGATCGTCAGCGGATCGAATACCGCACACTCGATCAATATATCCGTTGTGCTCTCATCCACGCCCGTCAACTCCCCGCCAACAATCCCGCCAAGCCCAAGCACGCCGGACCCATCGGCGATTACCACATCCTCCGCGCCCGCTTCATAGCTCTTGTCGTCCAGCGCCGCGAAGTTCTCTCCAGCTCCCATCCGCACCGTGATCGCGCCCTGCACCTTGGTCAGGTCATAGAAATGCAGCGGCCGCGCCCGGTCTACCGTGATATAATTCGTGATGTCCACCAGCGCCGAGATCGGTCGCATCCCAATCGCGCGCAGGCGCTCCGCCAACCACTCCGGCGACGCCCCGTTCTTCACGCCCCGGACGACGCGGTAAGCAAACACCGGACACGCTTCCGTCTCTAGCTTGACCTCGAAATCGTTATCGAATGCCGCCGGTTCCGCCTCCACAGCTTTCGGCGCATATGCCCCCACACCCGCCGCTGCCAGGTCCCGCGCGATATAGCTCACCCCCAGCCAGTCCGGCCGGTTCGGCGTCACCTCGAAATCGATCACGGGCGCGTCCAGACCCATCGCTTCCGCGACCGGCATCCCGACCTCCAGCGCACTATCCAGATCGAGGATCCCGTCAGCATCCGTGTTCAGGCCCAGCTCCGCCCCCGAACACATCATGCCCGAGCTCTCCACCCCCCGGATCTTGCGCGGCTTTTTATCGAGCGAAAAGTCCGCTCCCGGAATATAGGCCCCCATCGGCGCATAGGCGACCGTCATCGGCGCACGCGCATTGGGCGCGCCGCACACGATCGTCTTGCGCCCATCCACGGTGTCCACTTCACACACTTGCAGCTTATCCGCATCCGGGTGCTTCTCTGCGCTCACCACCTTCGCCACCGTGAATTGCGCCAGCGCATCGGCGGGGTTTTCCACCCCTTCGACTTCCAACCCCGCCAGCGTCATCGCTTCCGCCACCGCGCCGACATCGGCGACTGTGTCCAAGTGATCTTTCAGCCAGGGAAGTGTAAATTTCATGCCCGCGCCATAGCCTGAACGCCCGCCCCTGCAAACCGCCCGTTCACCACCCGTTTCGCGCCCCGCCAGCCCCGCACCGTCCATACCCCTACTGGCCGTCGCCTTCTCTCCGCTGCCCCCAGCAAATACAGTCACCGACCGCATTTCACACCGTCCTGGGATGACGCGAGCCTTTCGTCACCCCTATACCTATCCCCGTGCTCATCCTCACCTACGCCCTCGCCACTCTCGCCCTCACCCTCGCCGAGATCCGCGACCACCCCGTCCGCATCCCGCTCAAGCTCGCCCTTAGCGCCACTTTTGTCGCAGTCGCCGCCATCCTCCTCATCAACCCTCTCGCCCTCGGCCTCCCGACAGACGGCTGGGCCTACTCCACGGGCAGCAGCCCCCTCCCCGCCGCCCTCATCCTTGCAGCTCTTACCGCCTGCGCCCTCGGCGACGCGCTCCTCCTCAAGCCCGGCCCATTTCCAGGAACGAGTGCCCGCCCCTTCCTCTCCGGCATGGCCGCCTTCGCCCTCGGCCACGCCCTTTTCGCCCTCGCCTTCCATCGGCTCGCCATCCTCGGCCCGGACATCCTCCCCGCCAGCGCACTCATCCTCGCCAGCGCAGGCGCAGCCTGCCTACTCGCCCGCCACAGCCCGCTTCGCCTGCCCGCTACCCTCTACGGCGCCATCATCGGCACCATGATCGTGGCGAGCCTGCTGACCGCCAACCCCACCCTCATCGCCGCCGCGCTCGCCTTTGCCGCGTCCGACATTGTCGTCGCCCTCAACCGCTTCGGCCCGGCCCAAGGCCGAGGCAGCTGGCACTTCGCCCTCATCACCCCCCTCTACTTCACAGCCCAACTCGCCTTCGCCCTCAGCATCGCGGGGATGTAAGGCCCTCCTCTCCCCCTTTCAAAGTTCCCGCGCTTGACGCGGGACCTCCCACGACCGTCATCACTTCCTCCTTCTACTAAACTCCATCCCACTCCCCGCTAGACTCCCCCCGCCCCCGCGCTAAACCGCACCCCATGTCACGCATCGTCATGAAATTCGGCGGCACCAGCGTCGCCGACCTCGAGCGCATCCGGCTTGTAACGCAGGGGTTCGGCGCAGCCGAAATATTTGATCAGCGATCAAATATACCGCAGGAACCGTTTGCGACAGCAAACGGCTGCGACGTGCCGACAGGAAAACAATAATGTCCCGTATCGTCATGAAATTCGGTGGCACCTCCGTCGCCGATCTTGAAAGAATAAGGCACGTCGCAGCCCTCGTCGCCGCCGAAGTCCGCGCAGGCCACCAGGTGGCCGTCGTCGTCTCCGCCATGAGCGGCGAGACCAACCGCCTCGTCGCCCTCGTTGACGCGCTCGACGCCGACCGCCATGACGGCGACACGGCCAAGGGCGGCAAGATTTCCGACGAATACGACTCCATCGTCTCCTCCGGCGAGCAGGTCACCTCCGGCCTGCTGGCCATCGCGCTGCGCCGCCGCGGCATCCCCGCCCGCTCCTGGCTCGGCTGGCAGATCCCCCTGCGCACCGATTCCGCCCACTCCAAGGCCCGCATCGCCGAGATCGAGAGTTCCGCCATCGGCCCCTCCCTCGACGCCGGAAATGTCGCCGTCGTCGCGGGCTTCCAAGGCGTGTCGGAAAGCGCGTCCGGACAGCGCCGCATCTCCACCTTGGGCCGTGGCGGTTCCGATACCTCCGCCGTCGCGCTCGCCGTCGCGCTCAAAGCCGACCGCTGCGACATCTACACGGATGTCGACGGCATCTACACCACCGACCCCCGCATCGTGCCCGAGGCCCGCCGCCTCGACCGCATCAGCTATGAGGAGATGCTGGAGATGGCCTCCCTCGGCGCGAAAGTCTTGCAGGTCCGCTCCGTCGAACTCGCCATGAACTACCGCATGCCCGTGCGCGTCTTGACCTCCATGGCAGATGCCCACACCCCCAACCCCGGAACACTGGTCACCGACGAGGATGAATCCATGGAAGAACAAGTCGTCTCAGGCGTCGCCTATTCCCGCGACGAGGCCCAGATCACCCTTCTCGCCCTGAAGGACCAGCCCGGCATGGTCGCCAAGGTCAGCCGATGCATGTCCGACGCCGACATCATCGTCGACATGATCGTCCAGGGCATCAGCCGGTCTGACAACACCGCCAACCTCACCTTCACCGTCGGCGCACGAGACCACGACGCCGCCATCACCGCTCTCGAGGCCGTAAAAGAAGATATCGGCTTCAACGCCATCAAATCCGACACCAACGTCGCCAAGATCAGCATCATCGGCATCGGCATGCGCAGCCACACCGGCGTCGCCCAAACCATGTTCGAAGCCCTCGCCGACAAAGGCATCAACGTGGAGGTGATCGCCACAAGCGAAATCAAGATCAGCGTGCTTATTGATGAGGAATATACGGAGCTAGCCGTGCGGGCGCTGCACTCGGCGTTTGGGTTGGGGGGCTAATATGATGCGTTGGCAATTAATAGTGACTAGCTTTGGACTTTTCGTAACAGGCTGCGAACAAACCAAAAGTGTGGAAGCTCAACAAACTCCTGCGGTCGCTGCACCAGTCCCGATTATTTATGTAGATGACATTAACAACATTGATCCAAGCACAATGTTTACTTCTTGGACAAGACTTCGTGAAGAACTTGCCCAAGCTGATGAAGATGAGTTGAAGATTGAAGCCTCATCGCCAACGGGCTTTATTGAACTACGTAGCATTCGAGAAAAATATCTAGAACATCCGCTCGCGACTGGAAGTCAAGTATTGGTGTTAGGTGCATACAATGAACATCTCAAAGTAAAAGCAATAGAGGACGAAAAGGTAGAAATTATAATCCCCAGCAAGCTCGTCGAGAGCTTCTCCTGCGTTACCGATCATTGTACTTTGAAAGATGCTAAATATATCAGGCAATATGATAGCAGCTTCAAAATGCATAGTCGGGAGTCGGAGTCGCAGACCTTGCAAGACCTAAACGAAATCCTAACTCATACATTGCCGATAGAAGTTTTTGAGCAGTCAGCTGAAAGATTATTGCCCGGCTTTTTATGTGAGTTTGGTTTGCCTAAAAACTACAGGAATATTCCCGAAACTTTTTCTTATTCCGAGGCTGAAAACGGAAATAGCGGAAGCCTCTCCTATTTGTCTACACGATATAGTTCTAATCCTTGGTCGAGAGCCAACAGTTTCTATGTACTCAATGGCAGCGATTTAGCTAAAACAACTTATACAATTGAGTGCGACCTAAATGCATCCATACTCTTTGATCAGTCTGACTACCGTGTCATTTCTTCAGTTACGTTAGATTCTGTTAAAGGATTACCCTAGCGACAGCCTCCGGCTCCTGCTCCATAACACGTAAAAGTGTCCGTGCCGCGCCACTAGGACTCCTTTTTCCCTGCTCCCACTTGCGGTAGCCGCTAGTGCTCATACCCATGAGGAGGGCCATCTGGTCTTGGGTTAACTTCAAGCGGGCGCGGACGTCGGCGGGGGCGATATCATCGGCGATGGTGTGGGTGACGAGGTCATCGCGTTCGCCGCGGGCATGGGCGAGGGCGTCCTGCATGGACTTAATGAGATCATTTCCGAAGTCGCTCATCTGGGTCTCCTATGGCTGGCCTTTATGGCTTGGGCGAAGGCGGCGACCGCCTTAGCCTCGTTGGGTGTCAGATTTACGCGCATAGCCTTGGCATAGACCAAGAGAGCGTAGATCGGAGCGTCGTCGCTATAGTGGTAATAGACCACCCGCGCGCCACCCCGTTTGCCTCGGCCCGAAGCGGGCACCCTGACCTTGCGAACGCCACCTGTGCCGGGGATGATATCGCCTGCCAAAGGGTTGGAAGCGATGAAGTCGATGATAGCGGCCTTGTCTTCTGCACTGAACAGCTTGGCGGCTTGGCGCGTAAAGACTGGTGTTTCCGCTACCGTTTGCACGACACTATGTGACCCATTGGGTTGGCTTTGTCAAGATGGCAAGAAAAAACCCGCCTCGATGGGCGGGCTTAACTAAGATGTTTTGGGCTTAATATACCCTTTTCTTAGGCTCAATATAATCGATCCCGTCCGTCATCGTGTAGTCGTGCACGGGGCGGTAGTCGATCGCGACTTTGCCCTGCGTTCGGTCCGAATACCACGCGAGGGTGTGCTTCATCCAGTTGGCGTCGTCGCGGTCGGGGTAGTCCTCGTGGGCGTGGGCGCCGCGGGACTCCTTGCGGTTTTCGGCGGAGTTCATGGTGACGAGCGCCTGGGCGACGAGGTTGTCGAGCTCGAGCGCCTCCATCAGGTCGGTGTTCCACACCATCGTCTTGTCGGACACTTTCACGTCGTCCATCAGCGCCGCGACCGCGTCCACCTTCACCACGCCCTCTTTCAGGCTCGCATCCGTGCGGAACACCGCGCAGTGGTCCTGCATGGTCTTTTGCAGCTCCAGCCGGATATGCGCCGCGTTCTTGGACCCGTCCGCGTTCCGGAACCGCTCCAGCCGTTCCAGCGTCATGCGCCCGTCCTCGGCGGTCAGCTCCTTTTGCGGCGCGCCCGGCGTCACCGTTTCGCCGACCCTGAGGCCCGCCGCGCGGCCGAACACCACCAGGTCGATCAGGCTGTTGGAGCCGAGCCGGTTCGCCCCGTGCACGCTCACACACGCCGCTTCGCCCACGGCCATCAGGCCCGGCACAACGTGGTCGGGATCGTCGCCCTGCTTGGTCACGACCTCGCCGTGATAATTCGTCTGGATGCCGCCCATATTGTAATGGCACGTCGGCAGCACCGGAATGGGCTCCCGCGTCACGTCCACGCCCGCGAAAATCCGCGCGGTCTCGCTGATGCCCGGCAGGCGCTCGGCCAGCACATCGGGGTCGAGGTGATCGAGATGCAGATAGATGTGGTCCTTGTTCGGCCCCACGCCGCGCCCTTCGCGGATCTCCATCGTCATGGCTCGGGACACCACATCCCGCGACGCCAAATCCTTCGCACTTGGAGCATACCTCTCCATGAACCGCTCGCCCTCCGAATTGGTGAGGTAGCCCCCCTCCCCGCGCGCGCCTTCGGTGATGAGGCACCCCGCCCCGTAAATCCCCGTCGGGTGGAACTGGATGAACTCCATATCCTGCAGCGGCAGACCCGCCCGCAGCACCATCGCATTCCCGTCACCCGTGCACGTATGCGCCGATGTCGCCGAGAAGAACACGCGCCCATACCCGCCCGTGGCGAGAATCACCGTCTGCGCCCGGAACCGGTGCAGCGTCCCGTCGTCCAGCTTCCACGCCGTGATCCCGCGGCACGAGCCGTCCTCATCCATGATCAGGTCCATCGCGAAATACTCGATGAAGAAGTTCGCCTTCTGCTTCACGCTCTGGCCGTACATGGTGTGCAGCATGGCATGGCCCGTCCGGTCGGCGGCCGCGCACGTCCGCTGCGCTTCGGGCCCCTTGCCCATATTCTGCATCATGCCCCCGAAAGGCCGCTGATAGATTTTCCCGTCCTCGGTGCGCGAAAACGGCATCCCCCAATGCTCCAGCTCATACACCGCGTCCGGCGCATGGCGGCAGAGATATTCGATGCTGTCCTGGTCACCAAGCCAGTCCGAGCCCTTGACGGTGTCATACATGTGCCACTTCCAGTCGTCCGCCCCCATATTGCCGAGGCTCGCCGCGATGCCGCCCTGCGCCGCGACCGTGTGGCTGCGCGTCGGGAACACCTTGGTGACGCAGGCCGTGTTCAGCCCCGCCTGCGCCGCGCCCAGCGTCGCGCGCAGGCCGGAACCACCCGCTCCCACGACCACCACATCGAAAGTATGGTCGTGCCAGGTGTGCGTCTTGCCGTTCACATCCACTTCCGTGGTGACGGTCGGCTTTTGCAAGGTCGCAGTGTTCATGTCGTGTGTCCCGTCTCTATATTTTCGCGCCTACAAGAAGGCGAGCGTCACCACACTATATGCGATGGCCGCCCACAAAACCAATGCGACCAAAGCGTTCAGGGTCAGGAGCGGCCCGCGCGTGTCCGCATAGTCCATGATGACCTCGTCCATCTCCAGCTTGCAATACCACAGCGCCGCCGTGACGAAGGCGAGAAAGCCCACCGCCCCCAGCGCGGTCGACAGCCAGCCGATCAGCCCGGCCTCGCCGCCGGCAACGGCCAGCGCCGCGAACACCAAGACGAAAGGCAGGCCGACAATCACGCCCCAGCCGGTATATTTGTGCTGCAGGAAATGCCCCGTCCCGTGTCCGCTCGCCGCCACCACGCCCTCGCGGGGCCTCGCGTCCTGGATTACGCTCACGAGACAACTCCCATCGCCAAGACAAGCGTCACGACCGCCATCACCACCGCCAGCGCGATCATCGCATAGGTCAGCCAGTTATTCACGTGCGGCTCGAACATCACACCGCGATTCCAGATCGCATGCCGCAACTGCGCCAGTGCCATGAAGGAAAACGCAAACGCGAATACGAACAAACCAATCGCGCCCAGCGGCCCGAACACCAGCCCGGACAGCGGCAACCTCCCCGTGATCGCGACCACCAGCAAGCCGATCGCCAGCAGTCCCAGCGCCACATAACACGCAATCGCGCTCGCCCGGTGAAGGATCGAACTCAGCATGGTCGGATGCCACTTCCACACCTGCAAATGCGGCGCCATGGGACGCGTATCGTTCCAGCTATTGCTCATGGGAAAACCCTTAAATCTCATCGACTCCGCAGAGCCGCTATGTCTGAAAACTGTCTAGGCGGACAGCCCAAGGTGTCAACGCCGGCAGTGCCGCACGAATTGCCATTGCTCAAACGCCCCCGCATATCCCTTGTAGCATTTTCGCCCCCAGCGTATCCGCGCCTGGCACGCGAAGGCCCACAGCCACTTCTACATCCGACCAGCTTTGAGTCGCCACCACGGCCCCTTGCCCGCGCCCGTCCGCAAAGCTCGTCAGCTCCCGTATCGCCAGCCGCCCGCCCTGAGCGTTGCCCGCACAGTCGAAAACCCACACCGACCGCGTGCTCATGGCCCCGTCCGAGCGCGGCACCGACCGCATGCCCAGCATCTCGACGCTGTCCAACGGCTCTCCTTCGATTACGACCTCGCCCAGCCGCGCCACGAGTCCCATCACGACGGCATCATTGCTCCCGACAGGCCGCGCCAATCCGTCCGCCACCATCATCCGCGCCGCGGTTCCCAGCGCCACGACATCCACCTCGCCACCATCGGCAAGGGCGGGTGCACCGAACAGCACCAAGGCAACGGCGATACAGATTCTCATAGGACACCCCACACGGCGGAGGCGAAGCGACCCTGCCCGCCAGCCTGCCAAAACGCCTTTCTGAGAAGGCCCGCAGACTGTCGCATGAAATGTGGATAATTGGTAGTGGGAGAGAGACTTGAACTCTCGACCTCAGGATTATGAGTCCTGCGCTCTAACCAGCTGAGCTACCCCACCCTACCGAGTGCGCCCCTGTCGGGGATGTGGGCATATAGTCGAGCCCGCGGAGGGGGGCAAGCTGCGGATTGCAGGGAGCGGGAGGTTTTGCGTGCCAGCCCCAGAACAAGGCTCCCGGACGTGATCCGGGACCTCCATCGGAAACGGAGTATGTCATGGCCAGTCCTAACGCCACTCGCGACTGAGGGAGCTCCCGCGTCAAGCGCGGGAACGTGTCATCCTACCGCCTTCTCACTTTTCACTTCTCGCTCCGTCCGCCTCATACGTCCCCAGCACCGTCACATCCGCAAAAAACCCCAACTCCTCCATCGCGTGGGCCATCCCCGCCTCCTCCGGATGCGCCTCCACATCGGCGTAGAACTGCGTCGCGGTAAAGCTCCCACCCACCATATAGCTCTCCAGCTTGGTCATGTTCACGCCATTGGTCGCAAACCCGCCCAGCGCCTTGTAGAGCGCGCTGGGCACGTTCCGCACCTTGAACACGAAACTCGTCACGCACGGAACGTCTCGCGACACCTTCACCGCGTCGCGCGACAGCACAAGGAAGCGCGTCGTGTTATGCCCCTCATCCTCGATGTCTTCCGCCAGTATGTTCAAACCATAGATTTCCGCCGCCAGACGGGACGCCACCGCCCCCACGGTCGGGTCGCCGCGCTCGGCCACGCGCCGCGCCGCCCCCGCCGTATCGGTATCGATCACGGCCCGCACGCCCATCGCCTCCAACCGGTGGCGCACCTGACCCAGCGCCATGGCATGGCTGCGCACGCTTGCAATCGTGTCGATGGTCACACCCGGCACACCCAGCAGCTGGTGATGGATCGGGATAAAACGCTCGCCGATAATGTACAAACCGCCCTCCGGCAGCAGGTGATAGATGTCAGACACCCGCCCCGCGAGACTGTTTTCCACCGGAATCATGGCAAGCTCCGCCACCCCGGATTGGACAGCCTCGAACGCCCGCGCGAAACTCGCACACGGCTCCGGCACATGATCCGGATAATGCTCCACGCACGCCAGATGCGAATACGCGCCCGGCTCGCCCTGATAGACAATCTTGCTCACGTCAGCTGTTTCCTCGCCATTTCCAGATCCTCCGGCGTATCGACACTCATCGGCACGCTGTCCACCACCACGCAGTCGATCCGCATTCCCGCCTCCAGCGCCCGCAACTGTTCCAGCCGCTCGCGCTTTTCCAGCGGGCTCGGCGGCAGGTCGCAAAACCGCGCCAGCGCCGCCCGCGTGAACCCGTAAATCCCGACATGCTGGAGCCTCGGCCCGTTCCCGAATGGAGCCTCCGCCCGCGTGAAATAAAGCGCCCGCCCGTCCTCCGCGACCACGACCTTCACCCTGTCCGGGCCCAAGTCTCCCTCCCGCGCGACCACAGCCGTCACCATCTCCGCACCCGGCTCCGCTAGTCGCTCCACGACAGCGTGCAGCACCTCCAGCCCCACATCCGGCATATCCCCTTGCAGGTTCACCACCGCCCGCCTGCCGCCCGGATCGACTTTCTCCGCCGCCGCCCGCACCCGGTCTGTCCCGCTCGGCAACTCCGCATCCGTCAGCACCGCATCGCCTCCCAGCGCGCGCACGGCCTCGACGATCTCCGCATCGCCCGCCGCGACCACGACATCCCCGACACGCGCAGCGGTCGCCCGCCCCCAGACGTGCCCGATCAGCGGAAGGCCGCCAATATCGGCAAGCGGCTTTCCGGGCAGGCGCGAACTCGCCATGCGGGCTGGAATGATAATGAGTGGAGCGTGCGACATATGTCCGTTTTTTGTCAGGGCGGTAAGCCCGCATCCATTCCCCAAGCGCTACAGTGCCGCAAGCATTAAAGGTTGGCGCGCGCGCAGGGATTTCCTATGTGAGCGTAGGAAATGGGCGCGCCCGCACGGGACTCGCCCACAAGTCAGGATACTCAACGTCATGGACGAACTCGGTTTTAATAAACTCGCGGGCGCAGTGCTCGCCACAGGTCTCGCCTTTATCGGTGTGCGCACCGTGGCCGAGGTCGTCGTGCCGGAGCATGACTTTCAGGCCATCTACGTCCCCGAAGTCCAGCTTGAAACCGGGCCTGTCGAGGACGCCGTCATCATCACCGTGAACTCGCCCGAATTCGTGGCCGCGCTCGACGTGACCCGCGGCGAAAAGGTCTTCAAGAAGTGCCTGTCCTGCCACAATGCCGAATCCGGCGGCGCGAACGGCACAGGTCCCAACCTCTACGGTGCTATGGGCAACCAGATGGGCACACATGCCGGCTTTGCCTATTCCTCCGCCATGAGCTCCAAGGCCGCGCCCTGGACATGGGAGGAAATGAACGGCTTCCTGACCAAGCCCAAGGACTGGCTCCCCGGCACGAACATGAACTATATCGGTCTCAAGAAATACGAAGACCGCGCGGCCGTCATGGCCTATCTCAACACCAAGACCGACACACCGCTGGAATTTCCCGAAGCCGTTGCCCCCGTCGAAGTCGTGGATGAAGATATCGCCGATGCGGCGGCCCTGCCGTCCGCCGAAGAGACCCGCATCATTGCCGAGACTGACGCAGAGGGCATCCCCGGTCAGGAAGACGGCATGGATGTCGATCTCGTCCCCGTTGACGAAGATGACCTCGTCGCTGACGCCGATGACGGCATGGACACGCTCGGAGACGAAGAGGGCGTGGACTCGGCAGGCGAGCTCAAGGCCGACGAACTCCTCGACCCCGCCGTCCCTGACGCCGTCGGTGCCGAAGCTCTGGAAGAGGACACAACCATCGACACAAAGGATGAAGTCCTCGACTTCCTCAACCGCCGCCCCAGAAGCGAATAAGCAGGACCGCTCGCGCGGCCCTCTCTTTCAATCCATTTCCAGGCAATCCATTTCCAGGCAATCCATTTCCAGGCAATCCATTTCCAGGCAATCCATTTCCAGGCTCCCGCACTTGATGCGGGACCTCCCACGGTCGTGAACTTCGAATTGGCCAGTCAGGACCTTCGTCCCTGACGATGAAGATCCCGCATCAGGTGCGGGAAACTACCTAAAGGCTTTCACCCCTCACTTTTAGCCAACCACTCCATCAGCACCGCATTCACTGCCTCCGGCTGCTCCCACATCGCCCAATGTCCGCAATCGGCGATCCGCACACGCTTCAGCTCGGCACACATCCCCGGCATGTGATCCGTCGAGCTCGGCGGCAGCAAGCGGTCGTCCTCCGGGCTGACCATCAGCGCGGGCGTCGTGAATTGCTCCCGCATTCCCTGCTCCAGCTCCCAATTCTCCGTCGTATTTCGGTAAAGCGCAATCCCGCCGTGAAAGCCCGACCGCTCATAAGCGCGAACGAACTCCGTCCGCTGCGCCTGCGTCAACACCGCCCCCTTCACCTCCGGCGCGCCTTTTTTTAGAAACCCCGCAAAGCTCTTCGGAATATGCGTGAACGCACTCCCCAGCTCATAGTCCGCCGGAACCGTGCGAAACATTAGCCGGAAAAACGCATCCGGATCGCGCGCGAACAGCTCCGACATTGCGTCCGGCGCCCGGTTGAACTCCAGGAAATAGTGATCCTCCCCGAACCGCTTTTCGAATATTCGCAAGGGATCGACCGGCGCGGTCTTCACCAGCGGCGTGCAAATGCTCGCGACGCGGCTTACGCGTCCACCGTATTTTGAATGGCCCAGCATCCGCGCCGCCCACCACGTGATGATCCCGCCCCAGTCATGACCGATCAGCGTAAACCGCGCCGCCCCCAGATGATCCGCTAGCGCCTCCACATCCCCCACCATCTGCGCAATGGCGTAATGCGCTTTCCCATGCGGCGCGTCCGAGCGCCCAAAACCCCGCAGATCCGGCGCGACTACATGATAGCCCGCCTCTGCCAGCTCATGAATCTGATGCGCCCAGGAATAGGCGATCTCCGGCCAGCCATGCAACAGGATCACCAACGGGTCGCCTACCGCTCCCGCCTCGTAATAGGCCAGCCGCAATCCATCATGGCGGTGATAGCGGGCTTCGGGAAAGGGTCGGGCAAGCTCTGGCATATCCCCTCCTGCACATGAGGAAAGCAGCCCGCAACCCTTGCACATCCGCAACATTCCCGCTATCCGAGGGCCAATGAACACCGCCCCGGCGTCACGTCGGGGTTTTTGCCGTTTAAGGAACCACAAACACATGGTCGAAATCTACGTCCGCCAAAACAACGTCGATCAAGCGTTGCGCGCCCTCAAGAAGAAGTTGCAGAATGAAGGCGTTCTGCGCGAGATGAAGGCCCGCAAGCATTACGAAAAGCCCTCCGAGAAGCGAGTCCGCGAAGGTCAGGAAGCTGTCCGACGCGCCCGCAAGCTCGCCCGCAAACGCGCCCAGATGGAAGGCCTCCTGCCCTCCAAAAAGCGCAAACCGCGCCGGTAGGCAAAACGCCAAGAGTGTTCTGAAAGAGCCGTCCCTATGGGCGGCTTTTTTATTGGCCACTAAGAAAAGGCTCCCGCACTTGATGCGGGACCTCCATCGGAAGCGAAAGGCGTTAATACGAGCTTCAGAACACAGAACTAACGTAGGAGGTCCCGGATCAAGTCCGGGAACTTAAGCGACCACATCCTTCCCAAACTCAAACGTGTTCAGCAGAAACTACCGTCCCCGCCTGCCACCTTTGCGCCCACCGCCTTTGCGTCCGTCACCTTTACCCCCGCGATAGCCTCCGCCACCGCCACCCTTTGGCTTCTTTCCCTTCTCCGGCGGGCTCAGCATCTCGAACACCATGCCGCCCGTCACCGGGCTCGCTTCCTTCAGACGCGCCTTCACCCGCTGGCCCAGACGATAGGTTCCGCCCGTATCTCGCCCTATCAGCGCCTGTCTGCGCTCGTCATAGACCATATACTCATCACCCAGATCACGCACGGGGATCAGCCCGTCAGCGCCCGTCTCATCCAACGCAATGAATAAGCCAAACTTGGTCACGCCGGTGATGCGCGCCGTAAAATCCGCCCCCACACGCCCGCTCAGCCAGCTCGCAATATAGCGATCCACGCTGTCGCGCTCAGCCGCCATGGATTTGCGCTCCTGCGTGGAGATGTGCTCGCCAATCTCTTTCAGGCGCACCCGCTCTTCCTTGCCCAAACCGTCATCGCCCAGCCCATAAGCGTCGATCAACGCCCGGTGCACCACCAGATCCGCATAGCGCCGAATGGGCGAGGTGAAATGCGCATAGTGCGTCAGGTTCAACCCGAAATGCCCGTCACTCTCCGGCCCATAAAACGCCTGGCTCTGGCTTCGCAGGACGCTCAAGCCAATCGACTCACTCATATCCCGCTGCGCACCCTCGGATAACAGCGTATTGAATCGCTTGGTGGAGGGTCGCTCGCCTACCGCCCATTTGATTTCGACCGATTTCAGGAATTCGCTCAGGCCCTGCATCTTCTCGAAAGATGGCGGTTCATGCACGCGCTGCACGGCCTGCACATTCTTTTTCTCAAGGCTTTCCGCCGCGCAGACATTGGCCTGCACCATGAATTCCTCGATCAGCTTGTGCGCATCGAAACGCTCGCGCAGCGTGATCGCTTCCACATGTCCCTTGTCATCGACATGTACGCGGCGCTCCGGCAGCTCGATCTCCAATGGCGCACGATCCGCGCGCGCGAGCTTTAGCACCTGATAGGCCGCATAGAGTTGACCCAGCTCCTGCGTGACCGGCGCCGCCGCCTCCCCGGCATGCCCCTCAAACGCTTCCTGCGCCTGTTCATAGGTCAGTCGCGCCCGCGACAGCATCACGCCTCGGTGAAAGCTGTGCGAGAGCTTCTGGCCCGTCTTGTCGAAATGCATCTCCACCGCCATGCAGGCCCGCTCCACATTCGGGCGCAGGCTGCAGAGATCGGACGACAGCTCATGCGGCAGCATCGGCACCACGCGGTCCGGCAGATAGGTCGAATTGCCCCGCAGATAGGCTTCCTTGTCGAGCGCCGATCCCGGCGTCACAAACGCCGCCACATCCGCGATCGCGACCCAGATCCTGTAACCGCCCTGCCCGTCGGAAATCGCCAACACCGCATCGTCGAAATCCTTGGCATCCACCGGATCGATGGTAATCAGGTGCAGTTCACGCAAATCCTCACGCGCGCCGCCGATCTCCGGCATGGTCGCAGCCTCGGCTTCATTGACCGCTGCATCCGGAAACTCTGTCCGTATGCCATGCTCTTCCAACGAAATCGTGGACAGCGCATAAGGCCCGTCGGCTGGCCCCACCACCTCCAATACCTTGGCCTCGCGCGAGACCGAGCCCCGCCGCGACAGAGACCGAAACCGCACCAGCACATCCTTGTCGCCGACCGTGTCGGGTACGTCCTTGACGCGGTATTCATCCCCGCCCTTCTTGCTGACGGGCGTGACCACATAACCGCTTTTGGTCTTTTTCATCAGCCCCAGATAATCCGCCGCCTGCTTGGGCAGCTTCTTCATCACGACGGCCTTGTGCGCGTCACCTTGCGACTTGATCCGTGCCAATGCCCGGTCGCCCACGCCCAAATTGGAAGGCCTGTTCTTGCCGCGCGAACGACCAGGAGAGTCTTCGCGTATCAGCAGCTTCGGCGGATTCCCCTCGCCCTTCCACACTTCCGGCGTCCCCCACAACTCGCCATCGTCATCCACGCTCTCGACACGCACCACGGTCACGCTCGGCAGCGCGCCCGCGATCTTATAGGTCTTCCGGCTCTTGGACAGGTAGAGCGCCCCGTCCTCGACCATCTCGCGCAAGAGCTTGCGCAGCGCGCGCCGGTCGTCACCCTTCACCCCAAGCCCGCGCGCGAGCTCTCTTTTGTCGGGCTCGCGCTCCTCCGCTTTCAGGAAATCGAGGATGTCTTGCTTAGTGATGTCCAAATCAGGCTTTCTTCTTTGCGGCGGGTTTTTTCCTCGCCGCAGGCTTCTTCTTGGCCGCAGGGTTCTTTTTCGCCGCCGCCTTTTTCTTCGCAGGCTTCTTCTTGCCGGATTTCGCTTCCTTCTCGGCAATATATTCCAGCGCCATATATATATTCACATCTTCCGGCTTGGTTCCCCGCGGGATGGTGGCGTTGATCTTGTCATACTTCACATAAGGGCCGTAGCGCCCGTCGAGAATCTGAACGGGCTTGTCGTCGGACGGATGCTTGCCAAGGTCTTTCAGGACCTTCGCCTGATTGCGCCCGCGACCACCGCCGCCCGCACGTTTTTCCGCCAGAACCGTCACCGCGCGGTTCAGCCCGATCTCGAACACATCCGACTGATCCGGCAGGTTCGCATAGGTCCCGTCATGCAGCACATAGGGCCCGTAGCGCCCGAAGTTCGCCACGATGGGTGTCTTGGTTTCGGGGTGCATTCCCACGTCGCGCGGCAAGTTGATCAATTGCAGCGCCTGCTCGAACGTCAGCTCCTGTGCGTTCCAACCCTTCGGAATGGATGCGCGCTTGGGCTTGTCCTTGGAGTCCTCTTCGGCAGGCATCTCAACATAGGGCCCGAACCGTCCACTTTTCAGGAATACTCCGCGCCCCGTGTCGGGATGCGTTCCCATGGGCGCATCATCTGTCACCGCCGACGCGTCGGCGTCCGACTGCCCAAAGGGCCGCGTATATTTGCACTCCGGATAGCGCGAGCAGCCCACGAAAGAGCCATAGCGCCCGACTTTCAAGCTCAGCTCCCCTTCCGTGCATTTCGGGCACTCCCGTGGGGGCGTGCCGTCTTCACGCGGCGGAAACACCAGCGGTGCCAGCGCCACATTCAGCGCATCCAGCACGGCGGTCGTACGCATCTCCGTCATGCCTTCGACATTAGCCGCAAACGGCTCCCAAAAATCGCGCAGAAAGCGTTTCCAGTCGAGATTCCCCGCCGAAATCTTGTCCAGATCCTCTTCGACATCCGCCGTGTAGTCATACTGCACGTAGCGCGGGAAAAACTCTTCCAGGAACGCCGTCACCAGCCGCCCTTTGTCCACCGGCGTGAACCGACGCTTGTCCAACGTCACATAACCCCTGTCCTGCAAGACTTTCAGGATGGACGCATAGGTCGAGGGCCGCCCGATGCCGAGCTCCTCCATCCGCTTGACCAGCGAGGCTTCGGAAAAGCGCGGCGGCTGGGTGAAGTGCTGATCCGCGCTCACCTTCTTCGCGTCCGCAGCCTCGCCCTTTTCCACCGCGGGCAGGGACGTATCGTCCTCGTCGCCGTCCTTGGCCTTGGGCTTGGTTTCCTCATAGAGCTTCAGGAAGCCATCGAACCGTACCACCTGCCCCGTCGCCCGCAGAGCCAGCGTTTTGGCCATATCCTCGATCGTCACCGTTGTCCGCTCAAGTTTCGCCGAGCTCATTTGCGACGCCATCGCGCGCTTCCAGATCAGCTCGTAGAGCTTCGCCATATCACCCGACAGCTTCAACCGATCGGGCGTGCGCATGAACCCCGTCGGCCGAATCGCCTCGTGAGCTTCCTGCGCATTCTTGGCCTTGGAGGAGTATTTGCGCGGGCTCGGCGGCAGGTAGTCCGCCCCGAACTCTCCGCCGATCGTGCCGCGGCAATCACTGATCGCCTCACCCACCATGGAAACGCCGTCCGTCCGCATATAGGTGATCAGCCCCGTCGTCTCACCGCCGATATCAACGCCCTCATAAAGCTTTTGCGCCGTCTGCATTGTGCGTGTGGCCGAAAAGCCAAGCTTGCGGCTCGCTTCCTGTTGCAGGGTCGAGGTCGTGAACGGCGCACTCGGATTGCGCGTCAATGGCTTGGCCTCGACAGACGTCACACTTAAATCCGCCGCCTCCACCGCTGCCTTGGCCGCCGTCGCAAGGCCTTCCGTATTCAGCGTGAACTTGTCCAGCTTCTCCCCATCCAGCCGCACAAGCCGTGCCGGGAACTTCCCGCCCGCCGTCGTCATATCTGCCGCGACTGTCCAATATTCCTTCGGATCGAACTTCTCGATATCCGTTTCCCGCTCACAGATCAGGCGCAGCGCCACGGACTGTACACGCCCCGCCGAGCGCGCACCCGGCAGCTTCCGCCACAGAACGGGCGACAGGTTGAACCCCACAAGATAATCCAGCGCCCGACGCGCAAGGTATGCCTCCACCAGCTCCATATCCAGCTCGCGCGGATTGTTGATGGCCGTGATCACACTGTTCTTGGTAATCGCATTGAACGTCACCCGCTCGACCGGAATGTCCTTGAACTTCTTCTTCTTGGTAATGACCTCAAGCAAGTGCCAGGAGATCGCTTCGCCTTCCCTGTCCGGGTCGGTCGCGAGGATCAGCTTGTCGGCATTTGCCAGCGCCGCCTCGATGTCGCGCACCTTCTGGCGGCCCTTGGTATCCATGTCCCAGCTCATGGCGAAATCGCTATCCGGATCGACCGAGCCGTCTTTGGACGGCAGGTCCCGCACATGGCCAAAGCTCGCCAGGACCTTGTAATCCGTGCCGAGATATTTCTCGATTGTGCGCGCTTTGGCGGGGGACTCGACAACGACGAGGTTCATGCAAATAGCCCAGAATACGGAAGACGTGTGAGGCGGGCATGTGGGGCAGCCCCCCCGTTTAGTCAACGCGCCAGTCAGGAGGGCGACTGCGCGAGCGCCGGGACTATCTGCAATCTAGGAGATAATCACGGGTGTTTACAACCCATGCGATTAAGCTCTACTGTGTCATCAACGCCGCGATACCAGATAGCGGACCGACACTTGGGCGCAAGATTAGGGCAATTATGACCAGGACTTCACCAGATACCGATCCCATTCCAAACATACCACAGAGCAGCACGCGCGATTACATCATAGAGATGAGTGAGGAACTCGCAGGGCTAGCCGCCAAGTCCGGATTGCCAGAGCTCGAAAGCATACTCCGGCTCGCAAAACTCACAGCACGCCAACCCGGAATAAGCTCCTAAAAGCTCGACCGCGCCACACGTCCATCTCGCTCGACGCTAACGTCGCCTTCCAGCTCCATCTCCAACAGCGCCGCACTTGCCAGTGCCACGGGTAGTCCGCTTTCGCGGATAAGGTCGTCGCGCGGCGTCGGTGTCGGCGATGCAAGTTCCATCAAAACTGCCCGCGCCCGCACGATCTCGTTCGCGGCAGCCTGCCAGTCAAAACTGCTTCCACCGAACCCGGCACCCGGCTCGAGCATCTCGCTCGATATGGCCGCACGCCCTGAAATGGCGTCCAGCACATCTTCGACGGTCTCCACCAGTGTCGCGCCCTGACGGATCAAGCGGTTGCAACCCTTGGCCCGGGGGTCCATCGCGCTCCCCGGACATGCCATGACCTCGCGCCCCTGCTCATTGCCGTACCGCGCCGTTATCAGCGTGCCCGATCGCTCCGCTGCCTCCACCACGACCACGCCTGCGGACAGGCCCGACACGATGCGGTTGCGCCGGGGAAAGTCCCGCGCCGTCGCCCGGTATCCCAGCGGACTCTCGCTCACCAGCGCGCCGCGCTCAGCAATCGCCTCATAGATTTCCGCATTCTGGCGCGGATAGACATGATCGACCCCGCCGCCCAGCACGGCCACCGTTCCCGTCTCCATCGCGCCAAGATGTGCTGCCGCATCGATCCCGAGCGCCAGTCCCGACACCACAACCTGTCCGGCTTCGCCAAGACCCCGCGCAAGATGGTTTGCAAACTTCCGCCCCAATGCCGACGCATTGCGCGACCCGACAATCGCCACCGAGGGTCGCGAGAGCATGGTGATATCGCCCAACACGCTGATGACGGGCGGCGGCGGATCTATGTGAAAAAGCGGCGCGGGGAAGTCGTCCTCGCACGCCGCGATGACCTGCCCGCCCATTTCGCGCAGCGCATCGATCTCGGCCTCGATAGAGTCCCGCGACGGCACGGTCAGCGTCTTGCGCGTCACGATCTCCGGCAAGCCGTCCAGCGCCGCCCGTGCCGACCCGAACCTTTTCATCAGGTCGCGAAAGGCCACAGGCCCGACATTTTGCACCCGCGACAGCTGCAGCCAGTCCGCGCGCTCAGTCTGCGACAGGCTCATTTGCCGCCGATCCGCGACTCGGTTCCGGCGCGCAGCCGACCGATGTTTTCCGCATGACGAATAAAGATAATCACGGCCAGCACGCC